>Ga0208735_100668_pt1 | contig 12160 bp, 12 predicted proteins | sample Subbio12Aug_8Aab_FD_184829 | JGI IMG/M metagenome (GOLD analysis project Ga0208735, IMG submission 184829) | Serpentinite rock and fluid subsurface biosphere microbial communities from McLaughlin Reserve, California, USA - CR12Aug_8Aab (SPAdes) | ecosystem: Environmental > Terrestrial > Deep... | reverse complement strand
CGCCGAGCGCACCGGGTAGGGGGTCATGCCGCCGAGCGCGCACAACGAGGCGTGTTCCATGAGGTCGCACAGCGCTTCGAGTTCGGCCGCCCGTTCGGCGGCCTGTGCGGGCGCGTGCTGCATGCGTTCGATCAGCTCGCGCCCGCGCACGGCGCCGATGCGGCACGGCGTGCACTTGCCGCAGCTCTCGATGGCAGTGAAGTGCATGGCGTAGCGCGCCAGGGCGGCCATGTCGGCGCGGTCGTCAAAGACCACGATGCCGCCGTGCCCGACCATGGCCTGGTGCTGCGCCAGAGTCTCGTACTCCAGCGGCAGGTCGAGTTGGGCCGCGCTCAGGTAGGCCCCGAGTGGGCCGCCGATCTGCACCGCCTTCACCGGCCTGCCGCTGGCGGTGCCACCGCCAAAGTCTTCGATCAGCTCGCGCAGGCTCACGCCAAAGGCTTTCTCCACCAGCCCCGGGGTGCGCAGGTTGCCCGCGAGCTGGATCGGCAGCGTGCCGCGCGAGCGCCCGGCCCCGTAGTCGGCATAAAACGCCGCCCCACGCGCAAAAATCACGGGCACGGTGGCCAAGGAAACCACGTTGTGCACCAAGGTGGGCTGGCCAAACAGGCCGCGCACGGCGGGCAGCGGCGGCCGTGCGCGCACCAGGCCGCGCTTGCCTTCCAGGCTCTCGAGCAGGGAGCTTTCTTCGCCACAGATGTAGGCCCCGGCCCCGACGCGCAGCTCGATGTCAAAGGCAAAATCGCTGCCTGCCACCCGCTCCCCGAGCCAGCCGGCCTGACGCGCCCGCTCCAGCGCCTGCCCCAAGATGGCGATGGCCTGCGGGTATTCCGAGCGCAGGTAGACATAGCCCAGGCTGGCCCCGACCGCGTAGCCGGCGATTGCCATGCCCTCGATCAACTGGTAGGGGTCACCCTCCATGGCCATGCGGTCGGAGTAGGTGCCCGAGTCGCCCTCGTCGGCGTTGCAGACCACGTATTTGCGCGCCGCTGCCTGGTCGGCCACGGTGCGCCATTTGATGCCGGCCGGAAAGGCGGCGCCGCCGCGCCCGCGCAGCCCGGACTGCGCGATTTCTTCCACGCAGCCGGCCGGGCCCAGCTCGAGGGCGCGCCGCAGCCCGGCCCAGCCGCCATGCTCGGCGTAGTCGTCCAAGCTAAGTGGGTCGGTCAGGCCGGCGCGGGCAAAGGTCAGGCGCTCTTGGCGGCGCAACCAATCGAGTTGATCGACCAGCCCGATGCAGCTCGGGTGCGCCGCGCCGTGCAGCAGGCCTGCCTCGAACAGGGCCGGCACCTGATCGGCGCTGACGCGGGCGTAGCCCACGCGCCCGGCCGGGGTGGCCACTTCGAGCAGCGGTTCTTGCCAGAACAGGCCGCGGCTGCTGTTGCGCACCAGCCGAATCGGGGTGCCACGGCGCAGGGCGTGGAACTGCAAGGCGGCAGCGAGCTGGTCGGCGCCGAGCGCTTGCGCCACCGAATCGTTGGGCACGTACAGGGTGGTGGGGGTGGTCATGCGCGCAGCTCCTCGGTTTGCTTGATCAGGGCCACGGCTTGGGGCAGCCCGACCCGGGCGTGCAGTTGCCCGTCGAGCATCAGCGCCGGCGAGGCCGCGCACAGCCCGAGGCAATAGACCGATTCGAGCGCCCACGCGCCGTCGGCACGCGGTTGGTCGAGCTTGCAACCCAGGCGCTGCTCGAGCCCGGCGGTGAGTTCCCTGCTGCCCATGGCCTGACACGATTCGGCCTGGCAGACCCGCAGCCGGTGCTGCGCTGGGGGCTGGGTGCGAAAGTCGTGATAGAAGCTGATGACGCCGTGCACCTCGGCACGCGACAGACCAAGCGCGCGCGCAATGCGCGGCACCGCCGTGGGCGGGATGTAGCCTATGGCGGACTGCACCGCGTGCAGCAGCGGCAGCAGGCCACCGGGCACCTTGCGCCAGCGCTGCAGCAACGCGGCCAGCGGGTCGGGCGCTCCATCATCCGGAGCGGGCGCGGCGGATGGGGCCGCAGGGCTTTGGTGGGTACTCATGCGTCTCCTCGGGTGGGTAAATGGCTAGGGGGAGCTGAAACAGGGCTCGGATGTCGCTGCGCGGGCGTGCGACGGCTTGGTCGCTGGCCGATCTGCGTATGGGTCTGTGATGCGCCCGGCCGCGCTGTAAGCGGTGAAAGAGCGGCCACGGGCAAAACCGATCAGGGTCTGGCCGCACTCGTTGGCCAGGCTGACGCCGAGCCTGGTGGGCGCCGAAACCGCCACCAGCACCGTGATGCCAAAGGTGGCGGCCTTTTGCACCATCTCAAAGCTGGCGCGGCTGCTCACCAAGGCAAAGCCGGTGGCCGGATCGGTTCCGCGTGCAGCCAAGGCGCCGATCAGTTTGTCGAGGGCGTTGTGGCGCCCCACGTCTTCGCGCACGCAGTCGATGGTGCCGTCCGCATGGCACCACGCGGCGGCGTGCGTGGCCCCGGTGCGGTTGCGCAGGGCTTGCAGGGGTTCCAGCTCGGTCAGGGCGCGCTCGATGGCCTCGGGCGCCAGCAGCGGGCCGCGGCCGCGCAAATCGGGCAGCGGCCGCAACACCCCGGCCAGGTTTTCGGTGCCGCACAAGCCGCAGCCGGTGCGCCCGACTAGGTTGCGCTGGCGCTGCGCCAGCAAAGGCTCCAGCGCCGGGGTGGCGATCTCGATCGACAAGCGCGCCGAACCAGTGCCTGTCCAGACCTGCACAGCCTCAAACTGATCTGCTCGCGCAATGCCTTCGCTGAGGGTGAAGCCGAGCGCTAAATCTTCCAGATCGGCCGGGCTGGCCATCAGCACCGCAAAGGGCACACCGTTGTACTCAAAGGCGACCGGGATTTCCTCTGCCAGCTCATCCAGTGCCGCCCGGCGCACGCCACCGCGCCAGCACCAGACGGGCTGCGAAGTTGCACCGAGAGTCGTATTGGGATGGTTCATGGGCAAACCCTCGGTAATTTTGCCGTTGCGCTGAGCTCCATGCCGGCATTGTCCACTACAGCGCCGCTGCCCGTGCCCCTGCCCAAGAGCCTCCTTTACACTTACAGGGTGCGTACCCGGTAGCTGCCGCAGGCTGCAAAGGGGTGCGCGGCCGGGGCCACTGCACAGCGGCCTATTGATCAACAGTCTGTGGTGTGGCGCTAAAAATGGAAGTTTTCCTTGGTTTTTTCCACACCTTCCTGACCCAGTTTCAAACGCCCACGCTGGCTTTTTTGCTGGGCGGGATGTTGGCTGCTGCGTTGGGCAGCAAGCTCGATATCCCGGATGCGATCTACCGCTTCTGTGTATTCATGCTGCTGATGCGCATCGGCATCCAGGGCGGCATGGAAATCCGCGAGGGCGACATCGGGGCCATGTTGCTGCCGGCCTTGTTCAGCGCCGTCATCGGCATGACGATCGTGGTATTGGGCTGGTTGACCCTGGCACGCATGCGCGGCGTGCGCATGGACGATGCGCTGGCCACGGCCGGATTGTTTGGTGCCGTCAGCGCATCCACCATGGCGGCCGGCATGTTCATGCTGGAAGACGAAGGCATATTTTTTGAAGCCTGGGTGCCGGCCTTGTATCCATTCATGGATATTCCGGCCTTGGTGTTGGCGATCGTATTGGCCAACCTGTACCTGAGCAAGAAAAACGGTGGCAACGGCCAGCGCGTGGCGATTTGGCCGATCATCAAAGAGAGCCTGCAAGGCCCGGCGCTATCGGCCATGTTGCTGGGTGTGGCGATTGGCCTGTTCGCGCGCCCCGAAGTGGTTTTTGAAGGCTTTTACGATCTGCTGTTCCGTGGCCTGCTCACGGTGCTGATGTTGACCATGGGCATCGAGGCCTGGCAGCGCTTGAGCGAATTGCGCAAGGTGGCGCATTGGTACATTGCCTATGCCTTGGTGATGCCCATCGTGCACGGCTTGATAGGCTTTGGCTTGGGCTACGTGGCCCATGTGCTGGCGGGCTTTAGCCCCGGTGGCGTGATCCTGCTGGCGATCATCGCGGCATCGAGTTCCGATATTTCTGGCCCGCCCACGCTGCGTGCCGGCATTCCGACGGCCAACCCTTCGTCTTATATCGGCTCCTCGACCGGGGTCGCCACGCCGGTGGCGATCGCGATCTGCATTCCGCTGTTCTTGATCTTGGGTCAAGCGGTTTTTGATCTATGATTACCTCCACTCATTGGGATGCCAACATGCTGAACAAAGCCAAAAAAGTGGTGGTGGTCACCGAGAAAATATTGCTCGGGAAAATCGTCGATTTGATACTGGCGGCCGGTGCAACCGGCTACACCGCAGTACTGGCCAGCGGTCAGGGAGGGCGGGGGGTGCGCACCGATGCCTTGACCGGGCACGGTGATATTTTTAGCAACGTAAAGATTGAAGTCATCACGGTGAACGACGAAGTGGCGCAAAAAATCATCGACCAGGTGATTGCGAAGTATTTCAACAACTATTCCGGCATCGCTTATGTAGAAGATGTTTGGGTGGCTAGGCGAGATCATTTCTGAGCTTGTGGCTGCGGTTTTTTGTTTTCACAGGGTGCACACCGCTCCTTGTTTCGCGCGCTGGTGTGGGCGCTTGGTTGCGCCGCTGTGGTGTGCAACTGGTACTTATGCAGGATCATCCGGTTTTAGATCAGGGGCAGTGGGCCCAGGCTTTGATTCAAGGTCGACGCAGCACTTCGCCGCGGCGCTTGTGCGCGCCGGGCCCCGATGCGGCGCAGCAGCAGCTCATACTGGCCGCCGCAGCGGCTGCGCCCGACCATGGCCGCATCCTGCCCTGGCGCCTAGTCGAAGTGCCACAGGCGCTGCGTGCACGCTTGGGGGGGGCCTTTGCCGAGGCTTTGCGGGAGCGCGACCCGCTCGCCAGTGCCGAGCAATTGGCGCAGGCGGCCGAGAAGGCGCAGCACGCGCCATGGTTGCTGCTGGCGTTGCTGCGTATGGGTGCGCCGGGCGCTGCGGGGGCTGTGGGCGCTGAAATCCCCGAGCACGAGCGGCTGCTGGCCACTGGGGCGGCGCTGCAAAACATGCTGCTGCAAGCCAGCGCACTGGGTTTTGGTTCCTGCCTGACCAGCGGCCAGGCGCTGCAGTCGGGGCCGCTGCGGCGCTTGTTTGGCTTGGCACCGGACGAGCGCGCGCTGTGTTTCCTCAACATCGGCCATGTGGCGCAGCCGCGCGCGCTGCACCAACGGCCCACGGTGGCCGATTACTTCAGCCGTTTGGCGCCTGAACCCGGTGGGGAGGTGCCATGACGGTGCCCGCACCGGGCTTGGCCGAGCCGGTAACGGCCTTGGTGCTGGCGGGCGGGCGTGGCAGCCGCATGGGCGGGGTGGACAAAGGCTTGGTGCCGCTGCAAGGGGCGCCGCTGGTGCAGCAGGCCTTGCAGCGGCTGCGCATGCAGCTTGGGGGGGGGCCGGCCGAAATCGCCATCAACGCCAACCGCCAATTGGCCGACTACGCCGCCTTCGGCCTGCCGGTGTGGCCCGACCCGGTGCCGGGTTTTGTCGGCCCCTTGGCCGGTTTTGCCGCCGGCCTGGAGCACTGCCGCACGCCCTTGCTGCTCACGGTGCCCTGCGACGTGCCGCGGTTTCCGCTCGATCTGCTGCGGCGTTTGCGCCAGGCCCTGCTGCAAGAGCAGGCCGACCTAGCGCTCGCGGCGGCCCCAGACGAGGGCGGCGTGACACGCTGGCAACCGGTTTTTTGTTTGCTGCGCGTCGGGCTGCGCCAGAGCTTGCTCGACTACCTTGAAATGGGCGAATGCAAGGTGCAGAAATGGGCGCGCTTGCACTGTTGCGCCGTGGTGCCTTTCAATACGCCGACGGACGACCCGTTGGCCTTTCGCAACCTCAATACGCCCGAGCAATTGCGCGCCTTGGAGGCGGATCTGGCGCGGGCCGACTAGCGCGCAACACCACACTAGCGCCAAGGCAGCGCCTGTTCGCGCACCAATTCCTCGACGTGGCGCAGCCGCGCATCGATGATCGACTGCTCGATGTGATCGACCGCTGTCGCGCCTTGCCCCAGCTGGCGTGCGGCGCGCAGCCGCAGCAAGGCACCCGGGGCGTCGAGTTGGGCCAAGCGCGCCTCAGCCTCGGCGCGGGCGGCGCGCACCGGCTGCTGCTGCGCCAGATGCAGGCCGGCCAGCGTCTGCCACGCCAAGGCGTCGTTGGGGTGCAGGCTGGTGCGCACTTGCAGCCGCGCGATCGCCAGCCGCTGCTGTTCGGGGCCATGCTGCAAGCTGGCCTGGGCCGCCAGCAGCAGCGCGGCGCGGCGCTCCGATTGCAGGGCAGCTTGCAGCAGTTCGGCCCGCGCCTGCTGCTGCGCCACGGGCAGCGCCTGCGGTGGCAGCAGCAGCAACAGCTCCAGTTGCAGCCAGCGCAGCAACTCGTCTGTGGCCGGGTCGGTGGGCGCGAGCGCTTGCAATTGCTGCAAGCCTTGCAGCGCCAGCGCCGGTTCGCGCAGCCGCGCCGCGGCCAAGGTGGCGGCGTAGAGCCGGCCCAGTTCTCCGCTCTCCAAGTTACCCCCTGCGGCCATGCGGGCGGGGGCGGCGGCAGGCGCACCGGCGGCTGGGCGCAGCGTGGCGGCCAAGGCTTGCAGCCGCTCGCTGCCAGTTTCAGACAACACCCGCGCGCGCGCCGCCATCAGCGCGTGCACCGGGGCGGGAATCGGGCTTTGGGTCTGGCGCAGCGGCTCGAGTTCGTGCAGCCGCGCCTGCATGTCGGCGCTGCGCTCGGCCGTCATGGGGTGGGTGCGCAGGTAGGGGAAAGAGCCGCCGTCGTTGAGGCGCGCCGCGGCTTGCAGCTTGTCGAACAGGGTGACGAAACCCCGGCCATCAAAGCCGGCCTCGGTCGCAATGCCCAGCCCGACCCGGTCCGCCTCGCGCTCCATGTCGCGCGAAAAGTTGAGCTGCCCTTGCAGCGCCACCGCCTGCCCGCCCATCACGGCGGCGCTGGCCACGTCGGCGTTGCGCGAGGCGTTGGCCGCCAGCGCGCCCAAGATCATGGCCCCGATCACCCACGGCGTTTGCTGCTGGCGGCGCTCAAACAGGCGTGCGATGTGGCGCTGCGACACGTGCGCCAGCTCGTGCGCCAGCACGGCCGCGATTTCGTCGGCGCTGGTGCTGATGGCCAGCAGCCCCAGGTGCAGGCCCAGATAGCCGCCCGGCAGGGCAAAGGCGTTCACGCTGCGGTCGCGGCTGAGCAGCAGCTCCCAGGCAAAGCGTTCGGCCAGTTCGGGCGATACGTCGCCGCGGCGCTGCGCCGCTTGCATCAGTGGCTGCCAGATGGTTTGCAGGTAGTCGTGCAGCAGCGGGTCGTCAAGGAAGTCGGGGCTGCGAAAGAGCGAGCGCACGATCTCGTCGCCCAGGCGCCGCTCTTGCGCCAGCGTCAGCGCGCTGGCGTCGCCCAAGGCGGGCAGATTGGGCGTGGCCGCGGCAGCGGGTTGCGCCGCCACCGGCAGCAGCAGCGCGGCCAAACCCAAGGCCAGCACCCAAGGGCGGCAGCGGTGCAACAGTTTCGATCTCATACCCGTATGATGCCAGCTTGGCGAAAAAATTGCCTCCGCCACCACCGCCTGCGGCCCCATCCACCCTTGTTTGCAAAAAAATGACCGAACCACTCACCCATTTCGACGCCCAAGGCCAGGCCCACATGGTCGATGTGGGCGCCAAGGCCGCCACGCGCCGCTTGGCGGTGGCCCAGGGCCTGATCCGCATCGAACCGGCCACCTTGGCTTTGATCGAGGCCGGCAGCGCCCAAAAAGGCGATGTGCTGGGCGTGGCGCGCTTGGCCGGCATCATGGCGGCGAAAAAAACCAGCGACCTCATCCCGCTGTGCCACCCGGTGGCCCTGACCCGGGTGGCGCTGGAGTTTGAGTTGCTGCCCAGCCCGCCGGCCGTGCGCTGCACCGCCAGCGCCGAGACGGTGGGCCCCACCGGCGTCGAGATGGAGGCCCTGACCGCCGTGCAAGTGGCTTTGCTCACGATTTACGATATGTGCAAGGCGGTGGACCGGGGCATGGAGATCACCGGGGTGCGGCTGCTGCAAAAAGAGGGCGGGCGCTCGGGCAGTTACCGCCACCCCAGCGCCCCTTAAGCCAGTCGCTGCCCGGCCGCTGCCCGGCGCGCTTCAGCGGCCAGGCTCTTCGTCGTCATCGGCCCCGTTGACCCCGTCGGCCAGCAAGTCGGCGGCGGCCCCGGCGGGCAGGTCTTCCACGCCGCGCAGTTTGCGCTCGATGGCGCGCGTGCGCACGCCAATGTCGCCGAACTTTCTGGAGGCGGCGTCGATGGACTTGTGGGTGGCATCGACGATCTCGCCAAATTTTTTGAATTCGGTCTTGACCGCCGACAAAATGAGCCAGACCTCGGACGAGCGCTTCTCGATCGCCAGCGTGCGAAACCCGAGCCGCAGGCTGTTGAGCATGGCGGCCAGCGTGGTGGGGCCAGAAACCACGATGCGCCAGTCGTTTTGCAGCGCCTCGATCATGCCGGGCAAGCGGCAGACTTCGGCAAACAGCCCTTCGGTGGGCAAAAACAACACCGCAAAGTCGGTGGTGTGTGGCGGGCTCAGGTATTTGCTGGCGATTTTGCGCGCCTCGAGCCGGATCGAGGCCTCGAAGGCGGCGCTGGCCGATTGAATCTGCGCCTTGTCGGCGCTCTCGTGGGCGTCGAGCAGGCGCTGGTAGTGTTCGACCGGGTATTTGGCGTCGATCGGCAGCCAGACCGGCTGCTCGTCGGTCTTGCCCGGCATCTTGATGGCGAATTCGACCAGCTCGTTGCTGCCCGGCACGGTCTTGACGTTTTGCGCGTACTGATCCGGCGTGAGCAGGCCTTCGATCAGGGCCCCGAGCTGCACCTCGCCCCAGGTGCCGCGGCTGCGCACATTGCTCATGACGCGCTTGAGGTCGCCCACGCTGCCAGCCAGCAGCTTCATCTCGCCCAGGCCGGTGTGCACCTGCTCCAGCCGCTCGCTCACCAGTTTGAATGATTCGCCCAGCCGCTGCTCCAGCGTGGCGTGCAGTTTTTCATCCACCGTCAGGCGCATTTGTTCGAGCCGGGCGCCGTTGTCGGCCTGGATCGCGGCCAGCCGCTCGTTGAGCGCGGCGCGCAACTGCCCGGCGTGCTGCAGGTTGTCGGCCGCCAGTTGCGTCAGGCTGCGGCCCAGTTCGTGGCGCAGCGCCAGCAGCGCCTCGCCGGTTTCGCGGCGGCCATGCCGGGCTTCTTCTACCGTTTTGGCCAGTTGTTCATCGAGGCGCTGGCGCGCCGCCTCTTGGGCCTGGGCCGTGCTGGCGCCATAGGCTTGCAATTGCAGCTCGATGCGGGCGCAGGCGGCCTCGCTGCGCGCGCTGCCTTGGGTCAGGGCCAGCAGCGCTTGTTCGAGCGCGCCCAGGCGCAGCAGCAACTCGGGCGCGGCCTCGGGGCGCGGGCGGCGCAGCAGCAACACCAGTTGCAGCGCCAGCGTACCCAGGACGCCCAGCAGGCCCAAGGCCAGCAGCGCTAGCCACCCTTCGCTCAGCGGCAGCATGGGGGCTTAGTAGCTGTACACGCCGCGCCCGCTCTTGCGGCCCAGGTGGCCGGCCGCCACCAGCTCTTTGAGCAGCGGGCAGGGGCGGTATTTGCTGTCGTTGAACTCGCTCACAAAGACGTTCATCACCGCTAGGCAGACGTCGAGCCCGATCAGGTCGGCCAGCGCCAGCGGGCCGATGGGGTGGTTGCAGCCCAGTTTCATTCCAGAGTCGATGTCTTCGGCGCTGGCCAGGCCTTCGGCGAGCACGAAAAAAGCCTCGTTGATCATCGGGATCAGCACCCGGTTGACGACGAAACCGGGCGCGTTTTTGACTGTGATCGGCGTTTTGCCCAGCTTTTGCGCCAGCGCCTGCACGGCGGCATGGGTGGCGTCGCTGGTTTGCAGGCCGCGGATGAGCTCGACCAGCGCCATCATCGGCACCGGGTTGAAGAAGTGCATGCCGATGAAGCGCTCGGGCCGCCCGCTCAGTGCCGCCAGTTGGGTGATGCTGATCGAGCTGGTGTTGGTGGCGACCACGGTTTCGGGCGCCAGCACAGCATCGAGCTGGCGCAGGATCTTGATTTTGAGCTCGAGGTTTTCGGTGGCGGCCTCGATCACCAGTTGCGCCCCTTGCAGGGCGGCGGTGTCGGTGCCCACCCGGATGCGCGCCAGCGCCGCGTCTTTTTCGGCGGCGCTGATTTTGTCTTTTTTGAGCAAGCGCTCTAGGCTGCCGGTGACGGCGGCAAGGCCCTTTTGCACCGCGGCTTCGTTGATGTCAACCATGATCACCGCCACGCCGTTGAGCGCGCAGACCTGCGCAATGCCGTGGCCCATGGTGCCCGCGCCGATGATGCCGACGGATTGGATTTCGCTCATGAAAGCTCTCCTGAAGGGGTTTGATAAGACGGGAAGGGAATAGGGCCATTATGCCGCTGATGGCGCGAAAAAACCCCGAGTGCCGCGAAGCGCTCGGGGTTTGGGTCCGGCTCAAAACCAGATCAAGGCCGGGTGGCCTTTAAATCAGGCGACCGATCAGGCAGCCGATTTGCTGGAGCGTGCAACCGTCTTGGCGCCGCTCACTGCCGTGCTGGTGACGGCGTTGAAGTTGGCTTCGGCCAGCTCGCTGGCTTGCTTGACGGCTTTTTGCACCGATTCCATGGCGGCGCTGGCGGTGGACACGGCGCTTTTCACAGCAGCCACGGCCGACTCAGAGCCTTGGGGCGCGTTTTTCACGGCGCTGTCCACGGCGGCGACGAACTGCTTTTGTGCGTCCGAGGCTTGGGCTTCGGCCACTTTGCTCAGCTCGGCACCCATGCCGGTGGCGATGTCGTACAGATGGCGGCTGTAGGAGGCGGCTTTCTCGGCCATCGGCTGCAGGGCGGCGCTTTGCAGGGCGACCACGTCTTGCAGGTCTTTGGCACCCAGCACGGCTTGGGCGTGGCTGGCGGTTTCGGACAGCGAAGCGCGGGCGGCTTGCAGGTTCAGTTCGTTCAGGCGCTCAACGCTGGCCAGCGCTTTGGTGCTCAGTTCGAACAGGGTGGAGACTTGGGCTTTTTGGGCGGCGAGGATTTGTTCAACGGTCAACATGGCAAGGTTCCTTAAAAGGGTGGGACAACAAAACTGACAGTTCGAAAACTGTAGCGCGCGTTTGCGTCAAAACCGTGTCAGCCCGGATTTGCTGCGCTGCAACATGGTTTGAAGTATAGGGGATTTCGCGCGCTTTGCAAGTCTTTTTTGTTGCGGTGCAGCAAAAATCCCAAAAAACCCGCAGCGCACGGGGGCCGTGTTGTTGCTGCTAAGGTTGGAACTGCAGGCCGCCTTCGGTGTCGAAAGGCCGGCCCGTTTACACAACCCACAGGATTTTCATGCTCTACCTCTCCCTCAAAACCATCCACCTGCTCGCGATCATCGTCTGGCTAGGCGGCATGGTCTTTGCACTGTTCTTTCTACGCCCGGCTGCGGCGTCGTTGGAACCCGCCGTGCGCCTGCCGCTGCTGCACGATGTGTTTGGGCGCTTCTTCAAGGCCATTTTGGCGCTTTCGCTCATCACCCTGTTCACCGGTCTGTGGATGATCGGCAACGTGGCGCGGGCAGCAGCCGAGGGCGGCGGTGGCTTCACCATGCCGCTGGACTGGAAAGTAATGTCCACCTTGGGGGTGCTGATGATCCTGATATTTGGCCACGTTCGCTTTGCCCTGTACAAGCGCTGCGACAAAGCGGTGCAGGCCAAGGACTGGCCAGCGGCCGGCGCCGTGATGGAAAAAATCCGGTTCTGGGTGCTGGTTAATCTGGCGCTGGGTGTGTTTATCGTCGCCTTTACCCTGCTCAACTGAGTTAAGGCCAGGGCCCCACAGACTGCGGGGCCCGCGATCGGCAATGGCCGCTGCAGCCTAGTGCTTGGGCTGCCCCGGCCCTTGCAGCGGCAAATCGAGGTGGCGCAGGTCCGAGTCTTCGGGGTGCACCACGATCGAGAAGCCGAGCTTGCGCCCGAGCGCCAACATGCCGGCGTTTTCGCGCAGCACCGCGCCCACGATGCGCTCGGTGCCGTTGGCGCGCAGGTAGCGGATCAGCTTGTCCATCAAAATCCAGCCCAGCCGGTGCCCCTTCATGTCGGAGCGCACCAGCACGCCGAATTCGGCCTCGAGGTTGTCGGGGTCGCCTAGGCCGCGCAC
>Ga0208735_100652_pt1 | contig 12417 bp, 13 predicted proteins | sample Subbio12Aug_8Aab_FD_184829 | JGI IMG/M metagenome (GOLD analysis project Ga0208735, IMG submission 184829) | Serpentinite rock and fluid subsurface biosphere microbial communities from McLaughlin Reserve, California, USA - CR12Aug_8Aab (SPAdes) | ecosystem: Environmental > Terrestrial > Deep... | reverse complement strand
GCAGCGCCTGCAGGCGCAGTACCGGCCGCAGATCGAGCAGCAGGCACGCACGGTCGACGTGGCCAAGATCGTGCAGATGGTGCGCTCGAACTGAGCGCCGGTGGTCGGGTCGCGTGAGCGAGGTGCAGATCAGCGGCGCGGTCGGCTCCTCGGCGGTGGCGCCGGCGGCGGCGGCCGATCTCGAGCGACGCTTCGCCGGTGTCGCCCGGCTGCACGGCCGCGAGGCGCTGCGCCAGTTCGCTGACGCACATGTGGTGGTGGTCGGCATCGGCGGCGTTGGCTCGTGGGCGGCCGAGGCGCTGGCGCGCAGCGCGCTGGGGCGGATCACGCTGATCGACCTCGACCACATCGTCGAGAGCAACACCAACCGCCAGATTCACGCGCTCGCCGACGCCTACGGACAGGCCAAGGTGCGGGCGATGGCGAGCCGCATCGCGGCGATCAACCCGGCCTGTGCGGTGACCGCGATCGAGGACTTCGTCACGCCCGAAAACGTCGAGCGGATCGTGCCGGCGGCCGACGCCGTGCTCGACTGCATCGACCAGGTCGACGCCAAGGCGGCGCTGATCGCCTGGTGCCGGCGCCAGCGCATCGCCGTGATCACCTGCGGTGCCGGCGGCGGACGCATCGACCCGACGCGCATACGCAGCGACGACCTGGCGCGCGCGCAGGGCGATCCGCTGCTCGCCAAGACGCGCTATCGTCTGCGACGCGAGCATGGATTCGAGCGCGAGGACAGCCGCGGCCGCGTGCGCCGGTTCGGCGTGCCTGCCGTCTTTTCCGACGAGCCGGTTCGGCCACCGCGGATCGAGGCCGACTGCGCGCCGGCTGCGGCCGTCACGCACGGGCTGGCCTGCAGCGGCTTCGGCTCCAGCGTCGTGATGACCGCGTGCCTGGGCTTCGCCGCTGCCGGCCTGGCGCTGTCGGCGCTCGCGATGCGGCCTTGATAGCGGTCAAGGGCGGTAGCGCTCGGACGCCTACCATGGCCTCGTCGAAGGCATCGAACGAGGGCGGGCAGGCCGCCTTCGGTGCAGGCGAAACCGGGCGGCAACGCAGCCGCAAGACGCGATGATCAACAAGATCTTGCTGCCGACCGACGGGTCGGAACTGTCGCAGAAGGCGATCAAGGGCGCGGTCGAGCTGGCCGCCAGGCTCGGGGCCGCGATCGTCGGCATCACCGTGGTCGAGCCCTACTCGTATTCCTCGCTGTCCGAGTACCGGCCCGAGACCTTCGACGACTACGAGGCGCGCACCGAAAAAGCCGCGATGCAACGGCTGGCGGGGCTTGAAAGTGCCGCCAAAGCGGCTAATGTTCCGGTCGAGCTGGCGGTGGTGAAGTCCTTTTCGCCGTACGAGGCGATCATCGACGCCGCCACCAAGCACGGCTGTGACACGATCTTCATGGCCTCGCACGGCCGGCGCGGACTGAACGCCGTGCTGCTGGGCAGCGAGACGCAGAAGGTGCTGACTCACTCCACCATCCCGGTGATGGTGTACCGATGACGGTGCGCTGCTAGGTGCACCCCCAGGGCGGGCATCGTGCCCGCCTCAAGAGCCCGCCGCCTCCCGGTTGCGGGCTCTTTTCATGGGTGCTGCACGCGCTGGCCCGGGCAGGTCCGGGCGCGCTTGCGCTGGGTCAAGAAAGCGGCCGATCTGGCGCCGTACCGTCGCAGGCAAATCGAATGATCGAGCGGAGACGGCCATGGCGGAGGTGGTTCGACACGGCGACATCTTTGTCGGCTTCAAGCCGATCGACGACCTGCACCGCGAGTTCGAGGCGATCGTCGCCGCGCTCAACGATCCGGCCGACGCCGACTACGGTGAGCACCTGCTGGCGCTGCACGAGCACATGCTGCGCCATGCGGCCCTCGAAGAGCGGCTGATGCGCGAGGAAGACTACGAGCACTACGGGGTCCACAAGCGCGAGCACGACCGTTTCATCGAACGCCTGGCCGACATGCGGCGCCAGTTCGACGCCGGCGACGTCGATGGCGTGCGTCGCTACGCCGCCGAGCTGATGGGATGGTTCGTCGCCCACGCCCGCAACATGGACGTGCCGCTTGCGCGCTGGCTCAACGGTGAGTGAGGCCGGCACCGCGCCGACCGCAGCCGAGTCGGCCTACGCGGTCGGCTGGCCGGCGATCGACGAGATGCACGCCGAGTGCGATGCGCTGCTGCGCTCCTTGCCCGGCCGCAGCCTAGGTCCGGCGCCGGCCTGCGTCCGGCCGCCGGGCGCGACACCGCGCGCTATGCTCGCTGCCGACCGCTGTCGACGGAACAATTTCGGAGAAGCAACGATGGCCGATCGCAACGCCCCGTCCGCCAGCGCGCGCGACGTGAAGATGGATGCCAGCGACCTCTGGCGCGAGGAAGTCGTCACCGATCGCAAGATCGGCACCCTGCGCGTGATGACGCCGATCCGCGCCGACGGCGCCCCGGACCCGGCACGCCAGATCACGTTCGTCGGCGAGGCGCAGATGATGACCAACATGGGTCCGCTGCCGATCAGCTTCGAGATCGAGGCCAGGACGCTGGCCGAGGCGGTCGCCGGCTACGGTCGCGCCGCCTCCGAGGCCTTCGAACGCGCGTTGCGCGAACTCCAGGAACTGCGCCGCCAGTCAGCCTCGTCGCTGGTGCTGCCCGGACAGGGTGGCTTCGGCGCCGGCGGCGTGCCGCCGGGCCTGGGCGCGGGCAAGATCCAGGTCTGAGAGGCTGAGAGTCCTTCTACTGCGCGGGCCGATGACCGGTCAGTCGTCGTCTCGCTCGCGCCAATAGCCACGCTCGACCTGCCGCCAGTGCCGGTGGTGCTTGCGGTGGTGGCCCGGCGGGCTGAAGTGGCCGCGCCAGCGGGGATGCAGTGCCGGCGCCGGCATCCATCCACCCGGCACCAAGACGAGCACCGGCTGCGCCACCGGGGTCACGATCACCGGCTGTGGCATGAGCACGACCGGCGCTGGCATCGGCGCCGGCTGCCAGTTCGTGGGCCCGTGCATCGCGGCCCCGGGGCCGATGCGGATTCCGAACTCTGGCGTGTCGATATGGACTGTGATGCTGCGGGCATGCGCGGCCGGTAGCAGCGCGGCGCCGGCGATCAGCACGGCGACGAAGACTGGCAGTCTCACGAGGCATCCTCCTGAAGGCTCGAAATGAACCCGCTCGGATAACGCGGCGCGCTGGCACCGCGGCCGACCGCGGCTGATGCACGTGTATTGCGGGATGTAACTGCTGCGGCGCTTGGCGCACGCCGGCCGCCTGGCCGGCAGCGCGCCGCTTACTGGACCGCAGTCGGGCAGGGTCGATCGGTGAAGGTCACGCGCGTGCCACTCACGCAGCGGAACACCTGTCCGGGCGCCTGCAGCAGTTGCCGCTGGTCGCTGCTGCCGGCCTCGATTGCAGTCAATGGGTTCGACTTGGGGGCGAGTTCCGTGAGCGGGACCACGTCTGCCGGGACGGTCGGCGGCTGGCTCCGCCAGCCAAGCCAAGCGATGCAGCCGGCGAGGGTCAAGCCGATCGCGATCATCAGCAGGCGCAGCGAGATGTCGAAGTAGCGGTCGCTCTTGGTGCGGGGGGAGGCGGGTCTGTGCATGGCAGGAATTATCGCCTAGTCCGAACGCATGCCCGGTGACACGAAGGCGCCCGGCTTGGAGGATCGGACGAGCGGCTGCGGGCGATGGCCGGCAGCGGCGCGGCTGTCACGATTCCGGGGCCGGCCCGAGGCTCGGCTGCGTCGGCCTCAACAAGGCGAGCGGCCGGCCGAAGTGCAGGCAAGTGCTGCCATGCGCGCTGTTGCCTGAGCGCGCGACCTCTATGAGGCCGACGCCGATGCGACGACGATCCCTGACGCAACTCGCCACTGCTGCAGTGCTGGCCGGGATCGCCTTGGCCGGCTGCGGCGGTGGCGATGCACCTGTCCAGCCCGCGGCGTCGGCGTCGCCGGTGCCGCAGATCACGTCGGTGGCGCCGACCACGATCACGCCGCCGGCCCGGCTCGTGGTCAACGGCACCGGCCTCGATGCGGTGGCGCAGGCGCGCCTCGGCAGCGCGACTCTTGCGATCGCTGCCCAGTCGGCGAGCACGCTCGCGCTCGAGGTGCCCGCCGGTGCCGCCACCGGTTTCCTGGCCCTGATCGACCGCCAAGGCACGCTGCACGTCAGTGCGCAGCAGATCACGGTCCTGTCGGAAGTCGTCCTGAGTTCGCTCGCGCCGGCCTCGGTGCTGACCGGCGAGTCGCTCACGATTGCCGGCCGCGGACTCGATCGCGTCACTGCGGTCGAGTTCGCCGGCGGCGCCAGCGCGCCGCCGGCCTCGCGCACCGGCAGCACGGCGATCGCGGTCACGGTGCCGGCGGCGGCGCAGTCCGGACCGGTGGTCGCGATCACCGGCCACGGCGAGCGCATCGCCTCGGTCGCGTCGCTCACCGTGGTGCCGCGCATCGTCGTCAGCAACGCCGGCAGCTTCGCGGTCGCGGCCGGCGGCAGCGTGACGCTCCTCGGCAGCGGACTGACCGAGGTGACGACCGTGACGGTCGGACCGCTGACGGCGCTGATCGCCGCCCGCAGCGCGACCGAACTCAGACTGACGGTGCCGGCCGGTGTTGCCTGCGGCGCGATCACGCTGCTGTCGGCACGTCAGCCGCCGGTCGCCGCTGGATCGGTCGCGGTCGGCGGCGGTTGCAGCCTGCGCGTCGAGTCGATCGAGTTCGCGCAGGTGCTGTCGCAGACGAGCGCGGATGCGCGCCAGCGGCTCGTCCCGCGCCGCGAAACCTGGGTGCGCGCGTATGTCGTCTCGACTGACGCCGGACAGCCGGCGCCGGTGGTTCGCCTGACGGCCTTCAACGGCAGCACGGCGCTGGGTACGGTGGCGATGACCGGTCCGTCGCCGTTGCCGGTGCTCGCCGCCGGCAGCATCGTGCCCGACTCGATCCGCTACAACGGGGCACTCACCTTCAACGCACGGCTCGCCGACGCCTGGGTCGAGGCCGGCCTGCGGGTGCAGGTGGCGGTCGATCCGGACGGTGTCCTCGGGGCGCCGGTCCTCGCCTCGAGCGCGCCGACGGTGGGCAGCGGCACGCGCATCGATCTCGTGCTGGTGCCGCTGGTCTCGGGGCCGAACGTGCCGACCGTGTCGTCGGCGGCGGTGGCGCAGGCCATCGACGAGCTGACGCGGCGTCTGCCGGTGCCGCGCTCGAGCATGGCGGTGACGCTGCGCAGCCCTTACACGCTGACCTCGGTCAGCGACGGCGTCGATCTATCGAGCGAATGGAGCAGTGCGCTCGCAGAGCTCGAGCGGCTGCGCGATCTGGAGGCTCCGAACCGACACTACTACGGCCTGGTGCGGCCGATGGTGAGCGCGGGCATCGCCGGCATCGGTTACGTCAACCCGGTCGGCTCCGCGTCCCCGGCGCTGTCGTCGATCGGCTGGGACACAAGCCGCAACAACTGGCTGCGCACGATGATCCACGAACTCGGCCACAACTTCGGCCGCCTGCATGCGCCCTGCGGCGCGGTGGCCAACCCGGATCCCGGCTATCCCTACGCCAATGGCGCGCTCGGTCCGACGCCGCTGTTCGAGGCGCTGCTCGACTCGGTCCTGTCGCCGATCGGGCTGTCGGACGTGATGGGCTATTGCGGCGGGCAGTGGTTCTCCGACCACAACCTGCGCGAAGTGCAGCGCTTTCTCGAGGCTCGGCCGCAGACCGCCGCCGACGTCGTGACGGCGGCGGCGAGCGAAGGCGGCTCGGTGCTGGTGATATCGGGCGTGATCGGTCTGGCGGGCGTTCGCCTCGCGCCGCTGCAGCTTGCACGCGGCAGCGCCAGCGCCGCGCCGCCCGGCGAGTATCTGGTGCGCCTGCGCACTGTGGCCGGCGGCAGCTTCGAGGTGCCCTTCGACGCGGTGACGGTCGATCATGCGCTGCCGCCCGAGCGTCACTTCCTCGTGCGCGTGCCCGATCCCGGCGAACTCGCCTCGGTGGAGGTGCTGCGCGCCGATCGTGTGATCGCTTCGCGGACATCGGAGGCGGCGACCGCTCGCGCGCAGGCGGCCGCGGCGGCGCCAGCGGTTGCCGTGGTCGATTCCGACGGCGGGGTCACCGTGCGCTGGGATGCGGCACGCTATCCGTTCGTCTCGGTCGCCCACGTTGGAGCGGTCGGACGAACGGTGCTGGCGATCGATGCCCAGGGAGGTGTGCTGCGTTTCGCCGGCTCGGAGCTGACCGGCGGCGTGTTCGAGGTGTCGCTGTCCGACGGACTGAACACCCGACTCGACGTCATTGGCCGCTGAGCGCCGCCGGTTCGCCGGGGACTCGAAGCAAAAAAAAGCCCGGGCGCGAAGCCCGGGCTGGAACCACCTTGAGGAGGTGGAGGAGACAAGCGGCTGGTCCAGAGGACCAATCAAGCCGGATCCTAGCAGTCACAATGACGCGTCGCAATAGAGATTGGAGTCACCATTCTAGTCGTCGTTTTGTGTTGTATGACTGCTTTGTGACTTCAATTTCGTCGAAATAAAGCTCACGTGGACAATTGCGAGTGCCGCTCATGAAATTTCGTATTGCATCGCACCGTTGCGGCAGCCGAACTGGATTGACTGAAGGGCATTCTCTGGCGCGCTGGAGGATCAGTGGCGCCGCCTGCGCGCTGGTGCGCCTGTCTTGACAGCCGCCACACGTTCAGTCGCCGGCCGGTCTCGTCCCGCGCTGCTGCTGGTCGTCGCCGCGGCGCTGGTTGCGGTCGCAAGCTGGCTGCAGTGGCGTCCGACGCAGGCACTCACCGACGAGGCGTTTCCGTTCACGGTCGAAGGTCGCGCGCTGTCGTTTGCGGACGCAGACAGCTTCGAGTTCGAGCCGGGCGAACCGATAGCCGGTGAAGTGCGCCGGTTCACGGTTCGACTACACGCGATCGATGCGCCCGAACGCAGCCAGCGCCACGCCGCTGCTTCTCGTGCCGCCCTCGCCGAGCTCATCGGCGGGCGCCGGCTCACGGTGTCCTGCTACAAGCGAGATGCGCGCGCTCGGGCGGTCTGCCGCGTGGCCGTCGCCGCGGGCGCCGGTGTCGAATCCGACGTCGAGCGGGTGCTTCTGCAGCGTGGCCTGGCCTGGCACTACCGCGCCTACGCCGACGAGCAGGACGCTGGCGATCGCGCCGCCTATGCGGCCGCCGAGGCGCAGGCGCGCGAGGCGAGGCGCGGACTGTGGAGCGACGAGGCGCCGATGGCGCCCTGGGAATGCCGCCAGAGGTTGCGCGCGCTGCGATCCTGTCGCTGAGTCGCCGGATGGGCAGCGTGTTCTCCGCGGCACTCGAAGACACGACGCACAACTTTCAGAAGACGCTGTTGCTGCGATTACAGGCGGCGGGCGCAGTAGCCTAGGGCACGCCCAATAGTTCCTGCGTTCTGCCGAAGTGTGCCAATGGAGCGGGATGGTCGACTTGGCGGGCACTTTGAAGAACTCGTCAACGTTGTCCTTTGCCGGGTCACCATGAAGAACCGCGATGCCGCATCCTTTTGGCGGACTGTGCTGTGCCGATGGAAACCTAAGGCGCAGCACGAAAGGTCCTCCTTGGTGGGACTGGCAAAGAGACTGGCGCCTTGAGGACCCTTGGGCAAAGACGGCGGCGCCCGACAACATTTCACGGCATCGCCCGGCACGACGATGTGATGCGGGTCGGCGGGCTCGACAAGACGCACTTACTGCTTTCTCGGGTCGTCTGCCGGGTTGACGTAGGTGACGCCCCACGGCCCCACTCCGTGAACTTGAACGATGGTCTCTTCCTTGTTCCAGGCAAAGTGAGCCGTCTTCGGCTGCATGATGGCAATGCTGCCGGCGGTTACTCAGCAGTCAGAAATATAGGCGACACTCGGCGCCATGAAGAACGAGCGGATCAGATGCGGCATGCGCTTCAGTTGCGCCAGTTGGTGCTCGATGCGCTCGCTCAGCGATTCGCCCGCCCGCAGCGGCGCGCGGGCCACCCCGGTGCGTTTCACATGACTCCAGACCAGCTCGTCGGGGTTCAGGTCCGGTGCGTAGCCGGGCAGGAAGTGCAGCGTCAGCTTGCCGTGCGTGCTGGCCACGTACTCACGCACCGCCAGCGTCTTGTGTGCCGGCAGGCTGTCCAGAATCAGGTGCACCGGCTTGCGCCGGCCGCGCATGAACTGGCGCAGCAGATCGACGAACAGCGTGGCGTTCAGGGCCCCGCCGAACGTGCAGTACCAGAACGCCCCCTTCGCACTCACCGCCGAGGCCGCGCTGATCGACTGCCGCTGTCCCGGCCGATTCACCACCGGTGTTTGCCCGCGCACGCCCCAGGTCTTGCCGTGCACCGCATCGGCACGAAAGCCCGACTCGTCCCAGAACAGGATCTCGGCCCCGTCGCGCCGCGCCCGCAGGGCGATGCGCGGGTAGTGCTCGCGCTGCCACCGCTCGATGGCCTGCGCATCGCGCTGATAGGCCCGTTGCAGCGGCTTCTGCGGGCTCAGGCCCAGCCGCTCGAGCAACGCGCCCACGCTGGTCACGCTCAGTCGCACACCGAACTTGCGCTCGATCAGGTCGGCCACCACCGCGCGCGTCCACAGGCCGAAGTCCAGGCCGTACTGCCGCGGATCGCGACCGTTGACCCAGCGAAACACCTGCCGCTCCTGCTTGGGCGACAGGACGCGCGGGCGCCCGGTGCCGACCGTGGAGCCGAGTGCGGCCACGCCGGCGCGCGAGCGCAGCGCCTTGTCGATCCACTTGTAGATGGTGGTGCGGTTGAACCCGTAGGAGTCGATCACCGCGGCCGGCGGCTCGCCCTCGGCAACCCGCTCGATCGCCATCAGGCGGATCGTCTCCAGCGTGGCGTGATCCAGTGTGCGGCCGTCTCGCTTCACGACGGCTTCGACTGTACCCGGCGCTCGGAGTTCCATTTTGTCGCCTAAATTACCGACTTATGAGTAAGCGCCGGCTCGACGGGCTGCTCGATGAGCCACGCCCCGGGGCGCCGCGCAAGTTCGACGACGCCAGAGTCGAGCAGCTCATCGCGACCACGCTCAATGAGCGCCCGCGCGAGGCGACGCACTGGAGCACCCGCTTGCTGGCGAAGAAGCTGAAGATGTCGCAAAGCACGGTGAGCCGTGTCTGGCGCGCCTTCGGTCTGCAGCCGCATCGTAGCGAAACGTTCAAGCTCTCCACCGATCCGCTATTCATCGACAAGGTGCGCGACATCGTCGGTTTGTATCTGAACCCGCCGACCAAGGCGATGGTGCTCTGTGTCGACGAGAAGAGCCAGATTCAGGCCCTGGATCGCACCCAGCCGATCCTGCCGCTTGTCCCGGGCTTGCCCGAGCGCCGTACGCACGACTACAAGCGCCATGGGACGACCACCTTGTTTGCAGCGCTCGATCTCGCGACGGGGAAGGTTATTGGCGAGCTTCATCGGCGCCATCGCTCAAAAGAGTTCCTCGCGTTCCTGCGCACCATTGAAGCGAACGCGCCGCCGCCGCTTGACGTGCATCTGATCATGGATAACTACGGCACGCATAAAACGCCGGCGGTCAAAGGCTGGCTTGCCCGCCATCCTCGCTTTCATGTGCACTTCACGCCGACCTCGGGCTCTTGGCTCAACCTCGTCGAGCGCTGGTTTGCCTTGATCAGCGAACGCCAGATCAAGCGTGGCACTCATCGCAGCACCCTCGAGCTGGAACGTGCCATTCGCGAATACTTGAACATCTATAACGAAGAGCCCAAGCCCTTCGTGTGGACCAAAACCGCTGACGAGCTCCTCGCCAGCGTGGCAAGGTTCTGCTCACGCATTTCGGATTCAGGACACTAGGGTCTGTTGACATTTAGGTTGACAATGCGCTTCCAACCCGTTGTTCGGGTTGGAGGTGCGATGCGAAAGCAGCTTCGAGATGAGCAGTGGAAGCAGATCGAGGGCATGTTGCCTGGCAAGGTTGGCGACCGCGGGCGCAGCGGGTCGGACAACCGGCTGTTTGTCGAAGCGGTGTTGTGGATCGCCCGCACAGGCAGCCCGTGGCGTGACCTGCCGCCCGAGTTCGGCTCGTGGAGAACAGCACCGACCAGCGTTTCGCGCGCTCGCTCGCGCGCAGGGGTGCGGCATCGGGTCTTCGCGGCGCTGGCGCGAGAGCGCCGATTCCGCGAGGTCTTCATCGACTCCACCATCGTTCGAGCCCACCAGCATGCCGCTGGTGCCTCAAAAAAAACGGCGCTCAGGCGCTCGGGCGATGCCGAGGCGGGCTGACCACCAAGATTCACGTCGTGGTCGATGCGAGCGGACGGCTCATCCAGGGCCGTGTCTCGGCCGGCCAAGTTCACGACATTAGCCCCAAGCCGGCGCGCTGCTCGATGGCGTGCCGGCCAAGTGCGTTGTGGCCGACAAGGCCGACGACGCGATGGCACTGCGCGAGCCGATCGCGGCCATGCCGGCCAAGGCGGTGATCCCGCCGCGGGCCAATCGACGCGAGCCGATTCGCTGGAGCAAGGCAATCTACAAGCACCGCAACCTCGTCGAACGGTTCTTCTGTCGCATCAAGCACTTCAGGCGCATCGCTACTCGCTACGAGAAATTGGCCGAACGCTTCACCTCGTTCATCTGCCTCGTCGGCGCCATCGTGTGCTCGGCGTAAATGTCAACAGACCCTAGATACACGGCCTTCTCCGGCGACAACGCCCATGTCATTGTCGCGCCAGCAAATCGCTTCCTCGTATCCAGCTGCTGTCAAAGTCGAGTTTGAATTTCCTATGCGCCGCCGTCAGAAGAAGCGGATGACTGGCTTCGGCGACCGTCGGCAACGGGCCGGCCGCGGCCGTTCGACCGCGGACGCCAGTTGAAGGCTTGAACGCGATCCCACATATGACGGCTGGTGGCGGTAACGGGCCGGGGACCGAGGCTGTACTTCCTCATAGCCCAGACGATCGGAGGCGGCCTCGCGTCACCCCTCGATCCCGTAGCGCTTGACCTTGCGCCACAGCGTCGACTTGTCGATGCCCAGGATCTGCGCCGTCAGCGTGCGGTCGCCGCTGGTCTTGCGCAGCGTCTTGCGGATCAGGTAGGCCTCCATGTCCTCCAGGCTCTGCGGCGCCAGGCGGTCCATCGCGTGCGCCTCGGCGCTCCGCGACCCAGCCAGATGGGCCGGCAGCACGTCGATGTCGATCAGCTCGTGCGCCGCCATGATCAGCATGCGCTGGACGAGATTCTCCAGCTCGCGCACGTTGCCGGGCCAGTCGTGGCGCATCAGCGCGGCCAGCACCGCCGGCGAGAAGCCGCTCGCCGGCTTGCCCATGCGATCGGCGTGCTTGGCCAGGAAGTGCAGCGCAAGCGGGACGATGTCGTCGCGCCGCTCGCGCAGCGGCGGGATGTCGATCTCCATCACCGACAGACGGTAGTAAAGATCCTTGCGGAACTCGCCGCTGTCGACCAGCTGCCGCAACGGCAGGTTGGCCGCCGCGATCACGCGCACGTCGACCTGCACCGCTTCGGTCGCGCCGGCGGGGTAGAAGGCGCCATCCTGCAGCACCCGCAGCAGCTTGGCCTGCAGCGACGCCGGCGCGCTGCTGATCTCGTCGAGGAACAGCGTACCGCCGTCGGCAAGCTCGAACATCCCGGGCTTGTGGCGATCGGCGCCGGTGAAGGCGCCGCGCCGGTAGCCGAACAGCTCGCTCTCGATCAGCGTCTCCGGGATGGCGGCGCAGTTGATCGCGATGAAGGGGCGCTGCCGCCGCGCGCCGAGCTGGTGGATGCGACGCACCACCAGCTCCTTGCCGACGCCGCTCTCGCCCGACACCAGCACGCCGGCGTCGTAGGCGGCAGCGGCCTCGATCAGGCGCTCGATCGCCTGCATCGCCGCCGAGCGGCCGACCAGCGGGCTGTCTTCGCCCGGCTGGCTGCCACCGACCCCGCACCCTGGCGCGCGCGCCGATTCCGCCAGCGCCAGGTGGTAGTTCAGCGCCGACTCGGCCAGCGCGCGCAAGCGCTCGCCCTCGAAAGGCTTTTGCACGTAGTCGAAGGCACCGTCGCGGATCGCCGCGATCGCCGAGTCGATGCTCGCAAACCCCGTCACCAGCAGCACCTGGCACAGCGGCTGGTGCGCGCGGACGTAGCGCAGCAGCTCCAGCCCGTCGGCGCCCGGCATGCACAGGTCGGTGACGACGACCGCTGCCGCCTCGTCCTCCAGCACGTCCATCGCCGCCAGCGCACTGTCCACCGTGACGACGCGCATCGGCAGCGCGGACTCGCGCAGCACGATTGCGATCAGCTCACGCATGTGGCGGTCGTCCTCGGCCACCAGGACCAGCGGCCGCGCATCGGCCGCGGCCGCATCGCCGCGCGCGCGCCGCGTCGCCAGCGGTTCCGGCGCCGTCCTCATGATGCGCGAACGCGCGCGACGTCGACGCGTGGCAGCCGGATGACGAAGCAGGCGCCGCCGCCG
>Ga0208735_100648_pt1 | contig 12495 bp, 21 predicted proteins | sample Subbio12Aug_8Aab_FD_184829 | JGI IMG/M metagenome (GOLD analysis project Ga0208735, IMG submission 184829) | Serpentinite rock and fluid subsurface biosphere microbial communities from McLaughlin Reserve, California, USA - CR12Aug_8Aab (SPAdes) | ecosystem: Environmental > Terrestrial > Deep... | reverse complement strand
TCTTGCTGGAATTAGCGAAGGAAACATGCACCAGCAGTAGGTGAAGCATCAACCAGATAATCCGATGAGATGCCGGTCTGTCTCACTCTCATGCAAAGGTAAGATCAACCATTTAATCCGCTTACCCGTTTTTTTCTGGCCGCTTTGCTCGACGATCTGTGCCGCGTGCTCCAGCATGGTTTGCAAGGCCTGCTGCACGGCGCTGGAGACGGCGTTCAGGGTGGTGGCTGCCTTGCGCTGCACCTCGCGCTGTAGCCGTCCGACGATGGTGCGCTGGCGTTTGATGGTGTGCTTCATGCGGCGCCACTGCTTGGCATGTGCATAGCGCCCGGCCTTGCGCCCTAGGGCTTGGCCCTCTTTGGCGTAGGTCTGCTTGAGCTCGATGCCGGCCTCTTTGGCTGCTTCAACCAGCTTGACCCGCGCCGTCTCCAGCAGCTTGCTGTCGGTGGGGTGGGTGATGGCTTTGTGCTGCACCGTGCTGTCGATGATCACTTGCGTGAGTTCTTGGGGCTGGATCAGCTTGAGCGCCACGGCCACGTTGACGGTTTGCGCCAACAGTTCTTCTACGCCTTCGTCGCCCAAGAGCTGGCGAAACTTGACCAAGGTGCTTGCGTCACAGGGCCGGCGGTGTTCAAAGTAGGCCTGTCCCGAGAAGAACTGCCAAGTCGGGGTCTCGCCCCAGCGCTCGACCACGCCTTCGTCGGATTCGTTGAAGGCGTGCTTGAGGTAGAGCAGCGCAATCATGATGCGCAACGCCACCCGGGGACGACCGGCGTTGCTCTTGCGCCCGATCACGACCGGAGCTTCGCCAAAGAGATCGAGATCGGGCATAGCCACACCGGCACGGGCTTTGCGCACGAACAGGTGCGCGACCGAGGCTTCAATTTGTTGCCATGGCATGCGCGAAGACAGCACCGCCAGCGGGTGACGCAGATCGATCATGTGGTCGATGCGTGAGCAGAAGAAATCTTCGGTGGCAGGGCAGGCGAACATGAAAAACTCCCAGAAATCAACGCATAGGCGAATCAAACTGGGGGAAATTTTACCAGAAAATGGCTGGTTTTGCAAAATAAATCAAAGGGTTGTGGATTTTTCAGGGGCGACCACATAGCCGGAATCCTCGAAGGCAATCACCAGCTCGCGCAGCTCGGGGTACGGGCGGCCAATGTCGGGGGCCGTTTCCAGCAGCAAGAATTGCTGTTCGATGATCTGGCCAGCCTCTTGGCGGCTTGCGGGGCCTTGGCCGCCAAGAACCGCCGACAGCGTTCCAAGCCTTGCGCTGCTCCTTCGATAACGATTACTCGTGGCACTCAGGCACCGCCTTGTCGTCATCGGGGCCCCAGGTGCTCAACCAGGCGCGCACTTCCTGGCCGCTCAGGTGCCGGCCGGTTTCCTTGTAGGCCGCCCAGGAGGCCAAGGCTTCCTGCTTGAAGCTCTCGCGGGATTCTTCGCGCTCGACGTACTGCTGGATGGCTTCGAGCATGAGCCAGTGCGGCGAGCGGCGGCGCTGGCTGGCGAGGTGATGGACACGGCTTTTCAGCGTGTCGTCGATCTTGAGAGACGTTGCCATAGTGAACCTCTTGTGGTGATACCAAGGGACCCTTTGCGCGGCAAGCCCCGTCCTTTAGGGCGGGGAGGTGTCAATTTGGAAGGAGTCATTACCGCCGAGCTGGTGGCCATTGCCTGGCTGCGTGCAGCAGACGCAGCACGCGCACCAGATCGCCGGTCACGTCATAGACCAAGATGTAATTCTGGTGTACCACCAGCTCGCGGGTGCCAGCGACACGGCCAAGCCGGCCCAAGCCGGGATGATCGACCAGGCGGCCGGCTTTCTCTGCAAACAGTTCATCGAGGGCCAGCGCGGCGGCCGGGTTGTCGGCCTCGATGTAGTTATAGATTTCGTCGCGGTCTTGCGTCGCCTCGGGCGTCCAAAACAATTCCATCATTCGGCAGAGGCTTCAAGCCGACGACGTGTTGCTGCCCGCTTGGCCGCAAACTCGGCTTCGACCTCGGCTGACTGGATCAGGTTGCCGGCATTGGCCGAATCTAGGCCGATTTGCACCTGGCGATGGAACCAAGCGTCATGCGCTGCTGCTTCTTGCTGCTGCTGCACAAAGTCGCGCATGAAGTCGCGCAGAAGCTGCGCGGCGTTGCGGTCGCGGTTTTTGGCTGCGCTGGAGAACTCGGACTTCAAGGATTCGTCGACCCTGAAGGTAAATGTTGCATCGCTCATAGCGCGCCCTTATGTGTTACACGATAAGTGCATGGTAGCACACTGCCTGGTGCGCTGAAGTTGTCTTGCGGCGTCGCATAAGTCCTAAGTTGTGCGACAGGCCGTGCTGCGGATTTTTTTGCTAAGCGTGGCCGTGTTGCATGTTTTAGTTGCATAATTGCGAACACTTGCGACTAAAACCGGAGACGATTGACCATGAAGGGCATGAACACACCTGCTGCGCTCGACCTAGAGGGCGGGCGCTTGCTGCTGGGCTATGCCCGCGTCAGCACCGATGGCCAGGACTTGAGCAACCAGCGCGCCGACCTGCATGCGGCTGGATGCTCCCGCATCTACGCCGAGAAGATCACCGGCACCAGGCGCGAGCGGCCTGAGTTGGCCCGGCTGCTCGATCACCTGCGCGCCGGTGACGTGGTGACTGTGGCCCGGCTTGACCGCTTGGCCCGCAGCACGCGCGATCTGCTGGACATTGCCGAGCGCATCCATGCCGTCGGTGCCGGCCTGCGCAGCCTGGCCGAGCCGTGGGCCGACACCACCACCCCGGCTGGGCGCATGGTGCTGACCGTGTTTGCCGGCATTGCCGAATTTGAGCGCTCTCTGATCATCGACCGCACCAAGTACGGCCGCGAGGCGGCCAAGGCGCGGGGCGTGAAGTTTGGCCCCCGCCCCACCCTCACCCCGGCACAGATTGCCCATGCCCGCGAACTGATCGACCAGAGCGGGCGCACCGTGAAGGATGCAGCCGCCTTGCTGGGCGTGCATCGTTCGACGCTCTACCGGGCGCTGGGGCACAGCGAGAGCATCAGCAGGTAGGTGAGGGAGCCGACACCTAGCGAGATGAAGGGGGCTTTATGCGCGATGCGAGGCGAACTAACCCGCAGTCGAAGCATGAAGAAATGAGTATCAACTTCTTTACTCATTTACGTTTTGTGGTATGATGCTATGAAGTTAGAATCATTGGCGCATTTACACAGGAGCCCGAATGAAGGTTATCGCCGTGCTGAACCAAAAGGGTGGGTCTGGGAAAACGACCATCGCCACTCACCTTGCCCGCGCCTTGCAGCTTGCCGGCGCTGACGTGCTGCTGGTCGATTCCGACCCCCAAGGCAGTGCCCGCGATTGGGCGGCGGTGCGGGAGGATCAACCGCTAACCGTGGTCGGCATCGACCGCCCGACCATCGACCGCGATCTAAAGCAGATCGCCCGCAAGGATTTCGTCGTGATCGACGGCGCCCCCCAAGCTGCCGACTTGGCTGTGTCTGCTATCAAGGCGGCTGACTTTGTGCTGATCCCGGTGCAACCCAGTCCTTACGACATTTGGGCTACCGCTGACCTGGTGGATCTGGTCAAGCAGCGCATCGAGGTCACAGACGGTCGCCTGCAAGCAGCCTTTGTGGTGTCCCGAGCCATCAAGGGCACACGCATCGGCGGCGAAGTCACCGACGCGCTGACGGGTTATGGCTTACCCATCCTAGCGTCGCGCATCACCCAGCGCGTGAGCTATCCCGGCACTGCCGCCGTCGGCACCACCGTCATGGATTCCGAGCCGGGCGGCGATGCAGCGGCCGAGGTCCACGCCTTGGCGAACGAGATTAAGCAAAAACTCATTTGATAATTTGAGGAATTGAAAAAATGAGCAAATCAGTTAATACTCTAACCGCCGGCCGCCCGAGCGCCCGGAGCAACAAGGCTGCCACCCTTGCCAGTCTGGCCGACGAGGCCAGCACGAAGCGCGTGAATTTCGAGCTGCCGGCCGAGCAGCACACGAAGCTGAAGATCTTTGCGGCCAAGCAGGGTAAGACCATCAAAGAGCTATTGACCGAGTACGTTGGCAGACTGCCTGAGTAATTGAGCGTAAAAGCAAATGAGTATTTGTGCAGCTTTGGCGGCCACAGAACAGGCAAAAAAGTCCGGTGTGTTGAGCAGCAGCCCGGCCTGCCCGCGCTGTTTTGCGGTCAATCGCATTTTTTGGGCATCCCTTGGCCTAAGCCAAGCAAAGCCCATGGGGCTGGAACCATGACGCCAACCCAGCAAGCAGGGGAAAACACATGACCAAGCGCAGCAACGGCCCGCAGCAGGTTGGCGACCTGCTGTCTAGATTGAGAGAGGGGGGCGACGTGCGCCAGCTGGCGCAGCGCGTACACGCCGCCGGCATCTACAGCTAAAGAAGGAGTCGAAAAATGATCCCACCCGCAGATGTTGTTGCTGCCCGAGTCGAGATGATGAGGCAGGCGCGAGCGAAAAGGGCGCAAGAAGAGATTGATGCGCAGGCAATGAAGCTGGGGGGCTTGCTGCCAGATAAGCACAAGCAGGTGGATTTCTTTGTAGCGGATTTGGTGGATTACGCGCTCAAAGACGACCAGGCGACGATGGAGGCTCCCATTTTTTCGCTCACCACGAGAGAGGACAAAAAGCTCTGGCGCTGGACGAGCAGCGACGGCAAAAAGACCGTCGAGGTTGCGCCCGGCTTCTACGGGCGCGCCACCCAGCACGACAAGGACGTGCTGATCTACTGCACCAGCCAGCTAGTGGCCGCGCTCAACGCAGGCAAGAAGCTCCAGCGCGTGGTGCGCTTCACGGCATACGATTTCCTAGTGGCCACGAACCGAAACACGCGAGGCGACGACTACGAGCGGCTGCGTGACGCGCTCAACCGGCTGGCGGGCACGCAGATCACGACCAACATCGTGACTGGCAAGAAGGGCGGGAGGGCGGCTAAGGGCTTTGGCATCATCGATACTTGGGAAGTCGTCGAGAAGGCGCCCGGCGACAGCCGCATGGTAGCCGTCGAGGTGAAGCTGTCGGACTGGCTGTTTAACGCGATCAACGCGAAAGAAGTGCTGACCATCAGCCGCGACTATTTCAGGCTGCGCAAGCCCTTGGAGCGCCGCCTGTACGAGATAGCGCGCAAGCACACGGGGGCGCAGGGGATGTGGGACATCGGGCTTGAAGCCTTGCGCGACAAGTGCGGTAGTACAGTGGCGCGGCTGCGCCAGTTCCGCGCCGAGCTGGAGACCATCATCAAAGCCGACACACTACCAGAGTACCGGCTGACTCTCACCAGTGACGGCAAAGTGCGCTTCTACACGCGAGACATACAGCAGCTTGCAAACTGCATCTTGAAAGGCAAGAAATGAGCGGAATTTTTACAGTGACCATCGGTGAAGAAAACGGGATGCCATCCGTGGCGCTGGCCATAGCTGGAGTGTTTAGGCCGGACAGCGACGTGTCGCAGATGGTGACCAATATTGTGGGCGCGCTGTTTGCCTCGATAGACGAAATTAATGCCAAGGGCACAGACTACAAGTTTGCGATCATTGGCGACCCGCCGACCCGGAGCGAGCCCGAGAAAAAGGCCCCCAAGGCCCCCAAGGGGCGCAAGCCAAGGGCGCCGAAAACTGTGGATAAGTCGGTCTAAGCTCGCGGTTTCACACGCGCATTCCTCGCGGTTTCACACGCGCATTCCTCGCGGTTTCACACGCGCCCACTATCGCGGTTTCACACGCGCAAACGTTGTGTAACCCGTTGACTTGGTTGAGGTTGTTCAACCCGTAACATGCGCGCGCGCTTTAACCTTTTAACAAGGTTTTAACTCACATGCGCGCGCGAGCACACGCACACACGTCCACGGACAGCACCCAACAGCCCCCCCGCAAGCGGGGGGGGATGTAAAGAGGCGCTAACGCGCCCCCCCGCTGCGCCGCTCGACGTCCACAATCGCGCGAGCACGCGCTCAAACCCTGCCCGGGCGTGCCTGCTTTTGTATTCAAACAGCCGGTTTAACAATGGGTGGGTGACGGCGGCAGCTTCGATCTCCGCTGCCGCACGCCAAAGAACGGCTTAAAACTGGCCTAGAAGCGTTTTTATGAGCTTGGTGATGCCCGAGGTATCAATCGACACCAAAAAACGCGCCAGAGAGGCCAGGGTACAGCACCCAACTAGGCGTGCGCTGGCAGGACTTGGCGTAACTACAAAACGCAGCTACACTACGGCCACCATGGAGATCGAATGGGACGCCGACAAAGCGGCGCGCAACCTGACCAAGCACGGCGTTTCCTTCGAAGATGCCGCGCTGGTTTTTTACGACTCCAACCGGGTCGAGGCTTACGACGGGCGCGCAGACTATGGAGAGGACCGCTGGGCCACGATCGGCTTGGCCTACTGCGCCGTGCTCTACGTGGTCTATACCGTTCGACACGAGCACACCATCCGCCTGATTTCAGCAAGGAAAGCCAATGCCAGCGAAAGAAAGCACTATCGTCAAGCGCACCCTTGACCTCAAGCGACCGCCGCGCTTGGGCACCGAGCAAAAGGCGCGACTGGCTGCCGTGGCCTCGATGCCCGATGAGCAGATCGACTACAGCGACGCACCTGCACTACCCGATGCGGTCTGGATGAAGGCGGCGGCAGAGCTGCCCCATGCCAAGAAGCAAGTGACGCTGCGCATCGATGCCGACGTGCTGGCGTACTTCAAGCACGCCGGCAAGCGCTACCAGTCGCGCATGAACGCCGTTTTGCGCTCCTACGTCGAGGCGCACAAGGCTCAGGCCAAGTGATAGCGCATGAAAGCTATAGGCTGGTGTACGAGATCGACGGCAGCACGGTTTGGATACTGGCCTTGGTGCATACCCGCCCGCCGGTGGCCACCAGTGACGGCGTAGCACGCGGGGCGGGGTGTCTGCACTGCACGACAAGCTACACCCGGCCTGCGCTGGCACCTATCGGTTTGTATGCGGGCTGGGCTGCGGTTGCTCGGTTGGACTGCGCCTGCCCTGCTGGCCCCTACACCGGCGGCGGCACCCTTGATTTATCGTAACTGTGTAACGATAAATGGACAGGCAGTCGCCGCTCTTTTGGCCGCCCGCTCCGGTATTTGGTATCTGTTAAACAGGGTGGGGGAGCGTCAGGCGGGGCGAAACCGCAGTCCCGCGCCCCGGCGCGGGTTGTCCACGGCGCGCCCGCGCGCGGTGGACAATGCGGTTTTGCACGGCCGCTGGCCGCTAGCGCCGGGGGCGGGGCTCCGCCCCCGTCCGCTGCGTGCGCAGCGCGCCAGTCGGTGGAGTTGCCGCCTGCTGCGGTTTCGCTGGCGCTGGGCGTGATCCTCACGCTGCTGCTGGTCATGGGGGCGGGTGCCTGGCGGCAGGGCAGGAGGGTCGCCGGGTGAAAAGGTCAGAGCGCGATAACGCCGGACAAAGGCCGCATGGCCTTGTCGAGCGAGGCCGTGCCGGTGCAGCCGGCCGCCGCATTGCGCGCGACGATCAGGCAGTCGGAGAAGTCCGCCTTTCCGTTGCGGAACAGTGCGAGCGCCGCCGCAACGGTTTCGCGTCCATCGACGACATAGGCGGCGTTGCCCAGTATCGCGTCGATAGCCGTGCCGATATCGGTGCGCCCGTAACCGAACACGGTTTCAAGCACCCAGACCATCTCGACCAGCACGACCGTATCGACAAAGAAATCGCACCCTTCCGCCGCCTGTGCGGCGACGAACTTGCGCGCCTTGGTCACGTCCGCCGAGCCGTCGTCGACCAGCACGCGCACCAGCACGTTGGTGTCGAGACCGATCACTTGGCGCCCCGCGCAAAGCGCTCTGCGGCACGTCCGGCGACTGCGGCGCGCATGTCCGCAACGCTGACTGGCCCGCGCAGCGGTTTGGGCAACACGGCGCAGACAGCGAGCGGATCGCGCGAAACCGGCACGACGCGGATCGAGCCGTCGTCCTGCAAGGCGAAGTCGAGACGTGCGCCGGCATCGAGCCTGAGCGCGGCGCGGATCGGCGCGGGCAAGGTGACTTGTCCCTTGCTGGTGAGTGTGGCGAGCATCGTCATTTCCTTTTGAGGTTGGTTATGTCTTTCAAGTTTAATTTAGTAAGGAGTGCGTTACAAGGAATGTCCTGTTCGCTACTTCTTACCTCTGCCTTCGCCGCCGACCCGGACTCCACCCTATGCTGAGCAAAGGGTGGGGTAGTTCATATCACTGGGTGCAGCGTGCAGCGCACAGCACCCAGCTCAACCCTTGCTCGCTGGCCTTTCAGCCTTGGGTGCCGCCACTGGCCGTTCGGCCAAGACTTGCACCAGCTCGGCCCGCTGGCCCTCGAGGGCCTCGACCTGGCCGCGCAAGCGCGCCGCATCCTCGCGCGCTGCTTGCGCTTCACTGCGTGCTTGGGCCAGCTCGGTGCGCAAGCGCTCGAAGGCCTCGGCGTCGGATCTGATCGATTGCTCCGCAGCGGTGAGCCGTTCGCGCAACTGGGCCAGCTCGACCGCCTGCGCTTGTCCGTGGGCTTGCGAATCGGTGAGCTTGCCGCCCAAGGCCTCGACTTCCGACCTGGTTGCATCCAGCGTTTTCTCGAGGTCGTCAACCGTGGAGGTGGCGTCAGCCAGCTCGCGTTCGGCTTGCTCGCGCTGCTCGCCGGCGGCGCGCACAACCTCGGCCACTCGGCGCTCGGCAGCTTTGACGGCTTTGTCGTTGAGCTCGACTGCAAGTGTGGTGATGCGCTCCTTGAGCGCCGCCGTGACCGCTGCAACCTCGTCGGCGACCTCCACGGGCAGCTCGGCCAGCGGCTGGGCCTGCGCGGTGGTATTGCTCGCTAGGTACTCATCCCACACCTGACGCAGCCGCGCCGGGTTGCCGCCGCCGACCCGTTGACGCAGCGCAAAACCGGTGACATTGCGCCCGGCGGCTTGTAGGGACTGACCGGCCGCGATGATGGCCTCTGCGGGGAACTCGGTTGGACGCATGGCGTGCTCCTTTGTGGACGATGCCTAAAGTATAGCACAACAAACAAATAAATAAAGAAATAAACAAACAAACAAATTTTGGAGGGGTTTCCCGCCGCCGGCCTACCGGGTGTCACGCTGGAACTGGCCCGCCGGCTGCCGGTCCCCGTTGGACAGCGCTGCCTAGGTCAAATTGCAGCAGCCATATTCACTATGGCGCACTAGGTCAAGCACCACTAGGAGCAAGCCAAGGAAGCCCGCAGCGCAGCAGGCTCGAGATGGACAGCGCCCGGCTTGGGCTAAAGATGGCGCTCAGCGTCCTGCCGTTGATGCAGGACTCGAATCACGTCCAGATGGTCAGGGTAATTCAGAAAATAGACTACGTGCGAGCCGCACAGGTACTTTTGGAAGTCCGGCAACACCTCGGCCGGGCGACCGTGCTTTGTCCCTCGGGCCAGCGCATAGCACGCATCCCGAATGGCATCGATGTAGTTGTCGGCTTGGTCTGGCCCCCACCTATCGGCGCTGTAGTCCCAAATTTCGCCAATGTCGGCCTGCGCCGCTGGCGAGAACGCAACAGCCTTCACTGCGGCTGCAGCCCTGCACGCTTACGGGCCTTGAAGGCCTCGAAGTCGAACGCGCGCGGCTCGCCGGATTCAAGGCCAGCGCGTAGAGCATCTTGCAGCGCCTTCACCTTGGATTCGTGCTCTTCCAGCAGCCGCAAGCCTGCCCGGACAACATCGCTGGCCGAGCCGTAGCGCCCGCCTTGCACCTGGGCATCGATGAAGCTGGCGAAGTGCGTCCCGAGGGATACGGATGTGTTTCGGCTCATGAGCGTTCTCCTGTTGACGCGCCAATAATACCAACCTTTGGTACATCCTGTTGGGAGGATTGCGGGCGCACGGGGCGTGGCGGTTGCTTCTCACCCACTCGCCCTGACGGCGGGACTTGCACCACCAAGAAAGCGCCCGTGCCGGGCGCACAAAAGAAAACCCCCGACCATCGGGCCGGGGGTTTGATTGAACATCGCGCGAAAATCGCGCACGCTTGAGCTGCGGCTTGCGCCGCAACTTAGATTCCCCCAAGCCAACGGCCGGGGGTGTAGATCAGGTCATGCGCAACGCGCATGCCGCAGCCCCGGCTTGCGCCGGGTTTTCTTGACTCACACGATTACACTTCTCGCCGCGCATTCACTGCGCTCAACTACGCTTCGCTGCCACGCTTGCTGTAGTTATCTTTGTCGGCCCCTGCCAGGGCTTTCAAACACACACACTCACTATAACGATCGACTCGCTGCCTCACGTGCCGGTTTTCCCGGACTCGCTGCTCACTTTCGGTGGCCAAATGTCCTTGCGGACAACGCTCTCAACGTGGTCAGTTACGCATCCGTCACGATTAGTTTTTCGGGTTCGCTTCCCGCGCCGCGTGTGCCTACACGCGACCGTCGCAGACAGAGTCAGTTTCAGATATACACTTGGTTTTTGGATGGATGTCGCGTTCCCGCAGCAATAGTACCTAGCCTTTCGGCTTTCTATCCGCCTTTCAGCAGATTCGATTTCGGGGGCTCGAAGAGGGTCAAGCGGCTCCCTTACTCAATACTATGCTGTGATACCAGGTGTGCAGGCATTTCAGCCCTACCACGCGACGTTATTCTTATTTTTCTCACCATTGGTTCGCACCCTTTCGGGGTGCTTTTCCGGCTTCGCTTCCCGTGACCTCGCCAGCTTGCGCCAGCTCGTGCCCCGCAACGCCTTGACCGCTTGGTCAATCGTGCGATGCGCTCTCTCCGCGCTTTACGTATGCCGTCACCAATCACGTTATACCCTCTCGAGCATCCCGTGTCCCAGCGTCCATTGCTGAGTCCGTGTATTCCTAACTTTACGCACCTATTCACAAATCAAATTGGCATGGGCTGAAGCGCAGGGGTTACTCGCTTTCGCGTATTAGTCCCACGCCTACTCCCTCGCACCCGGCGAGCGGCTATTAACTCGCACCGGGCGCCAATCGATCTCCCGCAGATGGCAATTGTCTGCGGTGGGCACGCGTTACGCGTGCGGTGTGTGTGGTATCGACAATTCTCTGTTAGCGTAATGCAGGTGGCAGCCTGCACTATGCGCACAGTATGCGCATAGTGCAAGCGGCGTGCCCGCACCAGGGGCCCCAGAGATGCGTTCCACGCAACCAGGTGAGCGATAGACGTGGTTCCGGGGGCTCATTCCGGCGTCTGATATGTGCCGCTGGCGCGGCAAGACAGGCAGGTCTAGACCTGCCTTACCCCCTTCATTTGTGTACTTCGTACAGACGGCCTTGACGACCGTTCACACGCTGCTTATAATGACTTGGCGCTGATGGCTTGACGCCTCAGCACTTCGTGCATGCAGTAACTCTTGCTGCATGCGCGACTGATAACGCACTACTGGAGCGCTGCAATGAAAATTTATGACCTCACCACCGGCCTGCAAGCCGTGCTGCTGCACTTCCAGCGCGGCTACGTGCTCACGACAGAGTGCCCGATCGTGGTTCACGCCGACAAACGAGATAGCCTGATGGAGAAATTCATCGAGGTTTATGGCGTCAATTTTCCCGCTTGGAAACGCTATTCCCGCAAGCTCAAAGGCCTACCGAGTGCTGTTGCGCTTGACCTATCTGTATTAGGTCAACCGCACTCACGGCAAATTGTGTTGCTATCGACCGCATTTGATGACCGACTCCCCAAAGACGCGCAGTGGCGGCGTGAAAAGTGGGTGCCGCTAAAGCGCGTGCAGGATTTTGTGCTGTCGAATGAAGTCGGCAGCGACAGGCAAACGTCGCTGAGCTGGAGGCTTGCGCCAGAAGTAATCGCGCCGCAGGCGCGCTACTGGCTCAAACTCATTAAAGAGCAAAAGGCCAGCGCAGCAATGATGCACATGCGCGAAGCTGTAGAGCTATACCCCGCTTATGCCGGGGTCAGGAAGCAACTCAAGCAAGAGATAAGCTCGCTCAAAAAGCTGATCGAGCGCAAGTACAAGGTGCCTTACACGGGGCCAGACCCGGATAAATTACCGATCATCGCTGGTTTTCGCGCCAGTGCGGATCGGGGCTTGACCAAGTGAGCCGCGCAAGCCAAAAAGAGCAGAGAATTGAACCCGTCCGGAATCCCTGGCTTCAGTCATCGGCCAGCAGCTTGTCTACCGAGCCACCCCGCGTCACGCGGTCGGAGCGGCTATCTGTAATCGCTTTTTCGGTTTCCTTCCTGCCCATGTGCTTGCCCTTCTATTTGATGCTGGCCGCCAGCGCGGCGAGGCGCTGCGGGTCGCGTGTTTCGCACTCCAAAATTACTAGGGCCGTCCATCCAGCTTCCGATTCCAGTAGTCCGGCCGCGACTTCGGCCGGTCGTCCGTTTTGCAGCCGAGATGCTGATTTCAGAAACACACATGCATGAAGAATGCGGCACCGGTGTTCCATAGGTGCACCCAGTTAAAGAACGGGGTCACCGAAACATACTCGCCATAGGCCATTGATTGCTGCACCAGCCACTTTACAGCCTGATCAGACGCTGCCAGCAGGCCC
>Ga0208735_100636_pt1 | contig 12796 bp, 14 predicted proteins | sample Subbio12Aug_8Aab_FD_184829 | JGI IMG/M metagenome (GOLD analysis project Ga0208735, IMG submission 184829) | Serpentinite rock and fluid subsurface biosphere microbial communities from McLaughlin Reserve, California, USA - CR12Aug_8Aab (SPAdes) | ecosystem: Environmental > Terrestrial > Deep... | reverse complement strand
TTCCATATTGCGGATCTACTTCGACAAGCAAATGAACGTGGTCAGACATGATTTCCATTTCGATGATTTCTGTTTGACGTTCGGCGCAGATACTTGCAACCAACTCCTTTAATCGCCGTTCTACATCTTCGACCAAAACCTTCCTGCGATACTTAGGACACCAGACCACATGGTACTTGCAAAAGTACACAACGTTGTTGTTCGACTTGAATTTAGTGTTCATATATGCATTATGCTACATATTTCTATATTATACAATCAAAAGATTTAAACCTATTGAAAAACATCGAGTTTTCCAATAGGTTGTGCCTTATATCCCCATAGCTGAAGCAAGGGGCTTTACGGCACTTTCGGTAAGTATCAAAGACATCCAGCCGGGCGACAGGATTGCCGGCCTCTTAGTTGCGTCCGTGGAATACGTTGATGACCATGACTTTGCGGTCCGCTTCACGGGACGGCTGAGGCTTAGCGGCAGTTTTATTCATAATCCTCCTGACGACTATGTTGCGGGGGTGGTCTTTTCCGCTGATGAAAAGTCGCTGCAGAAACTCCCACGTTTCATAGAGGATACAAGGGACCCAGGCGCTTTTACACTCGATCAACCCGCAAAGTTCGCACCGCCAGGCTCACGGGGCACGGCAACGGTAATCATTGATCAGTACCGGCTCGTCCACCGTCAGATGGGCGCAATGAATTCGGCTCGATTGGTTCGATTGGTACAAAAAGGACCATAGATCTGTATAACCAGCATTTTATTCCACCACCGATATCTCGGTGCAGGTGTACCATGAAAAAGCACGCACGGCACCCTTTCCATCCTGGAGCACTATCCCGTACTCGTCAAAATCTTTCACCACGCCGATCCATTCCCGCACGGTATTGTTGCTGTAGTTGACGATAAGCCGCACCTTGCTATCCCCAATTTCATTTAGCCAGTTTAACATGTTCTTCGCCTCCTCCAATCATTAGTTCCCGTAGCGTAACAACGCCCACATCTATTGTTACGCCTACCGGTGTGATTAGTTTCCTCGCGCCAACATTTCGACCACTCTAAACTCAATCGGCCCCATGAGAGGAAACACTTCGCGCGTGTCTTGCTCCCGGGGCGGCAAGGGCAATTGTTGGCGCTCGGTGTAAGCATGGTGTCACTAATCATTAATGCCGACATGGTGACGAAGGTCATCGCATCGGCGATGCGGTTGTACAGGAAAACAAATTCGCATGTCGAATTAAGCCTAGCAACAAGGACGAAGGAGGATTGCCAGTGACCCTCTCCCTGAGGTGGCAAGTGCTCATCCTAGTGCTCGGCGTGACAATTGTTTCACTAGCGATTGCCGGACTTTTTATGCACCAAGCATTGTCCAATACCCTGCGCCACCACATTGGCCTACAAGCTTTAGGGGTCGCACAGGCAGTGGCTGAAATGCCGCTGGTCAAAGCATGGGTCGGCCAGCCCGGCGGGGAAGTTTACATCCAGCCATTGGCCGAGAGCATTCGCCTGCGCACCGGTTTTAGTATTCTTGTGGTTATCGACACAAATTCAATTCGGTATGCCCACCCTGTACCGGAAAGAATCGGGCAGAGGTTTGTGGGTGGTGACGAAGGTCGAGCTTTGCAGGGAGAAGAGTACATTTCACAGGCCATGGGCACCCTTGGCCTGCAGCAGCGTGCTTTTGCCCCCATACGCGATGATGCCGGCATAATCATAGGAGCGGTAGTCGTAGGGGACCTTATGCCGCAGATTGACGCCCCGCTCGGACGAATGCGCACCGCCATGTACACCCCCTTAGCCCTAGGCTTGGCAGTAGGTAGTCTGGGAGCTGTGTTGCTCAGCGCCCATATCAAAAAAACACTTTTCGGCATGGAGCCGAACGAAATCGCCGCAGCATTGCAAAGCCGTGAGACCATATTACAATCCGTACGCGAAGGGATTGTTGCTGTAGATAAAGATGGCCACATCACCTTGCTTAATGATGTGGCACGCCGTTACCTTGAAGTAGGCGATGATGCTATCGGCAAACCTGTGGATACAGTAGTGAAAACCACTCGCTTGCCATCTCCGGCCTCATCCAGCTAGAACGTTACGACGAGGCACTAGAGTACATTCATGGAGTTAGGGAAAAACAGGACGCATTAGCCAGCGAGGTCTGCATGCGCATTATTGACCCTGGCATTGCGGCGATTGTCATCGGCAAAATTAATCGTGCCAAAGAACTAGGCATAAAGTTAGAGTTGGCGAGCGACAGCCACCTCGAGCCGGTACACACTGAATTACGTCAGGCCTTAACTGCGGTCATCGGCAATTTGCTTGATAACGCTTTGGAGTCGCTTGCGGCTCACCTCAGAGACAGTCCGTACGTTTCAGTGCGCATAATGCAGCGCCACCCGAACATCACTGTGGAAGTGGTGGACAATGGCCCCGGCATCCCAGAAGACCTTCTTGACCAGATATTTGAGTTTGGCTTCTCTACAAAAGCGGAAAAGAACAGGGGCTTGGGCCTGTCTATCATCCATAATATTGCGGGGTCTCATATCGGCAATGTCCAGGTTTCCTCGACACCTGGCCAAATCACCAGTTTTATAGTCACACTCACGGACACTCAGCATCAAAAAGAGGGGTAGATAATGGAAATACGCGTGCTTGTTGTTGATGACGACCCCTATGTAGCCCATCTCCATGAGCAGACTGTACGGTCGCTGCCACGCTTTCATGTTGTGGGAATTGCGCGAAGCGGAAAACAAGCTCTAGCTTTAGCCAAAGACTTAAAACCAGATCTCGTCATTCTTGATATCTATATGCCTGAGGTCGATGGCATAGAAACCCTCAAGCAACTCCGCGCACTTCGTTACCCCACCGATGCCATTCTCATTACAGCCGCTACGGAAGCAAAAAAATTGCAAGAGGCGGTACGTTATGGGGCTTTAGATTTCATTATCAAACCCTTTAAGCTACAAAGATTAATAGAGGCACTGCAGAACTATGCGGCAAGATTTGATTTGCTCCATTCAAATGAATACCTTTCACAATCTGATATCGACAAAACTATGCGCCAAGATGAATTGACCGCCAGCGCGGATTTGCTAATTCTTCCTAAAGGACTAAACGAATTAACCTTAGGGATGATTTCTGGATGGCTAAAAAAACAAAAGGGACCGCTGACCGCAGAAGACATGGCCGCATGTTCTGGCGTCTCGCGGATAACGGCCCGGCGCTATCTTGAGCACCTTATAGCCACAAACCAAGCTAGAGTTGAGTTGTCTTATGGTGCCGGGCGACCCTCCCGAATGTATTTTAGCTTGAGTTGAAGGGCCGCCCAGCCCTGGTGTGAGGGTTAATTTTCTTGTCCTTGAGAATCTCAGCAGCGACAGCGATTTCTTCGACCCTAGTTCAAGATAGGCAGTCTCGGCACCCATCTCCACTGCCATATTACAGAGCACCATGCGCTCACTCATGGACATGCTCTCCACAAAGACGGGCGGTTTAGAGCCACCAGCCTTGAGACAATGCCTGACTTATTTAATAAATTTTACATTCTTGGCTATTTCGGCTACTATTTTCTCTTTGCGCTCATGAAAGATTGTTTTATTCTGTTCAAACAGGTTGTTTCCTTGCGTGTCTATAGACACAATGAGCGGCCCAAAACCCTTAACGCGCGAAATCCACAGCGCTTCGGGCATGCCAAGGTCCGCCCATTCAACGCCTTCTATTTCTTCGACTTGTGTGGCGCCGAGCACAGCACACCCACCTGGGAACACGCAGTGAAGTGCTTTGTGCTCTTTACACGCTGCCGCCGTCTTCGCCCCCATGCCGCCCTTGCCTACTACCAGCTTGACCCCAGTCTCCGCAATAAACTCTTGCTCAAACCGCTCCATCCGCATGCTGGTAGTTGGCCCAATTGAGATCATATTGTACTTATCCCCTTCTTGGGTGATGATCGGTCCGGCATGAAAGATCGCTCCCCCTACAAGATTAACCGGTAACTCTCTGCCTAACTCAATCAATCTGCGATGCGCCACATCGCGGCAAGTGACAATGTGCCCGTCAAGATAGACTATATCGCCGATTTTAATTCCCTCGAGGTCCTCGCTGCTAATAGGTGTTTTAAGAGTTTTTTTCATAGTGCCACCCCCGCATGGGACTTAATCTCATACGAATTGTCTTTTTTGAGCCGAATGGTACCTCTCCGATGAGCCCAACACCCGACACTGAGCCCAACAGATAAAGATGAGGGATGCCGCGCCGCCGATTCAACATGCACCCCCATGACAGTTGAATTCCCGGTCAGTCCCTGCGGACCGATACCGAGTTCATTAAGCCCTTTTTCCATCAGTTTTTCAAATTCTGCCCCTTTAGGATTGGGATGTGCTGTGCCTATGGGCCTCAAAATGGCCTTCTTAGATAAAATCGCCGCTATTTCCGCCGACCCTGCAATGCCTATGCCTATCAGCAGCGGCGGACAAGCATTAATGCCCCAATCCACCATGGTGTCAAAGACATACTTGACGATGCCTTCGTAGCCTGCTGATGGCATGAGGGTAATTGCCCTGCCGGGGAGGCTACCGCCTCCTCCCGCCATGTAGATTTCAATTTCGACTTCATCACCATCGTCGACTATTTCCCAATGCACATAGGGGATCTTTTCACCAATGTTATCGTTGGTGTTGACCTCGTCAAAAATCTGCACGGCATTGTGTCGCAGAGGCGAGTCAGTGGTCGCTATGCGCACGCTCTCTACTAAAATTCCATTTAGGCTGGCAAGCAAAGGAAATTTTGCCCCCGCTTTGACAAAAAAACTAATAACCCCCGTGTCTTGGCAAATAGGCCTATCCAGTTCAGCAGCTTTCGCCAAGTTGTCGAACATCGAATCGTAAATTGCCTTGGCTAAAGGGCTGTCTTCTGTTGCCCTCAATTCCGACAATTTGCCGACAATGTCATCCGGCAGTCTTTTTCCCACAACGTCAATAAACTTGGCCATGGTGTTGGTCATGATTTGCATTGATTCTGCGGACCTCATCTCGGAACTCCCCCTTACTGCGAAAATATCAGACTGGTCATGCTACCCAAAAAACGGCCAAATCAGTGGAATCAGGGCGACTGAAACGACGAACATAATCAAGACTAAGGGCAGGCCGACTTTGACGTAGTCCATAAATTTGAAATTGCCCGGGCCCACAACCAGCGTGTTGGGCGGAGTGCCTACGGGTGAGGCAAACGCACACGAAGCGGCTATGGCCACCGTCATTAGGACGGCTCGCGGGTCCGCACCCAGACCAGCCGCGATACTAATTCCGAGCGGCGCCATTAAAGCGGCTGCCGCAGTGTTGGACATAAACTGAGTCAAAAGAGCGACTACAATAAAAATAACCGCCGTCATCACATACGGACTGGCCCCTTGACCAACAAGGGCGATGACCGAATCAGCAATCATCTTGCCCGCACCCGATCTATCCAAGGCAGTCGCTAGCGGGAGCATGCCCGCAAAGAGAAACATGGTACCCCAATCGATGGATTTATACGCCTGCTTTTCTGTGACTACCCCCGTAATGACGAGGAGCAAGGCCCCGATAACGGCAGATACGTGCAGAGGTACCCCCAGCCTTCTTTCAGTCATCATGGCACCAATAGTTCCAGCGAAGATGAGTACGGACAGCCACTGCTTCCAAGGTGCTACCGCCGCATTAGTAGCACTTGCAGGCTTGCCGGTGATAACAGTTTCGGCAACTCCACTGGTGCGATCCGGTATCAGTTTATAACCGATGAACACCATGTAGAGGATGCCGATGATGGTGAGTGGTACCCCGATCATGCCAAACTCAAAAAAACCAAAGGTACCCAATTTAGCCCCTTCGAGTGCAGTGCGCGCAATTACATTCGGTGGGGTGCCTACTAAGGTGATCATACCCCCCAGCCCGGCGGCAAAAGCTAGCGGCATAAGCAATTTGCCGCGAGCTATACCAGCGGCGGTGGCAATGCCAACAGTAACTGGCAGCATTACGGCTACGGTGCTGGTATTAGATAAAGTGGCGGACATCGCTGCGGCAGCCACCATTACGGCAATAATCAGGCTTTTCTCACTCTTGCCAGCAATTCTGACGATGCTATCGCCAGCCTTCTTGGCCATGCCGGTTTCAAACAAGGCATTGCCGACGACAAACATACCACCAAAAAGTATAACCGCGGGATTGACCAGTCCGCTAAAAGCGTCAGCTACCGGCAAAACTCCCGTGAGGTACAGCAATACGGCCACGCTCATTGCCGTCACGGCTAAAGGGATGCGTTCAGTAACAAACAAAATTATGGCCACAGCCAAGAGCAGTAGCGTAATAGTTGCGTTATCCACGAAGCACCTTCTTTCAATATGCTTTTACTTTAATGATGGGGTAAGTGTTACCAACTACCAGCTAAGCAAGGGGTCCGCCCCTTTGACCGCAATCAAGGTGGCGGACCGACCACTTTATCCGTGTAACATGAGCAGGTAGGGCAAGCCTATACCCAGCAACAACACAAGGAAAATTACGCCAAAAATTGCGCCCATCAGCCAAAAGTCCTTGCGACTGATGTAACCACTGCCATAGTATACAGGCGCAGGACCTGTAGCGTACGGCGTGAGCACTCCCATCAAACCAAGGGAGTACGCTAATAACAGCGCGTAAGGCACTAGCGGGAAATCAGGAATAGCCGCACCCACGCCGAGAAAAACAGGCATTAGCGCGACAGCATGGGCGGTAATACTCGCGAAAAAGTAGTGTGTGATAAAAAATATGGCAACTAATACGACCACCATGAGATTGACCGGGAGACCGGAAAGCGCACCGGCAATGGCTTCGGCAAACCAGGGTACGATTCCTACACGCGTCAGCCCACCCGCTAAAGTAACCAGGGTGCCGAACCACACTAAGGCGTTCCAGGCCGGACGATTAGACAACACGTCATCCCAGCTGACCACACGCAACAGCAGCATCAGAGAAAACACTAGCAGGGCGACCGTTGTAGCATTGATCTGGTCGCGAGCAAAAATCCACAGGCCCAGCGCTAGGGCGCCGAGGAGCAACATGGTGATTTCGCGCAAAGTGAATTTGCCTATCTTTTTGAGTTCTGCCCCGGCCCAAGCGGGGACTTCGGCACTGATTTTGATGGTGGGCGGGTACAGTTTATAGACCAGCCATGGCAGCGCTACGACAAGAAGAACTCCAATCGGCAAGAACCCCATAAACCACTGCGACCAAGTTATTGTTACCTTGTAGGCGGTAGTAATAAGCCCAATGGCCAGCAAATTGGGCGCAAGACCGGTGAGAAACATCGAACTAGTAACGCATTGCCCAGCAAAGGTAGTCCACATAAGGTAGGACCCCATTTTGCCGGATGTTTCACCCGGCTCAGACTTGTAAAGGGGAGGAATATTACGAATCACCGGGTAGACGGTGCCCCCGCTCCGTGCGGTATTAGATGGCATAAAAGGAGCCAAGACAAGGTCGGTTAAGGTGCTCGCATAGCCCAGACCCAAAGTACTCTTGCCCATGACCTTGACCATGAACAAAGCAACGCGCTTGCCAAGCCCTGTTTTCTCATAGCCCAGAGAAAACATGAAGGCCACGAATATCAACCAAACAACCCCATCTGAAAAACCAGAAAGTGCCCACGTAATAGATGGACCGGGACGGGCATCCACCAAACCTAGGGCGGCGGCGGCAGAAACCCCTAGGAGTCCAATAACGGACCCTGGCAATGGCTCTAAAATAAGAGCCGCCACGACCGCCATAAAGAGGGCGAAATATCGCCAGGCGGCGGGTGTCAGCCCCTCAGGGGCCGGTATAAGTAGAATGAGCAAACCTAAAACGACAGGAATTACAAAGGCCATTTTCAGTGAGTTTTTATTTGTACTAATTGGGAACGCCTCCTTTTCATAGTCAATGTGGCGCCGCCTTGTTTTTAATTCGCTAATCCTCCTCACTATTAAATCATATGTTTCCCAAACTTCCCTAGACCCCTCTTGCATACCCAATAAATAAGTTATCAAATGCTCACTCAATTCGTACTCTTTCGTAGCTATTGTTACTTTCGGTTCTTTAGTAAATGATTCTGGGCAATAGTGAAGTGGCCTCCAGCTGCAAATCGAGCTAGAGGCCACAACCAAGGCTACAACCAAGACTATATGAGACTACCTTTAGACCCGAGCAACGCCGGTTGCTCGCGCTACATCAGCCACGGCTTTAGCCACGGCCACAACCACCCTCGGGTCAAAAGGATCCGGAATTATGTAATCGGTAGTGAGCTCCGCCTCGTCAAGGATGCCGGCAATGGCGTGTGCCGCAGCAAGCTTCATCTCCTCGGTGATGCTCCTGGCGCGGACATCGAGGGCTCCACGGAAAATACCCGGGAACGCCAGGACATTGTTGACTTGATTGGGAAAATCGGAGCGCCCCGTACCAACAACTAACGCTCCCCCTGCCTTGGCTTCATCTGGGTGAATCTCTGGCGTCGGGTTGGCCATGGCGAAGACGATAGCCCCTTTGGCCATGCCGGCAATCATGCCACAATCAGCGACATTGCCTGCGGACACGCCAATAAAGACATCAGCACCCAAGAGAGCAATCGCTAAGGACCCCGCCTGCCTGCTCGGATTAATGACGACAGCGAGCTCATCCTGCGCTTGATTGTTAAGAGCGTCCCCAGGTACCACTATCCCATGGCGGTCACAAATAAGCATGTGCTTGACCCCTGCTCTCCGTAAGAGCAGGGCAACGGCTATACCGGCGGATCCAGCGCCGTTGATGACAACTTTGACCTCGTCGATGCACTTTTTTGCCACCTTGAGAGCGTTGGTGAGGGCGGCGAGGACGACTATGGCCGTACCGTGCTGGTCATCGTGAAATACGGGGATGTCAAGCTTCTCCTTTAATCGCCGCTCGATTTCAAAGCACCTCGGCGCGGCTATATCTTCGAGGTTGATACCGCCGAAAGTGGGCGAAATAAGTTCGACGGTGCGGACTATTTCGTCGACGTCCTTAGTCTTCAGGCAGATGGGCACGGCATCAACATCAGCAAATACCTTAAAGAGGAGTGCTTTGCCTTCCATGACCGGCATGGCCGCCTCGGGTCCGATATCCCCTAATCCTAGAACGGCCGTTCCATCGGTAACTACGGCCACTAAGTTGCCCTTAGCCGTATATCGGTAGACATCCTCTGGGTTTAGGTGAATCTCTTTGCAGGGCTCAGCTACGCCCGGCGTGTATGCAATGGACAGCTCGGCACGATTTGTCACCGCCACCTTGCTGACAACTGCTATTTTCCCTCGGTTCTCCTCATGAAGCTTGAGAGCTTTTTCGCGCACTGACAACACAAACATCCCCCCTACTCTAATTAATTCAATCATAACGACTTATACGCAAACTTATTTGTTTTGGTTGTATTGTTATTTTTGGTTATTTAGTTATGTCCTGAAGGGACATCCCCTCGGGACTGCCGGAGAAATACATCGCCAAAAATATTGTAATAGGAGATGCATTGAAATGACAGATTGGAGCATACGCCTCCTTGGGATACTTTTTAACGATAGAAGTGCACGACTGAGGATTGAAAGCAAGACCAAAGGGGACAGCATAGGCTGCCCCCTTTGGTTTGTTATTGGTTTAGGCGGCAGGGGGGATAATTATCCGTTGATTAGGCCGAATGAGGTGAGGATTACGCAGACTGTTGTGGCGCGCTAAGATCTCCCATGTTGTATTGTGCTTAGCGGCAATGCGCCAAAGCACGTCACCGGGTTGGACTATGTATATGACAGGCTGTACTGGCTGTACTGGCTGCCCCGTGGGCGGCGTGGGCGGGGTCTCTGGTTTTGTTTCGGGCTTAGGCTCAGGCTGAGTAACCGGTGGAATTACTACGGCGGGCATCGGCGCGAGGGTGATGCGGTTTTCTAGGACAGGCGATATGTTGCCGCCTAGCGCCTCGATATGTTCAACTAGAGTTTCCTCTAGGGACATCATGGCTGCATGTACAGGTATGGTGGCCAATACAGCGTAGCCGTCTCCACCTGCCGCCAAGAAGTCGTTAGTGGCCATAATGTACTCCCTTGCAAGGTCAACTGGTTGCCCCTTAATTTTCACGGAGTGAACACGCCTACCGCTTTCCCTTGTTGTGTCGATTGAATAAGTCAAACCGGCAACCTGCAAAAAAGCGCCATTCTGTGCGGGCCACAGTCTCGCACTAAACTCAAGCAGCTCAAGTATTTGCGCACCCTTTATTTTTTGCGTCACAACAAGATTCCCAAAGGGTAGCACGTCAAACACATGTCTGCGCGTCACTTGTCCCGCTGGAATACTAGCGCGTATGCCTCCGCCATTTGTAACTGCAAAATCTGCACCTGATGCACGCAGCATAGCATCGGTAACAAGATTGCCAAGGTTTGTTTCGGCTGTGCGAACTAAAGCCCGCTCGCCCTCAAGCCGTACCGTCGTGCTTCCAACAACCTGAGCGTGGATGGCGTTTACATTTTGATTGTATCTGTTTATGATTTCAAGCACGCGAGGGTCTTGGGCAACAGCGGTAGAATCAGCAGCTTCGATTAAACTATGCGCCAGACGCACCCTGCCGGTGGGAGTAAACTCTACATCTATACGCCCCAAGTGATTGCCAAACTCGCCAGCCTGTACAATGAGCGTACGCCCAACTTGCACCGTGCGGGTATCGTGACTGTGGCCGTCAATAATGAGGTCAATGTCCTGTACATCTCTGGCCAGGGCGAGGCTGGTGTAATCGCCGTCCTGTCCTAGATGAGCGAGCACAACAACCAAATCGACTTGGGGTCGTAGGGAGGCAACTAACCTGCTAATACCTGCGCTTGGATTAGAGAAGGTAAGACCGACGACATTTCGCGGATGAGTCTTGTAAGCGGTCTCAGGTGTGGCGACACCAATGATGGCTATGCGTCTGCCACCTATAGTCCTTATGACATGCGACTGGAAGTCCTTGCCCTCGACATTGGCGGCGAGCAGTGGGAAGCGAGCCATTCCGGCAAGTTCTGCCAAGCGTGCTTGGCCAAAGTTGAAGTCGTGGTTGCCAGGAACCATGGCATCGTATTGAAGAAGATTCATAATATCAACGATGGCCTGTCCTCTAGATAAATTGGCGATGGACTGTCCATGGAAAGCGTCTCCTGCCTCTAGTAGCAGCACATTAGGGTTAACAGCACGCTCTGCCTGTACAATAGTGGCAATACGGGCATACCCTAACGTGGTGGCAGAAGAAGCGACGCGAGAGTGGATGTCGTTGGTGTGAAAAATTGTGAGAGTGATTGGAGAGTTCGCGGATGTAAATCCGCTAGATAGCGATACTACTAGTACAATAGCAACTAGTAGCGCTACCATGCGCCGGGAGAAAAGAGATGATTTCATAAACAAACCCCCTTTATTTTGATTGATTATATCACAACGATTAAGCTTGTTTAGTATTCACAACCCGCAAAACATATCGCCCCGACTTTTACAGTTTAAAGACAGTGAAAAGCCCATAGTTGTTGGCACTACGGGCTTTTTTACAACTAGATCGTCTGCTAATTTTGTTATGCTACAGGGTCATCTTCTTGAGGAATTTGTTGAACACCTCCTGCCTAGTAGAACGCAGGGGACGGCAGACTGTGCCAAAACCCCACGAGCCGTCAAGCAATTTGCTTAAAGTGGGTGAAGATAGTCATAATTATGAGCGATTACAGACTTAAACACAAAATAACCGCTTAAACGAACTGGGTAGTGGGGGAAACGAATTTAGACAATTGGTTTTTGCACGGCCTGACGGTTCATGTTGTTCCTTCGTAGAACGCAGGGGACGGTTCCTGTTGTTCCTTCGGAACGAGCGGGACGGTTCTCCTTGTTCTCACCGGCGGTAATGTGGTATGATGCGGACAAGCGCTACTTCATGGCTCGAGCTTGGATCAGCAGACCGAAAAGCTTCTGGAGTTGGCTGCCTGGTGCACGATGGATAATTGGGATCTGGCCAGTCTTTGGTGAGCGTTTTCGGAGTGAGAGGATAGAGAGCGATGCTTACCTGTCAGGGGCTCTGCGCTACATTCACCGAAATCCTGTTAAGGCAAGCATTACGCAGGATGTTGCAGGCTACGAGTGGAGTAGCTACGGTGAGTTCTTCAATGACGTCAGATACATAAATGAAGAGCAGAAGGCAGTTGTTTTAGACCTATTTGCCATAAATATCCGAAGCCTAGCGCAGTTCCACGCCCAGGAAGATGATAACGACTATCTAGAAACTCGTGAAGATATCGAAAAATACAAGAGAGATTCCACTGCAATAACTCCGGCTCTGCCGCAACAAATCATAAGATAGCCAAACAATGTGCTTATAAAGCGTTCCCAATGGCAATAAATTTTGAATATGCGAAAATAACACTCTAATGGCATGTCGCTACGACCGATAATCATGTTTTTCGTAGCGACGGTGTATTACACCGTCGTCCTTGGAGCAGGACTGAGAGTAATAAGAATGAAAAAAAGTAGAACTTACTTACTGCAGTGGAATCAAGAGAGAATTTGCAGCGAAGCTAATCGAGGATTTCTGTATGAAAAAGGGAATATGGTTTACAGCGCCCTGAAGGACGAGGACTAACCAGCCTTATCAATGGAAAGGAAAGGACGGCGGACGCTGGAACGGAAAGAACCGTCCCCCGTGTTCGAAAGGACCGTTCTCTGTGTTCGCATGCCGGGCACACGCTGTAGCGCCGGCACAAAAGCCGGCGACCTCGGCGTGGTCTCTCCATCATGGATACGACCTAGGAGGGTCGGCGTGCCG
>Ga0208735_100634_pt1 | contig 12812 bp, 12 predicted proteins | sample Subbio12Aug_8Aab_FD_184829 | JGI IMG/M metagenome (GOLD analysis project Ga0208735, IMG submission 184829) | Serpentinite rock and fluid subsurface biosphere microbial communities from McLaughlin Reserve, California, USA - CR12Aug_8Aab (SPAdes) | ecosystem: Environmental > Terrestrial > Deep... | reverse complement strand
CTATCGCTTTGGTGACTGTGCCCCCCGCCGCTCACAAACCCGGTAGGCGGTAATTGCGTAACTGCTCCCTTAGCTTCATTTTTTGCATTTTTCCGGTGGCGCCCAGCGGGATCGAGTCCAGAAAGATAACGTCGTCGGGGATTTGCCATTTGGCGATCTTGCCGGCGTAGAAGTCGAGCAGTTGCTCGCGCGTCAGCTCCTGCCCGGGCTTTTTGACCACCACCACCACCGGGCGCTCGTCCCACTTGGGGTGCGGCACGCCCACGCAAGCGGCCATCAGCACCGCCGGGTGCGCCATGGCGATGTTCTCGACGTCGATGGAGCCGATCCACTCGCCGCCGGACTTGATCACGTCTTTGCTGCGGTCGGTGATCTGCATGAAGCCGTCGGCGTCAATGGTGGCCACGTCGCCGGTGGGGAACCAGCCGTCGAGCAGCGGTGGCGAGCCTTCGCCACGAAAATAATCGCGCACCACCCACGGCCCTTTGACCAGCAGCTCGCCCGCCGAACGCCCGTCCCAAGGCAGCTCGTGGCCATGGGCATCGACGACCTTCATGTCGATGCCAAAGATCGCCCGCCCCTGCTTGAGGCGGATCTGCATCTGCTCGCTTTCGGGCAGGCTCAGGTGCTGGTTTTTGAGCGTGCACAGGGTGCCCAGCGGGCTGAGCTCGGTCATGCCCCAAGCGTGCAGCACCTCGACGCCGTAGCGCTCCCTAAAGGCGCGGATCATGGCCGGCGGGCAAGCCGAGCCGCCGATCACGGTGCGCTGCAACTGCGGCAGCTTGAGATCGTGCTGCCCCATGTGCGTGAGCAGCATCTGCCACACCGTGGGCACACCGGCGGCAAAAGTCACGCCCTCGCTGGACAGCAGCTCATAGACCGATTTGCCGTCGAGCGCCGGGCCGGGCAGCACCAGCTTGCAGCCGACCGCGCATGCCGAATAGGGTATGCCCCAGGCGTTGACGTGAAACATGGGCACCACCGGCAGCACGCTGTCGCGCGCGCTCAGGCACATCACGTCGGGCAAAGCCGAGGCGTAGGCGTGCAGGATGGTCGATTGGTGGCTGTAGAGCACGCCCTTGGGGTTGCCGGTGGTGCCGCTGGTGTAGCACAGGCTCGAGGCGCTGCGTTCATCGAAGCGCGGCCAAACGTAGCTGCCGCTGTGGGCCTCGATCCAGCTCTCGTAGCTGGTTAATGCGGGCACCTGTGCGGCCCCGGGCAAGCTGGCCAGCGCGGCCTGGTCGCACAAGGCCACCCACAGGCGCACGCTCGGGCACTGGGCGGCGATGGCCTGCACGATGGGCCAAAAGCTGAGGTCGAAGCACAGCACCTGGTCTTGCGCGTGGTTGACGATCCAGGCGATCTGCTGCGGCAGCAGGCGCGGGTTGATGGTGTGCAGCACGCGCCCGGAGCCGCTGACGCCGAAATACAGCTCAAAATGGCGGTAGCCGTTCCAAGCCAGCGAAGCCACGCGCTCGCCTTGCTCGAGGCCCAGCGCGTCGAGGGCTTGCGCCAACTGGCGCGAACGCTGCGCTGCCACGGCGTAGGTGCTGCGGTGAATATCGCCCTCGACCCGGCGCGAGACGATTTCGACCTCGCCGTGGTGTCGCGCCGCGTGTTCGATCAGGTCTGAAATCAGCAGGGGTTGCTCTTGCATCAGGCCAAGCATGGTTTGCGTCTCCGGTGGGTTGTCATGGCGCTATCTTAGTCGCGGCTCATCCCCACCGGCAACGGGGCCTAGCCGCACAACGGACAATGCCGACATGGAATTGCAAAGCAGCCGCTTCGAGTCGCTGGGCGCGGCCTTTTACACCCGGCTCGGGCCGCAGCCCTTGGCCGACCCCTATTGGGTGGGCTGCAGCCCCGCCGCCGTGGCCGACCTCGGCTTACCCGCCACTTGGCCGCAAAGCGCCGCGCACCTGGCCCAAGCCAGCGGCAATGCGCTCGCGCCTGGCGCCTCGCCGCTGGCCAGCGTGTACAGCGGGCACCAGTTTGGCGTGTGGGCCGGCCAGTTGGGCGATGGCCGGGCGCTGCTGCTGGGCGAGCGCGCCGGGCCCGAGGCGCTGTGGGAGGTGCAGCTCAAGGGCAGCGGCCTAACGCCCTACTCGCGCATGGGCGATGGCCGCGCCGTGCTGCGCAGCTCGATCCGGGAGTTTCTGTGCAGCGAGGCCATGCACGCGCTGGGCGTGCCGAGCACGCGCGCCCTGTGCATCACCGGCTCGCCCACGGCCGTGCGGCGCGAGCGCATCGAAACGGCGGCGGTCGTCACGCGGCTGGCCCCGAGCTTCATCCGCTTCGGGCATTTCGAGCATTTTTCGCGGCGCGGGCTGCACGCCGAGCTGCGCGCCCTGACCGAGTTCGTGATTGCCCACCACTACCCCGATTGCGCTGCCTGGCCGCAACCGGCGCAGCGCAGCGCCGCGCTGCTCGCAGCCGTGACGCGGCGCACCGCCGCGCTGCTGGCGCAGTGGCAGGCGCTGGGTTTTTGCCACGGCGTCATGAACACCGATAACATGAGCATCCTCGGGTTGACGATCGACTACGGCCCGTTCCAGTTCATGGACGGCTTTGATCCGCAGCACATCTGCAACCACTCCGACGACAGCGGCCGCTACGCCTGGGCGCAACAGCCGCGCATCGCGCACTGGAACCTGTACTGCCTGGCACAAGCGCTGCTGCCGCTGCTAGACGATCTGGAGCAGGCGCTGGCGGCCCTGCAGCCTTTCGAGAGCCACTTTGCCGGCGCGCTGCAGCAGCGCCTGAACGCCAAGCTGGGCCTGAGCGAGCTGCGCCCCGACGACGCCCAACTGAGCGACGACCTGCTGCGCCTGCTGGCCGACGAGCGCGCCGATTTCACCTGGTTCTGGCGCTGCCTGAGCGACGGCGTGGCCGACTACGCGCACAGCGCCCGTGTGGCCGACCTAGGGCCAGCGCGTGCGCAGCTGCAGCAAACTGATGCCTTCGATGCTTGGGCGCGGCGCTGGCGCGAACGCCTGCTCAGCGAAGCCGCGCACACGCCGGCACAGGCGCGCGCCCTGATGCGACGCAGCAACCCGCGCCTGGTGCTGCGCAACCACCTAGCGCAAGCGGCCATCGAGGCCGCCGAGCAGCGCCGGTTCGAGCCCCTGCAGCGCCTGCAAGCCGCGCTGGCACATCCCTACGACGACCTGCCCGACTGCGACGATCTGGCCGCTGCGGCACCCGACTGGGCGGCGCAGATCGTTCTGAGCTGCTCGTCCTGATGTGTGTATTTTTGTAAAACCCTAGCCATTGCGTTACCGACCATGGAATTTGCCATCCACAAAAGCCCCGAGCAGTGGCGCGAACTGCTGGCCGCCAAAGCGGCCGAACCCTTGGCCTACGCCGTGACCCGGCAAGCCGCCACCGAGCGCCCTTTCACCGGCCGCTACGAAGCACACTGGGCCGCAGGCCGCTACCACTGCATCTGTTGCGGCCAGCCCTTGTTTGACAGCGGCACCAAGTTTGACGCCGGCTGCGGCTGGCCCAGCTTCAGCCACGCCCTAGCGGGTGCGGTGAGCGCGCGCCGCGACCACAGCCACGGCATGGTGCGCACCGAAACCCTGTGCAGCCAGTGCGGCGCCCACCTTGGCCACGTGTTCGACGACGGCCCAGCCCCCACGGGCCTGCGCTACTGCATGAACTCGGCTGCGCTCGAGTGGCAGGCGCCAAGCGGCCAGCGCAGCGATAATGGCACCCTGTGATGCCCACCCCACCCCCCCAACCCCCTAGCGCCGAAGCGCTGCGCGCCACCTTGCAGCAGAGCCTGGCGCCACATCTGCTGGAAGTGATCGACGAGAGCGCCGCCCACGCCGGCCACGCCGGGGCCAACGCGCACGGCTATGGCAGCCACTTTCGGGTGCGCATCGCGGCCGCGCGCTTCGATGGCTTGAGCCGTGTGGCGGCGCACCGGCTTGTGTATGATGCGCTTCGTCCCTTTATAGACGCAGGCTTGCACGCGCTGGCGATCGAGATTCGACGCTAGTTTGCACGCCACCCTAACGCCTTACTTCTTCGATCCTTCCCCTCAGCCCATGAAACTTCTGCTCACCGCCGTGGCCTTGGCCGCCACCCTCGCCCTGCCCGCCTATGCGCAAAACTTGGCCATCGTCAACGGCACACCCGTACCCACGGCGCGCCTGAATACGCTGGTGCAACAAGCCGAACGCGGCGGCCGCACCGTGGACGACGCCATGCGTGCCCAGTTGCGCGAAGAGGCCATCATGCGCGAAATTTTTGCGCAGGAAGCCGAGCGCCGCGGTCTGCGTGCCAGCCCCGAGTTCCGCGCCCAGGTGCAACTGGCCACGCAAACCTTGCTCATCCGCGAGCTGTTCGCCGACTTCCAGCGCAAAAACCCGGTCACCGACGCCCAGGTACAGGCCGAATACGCCAAATTCGCCGCCGCCAACCAGGGCCAAGAGTTCCGCGTGCGCCACATTCTGGTCGAGACCGAGGCCGAGGCCCGCGCCCTGCTGGCCGAAATCCGCGCCGGCGCCAACTTCGAAGAACTGGCGCGCACGCGCTCGCGCGACCCCGGCTCCGCCCCCCGCGGCGGCGACCTCGACTGGGCCGGCGCCGACGTGTTCGTGCCCGAGTTCTCGCAAGCCATGGTCAAGCTCGGCAAAGGCCAGCTGAGCGCCGAACCGGTGCGCACCCAGTTTGGCTGGCACCTGATCCGCGTCGATGACGTGCGCACCGCGCAACTGCCGCCGCTGGAGGCGCTGCGGCCACAGATCGAGCAAAACCTGATGGAACAGCGCCTGATGGCGTTCCAAGAGGAACTGCGCAGCCGGGCGCGGATACGCTAAAACGCCACCCCAGCCCGCTGGGGCGCAGCGCTTTCAATGCCGGAAGTGCCGCACCCCGGTAAACACCATTGCCAGGCCGCGCTCGTTGGCGGCGTCGATCACCTCTTGGTCGCGCATCGAACCACCGGGCTGGATGATGCAGTGTGCACCGGCGTCGGCCACGGCATCGAGCCCGTCGCGGAACGGAAAAAAGGCATCGCTGGCCACCACCGAGCCCTGCAGCGTCAAGCCCGCGTGCGCCGCCTTGAGGCTTGCAATGCGCGCCGAATCGAGGCGGCTCATCTGCCCCGCCCCCACGCCCAGCGTCATGCCATCGTGACAAAACACGATCGCGTTGGACTTCACGTACTTGGCCACCTTCCAGGCAAACAGCAGGTCGTCGAGCTGCGCCGGCGTGGGCTGCAGCGCCGTCACGGTTTTTAGGTCGCTGCGCTGCAGCTCGAAGTTGTCGGCTGTTTGCAGCAGCAGGCCCGAGCCCACGCGCTTGATGTCGATGGCGTTGCGCCCGCGCGCCCAGTCGCTGGCATCGGTCTGCGCCAGCGCCGGCAGGGCGATCTTGAGCAGGCGCACATTGGCCTTGGACTTGAACACCGCCAGCGCCTCGGGCGTGAAATCGGGGGCGATCAGCACTTCGACGAACTGCTTGGACACCGCCTGCGCCGCGGCGCCGTCGAGCGCGCGGTTGAAGGCGATGATGCCGCCAAAGGCGCTGGTCGGGTCGGTCTGGAACGCCTTCTCGTAGGCCTGATGCGCACTCGCACCCACCGCCACACCGCACGGATTGGCGTGCTTGACGATGACGCAAGCCGGCTGGGCAAAGCTTTTGACGCACTCCCAAGCCGCATCGGCGTCGGCCAGGTTGTTGTACGACAGCTCTTTGCCCTGCAACTGCGTGCCGGTGACCAGCGAACCCGGAGCCGGGTCGAGGTCGCGGTAGTAAGCGGCCTGCTGGTGCGGGTTTTCGCCGTAGCGCAGATCTTGCAGCTTCACAAAGCGGCCGTTGCTCTGGCCCGGAAAAAGCAGGCGCGGCGGCACCGCAGCCCCCGACGGCACGCCGGCAGACAAATCCAGTGCCGACAGATAATCGCTGATGGCGCCATCATAATGGCTGATGCGGTTAAAAGCCGCCACCGCCAATTGCAAGCGGGTGCGCTCGCTGAGGCCCCCGTCTTGCAGCTCGGCCAGCAGCAGCGGGTACTGGCTGGCGTCGGTGAGCACGGCCACGTCGCGCCAGTTTTTGGCCGCCGAGCGTACCATCGCCGGGCCGCCGATGTCGATGTTTTCGATCGCCTCATCGAGCGTGCAGCCGGGCTGCGCCACCGTGGCCTCGAAGGGGTAGAGGTTGACCACCAAAATATCGATGGTGCCGATGCCCTGCGCTTGCAGCGCCGCCATGTGCTCGGGCCGCTCGCGCCGCGCCAGCAAGCCGCCGTGCACCGTGGGGTGCAGGGTTTTCACGCGGCCGTCGAGCATTTCGGGGAAACCGGTGAGCTCGGCCACCTCGGTCACGGGCAGGCCGTCTTGGGCCAGCAGGCGCGCGGTGCCGCCGGTTGAGATGAGCTGCACGCCCAGCGCGTGCAGGCCGCGCGCGAGTTCGAGCAGGCCGGTTTTGTCAGAGACCGAGAGCAGGGCTTTCATGGGCAACATTCACTTAAAACAAAAATCAAAAATCGAGCAAACCGTGTTCCTGCAGCTTTTTGCGCAAGGTGTTGCGGTTCAGGCCCAGCCATTGTGCGGCGCGGGATTGGTTGCCGCCGGCGCGCGCCAGCACCACCTCGAGCAGCGGTTTTTCGACCGTGCGCAGCAGCATGTCGTGCATATTGGCCGGCTCGCTGGCACCCAGATCTTTGAAATAGGCGTCGATGTTGGCGCGCACACTGTCAGGCAAGTTTTGGGCGGTTGGGGGGCTCATGCGGCCAGCCTCCATTGAGGGTCGGGGGTGGGCTCGGCGGTGCGCTCAGAGGCGCACTCAAACCACGCCTGCACGCAGCGCAGCTGTTGCGCGGCGGTTTCAGCGCGGTTCACGGCCTGCCTGAACTCGGCCAGCTGCAGCGCCGAATCGGCGAGGGAGCGCGCGTACCAGCCCAGGTGCTTGCGTGCGCTGCGCACGCCGCTGTGCTCGCCATAAAGCTGGTAGTGCTCGAGCAGGTGCGCGCGCAGCAGCCGGCTCAGTTCGGCTGCGTCCGGTTCCGGCAGATGCGCGCCAGTGGCCAAATAGTGCGCGATCTCGCGAAACAACCACGGCCGGCCTTGGGCGGCGCGGCCGATCATGATCGCGTCACAGCCGGTGGCCGCCAGCACCGCGCGCGCCTGCTCGGGGCTGTCGATGTCGCCGTTGGCCACCACCGGGATGCGCAGCGCCGCCTTCACAGTTGCCGCAGTGTGGTGCTCGGCCTGGCCCTTGTAGCCCTGCGCGCGCGTGCGCCCGTGCAGCACGACCATCTGCACCCCGGCGGCCTCGGCAGCGCGCGCCAGTTGCAGCGCGTTTTTTTCGGCCTCGCACCAGCCGGTGCGCATTTTGAGCGTCACCGGCACGCCGTGCGGCAGGCATGCCGCCACCACCGCCTCGATGATCGCCAGCGCGCGCGGCAGGTCTTGCATCAGGGCCGATCCGGCCCACTGGTTGCACACCTTTTTGGCCGGGCAACCCATGTTGATGTCGATGATCTGCGCGCCGCGGTCGATGTTGCTGCGCGCCGCAGCGGCCATCTGCGCCGGCTCGGTGCCGGCAATCTGCACCGCGATCGGGCCGGGCTCGCCCACATGATCGAGGCGGCGCAAGGTTTTGAGGCTGTCGCGCAGCTCGGGCCGGGCGCTGATCATCTCGCTCACCGCGTAGCCCGCCCCCAACTGCTTGCACAGGGTGCGAAAGGGCCGATCCGTGACCCCGGCCATGGGGGCGACGAACAGGTTGTTGTCGAGGGTGTAGGGGCCTATACGCATCAGCATCTAAAAAACCGCAAAAAACCACCCGGCAGCGCCACCCCGAGGTGGGCGCCCGGTGCAGCGGCTGCCTATAAGTTGAGCAAGTGATTGTACCCGGCGCACTCTGCCCGTTTGACTCTGCCCGTTTGACGCCTTCGCTGCCAACCAGCCTCCATAAAGCCAGACCCCACAGCCCGAGGTAGCCGGGGGCAACCCAGCGCCGCCTGCCGCGCCCGCAGCGTCACCCTTATACTGGCCCCACGATGGAAGCTGTGCTCTGGTCGATCTTGGATGCCTTGCGTCTGCCACAATTTGGCCTGACGACGGTGTTTGTGGTCGCCTATCTGTCGGCCACTTTGCTGCCGCTGGGTTCGGTGCCGGTGGTGCTGGGCGTGATCAAGCTCAACCCCGAGCTCTACTGGCCGGTGATGCTGGTGGCCACGGCCGGCAACACCTTGGGCGCCATCACCAACTGGCTGATAGGCTACGGCGCCCATTCGGCGGTGGACAAGGCGCGCGGCTCGGCCACCCACGTCAAGGCGCTCGAGTGGTTGCGCCGTTTTGGCCCCAAGGCCTGCCTAGTGAGTTGGTTGCCAGGCATCGGCGACCCGTTGTGCGCGGTGGCCGGATGGTTGCGCCTGCCTTTTTGGCCCTGCGTGTTTTACATGGGGCTGGGCATGTTTTTGCGCTACTTAACCTTTATCTCGGCCCTGCTGTGGCTGCTGCCCGACGAGTGGGCCGAGTTTATGGGTTGATCCTCTCCTGCGCAGCCCAAAAAACCGCTGCCTGCCTGCACACTCACGCCAGCGGATCAAGCCCAAAAGCCGCGACCATGCGCGCGCGCAGCGCCGACCACAGCCTTTGCAGCTCGGGCCAGTTGGCGCGCTCGGCCTCGAGTTGCAAGGCATGCGCCATGGGGCTGATCTCGGTATGGCCCAAAGTGTTGAGCACGCCCTTGAGGCTGTGTGCCAAGCGGCACAATGCGGCCCGATCCTGCTGCGCTGCCAGCAGCCCGGCAGCGAGCTGAAAATCGTGAGCAAACTGCTCGATGCAGGCGGCCCGAAAGGCCAAAAACAAGGCGCTGTCGTTTTCGAACAGGGTCTGCAAGGCCACCTGTTCGCACTGGGGCAGATGCGCCGCCTCGCCGCCCTCCGACAAAACCGGCAACGAGCACGGCTTGGGGGGCTCTTGCTCCACCAAAACCCCTTTAGCCAGCGGACGGCTGACTAGGTTTGCCAGCGGCCTTGGCCTTGGGCTTGGTGGATTTGGTTTTGCTGGCTTTGGCCTTGGCAGCAGCTTCGCCAGAGGCTGGAGCCAACGCACCACCGTTGGCCGCAGGAGCTGGTTCTTCGGCAGCGTTTTTGTCGGCCAGCAAATGGCCCAGCGCCGCCTCGATCAGGGGCGGCAGCTCCTGCACCAGACGCGGCTTGTGCACCACGTCCACCCCGTCCAAGGCGGCGGCATAGGGTTCGCGCTGCTGCGCGTCGAGCGCCGTGAGCACGACCAGCTTGCAGTTGCCAAACAGGGCGTGGTTGCGCAGCCCGCTGATGAGCGTGGCACCGTCCATGCCCGGCAACAAAATATCGACGATGATCAGGTCGGGCTGCAGGTGACCGAAGGAGACCAAACCGGCGATGGCGTCGGCAGACACGTGCAATTCGATGGCCGGGAAGCGCTGCTTGACCAGCATCGACACCAAGCCTTGAAAGTGCGCCGAATCTTCGATCAACAAAATGCGCGGCACATGCACCGAATGACGGCGCCGTCCGCTGGGACGCAGCGACGCGCCGCCGTGCATGGCCGCCACGCCCGTGACGCCGGCGCGGCTGCCCTTGATCCAGCGCTCGAGCGAGTCGCGCGTGATGCGCCGGTGCCCGCCGGGCGTCTTCCACGCCTGCAGATCGCCCCGATCGACCATCAACTGAACCGACCGCACGGCCATCCCGAGCATTTTGGCCACCTCCAGCGTGGTGTAGTAGGCGCCGGAGGACATGTCAACAGAGTTGTTTGTGTAATTCATGGGCGTATTCTGCCACTAATGGCACATTGAGCGCAAGACTGATATTAACAAATTGGTCGGAAATTTGGCACACACGCAGCGCTTAGGCCAGCGACTTGAAGCGCACGCGCTTGGGCCGCGCGCCCTCCTCGCCTAGGCGGCGTTGCTTGTCGGCCTCGTACTCGGTGAAGTTGCCGTCGAAAAACACCCACTGGCTGTCGCCCTCGTAGGCCAGGATGTGGGTGCAGATGCGATCTAGGAACCAGCGGTCGTGGCTGATGACCATGGCGCTGCCGGCGAACTCGAGCAGCGCCTCTTCGAGCGCGCGCAGGGTTTCGACGTCGAGGTCGTTGGAGGGCTCGTCGAGCATGAGCACGTTGCCGCCCAGCGCCAGCGTTTTGGCCAAGTGCAGCCGGCCGCGTTCGCCGCCCGAGAGGTTTTTGACCAGTTTTTGCTGGTCGTTGCCCTTGAAGTTGAAGCGCCCCAAGTAAGCCCGGCTGGGCATGACGAACTTGCCCACGGTGATGTTGTCGAGTCCGCCCGAGACATCCTCCCACACCGTTTTTTCGCCGGCCAGCGATTCGCGGCTTTGGTCCACAAAAGCCAGCTGCGCGGTCTTGCCGATGACGATCGAGCCGCTGTCGGGCTGCTCCTTGCCTTGGATCATGCGAAACAGGGTCGATTTGCCGGCGCCGTTGGGGCCGATGATGCCGACGATGGCGCCGGCCGGCACGGCAAAGCTGAGTTTGTCGATCAGCAGCCGGTCGCCAAAGGACTTGCTCACGTCGTGGAACTCGATCACTTGCGCGCCTAGGCGCTCGGCCACGGGGATGAAGATCTCGTTGGTCTCGTTGCGGCGCTGGTAGTCCACGTCCGACAGCTCTTCGAAGCGCGCCAGCCGCGCCTTGCTCTTGGCTTGGCGCCCCTTGGCGTTGGCGCGCACCCACTTGAGCTCTTCTTTCATGGCGCGCATGCGCGCGTCTTCGCTCTTTTGCTCGCTCTCGAGGCGGCGCTCTTTCTGCTCCAGCCAGTCGGTGTAGTTGCCTTTGTAGGGGATGCCGTGGCCGCGGTCAAGCTCCAAAATCCACTCAGCGGCGTTGTCGAGGAAGTAGCGATCGTGGGTGATGGCCACCACCGTGCCCGAAAAACGCTTGAGGAACTGCTCGAGCCAGTGCACGCTTTCGGCGTCCAAGTGGTTGGTGGGTTCGTCGAGCAGCAGCATATCGGGGCGGCTGAGCAACAGGCGGCACAGCGCCACGCGGCGTTTTTCACCGCCCGAGAGGTTTTTGATCAGCGCCTCCCAGGGCGGCAGATTGAGCGCGTCGGCCGCCAACTCGAGCTGCAGCTCGGAATTTTCGGAACCCGAAGCCGAGATGATGGCCTCGAGCTCGGCCTGCTCGGCGGCCAAGGCGTCAAAGTCGGCATCGGGTTCGGCGTAGGCGGCATAGACCTCTTCGAGGCGCGCCTTGGCCGCCAGCGCGCCACCGATGCCCTCTTGCACCGCCTCGCGCACGCTTTGCTCGGGGTTGATCTGTGGCTCTTGCGGCAGGTAGCCGATGCGGATGCCGGGCATGGGCACGGCCTCGCCTTCGATCTCTTTGTCCACCCCGGCCATGATCTTGAGCAGGGTCGATTTGCCCGAGCCGTTGAGGCCCAGCACGCCGATCTTGGCGCCGGGAAAGAAGCTGAGCGAGATGTCCTTCAAGATCTGGCGCTTGGGCGGCACCGTCTTGCAGACGCGGTTCATGGAGAAAACGTATTGGGCCATGGGCAGTGCAAAAATTAGAGAAGTGCAAGATACGCCACACCCCAAGGTGCAGCTATGCGTCGATTATGCGCTGCCCAAGCCAGTTTGCGCCGCTTTGTGCCACAATAGCGGCAGCGTGCACCCGCATTCGGTGCCGCTGCAGCGCCATGCTGGGGCTGGTTTGTGTAGGTTTGCGCTCCGTTGCCCTTGAGGCTACGGGGCACGAGCCCATTCAGCCCAACCCGATTTTGCTCCCATCTGCCCATGATTGCCCTTGCCCCACGCGGCGCAGGGAGTGGCCGATACCCCCGATGCGCCCGTCTATGGGCGCCACCTAGACCCATGACTTTTGATGAACTGAACTTGGTCCCGGCACTGCTGGACGCCGTGCGCGAGCAAGGCTACACCCAACCCACTCCGGTGCAGGCGCAAGCCATACCGCTGGTGCTGGCCGGCCACGATTTGCTCGCCGGCGCCCAGACCGGCACCGGAAAAACCGCCGCCTTCACGCTGCCACTGCTGCAGCGCCTGCACGGCGGCCCCAAGGGCAGCGAAGGCCAAGCGGCCCACGACGCCCCCAAGCGCGGCCAGTCGCGCCCCATCCGCGCCCTGGTGCTCACCCCCACGCGCGAGCTCGCGGCGCAGGTGGAAGAATCGGTGCGCGTCTATGGCAAGCACCTGCACCTGAAATCGACCGTGATTTTTGGCGGCGTGGGCATGAACCCGCAGATCGACAAGCTGGCCCGCGGTGTCGATGTGCTGGTCGCCACCCCGGGGCGGCTGCTCGATCTGGTGGATCAGGGGCGCTTGGATCTGTCCAAAGTGGAAATCCTGGTGCTCGACGAAGCCGACCGCATGCTCGACATGGGCTTCATCCACGACGTGAAAAAAATCCTGCGCCTGTTGCCAGCGGCCAAACAAAGCCTGCTGTTTTCGGCCACCTTCAGCGACGAAATCCGCGAACTGGCCAACGGCTTGCTGCGCAACCCCCAGCACATTCAGGTCACGCCGCCCAACACCACGGTGCAGCGCATCGTCCAGACCATCCACCCGGTGGGGCGCGGCAAAAAGAAGGCGCTGCTGGCGCACATCATCAAAGAGCACGACTGGAGCCAAGTGCTGGTGTTCACACGCACCAAGTTTGGCGCCAACAACGTGGCCGACTACCTCAATGCCCACGGCATCGGCGCCATGGCGCTGCACGGCAACAAGAGCCAGAGCGCGCGCACCCAGGCGCTGGCCGACTTCAAGAGCGGCAGCATCCGCGCCCTGGTGGCCACCGACATCGCGGCGCGCGGCATCGACATCGACGACT
>Ga0208735_100626_pt1 | contig 12934 bp, 6 predicted proteins | sample Subbio12Aug_8Aab_FD_184829 | JGI IMG/M metagenome (GOLD analysis project Ga0208735, IMG submission 184829) | Serpentinite rock and fluid subsurface biosphere microbial communities from McLaughlin Reserve, California, USA - CR12Aug_8Aab (SPAdes) | ecosystem: Environmental > Terrestrial > Deep... | reverse complement strand
AGCAGTTCGGTGCTGTTCAAGGGCGCCACCGACACCGCTTGGTCGAGCGTGTCGAGCACGGTGGTGAAGCGCCGGTACGAGGCCCCGAGCTCTTCGCGCACGCGCTTGGGTTCGCTGATGTCGGTCACCGACGTCATCCAGCCGGTCTGCTGGCCCTGCGAGTCGATCAGCGGCGAAACGTACATGCGGGCATAAAAGGTGCTGCCGTCTTTGCGCTGCACGGGCATCTCGAAGCCCCCGGCGTTGGTGCGGCCACTGAGCTCGTCGTCGAGCCGGGCGTGCAGGTGTTCCACATGGGCGGCAGGCCAGTAGGGGAAAGGGGCTTGCGCGCCCACCAGATCGGCCTCGCTCCAGCCGGTCATGGAGCAAAAGGCCGGGTTCACGTAGGTGATGCGGCCGCCTAGGTCGAGCGCGCGCATGCCAGTGAGCATGGAGTTTTCCATGGCGCGGCGAAACAGCGTCTCGGACTGCAAGGCGCGCTGCGCTTGCAGCCGGCGCCGGGTGTGGCGCAGGTTGGTCAGCAGCATCCAGATGGTGAGCAGGCTGAGCGAGCCGACGACCCAGAAAAACCCTTCGCCGGCGGCATCGCGGCTGATGCGGTAGCTGGTGGCGCGCAACTGCAGGTGCGGGCCCACGGGCGTGACCGCCAACTGGGCGCTGCGCGGGTGCCCAGTCCAAGGCAACCACGGCAGGCCCTCGGGGTCGAGTTCGTGCGTGCTACCGGCCACCACGTTGCCGTTCAAATCGACCAGCGCCAGCGCGTAGCGGGTGCGCACGTCGCTGGGCACCCCCAGCCGCAGCAGCATTTCGAGCGAATACTCGACCATCAAGGTGCCCTGAAAGCGGCCCATGTGCGTCAGGGGCAGCAGCAACAGCAGGCGCGAGTCGGGCCCCGGGCCGCCCAGTGGGCGGCTGAAATGCGGTTGCAGGGTGGTGCGCGCCACCCCCAGCGCGCCCTCGGTGTCGGCATCCAAAACCGGTTGGCCGACGCTGCGGTTGAGCTGCGCCGGTGCCTGCACGGCCGCGTGGGCCGACACCACTTGGTCGCGCGCATCGAGCCAAGTCAGCGCCAGCAACTCGGGAAAGCGCCCGGCCAGCAGCTCGGCCTCGTGGCCAAACAACTGGGGGCTGAGTTCGTCGCCGACGATTTCTGCGGCCATGCGCTGCAAGGGCTCGTGCGGCTCCAGCAAACGCAGCCGCAGGCGCTGCTGCGCGTACTCGACGTCGCGCGTCACTTCCTGCTGCTCGCGCTGGGCTTCGAGCCGGGTGAAGTAGGTGAACGCCGAGGCGATGGCGGCCAAAAAAAGCAGCACCGAGATCAGGGGCACGATGCTGACCATCCGGTCCTGGTGCGCCGGGCTCAGGCCCTGCCACCAGCGCTGCCAGCGCCGCCAAGGGCGCCAGTGCGCGCGCAGCCAGCCGATGAATGAACGGGGTGTGGTCATTGGCTCCAAGTCTATGAGAAAACCCGCATCGGATGGGGCTTGCTCGTGGGCTGGTACGCGGACGCAATTTCATAATACAAAAAGTTAATCTGCATCTTGAAAAAACGCCCAAACTCTGCCACACTTCGTTCGAGGTGGCGCGCGCCTGTGTCACCATAAACCCGTCGGTGCCCGCCGCGCTCGTGTGCACCGCAGTGGCCCACAAACCGGAGACGCCGCATGTCCGAACCTTTGCCTCACTCCCAGAGCGTGCTCAGCGCGCCCGACCTCGACGCCCAAGAAACGCGCGAATGGCTCGACGCCCTGACGGCGGTGATCGAGCGCGAGGGCCCCGAGCGCGCCCACTTTTTGCTCGAGCAACTGCTCGAAGAAGCGCGCGAGCACAGCGTGGACCTGCCGTTTTCGGCCACCACCGGCTACGTCAACACCATCGAGCCGGGCGAAGAAGCGCCCAGCCCCGGCAAGCTGGCGCTGGAGGGGCGGTTGCGCGCCTACATGCGCTGGAACGCGATGGCGATGGTGGTCAAGGCGAACCGGCTCGACCCGGCCGACGGCGGCGATTTGGGTGGCCACATCAGCTCCTTCCAATCGATGGCGCACATGCTGGCGGCGGGTTTCAACCACTTCTGGCACGCCGACGACACCGACAGCGGCGGCAGCCACGGCGGCGATCTGCTCTACATGCAGGGCCACAGCGCGCCCGGCATCTACGCCCGCGCCTTCATGGAAGGGCGCATCAGCGAGGAGCAACTGCTCAACTTCCGCCAAGAGGTCGATGGCAAGGGCCTGTCGAGCTACCCGCACCCCAAGCTGATGCCCGATTTTTGGCAGTTCCCGACCGTGAGCATGGGGCTGGGGCCGCTGATGGCGATCTACCAGGCGCGTTTTCTCAAGTACCTGCACGCGCGCGGCATTGCCGACACGGCGCGGCGCAAGGTCTGGGCCTTTTGTGGCGACGGCGAGATGGACGAGCCCGAAAGCCTGGGCGCGATCGGGCTGGCGGCGCGCGAAGGGCTGGACAACCTGATCTTTGTCGTCAACTGCAACCTGCAGCGCCTCGACGGCCCGGTGCGCGGCAACGGCAAGATCATCCAAGAGCTCGAGGGCGAGTTTCGCGGCTCGGGCTGGAACGTGATCAAGCTGCTCTGGGGCCGCCAGTGGGACGAGCTGCTGGCGCGCGACAAAGACGGCGCCCTGCGCAAGATCATGATGGAGACGCTGGACGGCGACTACCAGGCCTTCAAGGCCAACGACGGCGCCTTTGTGCGCAAAAACTTCTTTGGCCGCGACCCCCGCGCGCTCGAGCTGGTGGCCAAGATGAGCGACGCCGATGTGGCGGCGCTGCGCCGTGGCGGCCACGACGCCTCCAAGGTCTATGCCGCCTTCCACCGCGCCCAGCACCACCAGGGCCAGCCCACGGTGCTGCTGGTCAAAACCGTCAAGGGCTACGGCATGGGCAAGGCCGGCGAGGGCAAGAACACCGCGCACCAGACCAAGAAGCTCAGCGACGAAGACATCCGCACCTTCCGCGACCGCTTCAACATCCCCATCCCCGACAGCGAGCTGCCGAAAATCCCGTTTTACAAGCCGGCCGACGACACGCCCGAGATGCGCTACCTGCACGAGCGCCGCCAAGCGCTGGGCGGCTACCTGCCCAAGCGGCGCGCGCGCAGCAGCGAGCAGTTCACCGTGCCGGCGCTCGAAACCTTCAAGGCGGTGCTCGAGCCCACCGCCGAGGGGCGCGAGATTTCCACCACCCAGGCCTATGTGCGCTTCCTCACGCAACTGCTGCGCGATGCGGCGCTGGGGCCGCGCGTGGTGCCGATCTTGGTCGATGAGGCGCGCACCTTTGGCATGGAGGGGCTGTTTCGCCAGATCGGCATCTACAACCCCAAAGGCCAGCTCTACACCCCGGTGGACAAAGACCAGGTGATGTACTACCGCGAAGACAAGGCCGGGCAGATCCTGCAAGAGGGCATCAACGAAGCCGGCGGCATGGCGAGCTGGATTGCGGCCGCGACCTCGTACAGCACCAACAACCGCATCATGGTGCCGTTCTACATCTACTACTCGATGTTTGGCTTTCAGCGGATCGGCGACTTGGCCTGGGCGGCGGGCGATATGCAGGCGCGCGGCTTTTTGCTCGGCGGCACCAGCGGGCGCACCACGCTCAACGGCGAGGGCTTGCAGCACGAAGACGGGCACAGCCAGATTTTGGCCGGCACCATCCCCAACTGCGTCAGCTACGACCCGAGCTTTGCGCACGAGGTGGCGGTGATCCTGCACCACGGCCTCAAGCGCATGGTCGAGCGCCAAGAGAACGTGTTTTACTACCTCACGCTGCTGAACGAAAACTACCCCATGCCGGGCCTGACCCCCGGCACCGAGGAGCAGATCCTCAAAGGCATGTACCTGTGCCAAGAGGGCCCCAAGCTCACGCCGCGGGTGCAGCTGCTGGGCAGTGGCTCCATACTGCGCGAGAGCCTGTTTGCGCAGCGCCTGCTGGAGCAAGACTGGGGCGTGGCGGCCAATGTCTGGAGTTGCCCAAGCTTCAACGAGCTGGCGCGCGAGGGCCAAGACTGCGAGCGCTGGAACCTGTTGCACCCCACCGAGGCGCCGCGGCAGGCGTTCGTGACGCAGCAGCTGGCCGCGCACACCGGCCCGGTGGTGGCCTCGACCGACTACATGAAAGCCTACGCCGAGCAGATTCGGGCCTTCATCCCCAAAGGGCGCAGCTACAAGGTGCTGGGCACCGACGGCTTTGGTCGCAGCGATTTTCGCAGCAAGCTGCGCCAGCACTTTGAGGTCAACCGCCACTACATCGTGGTCGCCGCGCTCAAGGGCTTGGCCGAGGAGGGCGCTTTGCCCGCCGCCAAAGTGGCCGAAGCGATCGCCAAATACGGCATCGACGCCAACAAGATCAACCCCTTGCACGCCTGAAGCGAGCGAAAGGCATTCATCATGTCAATGATCGAAGTCAAAGTCCCCGACATCGGCGACTTCACAGACGTGGCGGTGATCGAGCTGCTGGTCAAAGTAGGCGACCGCGTGAAGGCCGAGCAGTCGCTGGTCACGGTCGAGAGCGACAAGGCGTCGATGGAAATCCCGTGCTCGCACGCCGGCGTGGTGCGCGCGCTCAGGGTGGCGCTGGGCGACAAGGTGAACATCGGCTCGGTGCTGCTGGAGCTGGAAGCCGAGGGTGCGCTGGAGCCGGCTGTTGCCGCTGCCCTCGCTGTTGCTGCGCCTGCTGCACCGGTTGCCGTGCCCGTGGCCGCCGCGCCGGCAGCGGCGCAAGCCGCGCAGCCCAGCGTGCCTGTGCCTGTGCCTGCGCCTTCACCGGCCCCGCCCCCGGCCGCTGCGCCCACGCCAGCCGCCGCCGCGCTGCCCCACGCCTCGCCCTCGGTGCGCAAGTTTGCGCGCGAGCTCGGCGTGCCGCTGGCCGAGGTCAGCGGCAGCGGCCTCAAGGGCCGCATCACGCTCGCCGACGTGCAAGCCTTCAGCCGCGCCGTCATGGCCGGGCAGCAGCACACCCTAGCGGGCCGGGCGGCCTTGGCGGGCAGCGGCGCCGCTGGTGGTGGTAGTAGTGCTTCTGGCAGCGAGCTGGGCCTGATCCCTTGGCCCAAGGTGGACTTTGCCAAGTTTGGCCCCATCGAGCGCAAAGAGCTGGGGCGGATCAAGAAAATCAGCGCCGCCAACCTGCTGCGCAACGCCGTCATGATCCCGGCCGTGACCAACCACGACGACGCCGACATCACCGAACTCGAGGCCTTTCGCGTCGCCACCAACCGCGAGCACGAAAAATCGGGCGTCAAAGTCACCATGCTGGCCTTCCTCATCAAGGCTTGCGTGGCGGCGCTGAAAAAATTCCCCGACTTCAACAGCAGCCTCGACGGCGACGCGCTGATCGTCAAAAACTACTGGCACATCGGCTTTGCCGCCGACACCCCCAACGGCCTGATGGTGCCGGTGCTCAAAAACGCCGACCAAAAAGGCGTGCTGCAAATCAGCCTGGAGATGGCCGAACTGGCCAAGAAAGCGCGCGACGGCAAGCTCAGCCCCGCCGAAATGAGCGGCGCCACCTTTACCATCTCGAGCTTGGGCGGCATCGGCGGGCGCTACTTCACGCCCATCATCAACGCGCCCGAAGTCGCCATTTTGGGTGTCTGCAAAAGCCAGATGAGCCCGGTCTGGAACGGCGAGGCTTTTGTGCCGCGGCTGCTGCTGCCGCTGTCGCTCACGTGGGACCACCGCGTCATCGACGGCGCCGCGGCGGCGCGCTTCAACGCCTATCTGGGCCAGATTTTGGCCGACTTCCGCCGCGTGCTGCTCTAAGGGCCACCTGCCATGACCAATCAAACACATCCAAACCCTACCGAGTTCGACTGCGACCTGTTGGTGCTGGGCTCGGGCCCGGGTGGCTACTCGGCCGCTTTTCGGGCCGCCGATCTGGGCCTCAAGGTCGTGCTGGTCGAGCGCTACGCCCAGCTCGGCGGGGTCTGTCTGAACGTGGGCTGCATCCCCTCCAAGGCCTTGCTGCACGTGGCGGCGGTGCTCGAAGAAGCCAGCCATCTGGGCGCGCTCGGGGTCGAATTTGCCGCGCCCACGCTGAGCCTGGACAAGCTGCGCGCGCACAAAGACAAGGTCATCGGCAAGCTCACGGGTGGCCTGGGTGCCATGGCCAAAATGCGCAAGGTCGAGATCGTGCGCGGCTACGGTGCCTTCGTCGGTCCGCACCAGATCGAAGTCGAAGAAACCCACGGCAGCGGCCAAGCGCAGACCGGCAGCAAAAAAGTGCTGTCGTTCAAGCGCTGCATCATCGCCGTGGGCTCGCAGGCCGTGCGCCTTCCCTTCATGCCAGACGATGCGCGGGTCGTTGACAGCACCGGCGCGCTGGCGCTGCCGGGTGTGCCCAAAAAGATGCTGATCATCGGCGGCGGCATCATCGGCCTCGAGATGGGCACGGTCTATTCGGCGCTGGGCGCGCGCCTAGACGTGGTCGAGATGCTCGACGGCCTGATGCCGGGCGCCGACCGCGATCTGGTCAAGGTCTGGGAGAAGATGAACCAAGGGCGCTTCGACCGCATCTTGCTCAAAACCAAAACCGTGGGCGCGCAAGCCACGCCCGAAGGCATACGGGTGCAGTTCGAGGGCGCAGACGGCAGCCAGAGCGAAGGCCTGTACGACTTGGTGCTGCAAGCCGTGGGCCGCGCACCCAACGGCAAAAAGATCGCCGCCGAGCGCGCCGGCGTGGCCGTGAACGGGCGCGGCTTCATCGAAGTCGATGCGCAGATGCGCAGCAACGTACCGCACATCTTTGCCATCGGCGACGTGGTCGGCCAACCGATGCTGGCACACAAGGCGGTGCACGAGGCGCACGTGGCGGCCGAAGTGGCGGCGGGCGAATTGCTGGGCCGCGCCGATCTGGCGCGCGCCGCTTTCGATGCCCGCGTGATCCCCAGCGTGGCCTACACCGACCCCGAGCTGGCTTGGGTGGGCCTGACCGAAGAGCAGGCCAAGGCGCAGGGCATCGCGGTGCGCAAGGGCTTGTTTCCGTGGAGCGCTTCCGGGCGCGCCTTGGCCAACGGCTGCGAGCAGGGCTTTACCAAGCTGCTGTTCGACGACCGCCCCGAAGCCGCTGGCCACGGCCGCATCTTGGGCGGCGGCATCGTCGGGCGCCACGCCGGCGACTTGATCGGCGAAGTCGCGCTGGCGATCGAAATGGGCGCCGACGCCATAGACATCGGCAAAACCATCCACCCGCACCCCACGCTGGGCGAGTCCATCGGTCTGGCGGCCGAAGCCGCGCACGGCAGTTGCACCGATTTGCCGCCGATCCGGCGCTGAGCAGCCAGCCCCGTTCTGTCGGCTGTCGGGTCGATTGCAGGTGGTGCCGGCGGCTACACTTGCGCCACCCCTCGGGGTGGCGCGCAGCGCAGGTGTTTGCACTGCGGCCTTGACCATCCAATCTAGGCCACACCCATGACAGCCAGCCAGATTTTTGGGCTTGTGCCCGCTAAACCCAAGCCCGAAATGCTGCAGCAGCAAGTGCAGGCGCGCTTTCGGCAGGCCTTGGCCTGGCAGCAAAGCGGACAGTTTGAACAAGCACAAGCGTGTTACCAGTCGATCTTGAAAATGCAGCCCAAGCACTACGACAGCCAGCATATGCTGGGCGTCGTGGCCCTGCAGATCGGACGCTTTGAGCGCGCCCAGCGCCTGATTGCCGATGCCATCAAACTCAATCCCAACGATGCCGCCGCACACAACAACCGCGGCTACGCGCTCAAGCAACTCAAACGTTACAAAGAGGCGCTGACCTCTTTTGACCGCGCGTTGGCGTTGCGCCCCGATTTTGCGCAGGCACACAACAACCGGGGCGACGCGTTGTTCGACCTCGAGCGCTGGCCCGAGGCGCTGTCCAGTTTCGACCAGGCACTCGCGCTTGAGCCCAATTACACCGAGGCCCACTACAACCGGGGCAATGCCCTCGGAAGGCTGGGACGCTACGAAGAGGCGCTGCACAGTTTCGACCGTGCACTGGCCCTCAAGCCCGACTTGGCCGAAGCCCACAACAACCGTGCCGTGACTTTGCTGGATCTCAAAGCTTTGGAGAAGGCGCTGATCGGCTTTGATCGGGCCTTGGTGCTCAAGCCCGAGTACGCCGAGGCCCACAGCAACCGCGGCTTCACGCTGTGCTACCTCAGGCGTTTTGCCGAGGCCGTGTACAGCTACCAGCGCGCCTTGCATTTTGACCCGCAATTGGCCAAAGCCCACTTTGGGCTGGGACTGCTGCTGCTCCTGCGCAATCAGGCACAACCGGCGCTGGAAGCCTTTGACCGTGCCTTGGCGCTCAAGCCCAACTATCCGGAGGCCTTGGCTGGCCGGGCGCAAGCGCTGCAAGAACTCGGTCGGTTTGAAGCAGCCCTGCACGGTTTTCGGCGCGCACTCGCCCTCAGGCCAGATCTGGACCTGCTGTTTGGCTGGTATCTGGCTTGCAAGATGAAGATCTGCGACTGGAGTGACTGGGAGGCCGAGTTGGCGCAGTTGCAAGCCGCAATTGCCAGTGGCGCCATGGTGTGCAACCCGTTTAATTTGCTGGCTTTGCTCGACGAGCCGGAGTTGCAACGCATGGCGGCCGAAGTTTATGCCCAAAAAAATTACCCCCGCCAGAGCATGAACGCCTCTTGGGGTCCGCTGGTCACGGCGGGCAAGATTCGGGTGGGGTACTTCTCGGCGGATTTTCACAACCACGCCACCATGTATCTGATGGCCGAGTTGTTCGAGGCCCACGACCGGGAGCGCTTCGAGTGGTTTGCCTTTTCATTCGGGCCGCAACAGGCGGGTGAGATGCGCGCGCGTGCACAGGCGGCATTCGATCATTTCATCGATGTCTCAAACATGAGCGACGCGCAAATCGCGGCACAGTCGCGCGCGCTCGGTATGGCCATCGCAGTTGACCTCAAGGGTTACACCAAAGACAGCCACACGGGCATCTTCGCCCATGGCTGTGCCCCGATACAGGTGAATTACTTGGGCTACCCCGGTACCTTGGGCGCAGATTATTTTGATTACGTGCTCGCCGACCGCACCGTCATCCCGGAGGATTGTCGGCAGCATTTTACTGAACAGGTGGTTTACCTGCCACACAGTTATCAGGTCAACGACTCCCGGCGAGCCATTTCAGACCGCGTTTTTGGCCGCGCCGAGCTGGGTTTGCCGGAGCAGGGCTTTGTCTTTTGTTGCTTCAACAACAACTACAAGATTCTCCCACCAGCTTTTTCGGCTTGGATGCGTATCCTGCACGCAGTTCCGGGCAGCGTGTTATGGCTGTATGAGGAAAATCCGGCCTCTCCGGCCAATCTGCGCCGTGAGGCGGCGGCACGCGGTATCGACCCGTCGCGGTTGGTGTTTGCTGGGCGCATGGCAAATGCCGAGCACATTGCCCGGTACCGCTTGGCCGACTTGTTCCTCGATACCTTGCCGTACAACGCCCACACGACCGCCAGCGACGCCCTTTGGGCTGGCCTGCCGGTTTTGACCTGCAGCGGGCGTTCGTTTGCCAGCAGGGTCGCTGCTAGCCTCCTCAACGCACTCGATTTACCCGAGTTGATCACCGACACGTGGATCGAGTTCGAGCGCCGTGCGGCCGAACTGGCGCTGCAACCGGAACAACTCGAGACCATCAAGCGCAAGCTGACGGACCGGTGCAAGAACACCCCCCTGTTTGATGGCCAGCGCTTTGCTCGAGACCTAGAGCGCGCATACGATGCGATGATCGAGCGCCACCAAGCCGGGTTGGCGCCTGCAGTCATCGAGGTCTGAAGCATTTTTGGCTTGGGAAACTGAAGGAAGAACCGACCATGCCCCGCTTTGCCGACTACGACCAGCACGACGCCCTCGGCCTAGCCGAACTGGTGCGCCAAGGCGCGGTGAGCGCGCGCGATCTGCTCGACGAAGCCATCCGCCGCCGCGACGCGCTCAACCCGCAGCTCAATGCGGTGGTGCAAAACATGGACGAACTGGCCTGGCGCGCCATCGAGGCCGGGCTGCCGCAGGGGCCGTTCACGGGCGTGCCGTTCTTGCTCAAAGACCTGCTCGCTGCCTACGCCGGCGTGCCGCTGACGCACGGCAGCCGTGCCTTGCGGCACTACGTGCCAGATTGCGACAGCGAAATGGTGCGGCGATTCAAGGCCGCCGGGCTGGTGATTTTTGGCAAGACCAGTTGCCCCGAAAACGGCTACTTGGGTAGCACCGAATCTGTGCTGCACGGCATCACGCGCAACCCCTGGGACTTGCAGCGCTCGGCGGGCGGCTCCAGCGGCGGCTCGGGGGCGGCGGTGGCGGCGCGCATCGTCCCCATGGCCAGCGGCGGCGATGGCGGCGGCTCGCTGCGCATTCCGGCTGCGGCCTGCGGCGTGGTCGGGCTCAAGCCCTCGCGCGGGCGCAACCCCTACGGGCCGCTGGTGGGCGAGCCTTGGTTTGGGCAGGTGCAAGAGGGCGTCATTAGCTTAAGCGTGCGCGACAGCGCCGCCGCGCTCGACGCCACCAGCGGCCCAGACTTGGGCTGCCCCTACACCGCGCCGGCGCCGGCGCGGCCCTTTTTGCAGGAAGTGACGCAGCCGCCGGGCAGGCTGCGCATCGCTTGGTGCGAGCAACCCCTGATGCGCTCGGGCGAGCTCAGCGCCGAATGCCGCCGCGCCTTGCAGCAGACGGTAGAGCAGTTGCAGGCCCTCGGGCACGAGCTGGTGCAGGCACAGCCGCCGATCGACCACCACGTGGTGGGTCCAGCCTACCTGTTGCGCGTGATGTGCGCCGCCGCCACCGACCTGCGCGAAGCGCGCCGCCTGCTGGGCCGGCGCTTGCGGCCAGACGACTTCGAGCCCGCGACCTGGTTGCTGGCAGGTTTTGGCGAATCCCTGTCCAGCGCCCGGCTGGAGCTGGTGGCGCGCGACCTGCATCGGCAGCGCTACCTGTTCGAGCGCTTCATGCAGGGCTTCGACGTGTTCCTCACGCCCACGCTGTCCAAGCCCCCGGTGCCGCACGGCGAATTCCAGCTGCGCGGGCTCGACCAGATCGCCGCCACCTTGGCCACCTACACCGGCTTGGGGCCGCTGACGCGGCTGCTCGACAGCTTGTTGCCCACCTTGGTGCAAAAAAACTTCGACTGGGTCGCCGCCCCGCCGCTGGCCAATCTCACCGGCAACCCCAGCCTCTCGCTGCCCTTGCAGCACAGCAGCGCCGGGCTGCCGATCGGCCTGATGTTCACCGCCCGTTACCTCGACGAAGCCTGCCTGCTGCGGCTGGCCGGCCAGCTGGAGCGCGAACTGCCGTGGCGCCAGCGGCGACCGCCCTTGCTGGCGGAGCTTTGAATCTCGGTTTAAGGCATCGGTGCCGCAGCGCGCTGGTGTACAGTCGCGCCCATGAACGACTTGGCTGGCAAACACATCGTCTTGGGGCTCTCGGGCGGCATCGCCTGCTACAAGGCGGCCGAGCTGTGCCGCTTGCTGGTCAAAGACGGCGCCACGGTGCAGGTGGTGATGAGCGATGCCGCCTGCCAGTTCATCACTCCGACCACGCTGCAAGCGCTCAGCAACCGCCCGGTTTACAGCAGCCAGTGGGACGCGCGCGAGCCCAACCAGATGCCGCACATCAACCTGGGGCGCGCGGCCGACGCCATTTTGATCGCCCCCGCCAGCGCCGATTTGCTGGCCAAGCTGGCGCAGGGCCGCGCCGACGATCTGCTGACGCTGCTGTGCTTGGCGCGGCCGGCCGAGCGCGTGCCCTTGCTGCTGGCCCCGGCCATGAACCGCGAGATGTGGGCGCACCCGGCCACGCAGCGCAACCTAGCGCAACTGCGCGCCGATGGCGCCCATGTGTGGCCGGTGGGGCAGGGCGAGCAAGCCTGCGGCGAGAGCGGCGACGGCCGCATGCTCGAGCCCGAGCAACTGCTGGCGCTGCTGCAAGCGCAGTTTCAGCCCCAGTGCTTGGCCGGGCAGCGGGTGCTGGTCACCGCTGGCCCCACCTTCGAGGCCATCGATCCGGTGCGCGGCATCACCAACCATTCGTCGGGCAAGATGGGTTTTGCCATCGCCCGTGCCGCCCGCGAAGCCGGGGCCGAGGTGCGGCTGGTGGCCGGGCCGGTGCATTTGCCCACGCCGCTGGGCGTGCGCCGCTGCGACGTGCAGTCGGCGCTGCAAATGCAGGCCGCGGTGCAAGCCGAGCTGGATTGGGCCAGCGTGTTCGTGGCCGCCGCCGCCGTGGCCGATTGGCGGCCCGCGCACAGCGCCGAGCAAAAAATCAAGAAAGACGGCAGCGGCCAGCCGCCCAGCCTGGCGTTCGTAGAAAACCCCGACATCCTGGCCCAAGCAGCAGCCAGCCCGCGCGCCCGGGCCGGGCAACTGTACTGCGTCGGCTTTGCCGCCGAAAGCCACGACCTGCACGCCCACGCCGAGGCCAAGCGGCGGCGCAAGGGCGTGCCGCTGCTGGTGGGCAACATCGGCCCGGCCACCTTTGGCCGCGACGACAACGCCCTGCTGCTGCTCGACGAGCAAGGCAGCCAAGCCTTGCCCGCCGCACCCAAGCTGCAACTGGCGCGCACCCTGGTGGCCGAAATCGCGCGGCGGCTGGGTCGGGCTGGGTGTCGGGACGGGCGCGAGGCGGACACAATCCAGCCTTGAAACCCCCTGCTCGGGGCAGGTGATGCGAGCTTTGTCTGGCCCCAAGCACGGCCCCATGTACCGGCCGTATATTGCATAATAATCATGCAGCGATAAATAGGCGCGCATCGCGCAGCCTTTGCACAGCGCACGGTCAATGCAGTGCCCACAGGAGACAACGCCATGACTCAGCCCCTAGAGGCCCCGATCCGCCCCAGCCGAGCGCACGACCGCACCCGGCGCCGCCTGCTCTTGGGTGCCGCCGGCGCCGGAGTCGGATTCACGGCGCTGGCGCTGGCAGCCCCGGTGCGCACGCTGGCGCAGCAGGTGCAGGAG
>Ga0208735_100624_pt1 | contig 12951 bp, 10 predicted proteins | sample Subbio12Aug_8Aab_FD_184829 | JGI IMG/M metagenome (GOLD analysis project Ga0208735, IMG submission 184829) | Serpentinite rock and fluid subsurface biosphere microbial communities from McLaughlin Reserve, California, USA - CR12Aug_8Aab (SPAdes) | ecosystem: Environmental > Terrestrial > Deep... | reverse complement strand
TGATGAGCTGCATCCCCGACATCGAGGTCGAGCGCCAGCACCTGCACCAGATCGACGGCGCCATGCCGCGCCTCAACGCCATCCCTTCGGGCTGCGCCTTCAACCCGCGCTGCCCCCAGGTGTTGGCACGCTGCCACCACGAGCGCCCCGAACTCTTGCCCGCCGTCACCACCGAGGCCGCCTGTTGGCTCACCGCCAACGCCGGCGCCACCCCTTCGTTTGAGGCCCAGCCATGAGCGACCGCCCCACCGCCACAGCCGCATTGGACCGCCCAGAAGCTGCCCCGGGGCTGGCTGGCGGCGCCACCGCTGCAGCCACCCTGGCCGCGCCGGCCGCGCCGCTGGTGCGCGCCGTCGATCTGGCGCGCACCTTTGATGTGTCGGCGCCGTGGCTCAACCGCGTGATCGAACGCAAGCCGCGCCTGTTGCTGCACGCCGTCGATGGCGTGAGCTTCGAGATCGCACGCGGCCAAACGCTGGCGCTGGTGGGCGAATCGGGCTGTGGCAAAAGCACCGTGGCGCGCTTGCTGGTGGGCTTGTACCAGCCCAGCCGCGGCCGCTTCGAGTTTGCCGGCCAGGACGCGCACGCCGCCTACCGCAGCCGCTCTGGGCGCGCCATCCGGCGCCACATCCAGATGATTTTCCAAGACCCCTACGCCAGCCTGAACCCGCGCTGGCGCGTGGCCGACATCGTGGCCGAGCCGCTGCGCGAACACGGCCTGATCAGCGAGCGGGCGGCGCTCGAGGCCCGGGTGGGCGAGCTGCTGCAGTCGGTGGGCCTGAGCCCGCTGGATCGGGTTAAGTTTCCGCACCAGTTTTCGGGCGGACAGCGCCAGCGCATCTCGATTGCGCGCGCGCTGGCCACGCAGCCCGAGTTTCTGGTCTGCGACGAGCCGACATCGGCGCTGGACGTGAGCGTGCAGGCGCAGGTGCTCAACATCATGAAAGACCTGCAGCGCCAGCAGGGCCTGACTTACCTGTTCATCAGCCATAACCTGGCGGTGGTGCGCCACGTAAGCGACCACGTGGGCGTGATGTACCTGGGGCGGCTGGTGGAGCTGGCGCCCAAAGCGCTGTTGTTTGCCCAGCCGCGCCACCCCTACACGCGCATGCTGCTCGAGGCCATCCCCAAGCTGCACCACACCGGGCACGCGCGCACGCCGGTGCAAGGCGAGGTGCCCAACCCGCTCAACCCGCCCACGGGCTGCGCCTTTCACCCGCGCTGCCCGGCGGCGAACCGGCGCTGCAGCAGCGAGCGCCCGGTGCTGCAAAGCCTGGATGGGGTGCGGGTGGCCTGCCACGCGGTGGAGGAAGGGCGGCTCTGAAGGGCCGGCTAGGCCGGGCTGGGCTAGGTTGAGGCTGCAGCCTCGAGCGCGTCGGCCGCCAGGCACAAATCGGCCCAGGCGCGCGCCTTGTCGGCTGGGCTGCGCAACAGATAGGCCGGGTGGTAGGTGACGACCAGCGGCAGCGTCTGCGCACCGATGCGGGCTTGGTAGATGCGGCCGCGCAGCTTGCCCAGCGGCAGCGTGTGGAGCTCGTCTGGGCTCAGGCAGCCGCCCTCGGCCAGCAGGGTCTGGGCGGCAAAGCGCCCGAGTGCGAGCACGATTTTGGGCTGCAGCAGCTCGATCTGGCGCCGCAGATAGGGCGCGCAGTGGGCGATTTCGTCGGCGGCCGGGTTGCGGTTTTGGGGTGGCCGGCATTTGATCACGTTGGTGATGTGCACCCGCTGCGTGCGCTGCAGCTGCAGGGCCGCCAGCATGCGGTCGAGCAACTGGCCGGCGCGGCCGACAAAGGGCAGGCCTTGGCGGTCCTCTTCTTCGCCCGGCGCCTCGCCCACCAGCAGCCAGTCCGGCCGCCGGTCGCCCATGCCGGGTACGGCGCACTGGCGCTGCGCGCCCAAGGGGCAGCGCTGGCAGCTGCGGATCTGCTGCTCGAGCGCGTCCCAGTCTGGGGCGGGGTTTGGAATTGGGACGCGGGATGCAGGGGCAGGAGCAGATGCAGGTGCAAAGGACGGGGTGGCGCGTGAGGCAACAGCTGCCGCGGCTGCAGCAGCGGTTGGCGGCGGCGGCGTAGCCGCACGCACAGCCGACTCGGTGGGCACAGCGGCGGGCTCGGTGCGGCGCGCAGGCCGCGCTGGCGCGGTTTGCGGTGCAGGTGCGGGCGCGGCCTCGGTTTGGGTGCCAAACAGCCACCACGGCCGCACGCCCATTTCGGCCAGCATGGCGCTGTGGCGTGGGCTCAACTGCGGGCGGACTGGCTCCCACGCGGCCGCTGCAAGCGCGGCTGCCGCCTCGGTGCCGGCAGGGGCTGCGGCCGGCGCTGGGTCGGTCACTGGATCGGGTGCTCCTGCGGACGCTTCGTAGTGCGCGCTCATGCGGCGGGCTCCAGTTGTGCCGACGTCAGGGGCAGCGCCTGCAGGCAGCGGCGCAGCACCAGCGCGTCTTCGCGCGCGCCGCCTGCGGCCGGGTAGTAGCCCCGGCGCGTGGCCACGGTGTCAAAGCCGGCCCGCCGGTAGAGCGCCAGCGCGGGCTGGTTACTGGCGCGCACCTCCAGCCAAAGCGTCTGCGCGTCTTGGGCTTGGGCGTCAGCCACCAGCCGCTGCAGCAGCAGCCCGCCCCAGCCTTGGCGCGCGCGGGCCACGGCCAAGTTGTACAAATGCACCTCGTCGAGCAGCGTTTGGGCCACGAAATAGCCCAGCAGGAGGCGGCCATCGGGCACGCGCAGCGCCGGCTGCTGCGCCTCCACGGGCTGCGCCTGCACAACAGAGGCGCCGCCGTCGCACAGCAACAGCTGCGCCTGGTGCCCGGCGTGCAGCGAGTCGCAAAACAGCTGCTCGCTCCACGGGTGCGCATGGGCGCTGCGCTCGAGCGCGCACACCGCCTCGAGGTGCTCGGCCTGCATCTGTGCCCAGTGCAGGCCCGGCAGCAAGGCGTCGTTCATGGCTGCCGCTGCCCCGAGAGCTTGAGCGGCAAGCGTTCAGCCTCTGAGTGAACCGTTTGGGCCCTTAGCCCTGCTTGCCCTGCTTGGGCCGCTTGCTCTGCCAAGGCCGCGCTCGCGCGCTGCGCCTGCAGGGTGGCGCGCTCGGCGGTGGTGAGCGCCACTTGGTCGCGCACGTAGAGCGGCTGCGCCTCGGCGGCGGGCACCGCCAGCCCTGCCGCCCAATGCCAGCCCGCCAGCCGCAGCAGCGCAGCGGCGCTCGGCCATGCCGGCACCTGCGGCACCGACCGCCACGCCAGCGGCAAGCGCTCGGCGTAGGTGGCCAGCGCGTTGCTCAGCAACCAAGTGGGTTCTGCCTCGGCGCCCTGCAGCCACTCCAGCGGCAGCGCCTCGGGCGCGCACAGGCGCGGTGCGCCCTGCATGCGCCAGCCGGCCCATGCGCTGGGTGCGCTGGGTGCGCCGGGCTCACCAAGCGCGTAAAGCGTCTCGAATGGGCTGAGTGCACCGAGCTGACTGGGCGCACGGAGCGCACTGGGCGTGCCGGGTGACCCAACAAGGCCAATAGTGTCAGGGCCGCCGAGCTGCATTGCCGGCTGCCAAAGCAACTCGGCCACGTAGAGCTCGCCCATGCGCGCATCCAGCGCCGCCACCAGCCGGGTCGGCCGGGGTTGATCGCCCCCCAACCCCAGCGCGCAGCCGGCGTGCCAACCCTCGTCGGCCAGCGCCAGCAAGGTGCCGATCGGCAACACCGGCACCCCCCCGGGGCGCGCCGCCAGCGCCAGCCCCTGCACCACCGCACAGGCCGTGCGCAGGCCCGTGAAGGCCCCCGGCCCTTGGCCAAAGGCGATGGCATCGAGCTCATCGAGCCGCCAACCGACCTCGTCCAGCAAGCCCAACAGGCACGGGATCAGCAGCGCCGACGCCTGGGCCCCGCCCTCGCCTTGGTACTGCACCAGCGGCTGGGCTCCAGCCGCACCCAGCGCCACGCTCAGGCGCTCGGTGCTGGTCTCGATCGCCAGCACGCGCTGCGCCGCGTAAAGCGGGCGCGGGGGCAAAGCGGGGCTGGTCGGGTTCATGGCTCTGGATTATCCTGCCAGATCCGCGCCACAGTTGCTGGCTGCTGCTTTGGTGCGTCCGCAACCAAGCGCTGCTAAACTGCCAGCGCGCCCATGCAGCCAGAATCTCGATGCAGACCCAGCCGGCTCCGGTTGCTTTGGTGGCGCCATCAAGGCATCATTCAAGGCCTCATCCGCGAGATCGTCCCCCATGCCCCCAGCGCACCCCTTTGGCACCCTGCGCCGCCCACCGGCCCCGCGCACCGCGTGCACCCGGCGCCCGCTGATCGCCTTGGCTGCCCCTACCACCCTAGCCGCACTGCTGCTGTGCGGCGGCATGGTGTGGGCGGCCTCGGGCCAGACCGCTGCCGCAACCCCGTCCGCATCAGCCCCCCAAGCCGCATCCCTGCCGCCCACCGTCGCCAGCGCCCTGCGCGCCGCCGCGGTGCCGCCCGAGGCGCTGGCGCTGTGGATCGCCCCGGTGCAGCCCGGTGCCGCGCCGTGGCTCGCGCACCAACACACCGCGCCCTTCAACCCCGCTTCCACGCTCAAGCTGGTGACCAGCTTTGCAGCCCTCGACCTGCTCGGCCCCGGCCACCTCTGGCGCACCGAGGTCTATAGCAGCGGCGATTTGCGCGAGCGCGTGCTGCACGGCAACCTGTACCTGCGCGGCGGTGGCGACCCGGCGCTGGTGACCGAAAAACTCTGGCTGCTGCTGCGCCGGGTGCAGGCGCTGGGCATCGAGCGCATCGCGGGCGACATCGTGTTCGACCGCAGCGCCTTTGCCGAACCCGAGATCGACCCCGCCACCTTCAACGACGAGCCGCTGCGCGCCTACAACGCCGGCCCAGACGCGCTGCTGGTCAACTTTCGCGCCCAGGTGTTCGCCTTCAGCCCCGACGTGGCGGCAGGCGTGGCGCGCATCCGCGCCGAGCCGCCGCTGGCTGGGGTGCTGGTGCCGGCCACGGTGCCGCTCAGCGCCAGCAGCCATGCCCCCGCCAGCGCTGCCGGCGCCCCTCCGGCAGCCAACGCCGCCCCAGCCCAGTGCGGCGACTGGCGCGCCGCCCTGCGCGCCGATTTTTCCCACCCCTTGCAGCCGCGCTTCCACGGCAGCTACCCGGCCGCCTGCGGCGTGCGCCACTGGCCGCTGGCCCACCCCGAGCCGCGCCGCATGGCCGAGCGCGCCGTGCACGCCATGTGGCTGGCCAACGGCGGCACGCTCGGGGGCCAGGTGCGCGAAGGCAGCGTGCCCGCGGGCGCCACCGAGCGCCTGGTGTTCGAATCGCCCACGCTGGCCGAGGTGGTGCGCGACGCCAACAAGTTCAGCAACAACGTCATGGCCCAGCACCTGCTGCTCGCGCTCAGCCAAGGCGATGGCCCCGCCACCTTTGCGCGCTCACGCCAGCGCCTGCAGCAGTGGTGGTTGCAGCGCTTTGGCCCCGACTTACCCTTGCCCGAGGTGGGCAACGGCTCGGGCCTGAGCCGCGACGGCCGTGCCAGCGCACTCGCCCTGGGCCGGCTGCTGCAGCAGGCTTATGCCGCACACGCCATGCCCGACCTCATGGCCTCGCTGCCCGCCAGCGGCCTCGACGGCACACTGCGGCGCAGCCGCATGGGCACGGGCTTGGCGCACCTCAAGACCGGCAGCCTTCGCGACGTGCAAGCCCTGGCCGGCTACGTGCACCGCCCCGACGGCCAGCGGCTGGTGTTGGTGGCCGTCGTCAACCACCCCAACGCCCATGCCGCCCGCCCGGCGCTCGATGCGCTGGTGCAGTGGGCGGCCAGCACAGAACTCACAGTGAACCGTTAAAGCCCGGCGCTCAAACCCTCAAGCCTGCGGCCCGTCCATCGGCCCAATGGCCACGGCGACCTCACCCACGCCCTCAACCCAGCCGCGCAGCTGGTCACCGGGCTGCACCGGCCCCACGCCCTCGGGGGTGCCGGTGTAGATCAGGTCGCCGGGCTGCAGGTGGTAAAAGCGCGACAGATCGGCGATCAGCTCTGGGATGCTCCAAATCAGCTGCCCGGTGCTGGCCTGCTGCCGCGTCTGGCCGTTCACTTGCAGGCCGATGGCCGCCGGCGCCAGCACCTGCCCCGGCAGCGGCAGCAGCTCGGAGCAGACGGCGCCGTGCTCCACGTCTTTGCCCAAGTCCCAGGGGCGGCCCAGCTCACGCGCCGCCTGCTGCAAGTCGCGCCGCGTCATGTCCAGCCCCACGCCGTAGCCGTAGATCAGCGCCGGCGCCTGCTCCGGGCTCACTTCAAAGCCGCCTTGGTGCAGCGCCACCACCAGCTCGACTTCGTAGTGGAAGTTGCGCGTGCCGGGCGGGTAGGGCAGCGCACCGCCGCTGGGCACCAGCGCGCTGAGCGATTTGGTGAAATAAAACGGCGTTTCGCGGCTTTTGTCCACCGTAAAGCCCATTTCGGCGGCGTGCGCGGCGTAGTTGCGGCCCACGAAAAACAGCCGCTTCACGGGGAAAAGCTGCGGCAAGCCGCGTATAGCCAGCGCGGCGACTGGCGGGGGAGTAAAGAGGTAGGCGCTCATGGTTGGCGGCATTAAAACGAGGTCCAGTCCCCTTCGTCATCGGCCTTGGGCTTGGGCTTGGCCGCTGCGGCAGGCAGCGCGCGCGCTGGCGGCGCGAGGCGGCTTTGAGCGGCCGCCGGGCGCGGCGCAGACACCTGCTGGGCGGGGGAGGCGGTGCGTGCGGCAGCCCTAGGGGCTGCCTGCATCGGGGCACGCACCGGAGCTTTCATCGGGGCGCGGCGGACGCCTTGGCTGGCGGGCACCCCTGCAGCAGCCCCATCGGCGCCGAGCTTGAACTGCCCCACCAGTGCGATCAGCTGTTCCGCCTGCGCCCTCAGGCTCTCGGAAGCGGCCGCGCTTTGCTCGACCAGCGCCGCGTTTTGCTGCGTGGTGTGATCGAGCTGCTGCACCGCTTGCCCGATCTGCCCGATGCCTTCGGATTGTTCGTTGCTGGCGGCGCTGATTTCGGCGATCAAATCGGTTACGCGCTTGACTTGGATGACGATCTCGCCCACGCTCTGGCCGGCTTGCGCCACCTGTTGCGTGCCTTGCTCGACGCGCTGCGCGCTGCTGCCGATCAGCACCCGGATCTCTTTGGCCGCTTCGGCGCTGCGCCCGGCCAAGCTGCGCACCTCGCTGGCCACCACCGCAAAGCCGCGCCCCTGCTCGCCAGCGCGTGCCGCTTCCACCGCCGCGTTGAGCGCCAAAATGTTGGTCTGGAAGGCAATGCCGTCAATCACGCCGATGATGTCGGCGATCTTCTGGCTGCTGGCGCTGATTTCCCGCATCGTTCCCACCACTTGGCCGACCACGGCGCCGCCTTGCTCGGCCGCGGCACTGGCCCCGGCGGCGATCTGGCTGGCGGCGCGAGCGGTTTCGGCGTTTTGTTTCACGGTGGCGGTGAGCTGCTCCATGCTGGCTGCGGTTTGCTCCAGGCTCGAGGCCTGCTGCTCGGTGCGCTGCGACAAATCGGCGTTGCCACTGGCAATCTCGCTCGCCCCGGCGTCGATCGAGTCGGCACTGCGGTGCACCTGGCCCACCAAGCGCGCCAGACTGGTGTTCATGGTCGCCAGCGCGCGCAGCAGCTGGGCGGTTTCGTCGTGGCCCGTGGCCTCGATGCGCGAACCCAAATCGCCGCTGGCCACGGTTTCGGCCACCTGCAGCGCCTGCTGCAGCGGCCGCGTGATCGAGCGCGCGATGGCCCAACTCAACAGCCCGCCGAGCAGCAAGCCCAGCAGCACGCCGCCGATCAACAGGGCATTAACGGCCTGGTTGGTGGCGTTGATGGCTTCGTACTGCTCGCGCGCCTGGGTGGTTTCGAGCTCCACCAGCGCGTCCAGGGTGCGGGCGATCGGGCGCGCCAGATCGGTGTAGCGGGCCTGATAAATGGCATAAGCCGGCTCGCGCTGCCCCGCCAGCAGGGCCTCCATCACTGGCTGTATGGCTTGCCGCATATAAGCCTGCTTGGCCGTGTCGAAGGCGGCTTCGGCCTGTCGTTCTGCATCTGTTTTTGGGCCCGCCGAATACTGCGCCCAAATTTGGACGAAGCGCTGCGCGTTCGCAACCAGCTCGGTGTTGCGCGCCTGTATGTTCTCGGGCGTCGGGTCGAGCAGCGCGTCCATCACCAGCACCCGGTTGCGTTGCGTCAGCCGGTTGATCTCGTTGAGTTGCTTGAGTGAAAGCACGTTGTTGGCGTAGAGCAGCGACGCTCGCTGGTACATCCGATCCGTGGCCACAAAGGCCACCGCCGACAGCGCCACCATGAGCAACAGCAGCGCGGCACCAAACAGGATCAAGCGCGGGCCAATTTTGAGGGATTGCAGCAGGTTCATACAGGGTCTCGCGGTTAGTGTGTAGTGCTATAGGGTGGCTGACAAAAACGAGCGCATCCAGTGCGCAACCAAGTCATTGTGCGAAAAATGAATCACGCGGATTATGCTACAAGCCCGTGGCACTGGCGTGGCACTGGCAGGCACCGGTAGGCGCCTGTCGCTGCGCAGCCCATGCGATGGTGCGAAAATCCCCCCATGGACGATCACGCTCAAGCCTACACCCCCGAACTCGTGCCCGACATGGGCCGCCAGGCCCGCGCTGCGGCGGCGCAGATGGCCAGTGCCAGCGCGGCCACCAAGGCGGCGGCGCTGCGCGCTTTGGCCGCTTTGCTGCGCCAACACGGCGCGCCACTGCAAGCCGCCAACGCGCTCGACCTCGAGCGCGCGCGCGCCGCCGGGCTGGCCGAGCCGCTGCTGGATCGGCTGCGCCTGAGCGCAGCGGCGCTCGAAACCTGCGCCCAAGGCTGCGAGCAGCTCGCCGCCTTGCCCGACCTAATCGGCGAGATCAGCGGTTTGCGCCAGCAGCCCAGCGGCATCCGCGTGGGCCAGATGCGCGTGCCCATCGGCGTGTTTGGCATGATTTACGAGAGTCGGCCCAACGTCACCATCGAGGCCGCCTCATTGGCCATCAAGAGCGGCAACGCCTGCATCTTGCGCGGCGGCTCCGAGGCCATCGCCAGCAACCGCGCGCTGGCGGCGCTGGTGCAGCAGGCGCTGGGTGCCGCCGGCCTGCCGCCCGATGCGGTGCAGCTGGTGCCCTGCACCGACCGCGCCGCCGTGGGCCAGCTGATCGCCCTGCCGCAGTACGTGGACGTGATCATCCCGCGCGGCGGCAAGGGGCTGATCGAGCGCATCAGCGCCGAAGCCAAGGTGCCGGTGATCAAGCACCTAGATGGCAACTGCCACACCTACGTCGATGACCCTTGCGACCTCGAGCTGGCGCTGCGCGTGACCGACAACGCCAAAACCCAAAAATACAGCCCCTGCAACGCCACCGAAAGCCTGCTGGTGGCGCGCGCCGTGGCGGGCGCGTTTTTGCCGCGCATGGGCGCGGTGTTTGCCGCCAAAGGCGTGCAGATGCGCTGCTGCCCCGAGAGCTTGGCCATCTTGCAGCCGGCGCTGGGCCTAGCCACCACCGCCCCATCAGCCGCCGCAAGCCACGACCACGCTGCCCCCGCGTCAAGCGCAAATGGCAACGCGCCCACTCCGCTGCTCGTTCCCGCCACCGAGGCCGACTGGGGCACCGAATACCTCGCAGCCATCATCAGCATCAAGCTGGTGGCGGGGCTGGACGAAGCCATCGCCCACATCAACCGCTATGGCAGCCAGCACACCGACGCCATCCTCACCACCAGCCACGTGCACGCGCAGCGCTTTTTGCGCGAGGTTGACTCCAGCAGCGTGATGGTCAACACCAGCACCCGCTTTGCCGACGGCTTCGAGTACGGACTCGGGGCCGAAATCGGCATCAGCACCGACAAGTTCCACGCCCGCGGCCCGGTCGGGGTCGAGGGCCTGACCTCGCTCAAGTACGTGGTGTTGGGCCAGGGCGAAGTGCGGGGCTAAGCGCGCATGCCACGCTCCAGCCGCAGCGCACCCCGTGCGCCCGCCCCCGACCCGCGCTTTGTCGAGCAGCCCAGCCTGTTTGGCGATGAATCCCCGCCGCCCCAGCAGCCATCCAAGCAGCCGCCCCTAGGCGCCGCAGCGGCCAACACCCCCCAACCCAACCCTGCCACCTCCCTGCTCGTGCAAGCCCCAGGCCAGCGCCAACGCTCGGCCGCCGGGCAGGCCTTTGAGCGGGAGCGCGCGCGCATCGAGCGCCTGCGGCAGCAGCTGCAAACGCTCGAAGCCGACGGCCAAGCGCACCGCACCCGCTGCGCCCAGCTGCTGGGCCCCTTGCAGCAGCAGCAAAAGCAGCTGCGCCGCGCCATGGTGCTGGCGCTCGACCCGTGGCTCGAGGGCAAACCCAAGGGCCTGAGCGCCAACCAGTTGGACACGCTGCGCCAGATCGTCTGCACCCAGTCTGAGAGCCTGGCGCTCGAGGGCGAGGCCGACATGGCGGCTCTGCACGACCGGCGCAGCCCCCAGACCCTGGCCGAGCGCCAGCTCGAGCAAGCCAAAGCCATCCACCAAGACTTGCAGCAGGGCCTGGGCGACGCGCTCGAAACCGAGCTGCCCGAGTTCGACCCCGACAACCCCAGCGCCGCGCTGCACGCCGCCCTCGAGCACTTGCAGCAGCAATTCAAGCAGCAGCGAGACGAGCAAGAACAGCTGGCGCAGCAAAAGGCCGCCAAGCGCGCCGCCAAACAAGCGCGCCGCAAACCCAGCGCCGCCGCCGAAATGGCCGCCGCCCACCTGGCCGACGCCGACGCCACCCTGCGCCTGCTCTACCGCCAGCTGGCCAGCGCGCTGCACCCCGACCGCGCCGCCGACGCCGCCGATCAGGCGCACAAACACACGCTCATGAGCGCCGTCAACGCCGCCTACGCCAACCGCGACCTGGTGGCGCTGCTCGAGCTGCAGTGGCGCGCCGAACTGGTGGACCCCGACCACCTCGAGCGCGTGGGCGACGAGCGCCTGCGCAGCCTCACCCTGCTGCTCAAACAGCAGGCCGCCGCACTCGAGCGCGACCGCCAAGCCTGCCAATGGCGCTTGGCCGAAGAGTTCGACTTGCTGCCCCATGAGGTGGGCAACCTCGCCAGCCTGCGGCGCGTGCTGCAAGACAATCTCGACGATTTGCAAGACGAGCTCGAGCTCATGCAGCACGACTTGGAGCAGGTGCAGGCGCTGGCCACCCTCAAGCCTTGGCTCACCGAGCAGCGCCGCCTGTTGCGCGCCGCCGAGCGCGAGCAGCAGCAGCGCCGCGCCTTTGCCGACCTCGACGACTTGGATCCCTGGGGCTGACAGCCCCCTTTTACTAGAGGCTGAGCGCCCCACCATGAGCAGCAAACCCCGTGTCGTCGTCGGACTCTCGGGCGGTGTCGATTCCGCCGTCAGCGCCTGGCTGCTCAAGCAGCAGGGCCATGAGGTCATCGGCATCTTCATGAAAAACTGGGAGGATGATGACCAAAGTGACGACAGCAGCGCCGGCGACAGCGCGCATTGCAGCAGCCGTCAAGACTGGATCGACGCCGCCAGCGTGGCCGATCGCATCGGCATCGAGCTCGAGCACGTCAACTTTGCCGCCGAATACCGCGAGCGCGTGTTCGCCGAGTTTTTGCGCGAGTACCATGCCGGGCGCACGCCCAACCCCGACGTGCTGTGCAACGCCGAGATCAAGTTCAAGGCCTTTTTGGAGCACGCGCTGCGCCTCGGGGCCGAGCAGATCGCCACCGGCCACTACGCCCGCGTGCGCCTCGACGCCGCCAGCGGCCGCTACCAGCTGCTCAAGGGGCTCGATGGGCTCAAAGATCAGAGCTATTTTTTGCACCGGCTCACGCAGGCGCAGCTGGCGCGCACCTGCTTTCCGGTGGGCGAGCTGCGCAAGACCGAGGTGCGCCGCATCGCCGCCGAGATCGGCCTGCCCAATGCGCGCAAAAAAGACAGCACCGGCATTTGCTTCATCGGCGAGCGCCCGTTCCGCGAATTTTTAGGCCGCTACCTGCAGCACCAGCCCGGCCCCATCCGCGCCCCCGACGGACGCACCATCGGCCAGCACGTGGGCCTGAGCTTTTACACCCTGGGCCAGCGCCAGGGGCTGGGCATCGGCGGCCTTAAGCCCAGCCGGTCCGCCCACGGCGGCGGCGAGCACGCGCCCTGGTTCGTGGCGCGCAAAGACCTGGCCCACAACACCCTGTGGGCGGTGCAGGGGCACGAGCACCCGTGGCTGCTATCAGACGCACTGCAGGCCCAAGACGCCAGCTGGGTGAGCGGCAGCCCCCCGCCACCGGGGTGCTACGGCGCCAAAACGCGCTACCGCCAAGCCGATGCCCCGTGCCGCTTCGAGCCCGGCGCAGAGCCCGCCAGCCCCCACGCCGTCCCCGAGCCCGGCGCCCGCTTCACCCTGCAGTTCGAGCAACCGCAATGGGCCGTCACACCCGGACAAAGCGCCGTGCTCTACGACGGCGAGGTTTGCCTGGGCGGTGGTGTTATAGGCACGGCAAGCGCCGCGTGCGGCAACTGGCGCTCACGCTCGGCACCGGCACCCAGCACAACGGCATTGCCAACGTGCGGAGCCTCTGACTTTTCCGAATACTTGCTCAAGGCAGAGCCCGACACATCGCGGCACGAGCAAATTCGCGCTGATGCCCAAGGCACTAACGCAACCAATGGTTGATTGACGGCATGATTCGCCTGCGCATGATTGACCAATGGACAAGAACTCCCCTCGGCAGGCAAGTCATGAACTGGCAGGCGCCTTGGGGGGCAAGCCGGTGGACTCGGCGCAAATGGCTATGGGCGGAGCTTCCTGCGCGCGGTGGTGCACGGATAGGGCTTACAAACGGTTTGCAAAAAATACCCATTTAAGGTACTATTTGCCAACCGTTTGTAATCATGCCCTCCGTCGATGTTGCCCCCTACCCACCCCGTGCTCACGGGATGGTCGCTAACCTGCTGGACCAGCTCCAGGGGCGTGGCCAACTTGTCACCAGTCTGCCCGAGCTGGC
>Ga0208735_100620_pt1 | contig 13058 bp, 5 predicted proteins | sample Subbio12Aug_8Aab_FD_184829 | JGI IMG/M metagenome (GOLD analysis project Ga0208735, IMG submission 184829) | Serpentinite rock and fluid subsurface biosphere microbial communities from McLaughlin Reserve, California, USA - CR12Aug_8Aab (SPAdes) | ecosystem: Environmental > Terrestrial > Deep... | reverse complement strand
GCGAGACGGTACTCTGCCTGGATGAGTGGCTGGGGCCGGGCTACTCGCTGCCGACTGCGGCTATGATCGAGGCGGTCAAGCTGCTGGCCCGGCTGGAAGGGATCCTGCTCGACCCGGTCTATACCGGTAAGGCCATGGCCGGGCTGCTCGAGCTGGTTAAGCGCGGGCAGTTCGCTAAGGGTGAGAAGGTGCTGTTCTTGCACACTGGCGGCAGCCCGGCGCTCTATGCTTATCAGCAAGCAATTCTCGGCAATCCGGGCTTAGGCTGACCGCTAATCAGCCGTAATAACTGCTACCAGCGCAAGCTGATCCCGAAGCTCAGGCGCTGCCGCACGCTGGAGATGCCCAAGCCGACCTCGAGGTTAGCCAGCGGCGAGAGCGCATAGCCCAGCGACAGGCCGAATTCGGGGATGGGGGTAAGCCGCTGGTCGTTGAGCAGGTTCACGCCGCCGCGCAGCGCCAGCGCCAGCGGCCCGAGTTCGTAGTGGAGGCTGAACTCGTTGCGGAGCGCAAAGGCTTGGCCGCGGCCCACGCTGAAGCTGGCGAATAGCTCTTCTGAGAGATAGCCGCCTATCCGCAGCGAGACGTCGAACTCTGGGGGGGCGGTATCAAAGAGCGAGCTAAGGGCCGTGGTGCGGATCTCCAGCAGATCCACACCTAGCGCCTGACCGAGGGCGCCTTGCAGCTCTGACAGTACGAACAGGTCGAGGGCGGTGTCAAAAGCCGACTGGGCCACCGAGCCGACCAAACCGCCGGTAAGTTGCGGATTGACCTCAAGTCGGCCTAGGGTCAACAGTGCCAGCAACTCGTCGCTGCTGAGCGGCCTGGGCCCGCTTCCGCCGTTGCCGACCTCCTGCAACAGCGCGTTACTGGTGAGCATCGGCGTTAAGACTAGCCGGAAGGTGCGGGGAGCTACCTCAAGGCTTCGCCCGATCCTGCGAGTATCCGCAGGATCGAACTCGCCGCTTAGCTCGAGCACCATCTGAAAGCTTCCCCCTTCGCGCGGGGCAACGAACTCGTAGCGGCCGCCTAGTCCGCCGAGCACGCGGAGCTTATCGAAGTTGGCCTCAGCGCGCAGCTCGATCACGGGATGTGCGCCGCGCGAGGGCTCAAAGCTCGCCACGCCGCGGGTAACGGTAAAGTCCACCCCGGCAAAGCGGAAGGTGCCGCGGATCGTTTGCGCCGTGCCTTGCAGCTCGAGCTGGGCGGCGCTCCCTCCGACTGTTAGGTCTACCCCGAGCTCAGCCTGGCCGATGTTGCTGCGAAACTGGACCTGTTGGGGGGCGCGGACGATCAGGTTATCGAAGCGGATGCGCTCCAGGGCTGGGTTGGCTGCCGTGTCGCGCACTACTATCTCTGGCGCCTCGTCGCCCGAGCCTAAGGCCAAGCGGGTCTGGTGGCTGATAACCTCCCCACTCAGCAGGAAGGCCTCGTCGTAGCGGAGACCTATGGCCACATCGGCCTCGGCCTGGGTGACAAATAGCGTGGGGGCGCTAAGCGTCAGGCGGTTGCCGGTAAGTTGGAGCTGCAAGGGATGAAGGCTGCCGCCGAAGGTGAAGCGGTTGCCCAGATAGCCCTCGCCGGCTACAGTCCAGGTCCCGTCGGCGGAGCGCAACTCGCCAAAGAGGTTAGTGATGCTCCCGACCAACGGCACCTCAGCCGAGCCGCTAAAGCTGACTTGGAGGGCCTGTTCGCAAGCCCTGCGCACATCCTGCAGCTTGCGTGCAGGACGCAGGGTCGCCCGACAATTCAGCGAGCCGCGCGCGTTGATAGCCAGTCGCCCCGTCACCGGGTTAAGCCCCCAGAGCTGCGCTAGGGCGGTCAGCTGTCCCCCCTCCAATTGGGCGCTAAGCCCGTCGAGGCGGTAGTTTGTGCCGCTGATCGCCAGGTCGAGACTAGGGCTGATTAGGCTTACTCGAGGGGCGGCCAGTGTGCCGTCCGCTACCAGCGTCAGCGAGCCGCGAGCGCCGACCTGCCACTCGGCAAAAGCCGGGAACAGCCCCAGCAGCGGAGTAAAGTTGGCCTCATCGGCCTGTAGACGGAAGTCGATCCCGGCTTGGGTGATCGCCCCCTCAGCCTGCCACTGGCCGTCGCCGCGAAACTCGGCGGTCTCGATGAAGAGCCCCTGCTCGTCGTAGCGGAAGGCTACTTCGCCTTCCGTGACGACGCCGTCGCGCTTAAGCAGGAGGCGCTCGCTGGCTACGCGCAGCACGCCGCTAGCTGGGTCGTTAAGCGGGAAACTGAAGCGGGCCAGGCCGGTGGCCGAGGCGTAGACGCCGGTCTCGCCGACGGCGGCTTCGGCTAGCACCTGCAGCGGGAATTCGTGCAGGTTCAAGAGCCCCTCCAGGTGGTTGCCGCTCAGGATGGCGCTGAGCTGGCTCCGCCCGAGGCTCCCCCGCGCTTCTAGGCGCTCGAGCGTGCCGACTAGCTCGAGCGTGCCGGGGAGAGCCTGCTCTAGCACTTGCAGCTCAGGGCTGACTAACTGCCCGGTAACGGCCGCGTCGCGCAGTTGCAACGTGCCGCTGACCGGGGCGTGCAGATGCGGCAGGCGCTGGCTTAGCCCGGGCAGGGCGCCAAGCTCCAGGCTGGCGATGCGCACCTGGACCAGGGTATGGTCAGCCGCACCCGGCAGATAACCGGCTAAGCTGGGGAGCAGCCGCAGCCAGCCGAGTGACCCTGACACCTCGAGGGTGCCCTGGTGGGGCGTCCCGGCGAACGCGGTGATCAGCTGGCCGGTGCCCGTGACCCCGGTAGGCTCGAGCGCCAAGCTGCCGCTTAGCGCGATGGTCTCATCGTCCTGACCCCAGATGGGCACCTGGGTTAGCTCCAGGTGGCCCTGGGGGCCGTGGGCCTGATGGTACGCGAGCTCGAGCCTGACCCTCCCCTCGCCGAGCTGTAGCGCCAGCGCCGCGTCGGCTTGCAGCGCCTCGCGCCAGCTCAGCTCAACTCTGCCGCTGCCCAGAGGGCCAGCTAGGGTAAGCCAGGCGGACTCCTGGGTCACCATCAGTTCAAAGGGGAGATTGGCCTCCGTAAGCCAGCCTGGGCCGCCTGGAAAATCGCTCTGCCAACGCCCGCTGAGCCTCCCCTGGCCGTCCAGGCTGAGCCGCCCGGCCAGCGCCACCCTGCCGACCGGACTCTGCCAGGTGAGGTCGCGGATGTTAACGGCCCGCTCGGCCAGTTGCAGCTCGAGCGCTCCGCTGGTAGCGCCGGTGCCCTGGAGCAGCCAGGAGTTAGCTAACTCGGCTGGAGTCTGCGGCAGCGTCCCGGCTAGGGCTAAGCCCACGTCGAGCGCTAGCGCGAGGTCGAGCCAGCCCGCTGGCTCCGTTGCGGGGACGAGGGTTAGCGCGGCGCCGGGGAGGGCTAGGGTTAGCGACCCCTCGGCCTTCAGCCGGTCTTGGTAGCTGAGCCAGAGCGCCTCGGAGCCGCTAGCTAGGCTTAGCTCGAGCCGTGGGGCGAGCGTCCCCGCGATGCTCAGTGGTGTAGCCAGCAGCTCCGAACTGAGCTGCTGAGCAACGCTCACGCCCGCCGGCCCGGCCTCGAAGGTGCCGCTTAGCTGCGTCTCGGCCCCGGCGATGAGCCGAGCCTCACCGCTTAAGCGCGGCTCGCTCAGGGGGCCTGACAGGTTGCCGGTAGCCGTTAGCTGCGCCCCAGCCAGCCCTACCTCGGTCAGGGCTAAGGTGCCCTGCCAGCCGCTGTGGTCGTGGTGCGCCTCCAGCGTCAGCCGACCGCCCAGCAGCGGTGTATCGGCCCAGGCGCTGACGCGGCCTGCGCGATGGGCGGCGCTCAGGGGGAGCGCTACCGGCTCGCCGAGCAAGGTTGTGCTGAGAGTAGCGCTTACCTCCGCTTGATCGGCTACCCCTTGGAGTGAGGCGGCGAGGTCAAGGCCGCCCGGCAACGTCAGGTTGAGCCGACCCTGCCAGTTTAAGTCTGAGAGCGACAACGCACCCCTGACCTGCTCGCCCTCAAGCCGCAGGGTATCGCTCGCTGCGGTGATGGTCATATCTCCGAGCGCCACGCCTGACAGCGTGCCGCCTTGGAGCGTGCCGCTGAGCCAGGTGGTAGCGGTCCCTTCGGAATGGTCGGGCGAAGCCTTGGGCTTCGTGAACTCCTGCCAGAAGGCTTCGCCCGACCATTCCAGTGCCAGCATCAGCTCCCCGGCTCCCCCCGCCTCGAGCGAGGCTAGGTCGCCGCTAAGGCGCGCTACCGCCTCACCCGGTGCCAAGTCGAGCCGCCACCCAGCCAAGCGGCCGTCACCGAGGAGGCTAAGCTGCCGCCCAGCCGGGTCGCCGTCCTCCAAGCGCAGGCCCAGCTCGTCCCAGGCCAGACTACCGCTACCGCGCAGTACGGCCTGCCGCGGTTCGACGGCTAGCTGTAGCTGGCCTTGGGCGCCCCCTTCACCTAAGAGCGACAGCGCAAGCTGTGGCGCCTCCCAGGTGCCGCCCAGCAGAGCCGTCCCCGACAGCCCCCAGTCAGCGCCCGGCAGGCCGAGCGCGTCGAGCTGCCAGGCTCCGGCCAGCGACAGGTCTTGACCCTCCCCAGCGATGGTCAGCGGCCCGTGTAGCCGTCCACGCATAGGCGTCAGGTCGGCCAGGTTGAGATCAAAGGTGAGGGTGCCCTGCCAGCGGTCGCGATACTCCAACCAGCCGCTAAGCAGGCTTTCGCCCTGGCGCAGCGCCAGCTCGCTGAGGTGCAGCTGAAAATCTTCACCCCAGCGCTGGCTCGCCACTACCACCGCGCTGGCTTGTACCTCGGCTAAGTGAGTGAAGGGGAGAGGGAGCGCGCTAGCCGTAGCCTGCAGCTCCCAGCCCTGTAGGTCGGTGCGGGCAGTGAGCGACAGCGCCGGTCCCGTTAGCAATAGCTCAGTCCCTGGCAGCCCACCGGTGAGCGTGCCCTGCGCCTCCACCGCGCCCGCTAACTGCACCTGGCCGCTGAGCTGCGGTGCGGTGAGCTTACCCGTCAGTGCGATGTCGCCGCTGAGCCACAGGTCATGGCCGGTAGGCCATAGATTGCGGCTAGCGAGCCACTGGTTAAGCGGCGCGTTCAGCCGCACCCCGCCCGCCAGCCGGGGATCATGCCAGGGGGTCTGGCTGAGCCGCAGCGACAGGTTAGCCAGCGGAATTGTCGGGCGAAGCCTCCGGTCCTCCAGCGTCGCCGCCCCAGTGACGGACAGCGTGGTATCGCCGTGCAAGGCGAGTCCGAGTTTAAGCCCGGCTAACTCCGCGCTGGCGCTGGCCTGGCCCATAAAGCCCGTTCCGGCCTGCCAGCGCAGCTCACTTTCCAACGCCGCCTCCCACCGCGGCAGCTCAAGCTTGCCCTCGGCCTGCCAAGCGGTCAGGGCTAGGTCGCTATTAAGGTGGCCAAGTAGCGCGAACTCCTGGCTGTCTAGGGCCAGCGCAAAGCCGCCCTGGTCCTGCTCGAGCCGGGCACGGATGGGGTCGGGCCACGGTGCCCAGTTAAGGGCAGCCTCGATCTGGGCCGGGCTCAAGCGGCCGCTGACTTCAACGCCGAGTGGTTCGTCAAGGAGCCGGGTGGCGGCCTCGAGCCGGAACCCCTCGGCACCGAGCTGGCCGCTGGCTGTGAGCGGGGCTCCCCACACTCCGGCCAGGCCGTCTGGTGCCGTTAGCTCAGCCTCGAGCCGCGAGGTGCTTTGCAGCTCCAGCAGCGCTGTGCCGTAGCGGAGGCTCCCTTGTCCGGTTAAGGAGACGGGCTTAAGTCTAAGCTCGACCTGTAGCGGCTGACCCCGGAAGCTACCGTTACCCAGCACGGTAAGCTCTTCACCCAGCGTAGCGGTAGCCGAGAGCGTTAGCGCTTCGGGGCCGCTAAGGTCAAGTTGCAGCCGCTCGAGGTCTCCGCTTAACGCTACGCGGGCGCCGAATAGGTCGCCCTGCGCCGTCAGGCCGTGTGCCGCCGCGCTGGCCGTGAGCGTGAAAGGGTGGCCCTCAGCCGTCCCTTGCGCGGCCAGGTCAAGCCGGTAGTCAAAGCCGCCAGGGCCGATGGACGCCGCGGCACTGCCCTCTAGAGCGCCGCTGAGCGCAATTGGCAGGGCGGTGGAGAGCGCCGCTAAGTCGAGGCTGCCCTCAGTTGAGGCTTGGATCAGCGTCCCGTCGCCAGCAAGCCTAATTGGGAGGGGTTGGCCGTCTAGCCAGGCGATACCTTCCGCCTGGAAGCTCGCTAGCCTGCCGGAACCGGCCATGCTGCCCGCCAGAGGGAGGCCAGCGAGCCGGCCCTCAATGGCCCCACTGGCCCGCCAGACCCCCTGCTGGTCGATAGTTCCTTCAGCGCTCAGGTTTAGCGAAGGCAGCCAGGGGTCGGCCTGCGCCGTGAACGAAAAGCCGAGCGGGGTACTCAGCGGCGTGCCGCTAAACTCGCCGCTGAGATAAGGCCCCGTCACGACCCCGTGCAGTGCCGGGTTGTTCACGGCCCCCGACACGAGCACCTGCAGGGCGTGCGCAGCCTCTTTCACAGCTACCCCCAGGTCGATCCCGCCCGACCAGGCCCCGCGCTGCAGCCGGAGGTCGATAGCTTCGCCCTGCACGCGCAGCTCGGCAGCCTCCAGGCTGCCGAGCCACCTGCCCTGGACGCCTGCTTGTAGCGGACTGATGGCTATCTCCGCACTAGTCGGCGGCGTGATAGTTACCTCGCCTTGCAGCGAGGCGTCGTCATAAGCTCCTAACAGTGTCCCTGCAAATGCAGCGAGCTGGGGCACTTCGGCCAAGACAGCTAGCTCTAGGGTAGGGAAGACCGGGCCGCGGGCGTTAAGCTGGTACGCCTCGCTTACCGCCGTGAGGTCGGCCACTAGCCGGGGGCCGTCGCCCTGAAGGGTAAGGGTAAGGGGGGCGGCAGCGGCTGTTAGCGCGCCGCTCCAGACCCCCGGGGCCGGGTCGAAGGTCAGGTCGCCGGTGATGCTGGCATCAAGGGGCAAAAAGGGCTTAAGCGACCTTCGCGCCGCACTCACCGCGATCAGGCCGCTGCCGCTGTCGAACGAAGCCGTAAAACCCTCAGTCTGCGCACGGGCCGCAAGTGCCCCACCACTGCCGCTGACGTGAATGGCTAGCTCCGAGGTTTCCAGGCGCCACAGCGCCTCGAGCGCGTAGGTAGGCCCCAGATCCGAGCGAAGCGAGAATAGGTGTTGGGGCTGTAGTTGTCCGGCGATGGTCAGCGTCCCGGCCAGCTCCGGCGCGCCTAGCGCCGCAGCCACCGGCGGAACGGCTAGTGCGCCGCGCAGCGCGATGCCGGCTAGCGTTCCGGTGAGCGCTAGCGGTTGCCCGGCTAAGCTAAGCTCGCCGCGGATGTCGCCGCTAGGATTAGCACTATTGGCGGTGACCGTAGCTGATAGCGCCAGGGGGAGCCCCTGCCACGCCGCCTGTTGCGCTAACGTGGCGGCCAGGTGCCAACCACCGGCCTGCCAATTAAGCGTCGCCTGTGACGCTCCGACGCTAAGCTGGGCCTGTTGCTCAGCCAGAGAAGCGCGCAGCGTCCAGGGCGCTGGGGAGAGCTTAAGCCCGGCGGCCGCGGGGCCTGTCCTGAGCGAAGCCGAAGGGAGGCTCAAGGTGCCCTCCCCTTCGGCCCGCAGGTCGTTGAGGGGGCCGCTGATAGCCACTGCACCAAACTCGGCTACGGTCAGCGTGGCATCGAGAGCGGGGAAGACCGCGCCGGTTAGCGTCAGCGGCACCCCTTGCGCTACGGTTTCCAGAGTAGCGGCGATGAACTCCCCCTCACCGCGCAGCGCAGCGCTGAAAGGTTGCTCGGCGTAGCTGCCCGTTATGCTGGCCTGGCCGCTAAACCCTGCCGCTGTTCCGCTCAGATCGGCTTGGAGATGCCCGGTTAGGGGGAGGTAGAGCAGGTCGCCCAGGGAGGTTAGTGGCAGTGCACCGCTAAGTGTCCAGCGCTCGGCACTAAGTGCGGCGACCAGGGTCTCTCCCTCACCGCTGAGGGTGGCCTCTAGCTGGCCTGGGGAGAGTAGGGCGGAGACGTCTAGCGCCAGTGCCCCCAGCCCGCCGCGCAGTGCAGCCCGCCCCTCCTGAAGGCGCAGTTCGCCCCTTAGTGTCATGCTCTCCTGGAGCCGCCAGGGGCCTGGGGCGACAGTTAGTGCCAGCTCAGCCTGCACCGCACTCCCTTGGGTATGCAGCGTTAACTGCTCGCTCTTGGCGCTAAGGGCGAAGTTAGCGCTAGCCAGAGCCTCAAGCGGTGCCTCGGCGCTCCCAGTGATGGCTAGCGCCTGCTCTGCCAGAGTTAGCTGGGTCTGCTCGAGCCTGAGCCGGACTATGCCCTCTTGCAGCACTAGGGCCAGCCCTTGGGCCGGCGCAGCGAGCGTCAGCTCCTCCCCGGTTACGGTGAGAGCAGCGTCCAGTGCGGGCAGCGTCACCGGCCCCAGGGCCAGCTGACTACCGCGCAGCGAGGTGCTTGCAGTTGGCCCCGTATGGTCAAACACCAGCTCCCCCTCGAGCGCCAGGCTGCCGCTGAGGAGGCCGGACAACGAGGTATCGTTAAGCCGGTAGTCGAGGGTCGCTTCCCAAGGTTGCAAGCTCATCCTCCCCGACAGCCACAGCGCGCCCAGCTCACCCTGCAAGTCGGCCAGCTCACCCTCTCTAAGGGTAGCCCGCAGCTCTCCGCGCAGATCGGTCTCTAGACCTGCTCCGCCCAGCCTGAGCGATAGCGCCTCAGGCGCAGTAATGGCGAGCTGGAGCGGGAGGCTGTCCAAGGGGCCGTCGGCAGACAGCGCCAGGTTAAGCGGGCCGGAGAGATAAGGGATGGACAGGCCGCTGGCGGTTACGCTCCCCTTAAGGTGGCCATCATGCAGCGCAGCCGTACCCAGCAGCACCGCTCCGTAGTCGTCCGCGCCCTGTAAGGCAAACTCCCATACCCCCTGGCGGTAGTCGCCACTCAGCAAGCCTGCCAGCGGGCGGCCCAGCAACGTGCCGCCAATGGCAGCCTGCAGCTCGCTAGTGAGTGTTTGGCGCTGGGTCAACTGCCAGTTAGCATCGGTGTGCAGGCCGCCGGGCAAGGGGAGCGCCGTGGTCTGTATGGCCAGATCGAAGCCGTTAGTATGAGGGCTTAGCGTGACAGCGACAGAGCCGTCTCCAACCTGGGCGCTAACCTCTACCTGGATATCCGCCGCGCCGTCGGAATTGTCGGGCGGAGCCTTATTGTCGGGCGGAGCCTTGCTAAAGGTGGCGCTGAGCGCTGTGAGCGGCTCGCCCAGCAAGGCGCCGCTGCCGACCGCCTCGCCACGGATGTTTACGTGCGACCAGCCGGAGAGCGACAGCGCGGCCCTCCCCTGGCCGCTCAGCCCAAGCAGCTCGGTTAGATCCGGCAAGCGCCCCACGCTGAGCCAGCGCGCTGCCGCTACCAGTGACGGCTCCCCGGTGACAGCGGCCTCCCAGCGCTCCTCCAGGATATGTACCGCGCCTACCCCATGCACCACCCCTTCCAACGCGCGTCCGGTAAGCTCGGCGTGAATGGTAAGGTCGCGCATCACCGCGCGTCCCGAAATCTCGCTGGCCGTGATACCGGCTAACATCACGCTGCCGTCGGTAAAGTCCAGCGCTACCTCAACGTTGCCATCTTGGACGGTTATGCTCCCCCGTGCGCTGCCGCCGGTAACCCCGTCCCACCAGTGCCGCCCCAGGGTAGCGTCGGCCCGGATGACTTCCGCCTCGATGGCGAGCGGGTCTAGGCTCACCACGCCGTCGAGTTCGGCGGAGCCATTTTCTGTCGTGACGGTGACAACCACCCTAAAATCATCGCCCGCCGGGCTGATCTGAGCCTCGGAAAAGCGCATGTCCGGCAGGGTGTGGGGGAGGTCGGTGAGCGAGATGGCTACATCGCTAAGCGTAGCGCTGCGCAACACGGGGCGAATGCCACCCGCGCCGCCGGCCGGCAGCTTAAGCTCGGCCAGCGTCACGCTGCCGGAGAGCCCTGACGCGCTAACCGACAGCGGCAGCTGCCCCATAACCAGGGCCAGCAGGGTGTAATGGATGGTCAGCTCGGCGATGGCCACCTCAACCCCTGGTCCAGAGAGGCGGCTATCCTGCAGCTGCACCCCGTGCCAGAGGTTGCCGGTACTGGCGGTGTAGCTGAAGGTGTAACCAGCCTCAGCTAGTCCGCTCATCACCACGTCGAGCGCGTAGTGATGCACGGCCGTTAGCTGCGGTGTTAGGTATAAGGCCAACAGTAGGATGGTGGCCAGCACGACTTTGATTAGTCGTGTCATGATCTGGACTGGGGTGTACAGCAACACCGCCAGAGGAGGTGGATCGGTCGCATAAAGCTTGCCTTGCCCGTGGGCCATGGCGCGACCCACACGCACACCTTAGCACCCGCTAGATGAGAAAGGGGCTATCGATTCTCGCTTCCCCACGCAGGCCTTCGGGCTGAGGTCCCTTCGACAAGCTCCCTTCGACAGGCTCAGGGCAGGCAGGGCGGGCCCTCGAGGCCGAAGGCTCGGGACGGGGCGTCGCTCGGATGCGGTAGCATGTCCTGATGGAGCAGGCAAGGCTGACGGTGTTGATCTCGGGTTGCGTGCAGGGGGTGGGGTATCGAGCCTTTGCCCGGCGCCAGGCCCTGGAACTAGGGCTTAGTGGCTACACCGAAAACCTCCCGGATGGTCGGGTGGAAGTGGTGGCTGAAGGGGATAGGACCGAGTTGCAGCACTACCTCCACCTGTTACAGCGCGGGCCGGTGCATGCTCGAGTGCAAGCAGTCGAGGTGTTTTGGGCAGAGGCTGGCGGCCTTACGGGGTTTTATGTTTACTGAGCCTAGGCCGCTCACCTGGGCTGAAGCGGCAGCTATCCCCGGCGTGCTAGGGGGGATTGCGCGGGAGCGCTGGGCCGATTATCAGGCGGTGGCAGAGGAACTTTTGGCCCCACCGGGGGCGCGCCCTAGCCTGGCGGCGGCGTTAGCGGCGCCGGGGCTGAGCTTAATTGCCGAAGTGAAGCGCCAGAGCCCTTCGCAGGGCGCTATTGCCGAGCTCGAGCCGGCCTCAGCGGCTAAAGCCTACGCGCGCGGCGGCGCGGCGGCGATCAGTGTCCTTACCGAGCCGCGCCACTTCGGCGGTGCGCTAGCGCACTTACAGGCGGTAGCTTCGGCGGTAAGCCTCCCGCTGTTGCGCAAAGACTTTACCGTCCATCCGCAGCAGCTCCGTGAGGCCAAAGCCACCGGTGCTAGCGCTGTGCTCTTGATCGTGGCGGTGTTGGGTGAGCAGACCGGTGTTTACCTTAACTACGCCCACGCGCTAGGGCTCGACGCCCTGGTCGAGGTCCACACCGAAGCCGAGCTCGAGCTAGCGCTAGCCCATGGCGCCCGTATTGTTGGCGTTAACAACCGTGACTTAACCACCCTCAGTCTCGACTTAAGCACCGCTCCGCGCCTGCTGCGGCATGCGCGAGAGAGCTTTGACGGCCTGCTGGTAGCGGAGTCAGGCTACCGCACCGCCGCCGAGCTAGTGCCGCTACAGGGCTTAGCCGATGCCGTGCTGGTGGGAGGGAGTCTGGCCGGTAGTAGCGACCTGGAGCAGGCGGTGCGCAACCTGCTGACGCCGTGACGCGGCGCTATAGGTAATTGTCGGGCGGAGCCTTGGGGCGGTAGGTTGTAGGGAACTGTCGGGCGAAGCCTTGTGAGCTGTAGGTTGTCCCACACCCCACAACCCACTACCTACAACCTGACCGCGGGTCTCTGCTAGACTGCTCGGCATGGAGCGATACTGGCTGCGCGGTATTCGTGGCGCGACTACGGTGGTGCGCGACGAACCCGAACTGATTCTAGCGGCGACCGAGGAGCTACTAAGAGCGATGCTGGCACAGAACGGCATCACGGACTTCGAGGCTATCGCCGCCATCTTCTTCACCACTACACCAGACCTAGTCAGCACCTTTCCAGCGGAGGCTGCTAGGCGGATCGGTATGACTATGGTGCCGCTGTTGTGCAACCAGGAGATTCCCGTGCCTAACCGCCTCCCGCGCGTTATCCGAGTGATGATGCAGGTCAATACGCCGCGGTCGCAAGCCCAGATGCGGCACGTCTACTTGCGCGAGGCGGTGGGGTTGCGCCCGGATCTGCTGAGTGCCCAGTAGCTCCCGGCAACTCGCCCCAGGCTCCAACTTGATGAAGCCGCGCTTAAGCAAAGCTTCACCCTTCTTGTCAAAGTTCGTGCCAAATTAAACCTATGAGCCGCCTGTTATGGCTAGCGCTACTGTTGTTAGGCTTAAGCGCCTGTGTGCCGGCGGTGCCGGACCCGCGCCCGGCGGTGGCGGTAATCAACGCTCCGGCCGAGTGGCGCATCACTCCCCTGGCTGATGAGCTCGAGGCGCTGTTGCGCGCCGAGCCGGCGGCGGCTGCGCTCCGGTTTGTCTTTAGCGAGCCATTGCGCTTTCAAGAAGAGCGCCGCGACATGTACGACGCCCGCGCTCCGTTGCAGGCGGCGTTTATGGCTCAGGTGTTCGGCGCTGATCTGGCCCTGATGGTGGCCGCGCCGCGCTATGAGCGGGTCGTTGAGCCGCTCTTTGGCGACCTGGTGCGGGTCTTGGTAGAGGTGCAGGTGGAGGCGTCGCTTGTTGACCCCGACACGGCGGCGGTGGTAGCGCGCTACCGCTCGAGCCCGGTTCGCCTCGAGGAGCTGATGTCGCGCCGGGCGGCACAGCGCGAGGAGGCTGAGGATGTGCTGCGGGGCGAGGCGCGCCGCCAGGCGCTGGCCGAGCTAGCGCCTTGGCTGGCGGCGGAGCTAGCGCGACAGTTGAGCCGTTGACACTCCCACGGCTAAATTGGGTTGAAGGTAGCGGCTTGTGGGTTGTAGAGGCTTTACCCACTACCCACCTCCCACAACCCATTACCCACAAGAGCTGACCTTTCGTTCCCCACCCCCCTTTTTCAGTACTGCTGCTAGCGGAAGTAGTTGCGCAGAATCTCCTGAAACTTCACCGGGATGCGCCCTTCGGTAAGGGCCTGCTCTACCGCGCGCTCAAAGCCGCCTGCCGGCATCCCAGCGGGCAGTTCAGCGGGCTCCACGCCAGGCTGTAAGATGACACCGGCTCGAGCCGCCGGTCCTTCTTGCAGCTGCCCTG
>Ga0208735_100613_pt1 | contig 13339 bp, 9 predicted proteins | sample Subbio12Aug_8Aab_FD_184829 | JGI IMG/M metagenome (GOLD analysis project Ga0208735, IMG submission 184829) | Serpentinite rock and fluid subsurface biosphere microbial communities from McLaughlin Reserve, California, USA - CR12Aug_8Aab (SPAdes) | ecosystem: Environmental > Terrestrial > Deep... | reverse complement strand
GCGCGGTGTTCGAGCAGCGACTCGTGCAAGCGGCCCTCGCGCAAGAGCGAGCCGTGGCGCTTGAGCTTCATGACTTGGCGCAGGTCGGACACCACCTGGGCGCGCCAGCGGTTGCCGGATATGTCGAGCAGTTGCCGGTGAAAGGCTTCGTTGAGGGCAAAAAAGCGCTCACGCGAGCCGGTCTGCGCATCGGCAGCGGCCTCGAGCTGCTGGTGCAGGTCTTGCAACTGCTGCAGTTGCTCCGCACTGGCGCGGCTGCAAGCGGCGGCGGCGGCGTCGGCTTCGAGCAACGCCAGCAGCTCATAGACTTCGCGCAGGTCTTGCTCCGAGACTTCGGTTACGTAGGCGCCGCGGCGCAGCTTCATGGTCACCAGCCCCTCGGCAGCCAGCACCTTGAGCGCCTCGCGCAGCGGCGTGCGACTGATGCCCAATTCTTGGGCGATGCGCAGCTCGTCGATCCAGCTGCCGGGGGCCAGTTCGCGGCTGAAGATGCGCTGGCGCAGCCGCTCGGCCACTTCCTGGTACAGGGCGGCGCGTGGGGCGAGTGCGGTGGCGGCGGGCATGGGGGCGGCTAGGATGGGCGGGGAGTCAAAGACGGGCAGTGGCGGGTCGTGGTGGGCGTTTGCTGGCGTTTGCGCTTAAATGGGGGGGCAAATGCGCAAGCCGTGGGCGAAGCTTGCACCGAGCTGACCGGGGGATTGTACGCTTGGTTGGATTTTGCATCAATAATTATGAATCATGGTGTAGAATGGGCAAGCTCGCCGGCACGGGGTCGGCGCGGTGCGTGCGTGTGAGTCAGCCGGCTATGGGTCCGGTGCAAGGAGATTGGTTTATGTCGGGTTCCGAGTTCAAAGCGGCTACGCTCCAAGACTGGCAAGCCGCTGCAGCGCAGTCGCTCAAGGGGCGCTCGGTGGATGCGCTCGACTGGATCACGCCAGAAGGGCTGCGCGTCAAGCCGCTCTACACCGCCGCCGACCTGCAAGGCCTGCCATACACCGACACCTTGCCCGGTTTTGCGCCCTACATCCGCGGCCCCCAAGCCACCATGTACGCGGTGCGCCCCTGGACCATCCGCCAGTACGCCGGTTTCTCTACCGCCGAAGAGAGCAACGCCTTTTACCGCCAGGCGCTGGCCGCTGGCGGGCAGGGCGTGAGCGTGGCCTTCGACCTGGCCACCCACCGCGGCTACGACAGCGACCACCCGCGCGTCTATGGCGACGTGGGCAAGGCCGGGGTGGCGATCGACAGCGTCGAGGACATGAAGATCCTGTTCGACGGCATCGACCTGGGCAAAGTGAGCGTGAGCATGACCATGAACGGCGCCGTGCTGCCGGTGCTGGCCGGCTACGTGGTGGCGGCCGAGGAGCAAGGTGTGGCGCAAAGCGCCCTGAGCGGCACGATCCAGAACGACATCCTCAAGGAGTTCATGGTTCGCAACACCTACATCTACCCGCCCGAGCCCTCGATGCGCATCATTGGCGACATCATCGAGTACACCGCCAAGCAGATGCCCAAGTTCAACTCGATCAGCATCAGCGGCTACCACCTGCAAGAAGCCGGCGCCAACCAGGCGCTGGAGCTGGCGTTTACGCTCGCCGATGGGCAGGAGTACGTGCGCACCGCCATGGCCAAGGGGCTGGATGTGGACGACTTCGCCCCCCGCCTGAGCTTTTTCTGGGCGGTGGGGATGAACTTTTACCTCGAGATCGCCAAGATGCGCGCCGCGCGCCTGCTCTGGTGTCGCATCATGCAAAGCTTTGGCGCCAAAAAAGACAAAAGCCTGATGCTGCGCACCCACAGCCAGACCAGCGGCTGGAGCCTGACCGAGCAAGACCCGTACAACAACATCGTGCGCACCACCGTCGAGGCCATGGCGGCGGTGTTTGGCGGCACGCAGAGCCTGCACACCAACAGCTTTGACGAAGCGATCGCGCTGCCGACCGAGTTTTCGTCGCGCATCGCACGCAACACCCAGCTCATCATCCAAGAAGAGAGCCAGATCACGCGCGTGGTGGACCCCTGGGCCGGCAGCTACCTGATGGAAAAGCTGACGCAAGACATGGCCGATGCGGCCTGGGCGATCATCGAAGAGGTGGATGCCATCGGCGGCATGACCAAGGCCGTGGACAGCGGCTGGGCCAAGCTGCGCATCGAGGCCAGCGCGGCCGAAAAACAAGCCCGCATCGACTCGGGGCGCGACGTGATCGTGGGCGTGAACAAATACCGCCTCGAGCAAGAAGCGCCGGTCGATATTCTGGAAGTGGACAACCACAAGGTGCGCGAGCAGCAGATCGCGCGCCTGCAGGCGCTCAAGGCCAGCCGCGACAACGCGGCGGTGCAGGCGGCGCTGGCCGAGCTGACGGCGGCGGCCGCGTCGGGGCAGGGCAATTTGCTCGAGCTCTCGATCCGTGCCATGCGGCTGCGCGCCACCGTGGGCGAGGTTTCGGACGCGCTCGAACAGGTTTACGGGCGCCACCGCGCCGACACGCAAAAGGTGACCGGGGTGTATGCTGCCGCTTACGACAACACCGAAGGCTGGGCGCGGCTGCAAGCCGAGATCGCCGAGTTTGCCCAAGCCCAAGGCCGCCAGCCGCGGGTGCTGATCGCCAAACTTGGCCAAGACGGGCACGACCGCGGCGCCAAGGTGGTGGCCACGGCCTTTGCCGACCTCGGTTTTGACGTCGACATCGGGCCGCTCTTTCAAACGCCCGAAGAATGCGCGCGCCAAGCGATCGAAAACGATGTGCACGCGGTGGGCATCAGCACGCTGGCGGCGGGCCACAAAACGCTGGTGCCCGCGATCATCGAAGCCCTCAAGCGCCAAGGCGGCGGCGACATCATCGTGTTTGTGGGCGGTGTGATCCCGCGCCAAGACTACGAGTTTTTGTACCAGGCCGGCGTCAAGGGCATCTACGGCCCCGGCACCCCGATTCCGGCCAGCGCCAAAGACGTGCTCGAGCAGATCAAGCAGGCGCTGGCTTGATCGCGGGCCAAGGTTTGTAAACAGCGGGGTAAACACCATGGCCGTCTCAGTCCGACTCGATCCCTTGCTCGAAAAAGAACTCGAGCTCGCTGCCAAGCGGCTCGGGGTGAGCAAGTCGCAGTTCATCGTCACCGCGCTGGAGCAGGCGCTGGGGCGCAAGAACCCCTACGAGCTCTATTTGAGCGTGCAGGAAGCCACGCCCGGCTACGCCTTGGGCACCGATACCGCGCAGGCCGTGCGCTTGGCCGCCGCCGGCGCTGCGGGCACGGGCAGCACCTCGGACGTCATCCGGCAGATGCTGCAACAGCGCCACCAAGCCGAAACCCAAGATTGGTTGCTGCGCAAAGGCGCAGGCGGTGCCGAGGAGGGCGCAGCTTGAGGCCGGCGCTTTTGGACTCGAGCGCCATGGTGGCGCTGTTCAACCCAAGCGAGCGCGCGCACGCCCACTACCGCCACCTGCTGCACGAGCAGGGGCGCAGCTTGCAGCTCTACACCACTTGGCCGTGCCTGACCAAGGCCGCCTATTTGCTGCACGGGCGCGACCGCAGCCTGATGCTGGCTTGGGTGGGGCATGGGGGCGCGCAGGTGTATCCGCTCGATTGCCAGCACCTGTCCGACATGGCCTTGCTCATGCAGCGCTACAGCGAGCCCGGCAAAACCGAGATGGATTTGGCCGACGCCTCGCTCTACTGGGTGGCAGTGGATGGCAATGTGCACACCATCCTGACGCTGGACGTGCGCGATTTTTCCCGCTACCGTCTGCCCGACGGGCGTGCCTTCGAGCTTTGGTGATGCACGCCCTCCTGCCCGATCTGCTGGGGCCGCCCAATGCGGCGCAGCGCCGCGCCCTCTCAAAGGCGATCACGCTGATCGAATCGAGCCGCGCCGACCACCGGCTGCAGGCCCATGCGCTGCTCGACGCGCTGCTGCCGCACACCGGGCGCAGCTTGCGGCTGGGCATCAGCGGCGTGCCCGGAGTGGGCAAAAGCACCTTCATCGAGGCCTTGGGCCTGTACCTGATCGGCCAAGGGCAGCGCGTGGCGGTGCTGGCAGTCGACCCCTCGAGCAGCGTTTCGGGTGGCTCGATACTGGGCGACAAAACGCGCATGGAGCGCCTGAGCAGCGACGAGCGTGCCTACATCCGCCCCAGCCCCAGCCGCGGCCAACTGGGTGGCGTGGCCGAAAAAACGCGCGAAACCATTTTGCTCTGCGAAGCCGCCGGTTACGGCGTGGTGATCGTCGAGACCGTGGGCGTGGGCCAGAGCGAAACCACCGTGCACGGCATGACCGACCTGTTTTGCCTGCTGCAACTGCCCAACGCCGGCGACGAGCTGCAAGCCATCAAAAAAGGCGTGATGGAGCTGGCCGATCTGGTGCTGATCAACAAAGCCGACCTCGACCCGGCCGCCGCCACCCGCGCCCGAGCCCAGATCACCGCCGCGCTGCGCCTGTTTGGCTGGCACGGCGAGCACCCGCCGCAGGCGGGTGCTAATGAGGCGATCGCGCCGCAGGCGGGTGCAACCGAGGCGATCGCGCCCCAAGCGGGCGCCAGCGCGCCGCACGCCCCCACGTGGCAGCCCCGGGTGCTCGAGTTCAGCGCCCTGAGCGCCGCGCAGGCGCAACCCACACGCCCCGCCGCGCAGGCGCAACCCATGCGCAACAGCGCGCACCGCTTCGACGCCTTTTGGGCGGCGGTGAGCGAATTCCAGCGCTTGCAGCAGGCCAACGGCCAGTGGCAAGCGCGGCGCCAGCGCCAAGCCAGCGCCTGGATGTGGGCCCTGATCGAAGCCGGGCTCAAACAGCGCTTTGCCGCCCACCCGCAGGTGCGTGCGCGCCTGCCCGAGGTGGCGCGGCAGGTGCTTGCCGGGCAGTTGGCGCCGTCGAGCGCCGCGCACCAGATGCTGGCGCTGCTCGAATCCGCACCACCCCCTCAAGCGCCTGCGCCGCCAGCCGCCGTGTGCACCCTTTAACATCCCAGCCAACCCTCCCCGGAGCCCAAAGTCCTATGCAAGACATCCTCGACCAACTGGAACGCAAGCGCGCTGCCGCACGCCTCGGCGGTGGGCAAAAGCGCATCGACGCCCAGCACGCCAAAGGCAAGCTCACCGCGCGCGAGCGCATCGAAGTGCTGCTCGACGAAGGCAGCTTCGAAGAGTGGGATCTGTTTGTCGAACACCGCTGCAGCGACTTTGGCATGGCCGAACAGCGCGTCCCCGGCGACGGCGTGGTCACCGGCTACGGCATGATCAACGGCCGCTTGGTGTTCATTTTTAGCCAAGACTTCACCGTCTTTGGCGGCGCCCTGAGCGAAGCCCACGCCGAAAAAATCTGCAAAATCATGGACCAAGCCATGAAGGTGGGGGCGCCGGTGATCGGCCTCAACGACTCGGGCGGCGCGCGCATCCAAGAGGGCGTGGCCTCGCTGGGCGGCTACGCCGAGGTGTTTCAGCGCAACGTCTGCGCCAGCGGCGTGATTCCGCAGATCAGCCTGATCATGGGGCCGTGCGCCGGCGGGGCGGTGTATTCGCCCGCCATGACCGACTTCATCTTCATGGTCAAAGACAGCAGCTATATGTTCGTCACCGGCCCCGAAGTGGTCAAAACCGTGACGCACGAGGAGGTCACGGCCGAAGAGCTCGGCGGTGCGGGCACCCACACCAGCCGCAGCGGCGTGGCCGATCTGGCCTGCAACGACGACGTCGAGGCGCTGCTGATGCTGCGCCGGCTCTACAACTACCTGCCGCTCAACAACCGCGAAAAAGCGCCGCTGCGCCCCAGCGGCGACCCGATCGACCGCGCCGAACTCAGCCTCGATACGCTGGTGCCGGATCACCCCAACAAAGCCTACGACATGAAGGAGCTGATCCTCAAAACAGTCGATGACGGCGACTTTTTCGAGCTCCAGCCCGACTACGCCAAAAACATCATCGTCGGCTTTGCGCGCATGGATGGCCAGACCGTGGGCATCGTGGCCAACCAGCCGCTGGTGCTGGCCGGCTGCCTCGACATCAAGAGCAGCATCAAGGCGGCGCGCTTCGTGCGCTTTTGCGACGCCTTCAACATCCCGGTCGTCACCTTTGTCGATGTGCCCGGCTTCATGCCCGGCACGGCGCAAGAGTACGGCGGCATCATCAAGCACGGCGCCAAGCTGCTCTACGCCTACGCCGAGTGCACGGTGCCCAAGATCACCGTGATCACGCGCAAAGCCTACGGCGGCGCCTACGACGTGATGAGCTCCAAGCACCTGCGCGGCGACGTCAATCTGGCCTGGCCCAACGCCGAAATCGCCGTCATGGGCGCCAAGGGCGCGGTCGAGATCATCTTTCGCGAAGAAAAGAAAGACCCAGCCCGGCTGGCGCAGCGCGAGGCCGAATACAAGGCGCGCTTTGCCAACCCCTTTGTCGCCGGTGCGCGCGGCTACATCGACGACGTGATCCTGCCGCACGAAACCCGCAAACGCATCTGCCGCTCGCTGGTCATGCTGCGCGACAAAAAACTCGAGAACCCGTGGCGCAAGCACGGCAACATTCCGCTGTGATGGCCCAAGGAGCGCACCTGATGTTTAAAAAAATCCTGATCGCCAACCGCGGTGAAATCGCCTGCCGCGTGATCGCTACGGCGAAAAAAATGGGCATCGCCACGGTGGCGGTGTATTCCGAGGCCGATCGCGAGGCGCGCCACGTCAAGCTGGCCGACGAGGCCGTGCTGCTGGGCCCGGCGCCCAGCCGCGAGAGCTATCTGGTGGCCGACAAGCTCCTCGCCGCCTGCCACGCCACCGGCGCGCAGGCGCTGCACCCCGGCTACGGCTTTTTGAGCGAGAACGAAGACTTTGCGCGCCGCTGCGAGGCCGAGGGCATCGTTTTCATTGGCCCCAAGGCGCACAGCATCGCCGCCATGGGCGACAAAATCGCCTCCAAAAAGCTGGCGCAAGCCGCCGGCGTGAGCACCATTCCGGGCTGGAACGAGGCCATCGACACGCCCGAGCAAGCGGTGCAGATCGCGCAGGGCATCGGCTACCCGGTGATGATCAAGGCCAGCGCCGGCGGTGGCGGCAAGGGGCTGCGCGTGGCCTACAACGACAAAGAGGCCTTCGAGGGCTTCAGCAGCTGCCGCAACGAGGCGCGCAACAGCTTTGGCGACGACCGCATCTTCATCGAAAAATTCGTCCAAGAACCGCGCCACATCGAAATCCAGGTGCTGGGCGACGCGCACGGCAACGTGATCTACCTCGGTGAGCGCGAGTGCTCGATCCAGCGCCGGCACCAAAAGGTGATCGAAGAGGCGCCTTCGCCCTTCATCAGCGAGGCCACGCGCCACGCCATGGGCGCGCAGGCGGTGGCGCTGGCGCAAGCCGTGCAGTACCAGAGCGCGGGCACGGTCGAGTTCGTGGTGGGCAAAGACCAAGATTTTTACTTCCTCGAGATGAACACGCGCCTGCAGGTGGAGCACCCGGTGACCGAGTGCATCACCGGGCTCGATCTGGTGGAGCTGATGATTCGCGTCGCCGCCGGCGAGCCGCTGCCGCTGACCCAAGCCGAAGTCAAGCGCCAAGGCTGGGCGATCGAGTGCCGCATCAACGCCGAAGACCCGTTTCGCAACTTCCTGCCCAGCACCGGGCGGCTGGTGCGCTTCAACCCGCCGCAGCCTACGCTTTTTGCAGCGGGAGCGGCGCTCGAAGCCGCCACGGGCGATGCCAGCGCCGCCTTTGGCGGTGTGCGCGTGGACACCGGCGTGTTTGAGGGCGGCGAGATCCCGATGCACTACGACTCGATGATCGCCAAGCTGATCGTGCACGGCCGCGACCGTGCCGACGCGATTGCGCGCATGCGCGAGGCGCTCAACGGCTTTGTGATCCGCGGCATTGGCAGCAACATCCCGTTCCAGTCGGCCTTGCTCGCGCACCCAGACTTCGTCTCGGGCCACTTCAACACCGGCTTTATCGCGCAGCACTACGCGCACGGCTTCAGGGCTGAAGATGTGCCGCACACCGACCCCGATTTTCTGCTGGCGCTGGCCGCCTTCGTGCGCCGCAAGAGCCGCGAGCGCGCCACCGGCATCTCGGGCCAGTTGCCGGGCTATGGCGTGAAGGTGGGGCAAGATTACGTGGTCATCAGCCTCGCAGCCGATGGCGCGCATCGCTACACGCCGGTGCATGTGGACGAGTTTGTGGGCGAAAGCGGCTGTGCCTCGGTGCGCGTGGGGGCGCGGCACTACCAGATGCGCTCGCCGTCGCGACTCAACGACATCGTCATCAGCGGCCATTGCAACCAGCAGCCCTTCACGGCGCAGATCGAGCGCGGCGCGCCCGGCAACCCGTTGGCGCTGGTGCTGCAGCACAACGGCGCGCGCCTGCAGGCCATGGTGGTCTCGCCGCGCATGGCCGAGCTGCACCGGCTCATGCCCTTCAAGCGGCCGCCCGACCTGAGCCGCTTCGTGCTCTCGCCCATGCCGGGGCTGCTGGTGGACGTGGCGGTGCAGCCGGGCCAAAAGGTGCAAGCCGGCGAGCGCGTGGCGGTGATCGAGGCCATGAAGATGGAAAACGTGCTCTTTGCCGCCGCCGACGGCGTGGTGGCCAAGGTGCTGGCGGTCAAGGGCGAAAGTCTGGTGGTGGATCAGCCGATCGTGGAGTTTGCACAATGAGCGCGCGGCCCTTCAAGGTGCTGGGCGTGCAGCAGATCGCCATCGGCGGCCCCGACAAAGAGCGCCTGCGCCAGCTCTGGGTGCAGTTGCTGGGCTTGCAGGTCACGGGCAGCTTTCGCAGCGAACGCGAAAACGTCGATGAAGACATCTGCACCCTCGGGCGCGGGGCGCACGCGGTCGAAGTCGATCTGATGCAGCCCATCGACCCGCAGGCCAAGCCGGCGGTGCACAGCACGCCGCTGAACCACATCGGGCTCTGGGTGGACGACCTGCCCGTGGCCGTGCAGTGGCTCACGGCGCAAGGGGTGCGCTTTGCCCCCGGGGGCATCCGCAAGGGCGCTGCCGGTTACGACATCTGCTTCATGCACCCCAAAGCCAGCGCCGAATTTCCCTACTCAGGCGAGGGCGTGCTGATCGAGCTGGTGCAGGCGCCGCCGCAGGTGATCGCGGCGCTGGGCTGAGACGCTGAGACGCTGAACTGCGAGCGCATCCCGGCACCAAGGCGCCGCAGCTGTCAGAATAACCCCATTCCCATTTCTGGAGGTGCACACCATGGCTATGCTTGCATTACGAGGTCGCGCTGCGCTGCGCGGTCTGGCGCTGGTGGCGCTGGCGTTGGCGCTCACGGGCTGCGCCACCGTCAACCTCGGGGTTTCGGTGCCTTTGGGGCGCGGCGCCACGGTGGGCGTGGGCGTGGGCAGCGATGGCCGCGTGGGGGTGGGCGTGGGGGTTTCGGTGGGCGCGGGCAGCGCCAACGTGGGCACCAGCGGTCAGCTTCCTGTCAACAACGAGGCCCAAACTGCGCCGCAAAATTAGCCCGGCCCAGCGCTAGGCGGTGGCGGCGCACAGCCCCCCGCGAGACCCAATCGGTGGCCTATAAGGCTCTGGAGACAAGCACAAATTTTTTCCAATCAAGCCGCAAACGGTGGCACAATCGCGGGATTGCGTGGGCCTTTTTAGGCCCGTGTCGCATCCGCCAATCGGTGCAGCCGTGTCGCGGAAGGTTTTCTCAACCCACTTGTGTTTCCTGCAGGGAAACTGAAGGCGAGCGATTTCATGAACCAGACCACTGGCGTCTATCAAGCCTATCAAGGCAATTCGTACCTGTTCGGCGGCAACGCGCCCTATGTCGAGGAGATGTACGAAAACTACCTCGCCGACCCGACCTCGGTGCCCGATTCTTGGCGCGGCTACTTCGACGCGCTGCAGCACGTGCCGGCACTCGATGGCAGCGCGGCGCGCGACGTGCCCCATTTGCCCGTTATCAACGCCTTTGCCGAGCGCGCCAAGCAGGGCGTGACGCAGGTGGTGGTGGCCTCGAGCGCCAACCCGGAGCTGGCGCGCAAGCAGGTCTATGCGCAGCAGCTCATCGCCGCCTACCGCAACGTCGGTCAGCGCTGGGCTGACCTGGATCCGCTCAAGCGCGCCGAGCGCGAGCACATCCCCGACCTCGACCCGGCTTTTTACGGCTTTGGCGACGCCGACTTCGAGACGGTGTTCAGCACCAACAACACCTTCTTCCGGCGCGAGACCATGCCGCTGCGCGAGCTGCTCAACGCGCTGCGCGAGACCTACTGCGGCTCCATCGGGGCCGAGTTCATGTACCTCAGCGACCAGACGCAAAAGCGCTGGTGGCAAGAGCGGCTCGAAGGCGTGCGCAGCAAGCCCAACTTCAGCACCGACGAAAAAAAACACATCCTCGACCGCCTCACAGCTGCCGAAGGCCTTGAGCGCTTTTTGCACACCAAATACGTGGGCCAAAAGCGCTTCTCGCTTGAAGGCGGTGAGAGCTTCATCGTGGCCATGGACCGGGTCATCCAGCAAGCCGGCGCCAAGGGCGTGCAAGAGATCGTGATCGGCATGGCGCACCGTGGGCGCCTGAATGTGCTGGTCAACACCTTGGGCAAAATGCCCAAAGACCTGTTTGCCGAGTTCGACCACACCGCCCCCGAAGACCTGCCCGCCGGTGACGTGAAATACCACCAAGGCTTCAGCTCCGACGTCAGCACCCCCGGCGGCCCGGTGCACCTGAGCCTGGCTTTCAACCCCTCGCACCTCGAGATCGTGAACCCGGTGGTGGAGGGATCGGTGCGCGCGCGCATGGACCGGCGCGGCGACCGCAAGGGCGCGCAGGTGCTGCCCATTTTGGTGCACGGCGACGCCGCCATCGCTGGCCAAGGCGTGGTGCAAGAGACGCTGGCGCTGGCCCAAACCCGGGGCTACTCCACTGGCGGCACGGTGCACATCGTCATCAACAACCAGATCGGCTTTACCACCTCCGACCCGCGCGACGCCCGCTCGACCCTGTACTGCACCGACATCGTCAAGATGATCGAGGCGCCGGTGCTGCACGTCAACGGCGACGACCCGGAAGCGGTGGCGCTGGCGGCGCAGCTGGCGATCGAATACCGCATGACCTTCTCCAAGGACGTGGTGATCGACATCATCTGCTTTCGCAAGCTCGGCCACAACGAGCAAGACACCCCGGCGCTGACGCAGCCGCTGATGTACAAAAAGATCGCCCAACACCCGGGCACGCGCAAACTCTACGCCGACAAGCTGGCGGCGCAAGGTTTGGGTGAGAGCTTGGGCGACGAAATGGTCAAAGCCTACCGCGCCGCGCTCGACGAAGGCCGGCACACGGTGGACCCGGTTCTGACCAATTACAAGAGCAAGTTCGCCGTTGACTGGGCCCCGTTCTTGGGTAAGAAATGGAGCGACAACGCCGACACCGCGATCCCGCTGGCCGAGTGGAAGCGGCTGGCCGAGCGCATCACCACCCTGCCGGCCAGCGTCACGCCGCACCAGCTGGTGAAAAAGGTCTATGCCGACCGCGCTGACATGGGCCGCGGCGAGCTCAACGTTGACTGGGGCATGGGCGAGCACATGGCCTTTGCCTCGCTGGTGGCCAGCGGTTATGCAGTGCGCCTGTCGGGTGAAGACTGCGGCCGCGGCACCTTCACCCACCGCCACGCCGTGATCCACGACCAGAACCGCGAAAAGTGGAACGAGGGCACCTACATCCCGCTGCAAAACGTGGCCGAGAACCAGGCCCCGTTCGTGGTCATCGATTCGATCCTGTCCGAAGAAGCGGTGCTGGGCTTTGAGTACGGCTACGCCTCCAACGACCCGAACACGCTGGTGATCTGGGAAGCGCAGTTTGGCGACTTCGTCAACGGCGCCCAGGTGGTGATCGACCAGTTCATCGCCTCGGGCGAAGTCAAGTGGGGCCGCGTCAACGGCATCACCCTGATGCTGCCTCACGGCTACGAGGGCCAAGGCCCAGAGCACAGCTCGGCGCGCGTCGAGCGCTTTTTGCAGCTCGCAGCCGACACCAACATGCAGCTGGTGCAGCCGACCACCGCCAGCCAGATCTTTCACGTGCTGCGCCGGCAAATGGTGCGCAACCTGCGCAAGCCGCTGGTGATCTTCACGCCCAAGAGCCTGCTGCGCAACAAAGACGCGAGCTCGCCCCTGAGCGAATTCACCAAGGGCGGCTTCCAGACCGTGATCCCGGAGCACAGCGCCGAGGTGGCCAAAAACGCAAGCGCCGTCAAGCGCGTGATCGCCTGCTCGGGCAAGGTCTATTACGACTTGGTCAAAAAGCGCGAGGAAAAAGGCGCGCACGACGTGGCCATACTGCGCGTCGAGCAGCTCTACCCGTTCCCGCACAAGGCCTTTGCCGCCGAGCTCAAGCGCTACCCGAACGCGACCGACATCGTCTGGTGCCAAGACGAGCCGCAAAACCAAGGCGCCTGGTTCTTCATCCAGCACAACATCCACGACAACATGCTCGACGGCCAGCGCTTGGGCTACGCCGGCCGCGCCGCTTCGGCCTCGCCGGCGGTGGGTTATGCGCACCTGCACCAAGACCAGCAAAAGACCCTGATCGAAGCCGCATTCGGCAAGCTCAAGGGTTTCATCCTGAGCAAATGAGCCTTGCGCCTGCGGGCGCACGCACCCACACCCCGCGCAACCGAAATTTAGCCAAGCCACGTCAAGCCGTTTAGGCACCCAGCAAACGCATTCAAGGATCGAACCATCATGGCACTCGTAGAAGTCAAAGTCCCGCAGTTGTCGGAATCCGTGGCCGAAGCCACCCTGTTGCAGTGGAAGGCCAAAGTCGGCCAGCCGGTTACGGCCGATCAAATCCTGATCGACATCGAAACCGACAAGGTGGTGCTCGAGGTGCCGGCGCCGGCCTCGGGCGTGCTGGCCGAGCTGGTGGAGGCCGACGGCGCCACCGTGGCCTCAGACCAAGTGATCGCGCGCATCGACACCGAAGGCAAAGTGGCTGCCGCCCCTGCCGCCGCCGCCAGCGCCAAAGCCGCCCCAGCTGCTGCTCCGGCCGCCAGTCAAGCTGCCGCCAGCGCCACCGGCGTGGCCATGCCCGCCGCCGCCAAGCTGCTGGCCGAGCACCAGCTCAGCGCCGCCGCCGTGGCCGGCACGGGCAAAGACGGGCGCGTGCTCAAGGGCGACGTGCTGGCGGCTGTGGCCGCCGGTGCCGCCGCGCCAGCCAAGGCCGCGGCCCCGGCTGCGGCCATCCCCACCGGGGTGCCGACCCAAGCGCTGCCGCAAGTGGCAGCACCCAACATCGACCTCGGTCAGCGCCCCGAGCAGCGCGTGCCCATGAGCCGCCTGCGCGCCCGCGTGGCCGAGCGGCTGCTGCAGTCGCAAGCCACCAATGCCATCCTGACCACCTTCAACGAGGTCAAC
>Ga0208735_100612_pt1 | contig 13396 bp, 6 predicted proteins | sample Subbio12Aug_8Aab_FD_184829 | JGI IMG/M metagenome (GOLD analysis project Ga0208735, IMG submission 184829) | Serpentinite rock and fluid subsurface biosphere microbial communities from McLaughlin Reserve, California, USA - CR12Aug_8Aab (SPAdes) | ecosystem: Environmental > Terrestrial > Deep... | reverse complement strand
GCTTGTTGCAGGCACTTGAGCATGGCCGGGGCCGCAGCGGCGTGGCGCTCGTGGAAGGCCTGCAGGCGCTGCAGTTGCGACTGTTTTTCGGCCTCCGACGAGCGCGCCAGCTCGATCTGCGCCGGCACCGGGTCGCCGTGTGGGTTGCGAAAGGTGTTGACGCCGATGATCGGGTGTTCGCCGCTGTGCTTGAGCTGCTCGTAGTGCATCGACTCGTCTTGGATGCGCCCGCGCTGGTAGCCGGTCTCCATCGCGCCCAGCACGCCGCCGCGCTCGCTGATGCGCTCAAACTCGGCCAGCACCGCTTCTTCCACCAGTTCGGTGAGTTCGTCGATGATGAAAGCGCCTTGGTTCGGGTTTTCGTTTTTCGCCAGGCCCCACTCGCGGTTGATGACCAGCTGGATCGCCATGGCGCGACGCACCGATTCTTCGGTGGGCGTGGTGATGGCCTCGTCGTAGGCGTTGGTGTGCAGGCTGTTGCAGTTGTCATAGACGGCGATCAGCGCTTGCAGCGTGGTGCGGATGTCGTTGAAGGCGATCTCTTGCGCGTGCAGGCTGCGGCCGCTGGTCTGTACGTGGTATTTGAGCTTTTGGCTGCGCTCGTTGGCGCCGTATTTGTCGCGCATGGCCACGGCCCAGATGCGCCGCGCCACCCGACCGAGCACGGTGTATTCCGGGTCCATGCCGTTGCTGAAAAAGAACGACAGGTTGGGCGCAAAGTCGTCGATGTGCATGCCGCGTGCGAGGTAGGCTTCGACGAAGGTAAAGCCGTTGGAGAGCGTAAAAGCCAGTTGGCTGATGGGGTTGGCGCCGGCCTCGGCGATGTGGTAGCCGCTGATGCTGACCGAATAAAAGTTGCGCACGTCGTGGTGCACGAACCATGCGGCGATGTCGCCCATCACTTTCAGGCTGAACTCGGTGCTGAAGATGCAGGTGTTCTGGCCTTGGTCCTCTTTGAGGATGTCGGCCTGCACCGTGCCGCGCACATTGGCCAGCACCCAAGCGCGGATTTTGGCGGCTTCGGTGTCGGTGGGCTCGCGGCCATTGTCGGCTTTGAACCGGTCGAGTTGCTGGTCGATGGCGGTGTTCATGAACATCGCCAAAATGGTGGGCGCCGGGCCGTTGATGGTCATCGACACGCTGGTGCTGGGGCTGCACAGCTCAAAGCCACTGTAGAGCACCTTCAGGTCGTCGAGCGTGGCGATGCTCACGCCGCTGTTGCCCACTTTGCCGTAGATGTCGGGCCGTGGGTCGGGGTTGGCGCCGTAGAGCGTGACCGAATCAAAAGCCGTGGATAGCCGCTTGGCCTCCATGCCCGACGAGAGCAGCTTGAAGCGCCGGTTGGTGCGAAAGGCGTCGCCCTCGCCGGCGAACATGCGCGTCGGGTCTTCGTTTTCGCGCTTGAAGGCGAACACACCGGCGGTGTAGGGGAAACTGCCGGGCACGTTGTCGAGCAGCAGCCATTGCAGGATTTCGCCCTCGTCTTCGTAGCGCGGCAGCACCACTTTGCGGATTTTGCTGCCCGAGAGCGTGGTGTGCACCAGCGCGGTACGGATTTCGCGGTCGCGGATTTTCACCACGTACTCGTCGCCGGCGTAGGCCTGCTGCATCGCCGGCCACTGCGCCAGCAGCTTGTGCGCCGCCGGGTCCAGCCGCTGTTCGCGCTGTTCGGCCAAGTTGAGCGCCGCGGCGGCGGCTTGGGCGGCGGCTTGGGCGGCGGCTTGGGCGGCATCATCTGCCGCAGCGGCCTCGTCGGGGCAGCGGGCGGCGTCGGCGCGCAGCATGGCGCTGGCGGCGCGCAGTTGCTGGATCTCGCGCGCCAGCCGCGCCTGCGCGCGCGCCTGCTGCTTGTAGCCGCGCACCGTGGTGGCGATTTCGGCCAGGTAGCGGTTGCGCGCCGGCGGCAGCACCGGGCTTTGGTTGGAGCTGTGGCGCACTTGCACCGGCGGCAGGCGGCTGCCTTGGGCATCGAGCGCCAGGCCCAGCTCGGCCAAGCGCGGCTTGAGCGCTTGGTAGAGGGCGCTCACGCCGTCGTCGTTGAAGCGGCTGGCGGTGGTGCCAAAGACCGGCATCTGCTCCGGGCTCTGGTTCCAGGCCTGGCGGTTGCGTTGCACCTGTTTGCAGACGTCGCGCAGCGCGTCGAGCGCGCCTTTGCGGTCGAACTTGTTGATGGCGACGAACTCGGCGAAGTCGAGCATGTCGATTTTTTCGAGCTGGCTGGCGGCGCCAAACTCGGGCGTCATCACATACAGCGGCACATCGACCAGCGGCACGATGGCGGCGTCGCCCTGGCCGATGCCCGAGGTCTCGACGATGATCAGGTCAAAGCCCGCCACCTTGCACGCCGCCAGCACATCGGGCAGGGCGGCGCTGATTTCGCTGCCGAAGTCGCGCGTGGCCAACGAGCGCATGAAGATACGCGCCCCCACGCTTGGCTGCTGCGCATCCGCGCTGCCCCCCGAGGGGGCGCTCGCCAGCTTGGGGCGGCCCGGCGCTGGCTCGGTGGCCCTGTCTCGGGTGGTGGCCCATTCGCCAATGGCATTCATGCGAATCCGGTCGCCCAGCAGCGCGCCGCCGCTCTTGCGCCGCGAGGGGTCGATGCTGATCACGGCCACGCGCAGCGCGTCGTCTTGGTCTAGGCGCAGGCGGCGGATGAGCTCGTCGGTGAGCGACGATTTGCCGGCGCCACCGGTGCCGGTGATGCCCAGCACCGGCACCCGGCGGCCTTGGGCGCCCGCGTGCAGCTGCTGCACCAGCGCGGCCGGGGCGGCGCCGTTTTCCAGCGCCGTGATCAGCTGCGCCAGCGCGCGCCAAGCGGCATCGCTGTGGCCCTCGATGGCGCCGAGTTCTTGCGGCGCGTAGGGCGTGAGGTCGAGGTCGCAGCGCATCAGCATCTCACCGATCATGCCGGCCAGGCCCATGCGCTGGCCGTCTTCGGGGCTGAAGATGCGCGCCACGCCGTAGTCCATCAGGGTGCGGATTTCACCCGGCACGATCACGCCGCCGCCGCCGCCGAACACCTGCACGTGCGCGCCGCCGCGCTGGCGCAGCAGATCGACCATGTACTGAAAATACTCCACATGCCCGCCCTGATACGAGCTGATGGCGATGCCCTGCACGTCCTCTTGCAGGGCGGCCGTCACCACCTCTTCGACCGAGCGGTTGTGCCCTAGGTGGATGACCTCGGCGCCCATGCTCTGCAGCAGGCGGCGCATGATGTTGATGGCCGCGTCGTGGCCGTCGAACAGGCTGGCGGCGGTGACAAAACGCACCTTGTGGCGCGGGCGGTACTCGGCCAAGGCTTTGAAATCGGCGTGCAGGTCGGTCATGGGCGGCGGTCTCCGGTGTGGCCGCGTGGCCGTGCGGGCAGGGCGGCACGGCGGCGGGCTTGTGTTGGGTTGCGACAGGCGATTGTCGATCCGCGCACTTTAATTGACGTTTACGTAAACGTCAATAGGGGTGTCATCGCGCCAGCCCCCCGAGGCGCCAGCGCGTAGGCTGATCACGCCTTCAAGCCGCTGGGCGTGGTGGCAGCAGGCGCTCGTATTCTTTTTTGACCACGGCGTAGCACTCGCAGACGCGGCCTTCGAGCTGATGAGCGCTTGGGTGCAGCGCAGCAGCAGGTGCAGCACCGGGCCGGAGCGGTTGAATCCTTCTTTGATGTCGGCCGCGCGCAGGCGGTAGCCCTTGCCAGCGCTCTGAACCACGGCGCGGCTGGGTGTGGTTTCACCGCCCATGAAAAGCGCGATGCCGGTGAGGGTGCAGCGGGAGTCGAACATCGGCGTGCCGCTCACGCGGTACTGGCGGGTGGTGCCGTCGGGCAGCGACTGGTTGAGCACCATGTTCAGGAAAGGGCTGCGGGCGGCGATGCGGGCCAGCAGCTTTTGTCGCTCGGCCTCGTTCCAGCCGGCGCTGGCCGTCGGGGACGCACCGTCGGCCAACACCGAGTCTTGCAGCCCCAGCATCTCCAGCACCGGGCCGGATACTTGGGTGAAACGGCCCTCGCCGTCTTGTTCCCAGTGCCTGTCGGTGGCGAGTTCGGTCAGGGCGCGGTAGCGCGCTTCGCTCGCAAGCAGCGCGGCGGCACCTGCCTTCAGCGCCTCCATCACTTGGAAGCCGTCCATGCCGGGCATCTGCAGATCCAGCAGGATCAGGTCGAACGGCGCCTCGCGGTGCAGCGCGGCCACGGCCGTGGGGTCCATGGTGCTGAACACCTGGCTGTAGCCCACGCTGTGCAGCAGCTCATGGAGCAGCGCCACGTTGCCGGGCTGGTCGTCCACGATCAGGATGCGCGCGTTGAGCCTGTCTTGTGGGCTGAGGGTCATGCGGGTTCCTGTCGGGTGGCCGGGTCGATGCTGCGTACCCGATTCGTCCCGTTGCGCAAAACCGAGGATGGCGTCAGAGCGGGCGGCGTCCGCTGATCACACGCAGCAGCACCACCACCACCAAAGCGATCACCAGCAGGACGTGGATGAGACCGCCCAGCACGGTCGATGTGACCATACCCAGCAGCCAGAGGGTGAGCAGTACGAGCGCAAATCACACCGCCGATGGCGGCGCCCCCCAAGGTGCCGAGCGTGCCGCCGCCGGTGAGCACGGCGCCACCGACGGCCCCCACGCCCGCGCCGATGGCGGTGTTTTGGTCTTGGCGCGACATGCCGGCGCAGGCGCTCAGGCCAATGACCAAGGTCAGTGCGATGGCCGTGGCCAAGCCGCGGGGAACGAGGAGCTGGTTCGTGTTCATGAAATACCTTAGATGGAGCAATGGAGGGCTAGGGCAACGCGGCGGTTCAGTTACCCTAGGGCTGCTCCGCATGGCGGGCCGGGTTCGTATCCGGTGCCATTGCACTCAATGTAAAGCCGGGCCGCCCGCGCGTCTGTGCGCTAGCGCACCTTGCGGCCGGTGCGGTGAGCCGGTGCAGGGCCATGCTTGCAAAAACCGCGAGATCCTGCAAGCACACCACGCCCTCTGCGCCCAAGCCCTTGAGCTCAACCCGCAGCGCGGGTCAGGCCCTGCGCGCGACTGGTTGCAATCCTGAATCCGTGGCGCGTTCAGGCGTCGAGCAGCCGTGGGCCGTCGGGGCCGGGTTCCAGCCTTGCCGCTTGGCTGCGCACCAGCTCGTCGATGCGCTGCTGCACCCACGGGCGCAAATGCTGCCCCGCGCCGTGGCGCCGGTGCAGCTGCTGCAGATAGGGCGTGCCTTCGGCCCAAGCCAGAAAATCGGCCAGCGCGGCGCTCTGCCACTCGATCAGCCTGAACTTGAGCAGCACCTTGAGCGCGTACTCGCGGTGCCGCTCGGGTTGGGTGGCAAACTGCGCCAGCCGGCTGCGCGCGCGCTCCAGCGCCAGCGCCACGGCAGGCGCGCCGGCAATCAAGGCCCCGTGGCCGGGAATCACCAGCAGCGGCTGCAAGGCCTCGATGGCATCGAGCGTGGCCGCCACTTCGGCAAAGCCGGGCTCGCCGTCGAGCTCTGGGAACACCACGCCAAAGCCGTTGGGCCACAGCGCGTCGCCGCTGATCAGCAGCCGCTGCTGCGGCTCGAACAGCAGCACCGCGTGCGGGTCGTGCCCCGGCGCGGCGTGGATCTGCCATGCGTGCCCGCCCAGCGCCAGCGCGCGGCCGGGTTGCAGCAGCGCATCAAAGGCAAAGCGCGGGCAGCGCTGGCCGGTGGCGCGAAAGCTCAGGGCCGCTTCGTCCCAAGCGCGGGCGGCTTCGGCTTGGCCGGGCGGGATCCACGTCTGCACCGCGGCAAAGCGCGCCTGCAAGGCGGCGTTGCCGCCGCAGTGGTCGCTGTGCAAGTGGGTGTTGAGCAGGCGGCGCAGCGGACGGCCTTGCAGCGCCTGCTCGACCAGCGCCACGGTCTGCGCGGCGTGGCTGGCGTAGCCGCTATCGACCAGCGTGGCGCCCTCGGGGCCGTCGATCAGCACGTTGTTGGACGAGAGCCAGCCGCGCTCGAACACGCGCACGCCCGGGGGCAGGGCGGTGGCGGGCAGGGCAGTGGGAGTCGGGGCAGTGGACACGGCGGCGCTGGGGCTCATTTTTGGCGCAGTTCGCGGCGCAAAATCTTGCCCACGTTACTCTTGGGCAGTTCGTCGCGGAACTCGATGTATTTGGGGCGCTTGTAGCCGGTGAGCTGCTCATGGCAGAAGCGCAGCAGCGCTTCTTCGGTCAGGGTCGGGTCGCTGCGCACCACATAGGCCTTGATGGCCTCGCCGGTGCGCTCGTCGGGCACGCCCACGCAGGCGCATTCGAGCACCCCCGGGCACAGGGCGATCACTTGGTCGAGCTCGGCCGGATAGACGTTGAAGCCCGAAACGATCACCATGTCCTTCTTGCGATCGACGATGCGGATGAAGCCGCGCGCATCCATGATGCCGACGTCGCCGGTGCGCAGGTAGCCGTCGGCGGTGTACGCCTTGGCGTTTTCATCAGGCTTTAGGTAGTAGCCCGGCGTCACGTTGGGGCCGCGGATGCAGATCTCGCCCGGGTTGCCTAGCGCTTGGTCGCGGCCTTCGTCGTCCTTGATGGCGATGTCGATGCTGGGCAGCGGCAGCCCGATGCTGCCGGTGAATTCGGTGCTGGTGACCGGGTTGTTGGTGCCGATGGCGCAGGTTTCGCTCATGCCCCAGCCCTCGATCATGGGGCTTTTGGTGACCGCTTTCCACTGGCGCGCCGTGGCTTCCAAGGCCGCCATGCCGCCGGCCTGCGACAGCACCAGGTGCGAGCAATCGACCTGCTTGAAGCGCGGGTGGTTGAGCAGGCCGTTGAACAGCGTGTTGACGGCGGGCAGGAAGTGGAACGGGCGGCTCTTGAGCACCTCGATGAACTTGCCGATGTCGCGCGGGTTGGGGATCAGGGTGGCGTGCGAACCGTGGCGCAGCACCAGCAGCATCAGGGTGAGGGCAAAGATGTGGTACAGCGGCAGCGCCATGATGTGGTTGGCGCGGCTGACGTCGCCGAGCTTGGTCAGGGCCGGTGTGAACCAGGCCTCGGCCTGCAAGGTGGCGGCGATCACGTTGCCGTGCGTCAGGATGGCGCCCTTGGACAGCCCGGTGGTGCCGCCGGTGTATTGCAAAAACGCGATCGAGTCGTGCGTGAGCGTGGGCCGCTGCAGGCGCAGGCTGCGGCCGCTTTTCAGCGCCTGCTTGAAGGGCACGATGGTGCGCCCCTGCAGCGGCAGGCGGTAGCGGGGCACCATTTTGGCCAGATGGCGCACGGCAAAGGTGAGCCAGCGCCCGTACCACCAGCCCAGCAGCTCGCCCATGCTGGCCACGACCACGTGCTTGACCGGGGTGCGGTCGATCACCTCCTCGAGCACATGGGCGAAGTTTTCCAGGATCACGATCGCTTCGGCCCCGGAATCCCGCAGTTGGTGCTCGAGCTCGCGCGCGGTGTAGAGCGGATTGACGTTGACGCAGGTGTAGCCGGCGCGCAACACCCCAGCCATGGTGATGGGAAACTGCGGCAGGTTGGGCAGCATGATGGCCACGCGCGCGTGCTCAGTCAGGCCGAGCGACTGCAGGTAGGCCCCCAGCGCCTGGCTCATCTGGTCGAGCTGGGCGTAGCTCATCCAGCGCTCCATGCAGACCGTGACCGGGCGCTGGGCGTGTTGGCGAAACGAGTCCTCGAACAGCTCGTTGAGGCAGCGGTACTGCGACGCATCGATCGCGTGCGGGACGCCGGGTGGGTAGCTCTGGAGCCAGATTTTTTCCATGGGTCAAGCGGCAGGTGGGGATGCGAGCAGGGCGCAAGGTGGTGTGCATTGTCGGCGCTCGAGCCGGCAGCCGAATCAGGGCAAGCCCTTGGATGGTGTCGCGCCCGCAACAGGGCGTCAGCGTGCTGTTGTATCCTAGGGGCTGATCAACTACCAGGCACCCTTGTGTCCGAACCCTCACCCAGTAGTTCGCCGCAGCGTCGGCCGCGGCACGTGGACCAGCGCGGATTTTTTAAGCGGCTGGTGGAATTTCTCAACCCCGGCCCCGACTCCAAGGATGAGCTGATCGAGACCTTGGCCGAGGCCGAGGACAACGCCATCATCAACGCCGAGTCGCGCGCCATGCTCGAAGGCGTGATCCGCATCGCCGACATGACGGCCGGCGACGTGATGGTGGCAGCCCCGCGCATGGACGTGCTCGACATCCACGCGCCTTTCAACGAGTTGCTCAACACCGTGATCTCCACCGCCCACTCGCGCTTTCCGGTCTTTGAGGGCGAGCGCGACCAGATCATCGGCATCCTCATGGCCAAGGATTTGCTCAAACTGCAGCGCGCCCCGGAGCTCAACCTGCGCGCCCTGCTGCGCCCGGCCACTTTCGTGCCCGAAAGCAAGGGGCTCAACGATTTGCTGCGCGAGTTTCGCGGCAACCGCAACCACTTGGCGATCGTGATCGACGAGTTTGGCCGCGTCGCCGGGCTGATCACGATCGAAGACGTGCTCGAAGAGATCGTGGGCGAGATCGAAGACGAGTTCGACGTAGAAGAGGACGAAGGCGACATCTTTACGCTGGCCGACGGCTCCTGGCGCATCAATGGCGACACCCCGATCGATCGCCTCAATGAGCGCTTTGGCGTCGAGCTGCTGCGCAATGGCTTTGAAACCATTGGCGGGTTGGTGGCGCACGAGCTCGGCCACGTGCCTAAGCGCGGCGAAAGCCACGCCTTGGGCGGCCTGCTGTTTCGCTCCCAGCACACCCGTGGCGGTGCGGTGGTCTGGTTCAAGGTCACGCGCCATGAGGGAGCGCCTTGATGCGCGGCGCTTGGTCGGCGGCGCTGCTGCTGGCGGGTTGCGTGCAGGCGCTGGCCTTGGCGTGGCCGTTCCAAACGCTGGCGCTGGCCGGCTGGGGTCTGCACGCCGGCGAGCCGACGCCGCTGCTGCAGTGGCTGGCGCTGTGCGTGCTGGTGCTGGCCATCGTGCGCGCGCCCAGCAGGCGCCGGGCAGCGTGGCGCGCTGGCCTGTTTGCGCTGGCCTGGCTGTGCGGCAGCTTTTGGTGGCTGTTCGTGTCCATGAACACCTACGGCGGCATGGCGGTGCCGTTGGCGGCGGCGGCGGTGTTTTTGCTGGCGGCCTTTCTGGCCTTGTACTACGCTGCCGCTGGGGCTTTGTTTTGGCGCTGGCGCGCGGCTGCGCCGCTGGTGCAGGCCGTGGTTTTTGCGGCCTTGTGGACGCTGGCCGAGGTGGCGCGCGGCACCTTGCTGACTGGGTTTCCTTGGGGGGCGATCGGTTACGCCCACGTCGATTCGCTGGCCGTCTTGGCCCCTTGGGTGGGGGTCTATGGCATGGGCGCGCTGGCGGCGGCGCTGGCGGCGGGCACGGTGGCTGCCTTGGTGCAACGCAGCGCCCCGGCTGTGCCATGGGAGCGGACGGTCACGGTGCCTTCGGGGCGCGGCCTGAGCCACGGTCACATGGCGTCGCCCCTGCTGCCCCTGCTGGCTCTGTGGCTGCCGCTGCTGCTGTGGCCCCACTTGGGCAGCTGGCTGGCGCAGCGTGTGCCCACCCTGACCGCAAGCACCGGCACCCTGCCCGTGCAACTGCTGCAAGGCAATGTGGCGCAGGACAAAAAGTTTGAGCCCAAGGTCGGCATCCCCTTTGCGCTGCAGTGGTACAAAGAGCAGACTGCGCTGGCGCTCGACCGGCTCGACGCCGCCGGCAAGCCCGGCCTGGTGGTGTTGCCCGAAACCGCTATTCCGCTGCTGCCGCAAGAGATCGATCCGCTCTGGTGGGAGGCTTTTAAGGGCCGCATCGAGCGCAGCCAGTCGGCGGTGCTGATCGGCATTCCGGTCGGCAACTGGCGCGAGGGCTACACCAACTCGGTGCTGGGCTGGACGCCGTCGCTGCAGCCCTACCGCTACGACAAATACCACCTGGTGCCCTTTGGTGAGTTCGTGCCGCCATTCTTTCAGTGGTTCATCGACATGATGCAGATTCCGCTGGGCGCCTACCGCCCCGGCCCCTTGGGGCAGGTGCCGTTTGCTTGGGCGGGCCAGTACCTTGGGCCCAACATCTGCTACGAAGACCTGTTTGGCGAAGAGCTGGCGGCGGCCTTTCGCAACCCCGCTCAGGCCCCCACGGTGCTGGTCAACGTCAGCAACATCGCCTGGTTTGGCAACACCGTGGCGATCGATCAGCACCGCCACATCGCCCGCCTGCGCGCCCTGGAGTTGCAACGCCCGATGGTGCGCGCCACCAACACCGGCTCCACCGTGGGCATCGACCACATGGGCCGTGTGCTGGCCGAGCTGCCGCGCCTGACGCGCGGTGTGCTGGGTGTCACGGTCGAGGGCCGCAGCGGCCTGACCCCGTTTGCGCGCTGGGCCGCGCGCTGGGACTTGTGGCCGGTGGTGCTGGCGGCGCTGGCGCTGCTGGCGCTGTGCTGGCGGCGTACCTGAGCTTTGCGGGCGCTTGGCTGGCGCTTGGGTGGCGCTCAGTGGGCGCTTCGTAGGCGCCTCCGGGGCACTAAAATCAGCGCTTTGCACGCGCTTTTGCGGCGCAGCGCTTGGGCACCCTAGTCCGCCACCATGACGTTCCAACAAATCATCCTCCAACTGCAAAGCTACTGGGCGGCCCAAGGCTGTGCGCTGCTGCAACCCTACGACATGGAAGTGGGCGCGGGCACCAGTCACACCGCCACTTTTTTGCGCGCCCTGGGGCCCGAGCCCTGGAAAGCGGCCTATGTGCAGCCGAGCCGGCGCCCCAAAGACGGGCGTTACGGCCAGAACCCGAACCGCCTGCAACACTACTACCAGTATCAGGTGGTGCTCAAGCCGGCGCCGGCCAACATCCTCGAGCTCTACCTGGGCTCGCTGCAGGCGCTGGGCTTTGACCTGAAACAAAACGACGTGCGCTTTGTCGAGGACGACTGGGAAAACCCGACGCTGGGTGCTTGGGGCTTGGGCTGGGAGGTCTGGCTCAATGGCATGGAGGTGACGCAGTTCACCTACTTCCAACAAGTGGGCGGCATCGACTGTCGGCCGATCACCGGCGAGATCACTTACGGCCTCGAGCGCTTGGCGATGTACCTGCAAGGCGTAGAAAACGTCTATGACCTGGTCTGGACGCCGGGCCTGAGCTACGGCGACGTCTATCTGCAAAACGAGCAGGAGCAAAGCGCCTACAACTTCGAGCACGCCGACGCCGAATTTTTGTTTGCTGCCTTTGCCGCCCACGAGCGCCAGGCGCAGCACCTGATCCGCAGCCAACTCGCGCTGCCGGCCTACGAGCAGGTGCTCAAGTGCGCACACAGCTTTAACCTGCTCGACGCGCGCGGCGCCATCAGCGTGACCGAGCGCGCCGCCTACATCGGGCGCATCCGCAACCTGGCGCGCAGCGTGGCCCAGAGCTACTTCGAAAGCCGGCAGCGGCTGGGCTTTCCCATGGCCCCGCGCCCGTGGGTGGCGCAGATGGAACCCCAAGCGGCCTGATGGGCCCCACAACGGGCACAAGATTTATGCACAAGCACAACCTCCTGGTCGAACTGTTGGTCGAAGAACTGCCTCCCAAGGCGCTGAAAAAACTGGGCGAAGCCTTTGCCGGCGTGCTGGCCGAGCAGCTGCAAGCCCAAGGCTTGGCCGAAGCCGATGCGCGGCTCACCTCCTTTGCCTCGCCGCGGCGCTTGGCCGCGCACCTCAGCGGCGTGGCTGCGCGCGCGCCGGACCGGCCGGTGGCGCACAAGCTCATGCCGGTGAGCGTGGGGCTCGATGCCAGCGGCGCGCCCACGCAAGCGCTGCTCAAGCGCCTAGCGGCGCTGGGGGCCGACGCCGCAGCCGTGCCCGGCCTGCGCCGCGCCGCCGATGGCAAGGCCGAGGCTTTGTATTTGGATAGCGTGCAGCCCGGCGTGAGCTTGGCGGTGGGGCTGCAAAAGGCACTCGACGAGGCCCTGGCCCGTCTGCCCATCCCCAAGGTGATGAGCTACCAGCCCGAAAGCCACGGCAACAGCGATGGCGCCAGCGCCGACTTTGTGCCCGGCTGGAGCAGCGTGCACTTCGTGCGCCCGGCGCATGGCTTGGTGGCGTTGCACGGCCCCGAGGTGGTTCCCGTGCACGCGTTGGGCCTGCGCGCCGGCCGCAGCACGCGCGGCCACCGCTTCGAGGCCGCGGTGGACCCGCTGCCGCTGACCGATGCCGACAGCTACGCCGCCACGCTGCGCACCCAAGGCGCGGTGATCGCCAGCTACGCCGAGCGCAGCCTCGAGATGGTGCGCCAACTGCGCCAGGCGGCGGCATCGGTGGGTGCGCGGCTCGAGGTCGAGCAGGGCTGCGCTGGCCTGAGCACCGAGGAAATCGAGCAGCGCCTGCTGGACGACGCGCTGGTGCAAGAAGTCACGGCGCTGGTCGAGCGGCCCACGGTGCTGGTGTGCGCCTTTGAGCGCCAGTTCCTCGAGGTGCCGCAAGAGTGCCTGATCCTGACCATGAAGGCCAACCAGAAGTACTTTCCGCTGCTGGATGCGCAGGGGCGCTTGAGCCACCAGTTTTTGGTGGTCAGCAACATCAACCCGGCCGACCCGAGCGCGGTGATCGCTGGCAACGAGCGCGTGGTGCGCCCGCGTTTGGCCGACGCGCGCTTTTTCTACGACCAGGACCGCAAGCGCTCGCTCGAATCGCGCCTGCTGGGGCTGGCCAAGGTGGTCTATCACAACCGGCTCGGCAGCCAAGGCGAACGGGTGGAGCGCGTGCGCGCCATCGCTGGTGCCATCGCGCAGCGGCTGGGCGATGCGGCGCTGCAGCGCCAGGTCGAGCAGGCGGCCCTGCTGGCCAAGGCCGATTTGCTCACCGACATGGTGGGCGAGTTCCCCGAGCTGCAAGGCATCATGGGGCGCACCTACGCCGTGCACGACGGGCTCGAGCCGGTGGTGGCCGAGGCCATCGAAGACCACTACAAGCCGCGCTTTGCCGGCGATGCGCTGCCGCGCAGCCCGGTCGGGTTGTGCGTGGCGCTGGCCGACAAGCTCGAAACCCTGGTGGGCCTGTTTGGCATCGGCAGCCTGCCCAGCGGCGACAAAGACCCCTACGCCTTGCGCCGCCACGCGCTGGGCGTGCTGCGCATGTGGATCGAGCGCGATTTGCCGCTGGACTGGGCCGAGCTGCTGGCGCTGGCGCGGCCGGTGTTTGGCGACCTGATCGCCGACCCCAGCGCCGCTTTGACCGAGTTCGTGTTTGAGCGCTTGGCCGGCAGCTTGCGCGAGCAGGGCTTTGGCAGCCACGAGGTGGACGCGGTGCTGGCGCTGCGCCCCACGCGCCTGGCCGAGGTGCCGCGCCGGCTCGAGGCGGTGCGCGCCTTTGCCGCTTTGCCTCAAGCGGCGGCGCTGGCAGCGGCCAACAAGCGCATCGGCAACATCTTGAAGAAATCGGCCGCAGCAGCGCCCGCTACGTCGGATGCTGGCGCGGCCCCGGTGCAGCCGC
>Ga0208735_100611_pt1 | contig 13421 bp, 13 predicted proteins | sample Subbio12Aug_8Aab_FD_184829 | JGI IMG/M metagenome (GOLD analysis project Ga0208735, IMG submission 184829) | Serpentinite rock and fluid subsurface biosphere microbial communities from McLaughlin Reserve, California, USA - CR12Aug_8Aab (SPAdes) | ecosystem: Environmental > Terrestrial > Deep... | reverse complement strand
TCGGGGCCACCGGCGCCATCATCACCGTCAAGGCGCTGTACGAACTGCAGCGCAGCGGCGGCCGCTACGCGCTGGTGACGATGTGCATCGGCGGCGGGCAGGGGATTGCGGCGATTTTTGAGCGCCTCGACGGCTGATCGGCCGATGGGCCGATCCCCAGTGGCCTGCAGGGGCGGGGGCGCTGTGGGGCTTGGGCCGCGTCCGCTGGCTGCAGCCTAGGCGGGCGCAGCGCATAATCGCTGCGCATGTGGATCGACAGCCATTGCCACCTCGACGCCCCCGATTGGACGGATGAGCAGCGCATGGCGCTGCGCCAGCAAGCGCGTGCCGCTGGGGTGGAGGTGTGCGTCTATCCGGCGGTGGAGCGCGCCAACTGGGCGCGCGTGCGCGAACTGGCGCACGCCACCGGCGACGCCTACGCGCTGGGCATCCACCCGCTTTATGTGATGCAGGCCGACGCCGCCGACCTCGAGGCGCTGGCGCTCGAGTTGCAACGCTGCCACGCCGACCCGCAGCTGGTGGCGGTGGGTGAGATCGGACTCGATTTTTTTGTGCCCGCCCTGTGCGCGCCGGCTGCGCGCCAGCGCCAGTGGCACTTCTACACCGCCCAACTGGAGCTGGCGCAGCGCTTTGGGCTGCCTGTGATCTTGCACGTGCGGCGCTCGGCGGACGAGTTGCTGCGCGGCTTGCGCCAGTTTGGCCGGGGCGGGCTGGGCGCGGCCACGGCAGACCCGGCATCCGACCCTGCAACGCGCTTGGCCACACGCCCAGCCAGTGCGCGCGGCGGCATCGCCCACGCCTTCAGCGGCAGCTTCCAGCAGGCGCAGGCCTTCATGCAGCTCGGATTTGCCCTGGGCTTTGGCGGTGCCTGCACCTTCGAGGTGGCGCGGCGTCTGCGCCGGCTGGCCAGCGCACTGCCCGCCGAGGCGCTGGTGCTGGAGACCGACGCCCCCGACATGCCGCCCCAGTGGCTCTACACCCCGGCCGCGGCGCGCGCCAGCGGGGCCAGCCAAGCGCCCAACACCCCGACCGAGCTGCCGCGCATCGGCGCTACGCTGGCGGCGTTGCGCGGCTTGGACTGCGCCGCCCTAGCCGCCCAGACCAGCGCCAACGTGCGGCGCGTGTTGCCAAAACTGGCAGTGCTGCGGCCAAATTCGAGCCCAGCAACACCCGCACCCGCAATGGGCCAGTGGCCCCAGCCATCCGTCGACGCCGCGCCCTGAGCGCCGTCACCGCGCTCCAAACAAACCCATGCCCATTAGCCCCACCGGTTTGTCCAAACTCAGCCGCCTGCAAAGCGGCTTGCTGCTGGCGCTGGCCGGGGCCGTGGCCTTTAGCGGCAAGGCCATCATCGTTAAGCTGGCGTACCGCTACGGCGTCGATCCGGTCACGCTGCTCATGTACCGCATGCTGTTTGCGCTGCCGTTGTTTTTGGCCATGATCTGGTGGGCCACCTACCGCAGCGCCAAGCCGGTGCAGCCGCTGCAGCGGCGCGACTGGCTGGCCATTTTGGGGCTCGGTTTTTGCGGCTACTACCTCGCCAGTTTTCTGGATTTTTTGGGCTTGCAGTACATCAGCGCCAGCTTGGGGCGGCTGATTCTGTACCTCAACCCCACGCTGGTGTTGCTGCTGGGCTGGCTCTTGTTGGCCCAACGCGTCACGTCGCGCCAGCTCGGGGCCATGGGCCTGAGTTACGCCGGCGTGCTGCTGGTGTTTGGGCACGAGCTGCGCTTCGATGGCTGGAGCACGGCCTTGGGGGCAGCGCTGGTGTTTGGCAGCGCGCTCAGCTACGCCGTGTATCTGGTCTATAGCGGTGCGCTGGTGCAGCGCATCGGCGCGCTGCGGCTGGTGGGCTGGGCCACCACTGTGGCCTGCATCCTGTGCATCGGCCAGTTTTTGCTGCTGCGCCCGCTGGCAGCGGCGCTGGTCGCGCCCGAGGTGATCTGGCTCTCGCTGCTCAACGCCGTGCTCTGCACCGCCGCGCCGGTGGTGCTGGTGATGCTGGCGATCGAGCGCATCGGCGCCGGGCTCACGGCCCAAGTCGGGATGGTCGGCCCCATGGCCACGCTGCTCATGGGCGCGCTGATACTGGGCGAACCCTTCAACGCCTGGATTCTGGCCGGCACCGCGCTGGTGCTGGCGGGTGTGCTGTGGGTGAGCCGGCCCAGCCGGTGAGGATAATCGGAACAAGCAAATCGCTCAATCCGGCCCAATGGGGCCATTTTTGGAGTGCAAGACGATGGACTTGGGAATCGCCGGCCGCTGGGCCTTGGTGTGTGGGGCCAGCAAGGGGCTGGGCTGGGGTTGCGCGCAGGCGCTGGCGAGTGCGGGAGTGAATTTGGTGATCGCGGCGCGCGGGGCCGAGCGCTTGCAGCAGGTGGCTGCCGAGCTGCGCCAGCAAAGCGGGGTGACGGTGCTGCCGGTGGCGGCCGACGTGACCACGGCGGCCGGCCGCGAGGCGCTGTTTGCGGTGGCCGGAGGGCCGGGGCGGGACTTTGACATCGTGGTCAACAACGCCGCTGGCCCGCCCACGGGCGACTTTCGTCACTGGGAGCGCGAGCAGTGGCTGCAGGCGCTGGAGGCCAATATGCTGAGCCCGATCGAGCTCATCAAGGCCACGGTGGACGGCATGGCCGAGCGCGGCTTTGGCCGCATCGTCAACATCACCTCCAGCGCCGTCAAGGCCCCGATCGACATCTTGGGCTTGAGCAATGGCGCCCGCAGCGGCCTGACCGGCTTCGTCGCCGGGCTGGCGCGCAGCGGCTTGGCGGCGCGCGGCGTAACCATCAACAACCTGCTGCCCGGCAAATTCGACACCGAGCGCCTGGCCGCCACCCTAGCCGCCGGGGCCCAAAAAAGCGGGCAGCCGCTCGAGGCCGTGCGCGCGGCGCAACTGGCGCAGATACCGGCGCGCCGCTTCGGCAGCCCGCAAGAGTTCGGCGCCGTCTGCGCCTTCCTGTGCAGCACCCACGCCGGCTACCTCAACGGCCAAAACATTTTGCTCGACGGCGGGGCTTATCCGGGGGTGTACTAAACCGCCGTGCGCTACAAGCCCCGTGAGCGACGCCCCTTTGCTTGGGGCATTCCTGAGCTTGCTGTCCCGTGACATCGCCAGCCATCCCGAGCGCCTGCAAGCATTCGATGCCCCCTTGGCGCAGCGCATCCAGGCCCTGAGCGGTGGCATTGAAGTCGATCTTGATGCGCCCCTGTCCGCAGACGATGACTGAGCGCAGGCAAGCTTATTCAAGTCTGGACGGTTTACGCGCACCCGTTGTTCCTCGCGCAGTGGGCAGACTCATCTGCCTCAGTCCGATGTCACTTCTCCATTTTCAGCCTTGCACTCTGCCAGACGCACAGACCAGTGGCCACTAGGCTCTTGCTGCGTGGTCAACAGGTCGTAAGTCTTGACCATGCTCAGAAGCCCCGAGTGGCCGTACATCTGCGGAGTAAACGAGGGATCGGCTCGCTTGAGATAAGAACCCAACGGGCTCATGCCCACCTTGCCGTCGGTGGTGTCGGCAGCCAAAAGCGAAACCGCGTCAACCAGCAACCGGGGGCGGCGCTTGGCCACAGGCTTGAGCGGTTCGGCTTTGGCAGTGTCTGACTTTACCGACTTGTTGTCTGGGATGGGTTCATCCGCAGCGGTGTGGACGATCTGCCGCACCCATTCGAAAAACTGGTCGCTTGCGTTGCGCAGTGCATCTGGCGTTTTGGCTTCGCCAACGATATAAACGGTGGCCCCGCGTTCACGCAGCTTGCGGCACAGGTAGGCGAAGTCGGAATCGCTGGTGACGAGGCAGAAGGTGTCGGCCCGGTCATCGAACATGGCCTCAAGCGCATCCAAGGCCAAGGCTATGTCTGCGGTGTTCTTGCCGGCGGCATATTGATACTGCAGGCACGGCGTAAAAGCCTGACGCACTAAAGCCTCTTGCCATCTATTGGTCAAGGTGCCGTGGTTGCCGTACCCGCGACGCAGCACCACGCGGCCAAACTGGGCGACGATGCGCAAAGCGTGATCCAGAATCTCTGGCGTTGTGTTGTCGCAATCCACCAAAACAGCGATGCGGCTCTCGTTGGGCGATGTGTTCAATGACGCTCCACCTGATACTTGTTTATGATTCTTCGAAGTAGTCTGAGTCAATTCTTTTGACTACAAAGGTAGCGGCTGGAGCAACACCCACGTCAAAATCAATCATGAGGGCTGCCAACTGCCTTCCGTCGATGAGAACCACTTTTGTGTCAATGCGGGATGCATAGTCCGCCGCTTCATTTGTGTAGTTGGAAGTTGTGATGAAAACTCCCTTTTTTGCGCGCTGCCCTTGCAATGCACCAACAAATTTTTGAATATCTGGTCGCCCTACCGATCCTTGCCAGCGCTTTGCTTGGATGAAGATTGTGTCCAGACCGAGTCGGTCTTCTTTGATTATTCCGTCAATGCCACCATCGCCAGTTTGGCCTATGCGTTCCCCAGCATCTCGTCGAGAGCCGCCATAGCCCATTTTAACAAGCAGTTCGACAACAATCTGCTCAAAGAACATTGGGGAGCAGCCAAGAATTCGTGTCAGTAGCTCTGCAGCGAGTTGGTCTCGAAGGCTTTGGTGTGCCAGCTCGATTGATTCTTCTGGCGTGGTTCTTGACTGCGGCAAATCTGACTGAGACTCAGCCCCGTTCGGGGATTTTGTGGAATCACGAAATTCCAAAAATTCTGGAAACTGTTCCAAAAATCTTATATCAATCTTGCTTGGACTCGATAAAAGCGTCTTGGTGCCCCGGTCGGTTATTTTGAAAACACCGCGCTTGGGTGACTCAATGAGTGCTGCCTTTTTTAGGTAGGTGTGTGCCCAGCCAATCCTGTTCTTAAAAACACCCTGCCGGCCAGAGGGCAGTAACTCTGCGCGCTCAGTGGGCGTCAACTTGAAGTGCACAGCCAAGTGTTCTTCAGCGTCGCGTAGTGTGTGCTCGGCCCCGTCTGACAAATGTTTCAGCAGCGGAAGCATGCAAGATTGGAAGTCGGGGATTGGCATTTTTATAAGGGCAGCCGGCGCAGCTAAGATTCAACGTTAGAGGTTGTAGGAGAGGTGCAAAAAAGAGGGTTTTGCTTGATCCTTATTTCCGGCGGTCACCTTATTGACTCAAGTTTTAGAAACCAGCGGGAAAGCAGCCGGATTGCGAATCGATTGAACGGATAAATCAATGTCCAGCTTGGGCCAGTACAGATGATCGGCACTCGGCCATTGGATATCGGTTAGTTGTTCTACCGTGGCATTTTTAAACCATGGGAAATCGTTGAACGAAACCGCAAGCTCTTCGTTTCCGAGTAGCAGCCAAAAGCAATGCTTGGAAATGTTTGTGACTTCAGCTTCCAAAGTGATGGTTCCAGGCATCCTGAATCTCCTTGATGTGCGTGCTCACGATGGTTTGCGCTTGCCGCAACTGTGTTTGACTCAATCCGACGTTGACCGCCAACTCGATCTGAGGCGTGAGCCAGAACTTGGCTTCGCCATCCGGGTGAGAAATGTGTACGTGTATTCGTGTTTCTTCTCTGGAGAAAAAGTACAGCCTGAACTTGCCGTCTCTGACGATGGTCGGTGCCATTAGATTTTTTAATTCACGAGCGGATTTGTGGGCGTTGGTTCAGGGTGCAGGGGTCATTTTGCCATGTTCCCCGGTGCTGGGGTGGAAGCGTCATGGTTATTGCGGGCCCGCCCCTCAACGCCGCAGCGACGAGACCACGATGCCGGCCACGATGAGCGCGAAGGCGGCGACGTGGAAGGCTTGTGGGGGTTCGCGCAGCAGGGCGGCGGACATGAGCGCGGCCAGCAGCGGGGTTAGGTTGCTGAAGAACGCGGCCACGGTGGGGCCGGCGCGCTGCACCCCTTCGCCCCAGAAGCGGTAGGCGATCACGCCTGGCCCCAAGCCCACGAACACCAGCACCGCCAGCAGCGCCCAGCTCCAGTCGATTTGCGGCAAGGGGGTGCCGGTGGCCGCTGGCCACAAGACCCACTCGCCGGCGCTGAGCGCGGCCGACCAGAATAGGCCAAAAATGATCTGCGCCATCAAAAAGGCCGACCAGTCGGCGCGGATCGGGGCCGGTTCGTCGCGCCGCGTGAGCAGCCAGCTGTAGAGCGCCCAGGTGCAGGTGGCCAGCAGCATCCAGGCGTCGCCCGGCACCAGTTGCAGCTCGAGTATGCGCTGCACTTGGCCTTGCGTGAGCACCACCAGCACCCCGAGCAGCGACAGCGCAGAGCCCAGCAGCGCCTGGCGGGTGATGGCGGCGCCAAAGAACAGGCGCCCGATCAGCAGCATCCAGACCGGCATGCTGGCCGCCACCAGCGTGACGTTGATCGGCGTTGAGGTGTGCAGCGCCAGATATTGCAGCGAGTTGTAGCCGGCAATCGCCAGCAGCCCGAGCAGGGCAAAGCGGCGCCAGTGCTGCCACAAACCGCTGTGGCGGCGCAACACCCAAGCCGCCAGCGGCAGCAAAATGGCCAACGCCACCAGCCAGCGCAGGAAGTTGAATGTCATGGGCGGAATCCAGTCCGCTGCCAAGCGGCCCACGACGGCGTTGCCGGCCCACAGCAGCGGGGCGATGGTGAGCATGGCGGCGGTGCCCAGGGTCAGGGGCGCAAAGGGTGTGGCAGACATCGCTGCGACTGTAACGCCTGCGCGCCCGCGGCCTAGGCAGGGGCTTGCAGTGCCGGCCTTGGGCGCTGCTGATTTCGTGGCACCATAGTCGCCTAAGCTGCCAGCGATGCAAGCGCTGGCGCCAGCCTTTGCGGTGCAGCCTCTTCGTGCCGCTCGCTGGCATGCCCTCCTTGTCTCAACCCACACCCTTTCAGGAACCCGCCCATGAGCACCACCCACAGCCGCGCCGTCGTGATCGAGCACACCGGCGGCCCCGAGCAGATGCACCTGATCGAGGCCCCGGTGGGCGACCCCGGCCCGGGCGAGGTGCGCATCCGCCACCAAGCCATCGGGCTCAACTACATCGACGTCTATCAGCGCAGCGGCCTGTACCCGCTGCCGCTGCCATTGCGCTTAGGCATGGAGGGCGCGGGCGTGATCGAGGCCGTGGGCGCGGGCGTCGAGCACCTGCGGGTGGGCGACCGCGCCGCCTACGCCAGCCAGCCGCCGGGCAGCTATTGCGATGCGCGCGTGCTGCCGGCCATGAACGTTTGCCGCCTGCCCGAGGGCATCGGCTTTGAGCAGGGCGCGGCCATGATGCTCAAGGGCCTGACGGCCCAATACCTGCTGCGCCACTGCAAGCCGGTCGAGGGCTTGCAAGCCGGCGACTGGGTGCTGTTCCACGCGGCGGCGGGCGGCGTGGGGCTGATCGTTTGCCAGTGGGCGCGCGCGCTCGGCCTGCGCCTGATCGCCACCGCCGGCAGCGACGAAAAATGCGCGCTGGCGCTGGCCAATGGGGCCGTGCACGCGATCAACTACCGGCACGCAAACGTGGCCGAACGCGTGCGCGCCCTCACTGCGGGCAGCGGCGTGAAGGTGGTTTATGACGGCGTGGGCAAAGACACCTGGGAGGGCTCGCTCGACAGCCTAGCGCCCTTTGGCCTGCTGGTGAGCTTTGGCAACGCTTCCGGCCCGGTGCCGGCCTTTGCCCCGGCGCTGCTGGCGGCCAAGGGTTCGGTCTATGTCACGCGCCAGACCCTGTTTCACCACATCACCAGCCGCGCGCGCACCCAAGCCATGGCCGACGAGCTGTTTGCCGTGGTGGGCAGCGGGGCGGTGCAGATCCACGTCGAACAACGCTACCCGCTGGCGCAGGTGCAGCAGGCGCACCAAGCGCTGGAGGCGCGCCAGACCGTGGGCGCCACGGTGCTGCTGCCCTGAGAGACTGGGACGCAATCGCTGATGCCCGCCTTGACGCGCCCTTTCGGACACGCTCAACTGCCTCCCAGCCTCTTGGAAGCCGGAGGTCTTGAAATCGTCATCCTTCGCCACTAGATTGTGTGTGTGGCCGCAAGGGGTTGCGGCCCATCATGGGTCTCATCAACCGCAATCGCTAGTCAAGGAGTGCACGCATCATGAACCACCTGATCCCACGTGGCAGCCTGTTCGACGACTTTTTTAAGGACATGGCCTCGCCCGGTTTTTTCATCAAACCGCTGCACGGCGACGCGCTGCCGCAGTCGATCAAGGTCGATGTGAGCGAAACGCCGGAGGCCTACCAGGTGCAGGCCGAAATCCCGGGCGTGGCGCGTGAAGACATTCACGTCAACATCGATGGCAGCATCGTGAGCCTGCGCGCCGAGGTCCGGCAGCAGGATCGCCAAACCACGGACGACAAGCTGCTGCGCAGCGAGCGCTACTACGGCTCGGTGGCGCGCAGCTTCCAGTTGCCGCTCGAGATCGACGAGGCCGAGGCCAAGGCCAAGTACGAGCATGGCGTACTCACGCTGACGCTGCCCAAGAAGCGCGGCCGAAGCGGCCAGCGGCTGACGATCGAGTGAGGGCGTCGAGGCCTGCCCACATGCCGCTCTGCTGCGCCTAGGCGCGTTCGCACCAATAGGACAGTTCGTGCCCGCGCACCGGCTCGCGCACCACTTGCAGACCCGTAAAGCCGTGCGCGCCGGTGGCGGCGGTGTGCAGGTACCACGCTTGGTGCAGCAACACCGACTGGCCGCCCCAAGTGCCAAAGGTGCGCACCTTGAAGCCGGCCCCGGGTTCGGGCGGTAGGCGGTTGAGCGCCTCGAGCACGAACGAGGCCCCGTGCAACAGCGGCTCGGGGGCGGTGGTGTGCGCAGTGGGCGCGATGGTGAAGCTGCGCGTGGCCCCGGCAAAAGCGATGTGGCAGCGCACGGCCCCGGCGCTGGCAGCCGTGGCACCGGAGGCCGCCGCGGTGGGCGCAAGCACCGAAATGGCCGCCGCCTCGGTGGGCGCCGCCGCCGCAGGCTGAGCCGCCAGCGCCGCGCCCAGCAAGCCCCAGCTAGCCAATCCCACCACGCCCAACCCAGCCCACCCAAGCAGCGCCCACTGCAACGCCGACGCAAGGATGCGGCGTGCACCAAGTGCGGCGCGGTCAGCCAAAGAGTGGTCTAGGTCCATGCGCGGGGGGTGGGGCTACAAGGTGTGGGGCTGTGGTCGGATGAGCCGGCTCATGCGCGCGAGCGCCGCACGCGCCGGATTTCGTCGATGATGATACCGCACGCGCCCAGCGTGATCGCCATATCGGCCAAGTTGAAGGTGGGAAAGTGGCCGCCGTGAAACACCGGCTGCAGCCAGCGGAAGTGAAAGTCGAGCATGTCGATCACGTGGCCGTGCAGCAGCCGGTCGATCAGGTTGCCGAGCGCCCCGCCCATGATGCAGGCGATCGAAAAAGCAAACAGGCGCTGGCTGTGGTGCTTGTGCAGCAGCCAGACGATGAAGGCGCTGGCCGCCAGCGCCACGGCGCTCAAAAACCAGCGCTGCCAGCCGCCAGCATCGGCCAACAGCGAAAAGGCCGCGCCCGGGTTGTGGTGCCGCGTGAGGTTGAAAAACGAGCTGATGCGCAGCGCTTCGCCTTGGTCGAAGGTGGCGACGATGAGCGTTTTCGTGAACTGGTCGGCCAGCACGATGGCGGCCGCCAGCGCGAGCCAGAGCCAGAGGCTGGTGGGGGATGATTTGGCCATGGGGCGCTTTGTATAAAAAGGTGCAGCCTCTTAGGCTACGTGGCGCACTTCGCCGCTGCCGTACAGGTTGCTGGTGCAGCGGCCGCAGAGCTCGGGGTGCGCCGGGTCGTGGCCCACGTCGTCGCGGTAGTGCCAGCAGCGCGCGCACTTGGGGGCGCTGGCTGGGCGCACCTGCACCGCCAGCTGCGCGCCCGGCTGCAGCTCGACGGCCGAGACGATGAACACAAACTTGAGCTCGTCGCCCAAGCTGCGCAGCAGCGCCAGGTCTTCGGCGTCGAGCGTGAGCCTCAGGTTGGCTTGCAGCGAGGAGCCCAGGCTGCCGCTGCTGCGCACCTCTTCAATCGCCTTGTTGACCACCGCGCGCAGTTCGCGCAGGCGGCCCCACTTGGCCAGCAAGGCCTGGTTGGGGCTGGGCAGCGGCAGGTAGGTTTCGGTGTAGATCGACTCGGTGTGGCCGACCAATTTCCACGCCTCTTCGGCGGTGAAGCTCAAAAACGGCGCCATCCAGCGCAGCAGCGCGTGGGTGATCTGGTGCAGCGCGGTCTGGGCGCTGCGCCGCGCCAGGCTCTTGGGGGCGCTGGTGTAGAGGCGGTCTTTGAGCACGTCGAGGTAGAAGGCGCCCAGGTCTTCGGAGCAATAGACTTGCAGCTTGGCCACCACGGGGTGGAACTCGTACTCTTGGTAGTGCGCCAGCACCTCGGCCTGCAAGGCGGCCGCGCGGCTCAGGGCGTAGCGGTCGATCTCCAGCAGCTCGGCCTCGGGCACGCCGTCGGTGGCGGGGTTGAAGTCGCTGATGTTGGCGAGCAAAAAGCGCAGCGTGTTGCGCATGCGCCGGTAGGCATCGACCACGCGCGCCAAGATTTTGTCGTCGATCGCCAGATCGCCCGAATAATCGGTGGCCGCCACCCACAGGCGGATGATCTCGGCCCCGAGCTTGGAGCTGATCTGCTGCGGCGCCACCACGTTGCCCACGCTCTTGCTCATCTTGCGGCCTTGGCCATCGACGGTGAAGCCGTGCGTGAGCAAGCCCTTGTACGGCGCGCGGCCGTACAGGGCGCAGGCGGTGAGCAGCGAGCTGTGAAACCAGCCGCGGTGCTGGTCGTGTCCTTCGAGGTAGAGGTCGGCCTCGGGGCCGTGCTCGTGCCCGGCGCCGGCGTGGCTGCCCTTGAGCACGGTGGTGTGGGTGGTGCCCGAGTCGAACCAGACTTCCAGAATGTCGCTGCTCTTGCTGTAGCTGGAGGCGTCTGCCGCATCGCCGATGCGCGCCAGAATCTCGGCCACGCTGAGCTGGCTCCAGGCCTCGATGCCGCCCGCTTCCACCACCTCGGCGGCCAGGTCGATGATCTCGAGCGTGCGCGGGTGCGGCTCGCCGCTGTCGAGGTGCAGCAAAAAGGGCAGCGGCACGCCCCAAGAGCGCTGGCGGCTGATGCACCAGTCGGGCCGGTTGGCGATCATGTCGCGCAGCCGGGTGCGGCCGTTTTCGGGGTAAAAGCGCGTTTGCTCGATGGCCTGCAGCGCCGACTGGCGCAGCGTCTGCTCGGCGGCGTCTTGCGTGAACACGCCGCTGCCCGCGTCCATGCGCACGAACCACTGCGCGGCGGCGCGGTAGATCACCGGCGTTTTGTGTCGCCAGCAGTGCGGGTAGCTGTGGCTGATGGTCTCGGTGCCAAACAGCCGGCCGTGCGCGCGCAGGGTGTCGATGATCACCGGGCAGGCTTTCCAGATGTTGAGGCCGCCGAACAGGGGCAGCGCCTCGTCGTACTGGCCGTTGCCCTGCACCGGGTTGAGGATCTCGTCGAGCTTCAGGCCGTGGGCGACGCAGGAGTTGAAGTCTTCCACGCCATAGGCCGGGGCCGAGTGCACGATGCCGGTGCCGTCTTGGGCGGTGGCGTAGTCGGCCAGATAAATCGGGCTCAAGCGCTCGTAGCCGGGGTGCACATGCGCCAGCGGGTGCTGGAAATTGATCAGCTCCAGCGCGCGGCCGGGGGCGGTGGCGAGCACGCTGCCTTCTAGCTGGAAGCGTGCCAAGCATTTTTCCACCAGCGATTCGGCCAGCACCAGTAGGCCGCGCGGCGTGTGCACCAGCGCGTAGATCAGCTCGGGGTTGAGGTTCAGGGCCTGGTTGGCCGGAATGGTCCAAGCGGTGGTGGTCCAGATCACGGCGTACATGGGCTGGCGCGCAAGCCCAGCCGTGTCGGCGTGCGGCAGGCCGCTGTGGCCAAAGAAGGCGTGCAGCAGCTTGGCCGGTTCGGCGCACAAAAAGCCCACGTCCAGGCTCTGGCTTTGTTTGTCTTGGTACTCGATCTCGAACTCGGCCAGCGACGAACCGCAGTCGAAGCACCAGTACACGGGCTTGAGGCCGCGATAGACGAAGCCGCGCTCCATCACGCGCTTGAAGGCGCGGATCTCGTGGGCTTCGGTGGCGAAGTCCATGGTTTTGTAGGGCTGGTTCCACTGGCCCAGCACGCCCAAGCGCTGGAAGTCGGCCATCTGCTGCGCGATCTGCTCGGTGGCGAAGGCGCGCGCCTTGGTCTGCATCTGATCGCGCGACAGCTTGCGGCCGTGCAGTTTTTCGATCGCGTTTTCGATCGGCAGGCCGTGGCAGTCCCAACCGGGGATGTACTGCGCGTCAAAGCCGGCCAGCTGGCGCGCCTTGACGATCATGTCTTTGAGCACCTTGTTGACCGCGTGCCCGATGTGGATCTGGCCGTTGGCGTAGGGCGGGCCGTCGTGCAAGATGAACTTGGGCGCACCCACGCGCGCGGCGCGCAGGCGCTGGTACAGGCCGTGCTCGTTCCACTCTTGCACCCAGCCCGGTTCGCGCTGCGGCAGGTTGCCGCGCATCGGGAAAGGCGTGTCGGGCAGGTTCAGCGTGGCGCTGTAGTCGGTCGGGGTGGCGTCTGGCATGGCAATGGCGGTAGGGGGCGCGGTCAGGATGAGGCTGCAGACCGGGCGGCAAACCAGGCGCGGGCGTCGGCGCAGTCTAGTGCGATGCCGCGCGTGAGGGCGGCAAGGCCGTCGTAGCGCAGCTCGTCGTGCAGTTTGTGCAGCAGTTCGACGCGGATGATTTTACCGTAGGCCTCACCCGGCGTGGTGGCGCGGCGCAGGGCCTGCTGCACGCGCTCGGGCCAGTCCAGGCAGTGGGTCTCGAGCAGCACCCGGCCGCCGTTGGCGTCGTCGGGGTCGAGCGAGGGCCGCACGCCTAGGTTCGCCACGCCGGGCAGCGGCGGCGCCGCCGGGTCTGGGTCCAGCCCATGCACCTGCACCACGAAGATGCCGCTGGCGGCGGGCTTCCAGTGGTCAAAGCGCAGATTCAGGGTGCGAAAGCCGTCGCCGGCCCCGCTGGCCGTCGCGCCCAGCGCGCGCCCGAGCTTGCGCCCATGCACCACGTGGCCGCTGATGGCGTAGGGCCGGCCCAGCAGGGCGGCCACGTCGGCCATGCGGCCGGCGGCCAGCGCCGTGCGCACCTCGGAGCTGGAGACGCGCAGGCCGTGCACCTCGTAGCTCATCATGCGCGCCACGTCGAAGCCTTGGGCGCTGCCTGCGGCATCGAGCAGCGCGTAGTCGCCGCGGCGCTGGGCGCCAAAGCGGAAATCGTCGCCCACCAGCACGTAGCGCGCCCCCAGCGCCCCGAGCAGCACCTGGTCGATGAAGGCCTGCGCCGACAGCGCCGCCAAGCGCTCGTCAAAGGGCAGGATCACGCACCGCTCCACGCCGCAGCGGCGCAGCTCGTGCAGCTTGTCGCGCAAGGTGGCGATGCGCGCCGGGGCCAGATCGGGCTGGCGGTATTTTTGCGCG
>Ga0208735_100598_pt1 | contig 13736 bp, 13 predicted proteins | sample Subbio12Aug_8Aab_FD_184829 | JGI IMG/M metagenome (GOLD analysis project Ga0208735, IMG submission 184829) | Serpentinite rock and fluid subsurface biosphere microbial communities from McLaughlin Reserve, California, USA - CR12Aug_8Aab (SPAdes) | ecosystem: Environmental > Terrestrial > Deep... | reverse complement strand
GTAGGGTGGCAACAGCGGTTAACAGTGGTTTTGCCAACGTTGCGAGGCAGCGCTGCGCCTGTCACCGCCAAAAACGGGTCATACCGAAAAATCTCGGGCAACTGGCTTTGAGAAATCAACCCAGCAGTCCCCTGTGTGCATGCCTGAGACGCCCCAAACGTGTGCCATACTTGTGCTCATGCGGTTGGATTTCCTATCCCCACCGCCAGAATCGTCGCGCCGCGGGCGATCTGCTGCACGCCCAGCAGCAGGACCAGGCTGCCCATCTGCAGCGCGCTGCGCCGGCTGAGGGTGGAAGACGGCTTGCCGCTCATGGCAGCAGCGCCGCGCCGGCGTCCGTGTGGGCGGTGATGGTGACGGCGCGCGTCTCGCTGGCCAGCATCTCGATGTGGATGTCCAGATCCGCCGGGGGCAGGTGGCTGCCGGCTTTTTCAGGCCACTCGACGAGTTTCAGTCCGGGGCTGGCGAAGATGTCGCGAAAACCGGCTTCTTCCCACTCGTCGGGATCGTTGAAGCGAAAAAAATCAAAATGCCAGATGGACAGCATGCCGTCCGCTGCGGCCGGGTCGGCCACGCTGTAGGGCTCCACCACCGCATAAGTCGGGCTTTTGACGCGGCCCGTCACGCCCAGGGCCTTGAGCAGATGCCGGGCCAAGGTGGTTTTGCCGGCGCCCAGATCGCCATGCAGCTGGATCAGCGCGTTGGCGCCGGTGGCACTGGCGCGCAGTTTCCCCGCCAGAGTTTCGGCAAACGCCTGGGTCCGGGCTTCGCTGTCCCAGGCCATTCTTTTTACAATGTGTTGGTGATCTTCAATAGCCATCAATTCGTTTCTCACATTCAAACATGGGCGCGCGAGCTTGGATTTTCGCAAATTGGCATTGCGGGTGTGGACCTGTCATCGGCTGAACCGGGCTTGTCGGCCTGGCTGGCTGCGGGCTGTCATGGTGACATGAATTACATGGCCGCGCACGGCCTCAAGCGGGCCCGGCCGGCCGAACTCGTGCCCGGCACAGTCAGCGTGATCACCGCGCGCATGGATTACCTGCCGGCTTCCACACCCACGCAGCCGGGGCAGTGGCAGGCGGCGGAGCTGGCCCGCCTGCAGCGGCCCGGCGAAGCCATCGTGTCGGTGTATGCGCGGGGACGCGATTATCACAAGATCATGCGTGCGCGTCTGCAAAAACTCAGCGAGCGCATCGAAGCCGAGGTGCATGCGCTGGGCCACCGCGTGTTCACCGACTCGGCGCCGGTGCTCGAGGCCGAACTGGCCGCGCGCAGCGGTCAGGGCTGGCGCGGCAAACACACGCTGCTGCTCAACCGCGAGGCCGGGTCCATGTTTTTCCTCGGCGAAATCTATGTCGATCTGGCCCTGCCGCCCAGCGCACCCGTGACGGAGCATTGCGGCAGCTGCAGCGCCTGCATCAGCATTTGCCCGACGCAGGCCATCATCGCGCCGCACAAGCTCGATGCACGGCGTTGCATCTCTTACCTGACGATTGAACATGCGGGCCCGATTCCGCTGGAACTGCGGCCGCTGATCGGCAACCGCATCTATGGCTGCGACGATTGCCAGCTGGTCTGCCCCTGGAACAAGTTTGCGCAGCGCAGTGCCTTGCCCGACTTCGACGAGCGCCAGGGCCTGACCGGCCAGCAGCTGACGACGCTGTTCGCCTGGACCGAAGAAGAGTTCCTGCGCTACACCGAAGGCAGCGCCATCCGCCGCATCGGCCATGAGCGCTGGCTGCGCAATATCGCCGTGGCGCTCGGCAATGCCCTGCGCGCCGGTGCGGACGACGGCCTGCGCCGCGCCTTGCTGGCGCGGCAGGGCCATGCCAGCGAGGTGGTGCGAGAACATATAGCGTGGGCCCTTTCTCAATGAATTATCAGTAAAATTGGCCTCCAGCCCTTTGCAGGCGGGCGAAACCAGCTATTCATTTTGTAGCATTTTGTGTTGCGCCACTTCTCGGTGCTGCTGTCCGCTACAAAGCGCCCTTACTTTTTGTTGGAAGAAGAATCGAGGCGCCTGGATGCCGTTGATGCGACAGGATAGGGCGCAAACCGGCTCTGGTTCTCGTTGACGTCCAGCGCACCGCCAATAAAGGGAAATGCCCGTTGCGGGCAGGCTTCGCGTTCGCAGACCTTGCAGCCCATGCCGATGGGTGTGGGCACTTCCGGGTCTTTGAGATCGAGTCCTTTGGAGTACACCAGCCGCTCGGCCTGATGAATGTCGCAGCCCAGACCGATCGCGAATGTCTTGCTCGGTGCGCTGTAGCCGCCATGCCCCTGCGACACGGCGCGGGCAATCCACAGGTAGGCGCGCCCGTCCGGCATGCGGGCCAGCTGGGTAAGTATCCGTCCGGGCTGGGCAAACGCCTCGTAGACATTCCACAAGGGGCAGGTGCCGCCCATTTTCGAAAAGTGGAAATGCGTCGCCGACTGCCGCTTGGAGATGTTGCCGGCCCGGTCCACCCGGATGAAGAAGAACGGCACACCGCGCGCTTCAGGCCTTTGCAGCGTGCTCAAGCGGTGGCACACGGTCTCAAATCCAACGCCGAAGTGATGGCCCAGCCGCTCGATGTCATAACGCATCGATTCTGCCGTGTCCAGGAACTGCCGGTAGGGCAGCAGCAGCGCACCGGCGAAATAGTTGGCCAGGCCAATGCGGGCCAGCGCGCGGGCATGGTCACCCGACAGATCGTTGTCGCCCTGTGTCAGCTTCTGCAACACCGCGCCCATCTCCAGGAAAGCCAGCTGGGTGGCCATCTGGAAGGCGTGCTGGCCCGGCTCAAGGTGGGGCGACAGGCGCAGCACGCGGCTCTTGGGGTCGTACTGGCGCTGCACGTCGGTTTTAGGCAGGCCCGCATCGCCGTCGGCATAGATGACCTTGACGTCATGCCGCTGCGCCAGCCGGCGCTCCAGTCCCTCTGCAGCGTTGCCGACTTCAATCCGGCATTCGACAAACAGGCGCTCGGCCTGTTCGTCAAGCTCGGCGATGTGGTTGTGCCGCGCAATGAAGAAATTGCGCACCTCTTCGTAGTGCATGGGCTGCACGCCCGGCGCGCTGCCCCGGTCATCGCCGAGGCGGGCCGCCATGGTCTCCAGCCGCTCAATGGCATCGCGGTAGCGGCGGTGCAGGCCGATCAGGCTGCGGCCCACGGCCGGCATGTTGGAAGCCAGCTCGCGGATCTCGGCCAAGGACACCGGATCGGCCGCAGAAACATCGGCCAGCGCTTCACGCAGGCCGGCAATCAGGCGGGCCTCTTCGTCTTCGGAAAACATCTGCACATCCACGCCAAAAGCGGCGTTGATCTTCAGCAGCACCGAGACGGTGAGAGGCCGCTGGTTTTGTTCCAGCTGGTTCAGGTAGCTGGGCGACAGCCCCAGCGTGTGGGCCAGCGCGAGCTGGGTCATGCCGCGCTCTTCGCGCAGGCGGCGCAGGCGTATGCCCATGAAGGTTTTTTTCATCTCAAGCGCTCCAGATCATCTGCCCGCATGCTAACGCCATTTTATTCGCAAGATTCGCAAAACCGATAAAAAACCTTCGCACTCCTTCGCCAATTCAGTTCTTCCGCAGATGAATACTTCGGCGTAAATTGCGAATCCATGACAGATCAAGCCCTCAAAACCCGGGTGGTGGAAATGATTTTCCCGGACCAAACCAATCACTACGGCACCTTATTCGGCGGCAATGCCCTGAACCTGCTGAGCAAGGCCGCCTTCATCTCGGCCAGCCGCTACGCCCGGCAATCCGTCGTGATGGCCGCTTGCAAGGAGGTGCAGTTTCACCGGCCGGTGAGGCTGGGCCAGACGCTGGAGCTGATGGCCCAGGTGGTGCGCGTGGGCCGCAGCTCGCTGACGGTGGAGGTGGTCGGCATGGCCGAAAGCCTGGCCACCGGCCAAAGCCAGCGCGCCTTGCAGGGGCGCTTTGAAATGGTGGCCGTGGATGCGCAAGGCAAGCCGGCCGCCATCAAACCGAGCGCCCTGACGCCAAGCCCTGCTTCAACACTTTTAACGGAGACCCTATGAACGCCGCCATCACCGCCATTACCGCCCTGCCAGGCAGTTTCAAGCCCAAAAAATCGGTCGCGCTGTCGGGCGTGACAGCCGGCAACACCGCGCTGTGCAGCGTCGGCAAAACCGGCAACGACCTGCATTACCGCGGTTATGACATCCTGGACATGGCCGATGTCTGCGAGTTCGAGGAAATCGCCCACCTGCTGGTGCATGGCAAGCTGCCCAACAGCGCCGAGCTGCGGGCGTACAAAGCCCGGCTCAAGGCCTTGCGCGGCCTGCCCGCCAGCGTGAAGGAGGCGCTGGAACACCTGCCCGCGTCAAGTCACCCGATGGACGTGATGCGCACCGGTGTTTCCGCACTGGGCTGCGTGCTGCCCGAAAAAGACGAGCACGGCACACCCGGCGCGCGTGACATTGCCGACCGTCTCATGGCGTCGCTGGGCTCCATGCTGCTGTACTGGTACCACTGGTCCACGCAGGGCCGGCGCATCGAGGTCGAAACCGATGACGATTCCATAGGCGCGCACTTTCTGCACCTGCTGCATGGCGTGAAGCCCTCCGCAAGCTGGGAACGCGCCATGCACACCTCGCTCAACCTCTATGCCGAGCATGAGTTCAACGCCTCCACCTTCACCAGCCGCGTGATTGCCGGCACCGGCTCGGACGTCTACTCGGCCATCACCGGCGCCATAGGCGCGCTGCGCGGCCCCAAGCATGGCGGTGCCAACGAGGTGGCGTTTGAAATCCAGAAACGCTACGACTCGCCCGACGAGGCCGAGGCCGACATTCGCCGCCGCGTCGAAGCCAAGGAAGTGGTCATCGGTTTTGGCCATCCGGTCTACACCGTGTCCGACCCGCGCAACGAGGTGATCAAGCGCGTGGCCAGCCAGCTCTCGCAAGAGGCCGGTTCCATGAAGATGTTCAACATCGCCGAGCGGCTGGAGACCGTGATGTGGGACGTGAAAAAGATGTTCCCCAACCTCGACTGGTTCAGCGCCGTCAGCTACCACATGATGGGCGTGCCCACCGCCATGTTCACGCCGCTGTTCGTGATCGCACGCACCTCGGGCTGGGCCGCCCACATCATCGAGCAGCGCCTCGACAACAAGATCATCCGCCCCAGCGCCCACTACACCGGGCCGGATGAGCTGGCCTTCGTGCCGATTGCCGAGCGCGCCTGAATTTTTTCATTTCTCTCGCTCCATTAAGCACCCGCACACATGTCCGCACACATCAGCAACGTTCGCCCCGAATGGGACTCCGTCATCGTCGATATCGTCGATTACGCCCTCAACTACAGCGTCAAGTCGGCCCTCGCCTACGACACGGCGCGCAACATCCTCATGGACACCCTGGGCTGCGGCCTGGAAGCACTGGAATACCCGGCCGCCTGCAAACTGCTGGGTCCGGTCGTCAAGGGTACGGTGGTGCCCAACGGGGCCAAGGTGCCGGGCACGCAGTTCCAGCTGGATCCGGTGCAGGCCGCCTTCAACATCGGCGCGCTGATCCGCTGGCTGGACTTCAACGACACCTGGCTGGCGGCCGAGTGGGGCCATCCCAGCGACAACCTGGGCGGCATCCTGGCGGTGGCCGACTGGCTCAGCCGCAACGCCGTGGCCGCCGGCAAGCCGCCGCTCACCATGCATGCGGTGCTCACGGCCATCATCAAGGCGCACGAGATCCAGGGCGTGATCGCGCTGGAAAACTCCTTCAACAAGGTCGGGCTGGACCATGTGCTGCTGGTCAAGGTCGCGTCCACGGCCGTGGTGTCGCAGCTGCTGGGCTTGAGCCGCGACGAAACCCTGGCCGCCGTGTCGCTGGCCTGGGTCGATGGCCAAAGCCTGCGCACCTACCGCCATGCGCCCAATGCCGGCAGCCGCAAGAGCTGGGCCGCGGGCGACGCGACCAGCCGGGCCGTGCGCCTGGCGCTGATTGCGCAGACCGGCGAAATGGGCTACCCGTCGGCGCTCACGGCCAAGACCTGGGGCTTTTATGACGTGCTGTTCAAGGGCCAGGCCTTCAAGTTTCAGCGGCCCTACGGCAGTTATGTGTCGGAAAACGTGCTGTTCAAGATCAGCTTTCCGGCCGAGTTTCACAGCCAGACGGCCGTGGAAGCCGCCGTCACGCTGCACCAGCAGCTCAAGGCAGCAGGCAAGCGGGTCGAGGACATCGAACGGATCACCATCCGCACGCACGAAGCCTGCATACGCATCATCGACAAACAGGGGCCGCTGAACAACGAAGCCGACCGCGACCACTGCATCCAGTACATGGTGGCCGTGCCGCTGATCTTTGGCAACCTGACCGCTGCCGACTACGAAGACCGTGTGGCGGCGGACCCGCGCATTGACGCCTTGCGGGCCAGGATCCATTGCGTGGAAGACAGCCGTTACACCAGCGATTACCACGACCCGGAAAAACGCAGCATCGCCAATGCGCTGACGGTGGCATTCAAGGACGGCAGCAGCTTTCCCGAAGTCGCGGTCGAATACCCCATCGGCCACAAGCGCCGCCGCGCCGACGGCATTCCGCTACTCGAAGCCAAGTTCCGCACCAACCTGGCGCGGCGCTTTCCGAAAAAGCAGCAGGAGGCAATTCTGGCCGTGAGCCTGGACCAGAAAAAGCTGGAAGCCATGCCAGTGCACGAGTACGTCGACCTCTACGTGATCTAGAAATGTCAACCCCCCACACTCAGCACTTCGTGTCTTCGCTGCCCCCCGAGGGGGCGTCGGCCTCCCTTGGGGCGGCCCGGCGGGAGTCCGTGAGCACCAAACAACAACTGCGCGCACTCGCCGAAGCCCGCCGCGGCGTGCTGGTGCCGGGCGCCTTCAATGCACTCTCGGCCCGGGTCATTGAAGACCTCGGTTTTGAGGCGATTTACGTCACCGGCGCCGGCGTGACCAACATGTGGTTTGGCCTGCCCGACCAGGGTTTTATGGGCCTGGCCGAAATTGCCGACCACACGGCGCGCATTCGCGACGCGGTGCAGCTGCCGCTGATCGTCGATGCCGACACCGGTTTTGGCAACGCCCTCAACGTGCGCCACACGGTGCGCGTGCTGGAGCGAGCCGGCGCCGACTGCATCCAGCTGGAAGACCAGGTGGCGCCCAAGCGCTGCGGCCATTTTGCGGGCAAGGAAGTGATTTCCTGCGAAGAGATGGTGGGCAAGATCAAGGCCGCGGTCGATGCGCGCCACGATCAGGACCTGCTGATCATGGCGCGCACCGATGCCTGCGCGGTGCACGGCTTCGAGGCCGCGATCGAGCGCGCGCAAAAGTTCGGCGAGGCCGGTGCCGACATCCTGTTCGTCGAGGCCGTGACCAAGGCCGATGAAATCCGCGCGCTGCCGCAGCGTTTGCCCAAGCCCCAGCTGATGAACATGGTGATAGGCGGCAAAACGCCTATCTTCGGCACCGACGAGCTGGCCGGGCTGGGCTACGGCATCGTGCTGTATGCCAACGCCGCACTGCAGGGCGCGCTGGCGGGCATGCAGAAAGCCCTGACCGTGCTGCGTGACACCCGGCGTATTGACGAAGACCCGGCGCTGGTCGTACCGTTTGCTGAACGGCAGCGGCTGGTGAACAAGCCCTTGTACGACGCGCTGGAGCGCCAATACACCTGACTGACAAGCCTTTTAGGCCTCTAGCCCATATTGAATGGGTACAAGCAGCTATTAAATTAATAGCAATTTCACATCAACAGGAGACAAGCATGAACACCATCCCCACCGTCAAGCTGCTGATAGGCGGCCAGTTCGTCGAATCGGAAACCACCGAGTGGCGCAACATCGTCAACCCCGCCACCCAGCAGGTGCTGGCGCGCGTGCCCATGGCCACCCGCGCAGAAGTCGATGCCGCCGTCGCCGCCGGCAAGCTGGCCTTTAAAACCTGGCGCCACACACCCATCGGCGTGCGTGCTCGCATCTTTTTGAAATACCAGCAGCTGATCCGCGAACACATGAAGGAAGTGGCCGCCATTCTCACGGCCGAGCAGGGCAAGACCCTGCCCGATGCCGAGGGCGACATCTTCCGCGGGCTGGAAGTGGTGGAACATGCCGCCAACATCGGCAACCTGCAGATGGGCGAGCTGGCCAACAACGTGGCCACCGGCGTTGACACCTACACCGTGCAGCAGCCGCTGGGCGTCTGCGCGGGTATCACGCCCTTCAACTTCCCGGCCATGATTCCGCTGTGGATGTTCCCGATGGCGATTGCCTGCGGCAACACCTTTGTGCTCAAGCCGTCCGAACAAGACCCGATGAGCACCATGCGCCTGGTCGAGCTGGCCATTGAGGCCGGCATTCCGCCCGGCGTGCTCAATGTGGTGCACGGCGGCGAAGAGGTGGTCAACGCGATTTGTGACCATGCCGACATCAAGGCCGTGTCCTTTGTCGGCTCCACGCGCGTGGGCACCCATGTTTACCACCGCGCCTCGCAGGCGGGCAAGCGTGTGCAGTGCATGATGGGCGCAAAAAACCACGCCATCATCCTGCCCGACGCACACAAGGAGCAGACGCTGAACAATCTGATTGGCGCGGGGTTCGGGGCCGCAGGCCAGCGCTGCATGGCGGTGTCTGTCGCCATCCTGGTGGGCGAGGCCCGGAAATGGATTCCTGAGCTGGTCGAGCGCGCCCAGAAATTGGTGATTGGCAATGGGGCCGCGGCCGGCACCGATGTCGGGCCCGTGATTTCTTGCGCCGCGAAAGAGCGCGTGGAAAGCCTGATCGCGCAAGGTGTGGCCGAAGGGGCGACGCTGGACCTCGACGGCCGCCAGCCGCCGCTGGATGGGGGTGTGCGTGAAGGCAATTTCGTCGGCCCCACCATCTTCTCGGGCGTCAAGCCCGGCATGGCCATCTACGACCAGGAAATCTTTGGCCCGGTGCTGTGCATTGCAGAGGCTGCCAACCTGGACGAGGCGATTGCCCTGATCAACGCCAACCCCAACGGCAACGGCACGGCGCTGTTCACCCAGTCGGGGGCGGCGGCGCGCAAGTTTCAGGAAGAGGTCGACGTGGGCCAGGTCGGCATCAACGTGCCGATTCCGGTGCCGGTGCCGCTGTTCTCGTTCACCGGTTCGCGCGCGTCGAAGCTCGGCGACCTGGGCCCCTATGGCAAGCAGGTGGTGCTGTTCTATACCCAGACCAAGACCATCACCGAGCGCTGGTTTGACGACAGCAGCGTGGCCGGCGCGGTCAACACCACGATCAGCCTGCGCTGAACAGAACCGAATGAACTTCGAACTGTCGGACGAGCAGCGCGCCTTCCAACACAGCGCGCGCGACTTCGCTGCGGGCGAGTTCGCACCGCATGCGGCGCGCTGGGACGCGGAAGGCATATTCCCGCGCGAGGCGCTGGCCGCGGCGGGCCGGCTCGGCTTTTGCGGCCTGTATGCCGACGAGCGTTACGGCGGCCTGGGCCTGCCCCGGCTTGATGCGACGCTGGTGTTTGAAGAGCTGGCCGCGGCCTGCCCTTCCACCACGGCCTACCTGACGATCCACAACATGGCGACCTGGGTGGTGACGTGCTGGGCCAGCCCCGAGCTGGCGCAGGCCTGGGGGCCGCTGCTGAGCGCTGGCGAAAAGCTCGCCTCTTACTGCCTGACCGAACCCGGTGCGGGCTCGGACGCCGCCGCGCTGCGCACCACCGCCCTGCGCGAGGGTGATCACTATGTGCTCAACGGCAGCAAGGCCTTCATCTCGGGCGCGGGTGCCACCGATGTGCTGGTGGTCATGGCGCGCAGCGGCGGCGCAGGCGCGGCCGGTATTTCGGCGCTGCTGGTGCCGGCCGACACGCCCGGCGTCAGCTTTGGCCGCAAGGAAGAAAAAATGGGCTGGAACAGCCAGCCCACCCGCACCATCGCCTTTGACAACGTGCGGGTGCCGATCAACCATCTGCTTGGCGAAGAAGGCGGGGGCTTTCGCATCGCCATGAAGGGGCTGGACGGCGGGCGCATCAACATCGCCACCTGCTCGGTCGGCGCGGCGCAGGGCGCGCTGGACGCGGCGCGGCGCTACATGCATGAGCGCAGCCAGTTCAAGCGCAAGCTCAGCAGTTTTCAGGCCCTGCAGTTCAAGATTGCCGACATGGCGACCGAGCTGGTGGCCGCGCGCCAGATGGTGCGGCTGGCCGCGTCCCGGCTCGATGCCGGAGTGCCGCAGGCGACTGTGTACTGCGCCATGGCCAAGCAGTTTGCCACCGACATCGGCTTTCGCGTCTGCAACGAGGCGCTGCAAATCCACGGCGGCTACGGCTACACGCGCGAGTACCCACTGGAGCGCTACCTGCGCGATGCGCGCGTGCACCAGATTGTGGAAGGCACCAACGAAATCATGCGCGTGATCGTCTCGCGCCGCATGCTGGAAACCGACAACACAGACCCTACCAAGGAGATCCGATGAGCCCAACGACATACGAAGGCCTGCAGCTTGAGTTGCGCGGCCACACCGCCGTGCTGACCCTGGCCAACCCACCCGCCAACACCTGGACGGCACAAAGCCTGGCGGCACTCACGCAATTGGTCGCCGACCTCAACGCCAGGCGCGATATCTACAGCCTGGTCGTCACCGGCCAGGGCGAGAAGTTTTTTTCGGCCGGCGCCGACCTGAAGCTGTTTGCCGACGGCGACAAGGCCGTGGCACGCGAGATGGCGCGCCGCTTCGGCGAAGCGTTTGAGGCGCTGTCCGGTTTTCGCGGCCTGTCGATTGCCGCGATCAACGGCTATGCCATGGGCGGCGGTCTCGAATGCGCGCTGGCCTGCGACCTGCGCATCGCCGAGGAACAGGCGCAGATGGCCTTGCCCGAGGCCGCCGTGGGTCTCTTGCCCTGCGCGGGTGGCACGCAGTGGCTGAGCTGGCTGGTCGGCGAGGGCTGGGCCAAGCGCATGGTGCTGTGCGGCGAGCGCGTGGACGCGGCCACCGCGCTGCGCATCGGCCTGGTCGAAGAAGTCGTGCCGCGCGGCCAGGCATTGGCGCAGGCCCTGCTGCTGGCCCAGCGTGTGGAAAAACAAAGCCCGACCAGCGTGGCCGCCTGCAAGCGCCTGATTCAGGGCGCCCGCACGCAGTCGCCCGCCGCCACCCTGGTGGCCGAGCGCGAGGCTTTTGTCGATTTATTTGACAGCCAGGACCAGCGCGAAGGCGTGAGCGCCTTTCTGGCCAAGCGCGCGCCGGTGTGGCGTAACGCCTGAAATGACCATGAAAGAAATGACGATGACCGACGTCGTCCTGTTTGACGAGCTGCCCACGGCCTGCGGCCGGCGTTTTGGCCTGGCCACGCTCAACGCCCCCGCCACGCTCAACGCCTTGTCCCTGCCCATGGTGCAGGCGCTGACCCCGGCCCTGCGTGCCTGGGCGGCCGACCCCGGTGTGGTGGGCGTGCTGCTGCAGGCCAGCGGTGACAAAGCCTTTTGCGCGGGCGGCGACCTGCGCGAGCTTTACCAGTCCATGCGCGACTGCTGCGCCGGCCCCAACCCCTATGCACAGGGCTTCTTCGCGCAGGAATACCAGCTCGACCACCTGATCCACCGCTACCCCAAGCCGGTGCTGTGCTGGGGCCAGGGTATTGTGATGGGCGGTGGCATCGGCCTGATGGCGGGTGCTTCGCACCGTGTGGTGACTTCTACCAGCAAGCTCGCCATGCCCGAAATCAGCATCGGCCTGTATCCCGACGTGGGCGGCAGCTGGTTCCTGCGCCGTATGCCTGGGCGCGTCGGCCTGTTTCTGGCGCTGACGGGCGCGCCGCTGAACGCGGCCGATGCGCTGTTTTGCGGCCTGGCGGACTTTCATGTCGGCGCGCAAAGCCGGGCCGAGGTGCTGGCCGCCATGGGCGCGGGCCGGTGGAGCGATGTGGCGGACGAGAATCGCGCCGAACTGTCACGCCTGCTGGCGGGCCATGCCACCGATACACAGGCCGAATCAAAACTGCACCTGCACTTCGACCAGATCAATGCGCTGATGGCCGGCGACGACCTGCTGGACATCGCGGCGCGGCTGCGCAACCTGCACAGCGACGACCCCTGGCTGGCGGGCGCGGCCGCCACCTTTGCCAGGGGCTCGCCGACCTCGGCTGCGCTGGCTTTTGAACTGTGGCAACGGGTGCACCACCTGTCGCTGGCCGAGGTGTTCCGCCTGGAATACCGGGTCTCGCTGGGCTGTTGCGCGCACCCTGACTTTGCCGAAGGCATACGCGCGCTGCTGATCGACAAGGACCGCAACCCGCACTGGACGCCACAGACGCTGGAGCATGTCACGCCGGAGTGGATCAACGAGCACTTTGAACCCCGCTTCGCCGCACCCCATCCGCTGGCCGCGCTGGCCTGAAATCTGAACCCCCTTCAAACCATCCTGAGGAGACACACATGAAAATCGCATTCATTGGCTTGGGCAACATGGGCGCGCCCATGGCGCTGAACCTGCACAAGGCCGGCCACGAGGTGGCGGGCTTCGACCTGTCGGAAGATGCCTGCAAGCGGCTGGGCGAGGAGGGACTGCGGATTGCCGGCTCGGCCCAGGACGTGGTGCGTGGCGTCGAGGTCGTCATCAGCATGCTGCCAGCCAGTCAGCATGTGGAGTCGCTTTATTTTGGCAACGGCCAGCCCGGCCTGCTGAACCAGTTGCCCGCCGGCACCCTGGTGATCGACTGCAGCACGATTGCCGCTGCCACTGCGCGCAAGGTGGCCGAGGGCGCCACCAAGCGGCAGATCGCCTGCATTGACGCGCCCGTGTCCGGTGGCACCGGTGGCGCCGTCGCAGGCTCGCTGACCTTCATGGTTGGCGGCACGGCCGGGGATCTGGAGCGTGCGCGGCCTTTGCTGGAGAAGATGGGGCAAAACATTTTTCACGCCGGCGAGGCCGGTGCCGGCCAGACCGCCAAGATCTGCAACAACATGCTGCTGGGCATCCTGATGATCGGTACGTCGGAGGCGCTGGCGCTGGGTGTGGCCAACGGGCTGGACCCCAAGGTGCTGTCCGAGATCATGCGGCGCAGCTCGGGCGGCAACTGGGCGCTGGAAAAATACAACCCCCTGCCGGGTGTGATGGAAAATGCGCCCGCCTCGAAAAAGTACATGGGCGGTTTTGGCACCGACCTCATGCTCAAGGACCTGGGCCTGGCGCAAGAAAATGCCACAGCCGTGCGCGCAGCCACACCGCTGGGCGGATTGGCGCGCAGCCTGTATGCCGCGCACAGCCTGGCCGGCGGCGGCGCGCTGGATTTTTCCAGCGTGATCCGGCTGCTGCAGAAGTCGCAGGCCTGAGTTTGCTATCTTTCCGATAGCTGCTTGCGCCCGATGTACATGGGCCGTAGCCACAATCAGTCTGGTGCTGGAACTATTCAAAAACCGATGCGTTCGATCCGGGTCTCGATAAACGCCTTGAACCGCCGCGTGAACACGTCGTTGCCGCCGGCCGTTTTGACGGACAGATAAGCGTTGCGCCTGACAGTTTCGACAATGGCTTGAATCATCTGATCAGCGCGAGCCGCCGAAAGCCCGAAGTGCGGCGCGGCTTCACGGGCCAGGGCCAAGCTGGAGGCGTGCTGCCCCGGCAGAATGGCCAGCTCCTGGTAGCCCGCGTGGCTATTTAACTGGGCCACCAGGTCGAAGGCTGGCGCCAGTCGCCAGAAGCCGAAACCCTGATGCAGCCCAGCGTGTGCATAGCGGCGCACGACCGCGCCGGGCTGGAGCGGCTGCTGCGCTACTGCGCCCGCCCGCCGTTTGCCATGGAGCGG
>Ga0208735_100588_pt1 | contig 13918 bp, 16 predicted proteins | sample Subbio12Aug_8Aab_FD_184829 | JGI IMG/M metagenome (GOLD analysis project Ga0208735, IMG submission 184829) | Serpentinite rock and fluid subsurface biosphere microbial communities from McLaughlin Reserve, California, USA - CR12Aug_8Aab (SPAdes) | ecosystem: Environmental > Terrestrial > Deep... | reverse complement strand
ACTGCACCAGGTTGTAGGTGAAGCTGTCGTAGTTGTCGATCATCAGCAGCATGAAGCAGCCATCCTAGGGTTGTGCCGGTTGGGCGCGCAAACGCGCAAATTCGGCGCGCTCGAACTCGATGCTGGCTGCGATCAAGGCCCGGTAGGCCGCCTCCAGCACCTGCGCCGGGGCCCCGAGCGCGCTGGCCTGCGCCTGCACGCTCTCAAGGATGGCGTCGATGCGCTCTTGGTCGTAAATCAGGTTCGGGTCTTGCTTGATGCGCCCGGCTTGCGCTACGTAGCCACAGCGCAGCGCCAGCAAGGGCACGATCTGCGCGTCGAGGGCGTCGATGTGCGCGCGCACCTCGGCCATGTTGGCACAAAAAACCGGCGCGCTGGTGTGGGTCTGGCTCATTCAAATCCCTCCTGCACCATTTCGGCTGCACGCAGCAGCGCGCGCGCCTTGTGTTCGGTCTCGCTCCACTCGAGTTCGGGCACCGAATCGGCCACCACCCCAGCCGCCGCCTGCACGTGCAATTGCCCGTCTTTGACGATGCCGGTGCGGATGGCGATGGCCAAGTCCATGTCGCCGGCATAGCTCAGGTAGCCGCAGGCGCCGCCGTAGAGGCCGCGCTTGACGGGCTCGAGCTGGTCGATCAGCTCCATCGCGTGCACCTTGGGCGCGCCGGTGAGGGTGCCGGCGGGGAAAGTGGCTTTGAGCACATCCATATTGCTCAACCCGGGCTGCAGCAGGCCCTCGACGTTGCTCACGATGTGCATCACGTGGCTGTAGCGCTCGATCACGAAGGCGTCGCTCACGCGCACGCTGCCGGTCTGGGCGATGCGCCCGATGTCGTTGCGCGCCAGGTCGATCAGCATCACGTGCTCGGCGCGCTCTTTGGGGTCGGCCAGCAGCTCCTGTTCGGCGGCGCGGTCCAGCTCCGGCGTGGCCCCGCGCGGGCGCGTGCCGGCCAGCGGCCGGATGGTGACCTTGCAGCCCTCGGACACGCGCTCTTGGCGCACCAGAATTTCGGGCGAAGCGCCCGCCACTTGGAAGTCGCCAAAATCGTAGTAATACATGTAGGGGCTGGGGTTGAGCGAGCGCAGGGCACGGTACAGGCTCAGCGGGCTTTGCTCGAAGCGCTGGCTGATGCGCTGCCCGACCTGCACCTGCATGAAGTCGCCAGCGGCGATCAGCTCTTTGGCGCGCGCCACGGCAGCCAAGTAGTCGGCGCGGGCAAAGGCGCGCTCGGGCGGCTGCACCGGGCTGGGCTGCAGCGCCGGCGCGGCTACTGGGCGTTGCAGCGCCGCCAGCAGCGCCTGCAGGCGCTGGCGCGCCAGGGCGTAGGCCTCGGGCTGGGCCGGGTCGGCATAGACGATCAGGTGCAAGCGGCCCGAGAGGTTGTCGATCACCGCCAGCTGTTCGCACTGCAGCAGCAGGATGTCGGGGCAGCCCAAGGGGTCGGGCGGGCAGCTGTGCAAGAGCTTGTGCTCGATGTGGCGCACCGTGTCGTAGCCAAAGTAACCGGCCAGCCCGCCACAAAAGCGCGGCCAGCCCGGCGGCAGCGCAACCTTGAAGCGCTGCTGGTAGGCGGCGATGAAATCGAGCGGGTTGCCGCTGGCCTGTTCGACCAACACCCCGTCGTGCAGCACCTCGGTGCGCGCCGCGGCCCCAAAACCGCTGGCGCGCAGCACCGTGCGCGCCGGCAAGCCGATGAAGCTGTAACGCCCGAAGCGCTCGCCACCCACCACCGACTCGAGCAAAAAGCTGTAGCGCCCAGCCTCGGGGCCACCGTGCGCCAGTTTGAGGTAGAGCGAGAGCGGGGTTTCGAGGTCGGCCAGCGTCTCGGCGCTCAGGGCGATGCGGTTGTAGCCCTGGGCCGCCAGGTGCTGGAATTCGGGTTCGGTGATCACGTCGAGGGGCTTCCTTTGCGCGCGGCTCTGGCGCGGGCGCGGCAGGGGTTCAGTTTGCGGCCGATCAAGTGTAGCAAAGGCGGCACCCACCCCAGCGCGCCCAGTGGTAGGATGCGCCCTTTAAGGCCCCTCACTTGCGCAGGCGTCGGGCTTCGCACCTGTGCACCCAGTTTCCCCCGTTTACCGGAGACACGCATGAGCACCAGCGTCACCTACGTTGACCCGATCCAGCCCGAAAACAAAATGCGCCTGTACCGCACCAAGGTGATCAACATCATCGGCGGGCCGGGCTGCGACAAATCGCTGTTTTCTTCCAGCATCGTGCTCAAGCTGCACCTGATGGGTAAAACGGTGGAAATGGTGCCAGAAATCGCCAAAATCCGCGTCTGGCAGCGCGATTTCGCCTCGCTGCGCAACCAGTACGCCCTGGCGCTGGAGCAGTTTCAAATGCTGGAGGTGCTCAACGGCCAAGTGCAATACCTGGTCACCGAGGGCTCGCTGCCGCAACTGTTGTACTACAACCAGACCTACGCCGACAACATCTGCGACGTGAGCAAAACCCACGCCCAGATACTGGCTTGGTACCGGCAGTTCGAGAACAACAACATCTTTGTGCAGCGCGACTTGGACAAAAAATACATCCGCAGCGGCCGCCTGCAAGACGAAACCCAAGCGCGCGAGATCGACAGCCAGATGCGCACCCTGCTCGCCAACGACGGCATCCGCTACAAGCTGCTGGCCCCAGATCACCGCGCCATCATCGAGTACGCGGCGACCTTGGAGTAAGAGGCTGAGCGGGCGGCCCCCAGCCTCCCAGCCCCCTTAGACCAGCAAGGCGTTGACGCGGCGCACGTAGCCGGCCGGGTCTTGCGGCAGCCCGCCTTCGGCCAGCAGCGCCTGGTCAAACAAAATGTGCGCCAAGTCGTCGAACTGCGCCGACTGCTCGAGCTTTTGCACCAGCGCGTGCGCCGGGTTGAGCTCCAGTATCGGCTTGGCATCGGGGGCTTTTTGCCCGGCCGCCTTGAGCATGCGCGCCAGCTGGTTCGACAGCTCGCCCTCGCCCACCACCAAGCAAGCGGGTGAATCGACCAAGCGCGCGGTCATGCGCACGTCGGACGCCTTGTCGGCCAGCACCGTTTTCAGGCGCTCGAGCAAGGGCTTGTACTGCTCGGCGGCGGCCTCGGTGGCCTGCTTTTCGGCTTCGTCTTGCAGCTGACCCAAATCCACCGCGCCCTTGGCCACGCTTTGCAACGGGGTGCCGTCGAACTCGTGCAAAAACGACAGCGCCCACTCATCGACCCGATCGGTCATCAGCAGCACCTCGATGCCCTTTTTGCGAAACAGCTCGAGCTGCGGGCTGCTCTTGGCCGCGTCCAGGTTGTCGGCCGTGAGGTAGTAGATCGCTTTCTGGCCCGCTTTCATGCGCGCCTTGTAGTCGGCCAGGCTCACGGCCACGGCATCGCTCTGGGTGGAGGCAAAGCGCAGCAGGCGCGCGATGCGCTCGCGGTTGCCAAAGTCCTCGCCCAGCCCTTCTTTGAGCACGGCGCCAAACTCGGCGTAAAAGCGGCGGTATTTGTCGTTGGGCGGCGCGGCCTCGGCATCGGCCGTGGCCTCGGTGGCGGCAGCGGCGGGCTCCACCCCCTGCTGTGCCAAGTCTTCGAGCAGCGCCAGCACGCGCCGGGTGTTGCCCTCGCGGATGGCCTTCACGTCGCGGCTCTCTTGCAGCAGCTCGCGGCTGACGTTGAGCGGCAAGTCGGCCGAATCGATCACCCCTTTGACCCAGCGCAGGTAGCTGGGCAGCAGCGCCTCGGCCTCGTCCATGATGAACACGCGCCGCACGTAGAGCTTGACGCCGGGTTTTTTGTCGCGGTTCCAGAGGTCGTGCGGGGCCTTGGCCGGGATGTAGAGCAGCTGCGTGTACTCGGTTGTGCCCTCGACGCGGTTGTGGCTCCAGGCCAGTGGCGCTTCGTAGTCGTGGCTGATGGCTTGGTAAAAATCGCTGTACTGCTCTACGCTCAGGTCTTTTTTGGGCCGCGTCCAGAGCGCGCTGGCGGCGTTGACCTGCTCCCACTCGTCGCGCAGCACCGATTCGCCTTTGTCGGCGTCCCATTCCTCTTTGCGCATCAGGATCGGCAGGCTGATGTGATCCGAGTATTTGCCGATGATGCCCTTGAGCTTCCAGCGCGTGAGGTATTCGCTGGCGTCGTCGCGCAGGTGCAAGGTGATGCAGGTGCCGCGCTCAACGCGGGTGATGGCTTCGGTCTCAAACTCGCCCGTGCCCGCGCTCACCCAGCGCACCCCTTGCTCGGGCGGCAAACCGGCGCGGCGGCTCTCGACCGTGATGCGGTCGGCGACGATGAAGCCGGAATAAAAACCGACGCCAAACTGGCCGATCAGTTGCGCGTCTTTTTGCTGGTCGCCGCTCAGGCGGCTCATGAAGGCCTTGGTGCCGCTCTTGGCGATGGTGCCCAGGTGCTCGATCGCCTCGGCCTCGCTCATGCCGATGCCGTTGTCGCTGATGGTGAGGGTTTTGGCCTCGGCATCAAAGCCCACGCGCACTTCCAGCGTCGGCGCGTCCTCAAACAGCGCCGCGTGGTCGAGCGCCTCAAAGCGCAGCCGGTCGCAGGCGTCGGAAGCGTTGGAGATGAGCTCGCGCAAGAAGATGTCTTTGTTGGAATACAGCGAATGCGTGACCAAGTGCAGCAACTGGGCCACTTCGGTCTGGAATGCGTGATGGGTGCTCATGGGGTGCGGATGGGGTTCGGTAACGGTGGAAGGATGCGGGGTACTGGGTGTGCGCTGGGCGCAACGGTTTGCTAGTTTGGGGCTGGTGAGGGGATTTCAAGTTGCGGGGTGGGGGGGTGGTTGGCTTGGGTCTGGCTGGGGAGGGTTTGGTTGGCTAGAGGTGCGTTGGGGCAATGAAGGTTGGTTGGCTAGGGCTGGGGCTGGCAGGGGCTGCCGGCCTCATACCGTCCGCTGCGCGGCCAAAAATCGGCCAACAGCCCCTGCCAGCCCCAGCCCTATTTGTAGCTCCTCACGGCACTTTGCAGCCGCACTTTGCAGCCGCGTGGACGCTGTGTACAATGCCCCTAACAGTTTGTGAGGGGGCCCACATACACTCTTGCACCGATCAGCCGCGCCTAGCCGGCCTGCGACCGGCAGGCTTCGCACAGCGGGACACTTCATAGCATGAAGAAACGCTTCGAGCACATGCTCACACGTTGCGTTGCATGTCATTTTGGTGGATGCAGCCTGTGTTTTCTGCGCGCATATTGTGTCTTCAATCGACTTTGATGCTACCGGTACAATTCCACAAGGTGAGCATCGTGTTTCAATATGTCCGTTTTTAGCCATAAATTGTGGTCAGACTTCGAGACACTCACAATACCCACTGATCACTCAATGAAAACATAAACCTCTTGCGGCAAACAAATCGCACTTCAAGAGTGGCCACGTCACACTTAACAAATTAACAAATTAACAAATCGGATCAGAAAATGACATTCACGCAAGCACATCCCGGCCGGGATCAACTCCAATAAACCTCTTAATGACCCCCTGAAATTAACACAATCAACTGAAAGCACAAGCCATGCACGATACAGCAATGATCAATGCCAAAATGTTTGTACAAACATATCTCAAAGACGGCACAGACATTAGATTGGCAGATATAGGAGCACAGAATGTCACGGGTAGCATTAAAGACATATGCCCAGCCAATGTGCAGTATACTGGCGTAGATTTTATTGATGCCAAAGGTGTTGATGTAATCCTTAAAGATCCATACCATCTTCCATTTGAAGATGGTACATTTGATATAGTCACAGCCTCATCATGCCTTGAGCACTCAGAATTTTTTTGGGATCTATTTTTGGAAATGCTTAGAATTGTAAAAAACGATGGCTTAATCTACATAAACGCACCTTCTAACGGACGGTATCACAGATACCCCGTCGACTGCTGGAGATTTTATCCAGACAGCGGATTGGCACTATCTAATTATGGAAATAAAAAAGGCTACAATTGCTCCCTGATGGAATCTTATACATCAAATCAGATTAAATTGTGGAATGATTTTGTGTGCATAATAATTAAAGATAAAGCCCATGCTGGCATTTACAAAAACAGAATAACAGATGGCTTCAAGAAATACACCAACGGCCGATCACTGGAGTGCACCAACAATGGCCACACATTAAAAAAATCAAATGAGTGTGAAGCGCCGGAGGATCAAAGATTTATAGGCTGGAAGATAAACAAATTTTTATTAAGACTCATCGCACGGGCCTGAACTTCCGACCACGAATCCCCTCCCCGTGCACACACTGCCTAAAATCAGAGCCAAAAAACGTGGTCAGCGCACGTTTTGCGTTGGGTCCAAAACGGAGGCAGGCAACCATTTCGCACTATCTTGCGCCTTGTCGCTGCGCGCCAGATCTCCGCCTCGGCTTCAACCTCTTCGGCAGAAACCAGATCACCCGCATTGGCCGAATCCAAGCCAATCTGCACCTGACGCCGGAACCACTCGTCATGAGCGGTGGCTTCCTGCTGCTTGCGCACAAAGTCGCGCATATAGTCGCGCAGCAACTGCGCCGCACTGCGGTCGCAGGATTTTGCAGCGGTAGCAAACTCGGCCTTCAGCGCATCGTCAACACGAAACGTAAAGGTGGCTTCGCTCATGTGATGGGCCTCAATGTGTTACAAACGGCGTTCACTGTAACACATGCGCTCCTTCCAGCGCAAATCACCGCGGTAAATCTTGCTCCAGCAACGAGTTACATGAGGCTGGGGCGCTGGGGGCTTTGGCCGATTTTTGGCCGCGCAGCTAAACGACATGAGGCCGACTGCCCCCAGCGCCCCAGCCCCTCCCCCCACGGGGGCTCACCTTGACCGGACCACGATTTTCTGGCACATGGCACGTTTTGGCCTTGTGCGCAACGCACCCTGATTCCATGTGGCCCGCGCAGCTCGGCCTTGACACTACTCACGCTCCGCGTTAATATCGGCACCCGTGCCTATCAAAAACTTCAAGTGCAAAGACACGCAAGCCTTCTTTGAGGGCGAGCGCGTCAAGCGCTGGGTGAACATTGAGCGGCCTGCCCTGCGCAAGCTTGCGCTGCTGGACTGGTCTGCTGTGCTGGACGATCTGAAGGTGCCGCCCGGCAACCGGTTGGAAGCGCTGAAAGACGATCGTCAAGGACAGCACAGCATACGAATCAATCAGCAGTGGCGCCTGTGCTTCGTCTGGACCGCGGATGGGGCCGCAGATGTTGAGATCATCGATTACCACTAAAGGAAACGCCATGCGCACCGTGCCACCCGTTACGCCGGGCGAGATGCTCGAAGAAGAGTTCCTCAAGCCCCTCGGCCTTACGAAGTACCGCCTAGCCAAAGACATCGGCGTGCCTGCACAGCGGATCGGCGAAATCGTGGCGGGAAAACGCGCCGTCACGGCCGACACAGACCTTCGGCTTTGCCGCTACTTTGGCTTGAGCGACGGCTGGTGGTTGCGCGGCCAAGCCGCCTACGACACCGCCATTGCCAAACAGGCCCTGCAAAAGGAGCTGGCCGCCATACAAAGGTGTCCCCTGTTGGCGGCGTAGACTGGCACGCGCCCGACGCAGCGTGGCGATGTGGCGGCGCTAGGTTTTGCCGGGCGATGGCACAACGGCGACGTTACATGCAACCAAGTGTCCTGCACGTTGTGCCCATTTTGTAGCAGGAAAATCGGGGGCAGACCATGTGCCTGATGTCAGGCCTAGCTGGGCGTGGGGCGCCCAAGGCGGCCGGTCGATATCATGAGTTGGGGCGCTGGGGGCAGTTGGCCGATTTTTGGCCGCGCAGCTAAACGGCATGAGGCCGGCTGCCCCCAGCGCCCCAACCCCCACCCCGCTTTCGAAGTCATGGTCGCCCCACGGTTGTGGATAGCCCAAACAGCTTGACCGTGTTTCGCTTTTAAGCGACAATCAGCCATGTTCGAGATCAGGCACTACATCACCGACGACGGCCGCGACGTGTACGCGGACTGGCGCGACGAGGTGAAGGACATCAAGGCAAAGATCGCCATTGTGACCGACGCGTGTACCGCCTCGAGCTGGGCAATTTCGGTGACCACAAGCCATGCAGAGATGGTGTGTGGGAGCTTCGCATCGACGCAGGGCTAGGCTACCGCGTCTATTACACGCAAGCCGGGAAAACCGTGGTCTTGCTGCTTTGCGGTGGCAACAAGCGTTCTCAGGACGCCGACATTGCGAAGGCGTGCGCATACTGGAAGGACTGGCAGCGCAGCAACATAAAACAGGAGAAAAGGCGATGAAAGATCGAGCACATGACGACGCGATGGCTGAAGCCTTTCGCCAAGACCCGGCCTATGCGGTCGAACTGCTGAACAGCATCCTCGAGGACGGCGACCAAGGCGAGCTGTTGATCACGCTGCGCCAGATGACGAAAGCGTTTGGCGGCGCCTCGAAAGTGGCCGAGCAAGCGCAGCTCAACAGCACGCACATTTACCGCACGCTGTCGGCCAAAGGCAATCCGGAGCTTCGCAGCCTGTCGGCGATTCTCAAAACGATGGGCTTGCGCCTCGCGGTGCAGCCTATCCACAGCCCGACCGCGCACGCATGAGCAAGGCTTGCTTTGGCAAGAAAGTCGGGGTCAGACAACGATTTTGCAAAGCATGACTGCGGGTTATTTGTCGCATCCCCGGGGGATGCGACAGCTAGGTTTGCCGGGCGATGGCGGCCCGTTCGACGAGGAAGGTCAATCAATGTCAGGGCTCAAGCGCGTCGAGCATTGACCTTGGCGGGCAAGCTCGAAGCTCACTTGGCAATACCCAAAAACACCGCCAAGCAACGCTCGACCTCCACCATGGCTCGGCGTCGAGGCTTCCGAATGCTGGCCCTACCCGGTCGCGCTTTACGGTGATCGCCTTGTCCACCATGACTTGAGATCGCCGCGCATCAAACCGTCCAGCCCTCCACCTCTGCAGCGGACTCATCCATCAACTGCTGCATGGCCGAATCGGCGCTGTCGGCTTGTGCCACGAGCAGGCTTTGGCGTCGGCATTCCTGCGCAAAGTCGGGGCGGCGTGTGTCGGGCACCCAGATTTGCACCGGGCGCAAGCCCGCCATGCGCATCGCGTCGCGGTGCTTTTGGACGCGTGCATTGACGTGCGTGGTTCCCATGTGAATTCAGTTCGCTGTGCGCAACAACCCAATCAGCAGCGGCGAACGGGGCTCGGCGAAGGGGTTGACCACGGTCACGCCGCGCCAAGTAAAGCCGTGGTGCAAATCAGCCCTCGTACAACTCAGCGCGTATCCAGTTGCGCGCCCCACTGGATTTTTGCAGCCGCAGCCGTGCGAGCAAGTCGAGTTTGGCGGCCTCGCGTGTGCTGCCACCAGCCTGCACGGGTGCCATGGTGGCAACAGGTTTGCCACGTGACAACACCGTAACAACCTCACCACTGGCAACCTCGCGCAGCAGGCTGGAAAAGTGCCGATTGGCGTCGGCGGCAGTAATGGTTTTCATGGGGTTGCTCACAGGTAGTGTGCTGCACTACATTATCGTCTTGCCGTGCGCGCCGTCAAGTTCCGCACGTTGCCGCCACTTTGCAGCCCGGAAAATCGGTGGCAGAACAGATTTTCTTGCTTGACTTGCCGATCACTCAGCAGGGCGACTGGCCAATCTCATGGCGCTGGGGCGCTGGGGGCTTTGGCCGATTTTTGGCCGCGCAGCTAAACGGCATGAGGCCGGCTGCCCCCAGCGCCACAGCGCCTACCCAGAGCACCCGGTCCGCTCCCACGCCGCCCAACCCGACGATCAAAACCGCTCGTTTGGCCCCAGATAGCGCCACTGCCCCAGCGGCAACTGCCCCAGTTGCACGCGCCCGATGCGCACGCGCTTGAGGCCCACCACGTGCAGCCCGACTTGTTCGCACATGCGCCGGATCTGGCGCTTCATGCCCTCGCGCAGCACGAAGCGCAGCTGCTCCGGGTTTTGCCACTGCACCTGCGCGGCTTTGAGCACCCGGCCGTCGATCTGCAGCCCATGGCGCAAGCGCTGCAGCAGCTCCGGGGCAAACACCGCCTGCACGTTTTGCGCCACCACCCCCGGCCCCTGCGGGCCGTTGGGGGCCCAGTGCACGCGCACCAGGTATTCTTTTTCCACCCCGGAATCGGCCCCGATCAGCGCCTTGGCCACGCGCCCATCTTGCGTCAGCACCAGCAGGCCGGTGGAATCGATGTCCAGCCGGCCCGCTGGCGCCAGGCCGCGCGTGTGGCTGGGTGCAAAGCGGCGCGGGCTGCGGTCCTCGCGCCAGCGCGTGCCGGGCTGCACCAGCACGGCGGCGCTCTGGTGCCCGTCTTCGGGCAGGCCGCTCACGAAGCCCACCGGCTTGTGCAGCACGATCGTCACGCGCTCGTCTTGCTGCTGGCGCGCCGCCGGCGCCACCTCGATGCGGTCGGCGGCCGTCACCGCCTGCCCGGTCTGGGCGGGTTGGCCGTTGACCGTGACCCAGCCACGCGCCACCCATTCGTCGGCCTCGCGACGCGAACACAGGCCCATTTCGGCCAGCCGTTTGTTGATGCGCACACTCTCTTGCATGGCAGCGAGTGTAGTGCGCCGGTGCACCGGTTCACGCCGCCGCACACCGCACCGGCCAGAACCGTGCCGATCAACCCTCGCTGGGCAGGGCATAGGCGCGCAGCGCCGCAAGGTCGAGCACCCGCAAACCGCCATACGTGACCTCGATCAGGCCCTGCCGATGCAGCGTGGCCAGCGCCAGGTTCACGCGCTGACGCGACAAGCCGACCAAATAAGCCAGCTCCTGCTGCGTGATGCGCAACAGCTGCCCCACACCCGGAAACAACCCCGGGTGAAACAGATTGGCTAGGCTGCGCGCCACCCGCACCTCGGGCTCGCTCAGGCGGTCGATCTCGCGCGCGGCGATGAACTGCCCTAGGCGCTCGTTGAGCTGGCACATGACAAAGCGGTTGAAGCCGATCGAATGGTCCAGCAGCCAGTGAAAGGTCTCGACCGGCAGCCCCGCCACCAAGCTCTTGCGCAGCGCCTGCACGTTGTAGCGGTAGGGCTCGCGCTTGAGCGCCGTGCCTTCACCAAACCAGCCCCCGGGGGCCAAGCCGGCAAAGGTCATGATCGGGCCCAGGCTGTCGTCGTTGCTCATCTTGAGCAAGCCCTCGACCAGCCCGAACCAGAAGGTCACCGGTCGCCCCACGCGGCAAATCGAATCGCCCGGCTGCGCCAGCGTCACCATCAGCTCGCTGCGCACGCGCTCGCGTTCATCCGCACTCAGGCGCGGCACCCAGACGATCGCCGCAAACTCCGCGTCGCTCAAAGCCCGCGCCCGCTGCCGCAAACCTTCCCGATAAACCATCGTTGCCTCCAGTCGCGCCACACAACCTAGGGTAAGTCCTAGCAGGGCTGCACCCTAGATTGTCGTCGCAAGGACAACATGGCGTCAAACCCTGGCGTACAGTGCGCAACAGATTCAAGCCGATATGACGCCCGCTCATGGGCCTGGCTGCCAGATTAGAGGAGACGATATGCACACCACCTTTCCGCGCTTGTTGCTGGAACACGCCGCCAAGCGCCCCACCGCACCGGCGATGCGCGAAAAAGAATACGGCATCTGGCAGAGCATCGACTGGCGCGGCATGGCCGACCTGGCCAGCCACATTGCCGCCGGCCTGCACCAGCTGGGCTTGCGCCGCGGCGAACACCTGATCGTCATCGGGGCCAACCGGCCGCGCCTGTACGCCTCCATGCTGGCGGCGCAGGCCCTGGGCGCGGTGCCGGTGCCGCTGTACCAAGATGCGGTGGCGGGCGAATGCGTGTTCCCGATCACCAACACCGAGGTGCGCTTCGTGGTCGTCGAAGACCAGGAGCAGGTGGACAAAATGCTCGAAATCCGCTCGCAGTGCCCGCTGCTCGAGCACATTTTGTACGACGACCCACGGGGTTTGCGCAACTACGATGAGCCCGGCTTGGCCGGCTTGCAAGAAGTGATCGCCGCCGGGGCCGTGTTTGTGCAGCAACACCCCGAATTTTTCAAGAACGAAGCCGAGCAGGCCCGCGCTGAAGATGTGGCGGCGATGTTCTACACCTCGGGCACCACCGGCAACCCCAAGGGCGTGGTGCACACCCACGCCTCGCTGCTCGATCGCGCCGCCGCCGGGGCGCGCTTTGACAAACTCACCGAGACCGAAGAGGTGCTGGCCTACCTGCCGCCGGCCTGGATCGGGCAAAACATTTTCAGCTACGCGCAGTGGCTGGCGTGCGGCTACGTGGTCAATTGCCCCGAATCGACCGCCACCGTGACCATCGACCTCAAAGAAATCGGCCCCACCTACTACTTCGCGCCGCCACGGGTGTTCGAGGGCCTGCTCACCAACGTCACCATCCGCATGGAAGACGCCGGCGCGCTCAAGCGCAAGCTCTACAGCAGCTTCATGGAGCACGCCAAAAAGGTCGGCCCGGCGCTGATGGACGGCAAAAGCATCGGCGCCGCCGACCGGCTGCTGTACGCGCTGGGCAACCTGATGGTCTATGGGCCGCTGCGCAACACGCTCGGGTTTTCGCGCGTGCGCGTGGCCTACACCGCGGGCGAGGCCATTGGCCCCGATCTGTTCACCTTTTACCGCTCGATCGGCATTAACCTCAAGCAGCTCTACGGCTCTACCGAAACGGCGGTGTTCGTCTGCTTGCAGCCCGACCACGAGGTGCGCGCCGACACCGTGGGCGTGCCCATCGACGGCGTCGAGATCAAGCTGGCCGACAACGGCGAAATCTTGGTCAAATCGCCCGGGCTGCTCAAGGAATACTACAAAAACGAAAAAGCCACGCGCGAGGTGCTCACCCCCGACGGCTGGTACCACACCAGCGACGCCGGCTTCATCGACGCCAGCGGCCACCTGAAAATCATCGACCGCGTCAAAGACGTGGGCCGCATCAAGGGCGGGGCCAACGACGGCGCCCTGTTCGCGCCCAAATACGTCGAAAACAAGCTCAAGTTCTTCCCCTACATCAAAGAGGCGGTGGCCTACGGCGATGGGCGCGAGCGCGTGTGCGTGTTCATCAACATCGACCTCGAGGCCGTGGGCAACTGGGCCGAGCGCCGCAACCTGCCCTACGCCGGCTACACCGACCTGGCCGGCAAGGCCGAGGTGCTGCAGCTCATCAAGGGCTGCGTCGAGCAAGTCAACGCCGACCTGAGCCGCGACGCGCTGCTGGCGGGCAGCCAGATCCACCGCTTTTTGGTGCTGCACAAAGAGCTCGACCCCGACGACGGCGAGCTCACCCGCACCAACAAGGTGCGACGCGGCTTCATCGGCGAGAAATACGCGGTGCTGGTCGATGCGCTCTACGGCGGCAAGGCCGAGCAGTTCATCGAAACCCAGGTCAAGTTTGAAGACGGGCGCACCGGCAAAGTGAGCGCCACGCTCAAGCTGCTCGACGTGCAGACCTACGCAAACGTCAAGGCGGCCGCATGAAGCACACCACCCTGCACTGGGCACTGGGACTACGGAGTTTGGCATGAGCAAGAAAAAAATCGGCGACGTCATCCTCGACGTCCACAACATCAGCCTGCGCTTTGGCGGCGTGAAAGCGCTGAGCGACATCTCGTTCGACGTGCGCGAGCACGAAATCCGCGCCATCATCGGCCCCAACGGCGCCGGCAAAAGCTCGATGCTCAACTGCATCAACGGCGTCTATAAGCCGCAAGAGGGCTCGATCACCTTCCGCGGCCAGACCTTCAAGCACATGAACAGCCGCCAAGTGGCCGAACTGGGGGTGGCGCGCACCTTCCAGAACCTGGCGTTGTTCAAGGGCATGAGCGTGATCGACAACCTCATGACCGGGCGCAACCTGCGCATCAAGAGCAACCTGCTGCTGCAGGCGCTGCGCTGGGGCCCGGCCGAGCGCGAGGAAAGCGAGCACCGTGAGAAGGTCGAGCGCATCATCGACTTCCTCGAAATCCAGGCCCACCGCAAAACCCCGGTCGGGC
>Ga0208735_100585_pt1 | contig 13978 bp, 19 predicted proteins | sample Subbio12Aug_8Aab_FD_184829 | JGI IMG/M metagenome (GOLD analysis project Ga0208735, IMG submission 184829) | Serpentinite rock and fluid subsurface biosphere microbial communities from McLaughlin Reserve, California, USA - CR12Aug_8Aab (SPAdes) | ecosystem: Environmental > Terrestrial > Deep... | reverse complement strand
TTGACACGGATTCTTACTGAAAGTGGCTCACATTTTTACTGGCGTTAGTGGCTCACTATTTTCCTAGCACGTGGCTCACTATTTTCTTGACAATCGCAGGCGATGTTATGTCAGCCACCTGTAACTGCAAAGTGATAGGTGTCCTTGATTCCTTTTTAGCCTTAGTGATAGCTGCTGCTTCCTGCTTGAGCTTTTGGATGATGTCAGGATCCTCTGCCAGCATGCGTTCGTAATTACCCAGGGTTTTAACAACCTTGGTCTTTTTTTCGTTGTCCCAGGAATGCGAGTATCTGCCCGGAACTGAATCACCCTTGCTTTTCCTGCCCCCGTTATTGAGACGTACACCCTCATTACCTCCTCGCCTGCTCCAAACCATCATAGATAAGTATACCATTTATGTATCACAATTGCAATAGAAAAACCGCACATAACCGGACAAATATTCAACCAAATTCTGAGTATGCAAAAGCCCGGAGAACATTGTCGCACAACGATCTCCGGGCTGAACCAAGAACAGATTGTGGGGTTAAAGTCCTAAAGTCAGGACCCCGGGGAAGTTCTCTAGCACTCGCCTTTGCATGCTAGGGAATGTTGCCTGCTATGCGTCCCAACACATCGGCCTTCCCAGTTAGACTTACGGGGCTCAATACCTTTAGCTTTCGCTTGCGGCTCGCTACCTCCCCTGCCTACGCTTAAACCTAGGATTACTCTTTCGGCTCCAAGGCTGGGTAACGGTGGCTGGCTAGGCTTTACCGTGTAGTATTCACAACTACTTCACACACTGCGCTTCGTGACGCGCGGGACGGTTCTGTCGATTGCGAAATATTTAACGAGCCTGCTGATGCTTATTAAAATGCGGACCACACGCTCTGGTAACGATAATTTTTACGCTACATTTCCTTATTTAGCTTTATAAAGAAATAAATCATAGCACATTGGTTAATCATGTAAACTGCTGCTAAAGCTAGGGTTGCCCAAAGCTCCAGTCGCATTATCGCAAAAATTATTATTAATAGTACAAAGACAGGGCTTATCGCATTAAACGACTTGCTCCGGGCTAAATGCAACAGCAAGACAGTGCGTTCATCATTTTGCTCAATCATCATATCCTGTTTCAAACCAGGTCGTTGTTTCAAGAAATAATTATGCATTATTTTTTCAGCATTGCTTCCAAACAACTGTAACCCTAAAAAAATCATCAAGCCTAACAAGATTTTCACCAAAGGCAGTGAGCGATGACTCAGGTAAATCAAACTGAGTATGGCAGTGACAGATACTAGCAGTCCGATGAGTAAAAAAACAATATTTGTTTTATGGTTGTGATTTTTCACTGTTTAAATCCTCCTCGTCATACAAAAATATTTGTTCTACCGGGAGTTTGAAGAAACGCCCCAATTTCAAAGCCAACCTCAGCGATGGGTTATAGCGGCCATTTTCCAATGAGCAGATGGTCTGTCTTGATACTTTAAGCGCTAAAGCAAGCTCCTCTTGTAACAGTGCATGCTGCTTGCGCAATTCTTCCAGCCTGTTTTTCATAACTTAACTCCTCGTTTGCGGTGTCTTAATGATTTCTTCAAGAAACATATGCAGGAAAACATAATTCTACCCCAAACGAAAGTGCTGCATCCGCCTATATCTCCATTCTTTCCCATTGCTTTACACCCAAACGAAAAGAGTAGCATATAGTAATGCAGCTTAAAACCAAAAAAATAACACCGCTAATTGTTATTATAAGCCATTCTGGCGTATTATTCAAGAAATTCAGGATTCTAATATGCGTATGCACAAGTCCTATCGCCAAAATACTTAACGCAAAAATATAATAAAGAAAAGGTAACACTTTGCGCAAAGCACCAAAAACCGAATTGTAAGTTTCATGCTGTTCAGTAGGCCTTTCGATATACAACGCAAGCGCAAGAAGGTTAACCGAGCCTGTCAAAAGGGACAGGACTGCAAACGAAAGAAATGTAACCAATACACTATTTCCTGTGAGAAAGTTGAATATAATCGATATTGATCCTCCCAGAAAAAATATGGGGACAAAGGAAGCCAGCCATTGGCACCACATAAAATCAATTCCGCTTATAGGTGCAGCTTTAAGAAGTCCGTAACGGTCTTTTAATAAATCCTTATGAGTAACAGCATCAGTATTAAGCGGCACAAACAACATCTCGACTGCAACGGTGATTAGAAAGCCAATCGCTGAAATATTAATAAGTTGTATTAACATACTATAAGGATAGGATAATTCGATTCTACTTGCAAAAAAAAGGCAACTAAACAAAACTATTACAATGAATATACTTCCTTGTGCCATTTCGTGGTTACGTAAAGCTTTTATCCATTCAATAAAAACTAAGTTACCCCATTTACTTTTAGCGGAAAATGTTTCAAACAGGCGTTTTGTTTTTATCTTAACATTTCCCTCTGTTGCTTGTACTTTATCGTATCCTGAGTAATAAACTCTTCCTGCAATAAACATGGATATGAAAAGAATCACCCCACTTGTTAGAAATAAGCGTAAGAGCAATTCAAAAGCTTTGGCGGTGTTCCCCTGTATTATATTTATTAAGGATTTCACAGCATCGTTCAAAAAAAACAAGGCAGACGCTGTCGCTTCTGTCAGATTCATCAGCAGGCTAAGTAAATTTTCTGTATCTTCCCAAATAAAAATAAATATTAAAAAGCCCGACCAAAGTAAACCAAAAATCGTGATTATTTGTATTAACCGTTTTGTGGTTAGTATTCTAGTAAGAAAGATTGACAGTAGTGCTCCTAAAGAAGCAGATATAACTGAAAGCAGATAAACTATTGGCATAAGGAACAGAAAATAGTGCCATGGAGCCAAGGAAGCAATACCCAATGCGATCAAGGGCGATAATACGAAAATAGTTCGATTTCCCATAGCGAATGCAGAAAAACAGGTTGTCCACAAAAACTTGAATATGAACAAAGTAGTTGCAGATATTGGAGATGGGATGAGCAATTTCAATTCTGGAGAGAGATAGAATTTCAACCGGACTTCATATAGCATTGCTGTAAAATCTGAAACCATACTCCAGAGCAGAATAAGATTAAGAAAAGGGAATATCATAAATCTTATTGCCATTTCCACGGGATAAAACTCTAACATCTGTTTGAATTGTACTGCCAGATACCAAATTATACCCAGTGTGGTTGTAGATCCTAAGAAAAATAGAGCAATGATACCTTGCTTTTGATCTCGCGCTTTAAAGTATGTATTTTGTAAGGCAATTATCTCCTTTTGCAGCAAGGCTTTTATGATTAACATTTTACCTCCTTATTTTTCGAGCTCTTCCAAGAGTTTTTTGGTTTCCGTGTTGTAACCGCCAGTAAGTTCAAAAAATACGTCTTCTAGCGTCGGAGTTTCTCCGGATGCTTGTTTTTTGAGCTCAGATACCGAGTTATAAGCTATAAGCTTACCATTATGTATAACCCCGATTCGGTCGCATAAACGTTCAGCTATCTCCATCACATGGGTCGACAAAAAGACACTTCCACCTTTTTTAGTCATGACACGGAAGATATCCTTAGTTAGGCGTACACTTCTTGGATCAAGATTTGCTGTCGGCTCATCCAAAAAGAGAATCTTAGGATTGTGGATCAAAGCTGAGATCAAGGCTACTTTCTGTCGCATGCCTCTGGAGTATGTTTGAATTAATTCATCGATCTTATCGCTAATTTCAAATGAATCAAAGAGTTCCTTTATTTTTTGTTCGCTGGGGTATTGATTGTACAGTCGGGATACAAAATATATGAATTCTCTTCCGCTGAGCTTATCATACAAAAAAGGATTATCCGGAACATAACCAAATTGTGACTTTGCTTCTACCGACTGTTTCACGATATCAAAGCCGCTAACGGTCACAAATCCTTTGGTAGGTTTGAGAAGTCCAGTACATACTTTCATAGTAGTTGTTTTTCCGGCTCCATTAGGACCTAAAAACCCAAAAACTTCCCCCGGTTTGATATCAAAACTTATATCATTTACCGCAGTAAATTTTCCATAGCATTTACTTAGATTTTGTACATTCAGGATTACCTCAGGCATAATGTTCTCCTCCTATTCTGTTGATTGAAATTCCCTCGAACTATTATTAAATCCTACGGAGATGTAAAGCAGGCTTTACATGCATTTAGAGTATATAATCAATGAAAATAAATGTCAAGCAGACTTTACAAAAAACAGAGCTGAAGCATGAAAGAAACCAAGGAAACCAAGGTCGAGTAAGCGAGGCGCATCACTGCGCCTGCTTCTCACAGATCCGGACGCGCCCTATTAAGGCATCCGGCTCTTCACAACAACATTCGCAGGGGTCAGGCGAGAAAGATGCTGACCCGGATGGTCGCCGGGGCTAGGCGATACTTCAGCAATAATTCACCCAAGAAATAATCAGTGGGTCCGGGGTTCGAGTCCCTGATGGCGCACCAGTAATATCAAGGCTCTCTGGGTTTTGCTCAGAGGGTTTTTTGTTGTTTTGACAGCAATTTGACAGCAACGCGCTTTATTCTGGAGTTGAGAGCTAAAACTAGGGCGTTTTCTCGGGCTCTATTTTGTCCCGTCTGAACATCCCATCAAGTGCCTTGGCGGCGGCCTTTTTTGTCTCGGGCATTACATGGCTGTACGTATTTAGTGTCAAGGTGATGTTCTTGTGCCCTAACAGCTCCTGCACAACTTTTGGGTGAACTCCAACCTCAAGTAGTCGGGTTGCATACGTGTGACGTAGGGCATGTGGGTTGACGTGTTTGATGTTAGCCTGAGAAGCTAGCCGAGAGAGCCTAGATGCCGCATGGCGCTGTCTTATCGGTGTGCCGGTAGCCGAGGTGAAGACTTGTTCCGAATCGTTATAAACGGGCCCTAATTTGAGTTTCTCCTGAGCCTGGGTTAGACGCCATTGTTTCAGCACCAAGACTACATCCTCCGGAATCGGGATAGTGCGCCTTCCGCTGGCTGTCTTTGGACTCTGTATAATCGAGACTCGTTTTGAACTGGACGGGGTTTTGGTCCGCACCACACTGCGTGATACTGTCACAACCCCCTCCTTCAAACTAACGTCCTGCCATTCAAGCGCCAGCACCTCGCCCATCCGCAGACCAGTCCCTAGCATAGTGATAAATAATGGGCCAAGTCGGTCAGACCTCGCAACGGCCACTAGGGCATCCATCTCTCCTACTGTGAGCACGCGAATTTCCTTTTCTGCCTTTTTAGGCTTGCGTACATGGTCTACCACATTCCGCGTCACAAGCCCTTCGGTCTGTGCCTGTGTAAGGGCGGCTTTCAGCGTGATGTATATGATTTCGCATGTCCTGGCTGAAAGCCCAAGGGCCAACTTGTCGTTCAGCAGGCGCTGGATCTGATTGGTTTGCAGATCGCGTAGCTCAATCGGCCCGAGCGCCGGTCGCAGATGGCCTCGGATTATACCTTCATACAGTTCCCACGTTCTGGGTCTTACACTGGGTGCTATGTAGGTTGCCAGCCAGATGTCTAACCACTCCCCCGCGGTTAGCTTGGTGGGTTTGGCGTATGTACCCGCTTTAACCGTCTTTAGGGCCTCATCCCTTTTGGCCACGACGCCAGTTCGGGTAGTGTCGTAGTAATAGGCTCTGATGGGCTTGCCTGTCTCAGGAGAGTACCCCGTGGTAACAGCGGCACACCAACGTCCATCCTTGCGCTTGTAAACAGACCCCTCATTATTGCCGCGCCTACCCAACGCAAGCACCTCCAAACAGGATTTCTCACGAAACTTTCTCTTTATGCTCGCTACGCGGGTCGGGTTATGTCCTTAGCGGACTGACGTTCCACGCATCTCAATAGATGGCTATCTTTCCTGATCTTTGGCCTTTTGGGCCTTCGCGGCGGATTGATCGGGTAGCTCGACGACGCTGTCCCGAACGGGCAGTCCCAACAGGCGGCAGTAATCCTTCTGTGTTTCAATCACGCAGTCGGCGATGAGGCTGAGGAACGGCGCATTGTCAGGATTTATTGCACGCTGCGAAGCGCGCAGAGCATCGATGTACTCGCCCCGGCTCACGGGTGGGATAATGGCGATACCGTATCCAGCCTGTATCAGCGCAAGGTTCATGAGCAGTCGCGCCGTCCTGCCGTTCCCGTCGATGAAGGGATGCACATCGACCAGTCCCTTGTGAACCAGCGCCGCATACTCAATGGGGTGCAACAAACCACGCTGCGAGTTCATGTCGGCCACGAATTTCTGCATGGCGGCGGGAACCTTTGCCGGAGGCGGCGGTGTATACTCCGTGCCTGTGATAAACACGCGCTCTGTCCTATATGTTCCGGCGTTTTCCGCGTCCATCAGGGCGTAAAACAGTTTGTGCAGTTTTTGTATCTGATCTTGCGTGAGCAACGCGGTGCGGTCCTTCGCCAGCGTAAGCATATAGTCGTATGCCTTACCGTGACCCGTCGCCTCGTAGTAGTCGCGGATGGGTTTTCCACCTACGGTGAGGCCATCCTCCAGCAGCACTTTGGTTTCGGTGAGCGTCAGCGTATTGCCCTCGATGGCGTTGCTGGAGAAGGTCAGTCCGATCTTGAAGTAATCGTCAAGGTTTTTGGCCTCGCGCTCCGTCAGCGGGCGCGCGGAATCGATCTTCGCCTTGTATCGGTCGGCCTTCGCGTACAACCAGGTCAGCTCTTCGTTTTGCACTACATCACCCGCCCTTCCTATGATAAAGACTGTCAATTTCACTTTTGTGTCCCATGCTGCCCCCATCTAAACCTCCGCTTCAGGACATTCAGGTGAGTATAAGGCAGACACCCGTCATGTTGAAGTCTACCAACTATAATGCCGGGCGCGATGCCGAGATGCTTGGCGAAGCGCTGTACCGCCGCCGTACTAAAGTGAAGGGTGTGGTCTTTTACGAAGCGGGCATACTCTCCGTGTGGAATCAGGAAGTCCGCGGCAAAGGCATTCGCCTCCTCCTCAGTGGGGGAGTCGCCGCCGTTTTCAAGGTCTAGGAAGGCCTCGCGATTGCCATGCAACAAGATGTGGCCGGCTTCGTGAAAAAACGTAAACCACAGATGATCATCAGCCCTATGTCGCGCGCTCAGTAAGACCGAGGCCTTAGTAGGATTCAGCCACCTAGTCGCTCCGCTAACGCGACTTCCTTTCAACTCAGGAACAAACGCTACCGCAACTCCAGCGAGTGAGCACAAGTGCGATATTTGGTGCACGAAATCATCTGGAAGTCTGGCTGTCATACCCCTTACGGCTTGAAGAGCGTTCCTGAAAGCATCCGCATGATATGGTTTGCATTCAATCGCGGCGGTTTGACGTTCGCCCTGACGCAACCATAGTGTCAGGGAGACCTTGTTGCAGTCAAAAGCCTCAGATTTGCGGTAATGGGTAGCGTACGTATCGGCAACCGTTTCCCAATAATCAAGATGGGAAACACCTAGGAACATCAATACCTGCTTTACTACAGACACCTTGTCGTCTCCGCCCGCTATCCAGCCATATTGGGCCATCTCTTTTACATTAAACAGGCGAAGCGACGGAACTTGCTCTCGGAGGGCTTCTCGCTCCTGCGCTCTTGCGCGATATTCCTGATAGGTTTTCTCAAGGTTCATCCAAAGTCCCGCTGGTACGCCTGTAGCGCTCTCAAGCGATATAGCCATCTGGGGGGATATCGGAGCCTTTCCCTTAACCAAATGGTTAATATGCTTTGTCGACACGCCCGTCCTAGCAGCTAACTCTTTCTGGGTCATCCCTAAATGCTCGATGGTTTCCAATAGAGTTTCCCCAGGAGGGAACACTAAATCCTGTTCAAGCTGAGGAAATTCCCTAGTCATGGTAATCCACCACCTCAATAATCGTAATTTCCTCCACTCGCGACAGGTCAATGCCCCCGTCCGCTAAACGAGGCACAGGAGCAACAGGCTCAACGATCAAGCGCTTGGGGTGCGTAAGGTTCAAGGCAAACTGGCCTTTTCTGTTTCCTGTTAGGGCATGAAAATGGGCCCCTGGCACATTAACCATTTCGTTCAATGCGCCCGCGGCCTCCAATTGCTGAATACGCAGGAACAGCTTCTTCGCGTTCTCAGGACCCAGCTCTCGTACAGCAGAGTTGTATCCGGAAGTAGCTTGTTGTAACTGCCTTTGCCCATAGTATATCCTCATGTACACACTCTGTCAATCGAAAATTAACCTAATTGGTTAATGCGCTATAGCAGGTAGCTTGTCCCACGAAATGAGGTAGTCTGCGGCCCATTTGTTTGCGCGGTGTTCGGCGCGGGGACTGCTGTAGCTGGTCGGCGCAAGAAGGTTTTCAAGTGTCCCCCCTCCCTCCTCTGGAGCAGGGGCCTTTTGTTGTCTATCCGCGATGATGCCCGCTACTTGATTAATTGCCGGGCAGACTTAGCTACCATGTTGATTAAGTTCGCAACGCTTTCGCCGTCTAGACCGGCCTGAGTAGCCAGCTCAATGGCATACTGCCACTTACGGTCCGAAATATCCTTGTGCACTAGGTGCGCTAAGTAGTTGCTGACCGTAGGCGGGTTTTTAAGCAGGGTCACAAGCTGCCCTATAATTTTCAACTTTGGACCGGCGGGGATGTCCTTGTACTCGGGGTTAGCCGCTTTTAGTACGGCGCCGCCATTCTCGCGGACGAAGAACTTGAGCGTGGCCTCCCACGTGGCCTCCTCAATCACCGCTGCCACGATAGCGCCGTTTGGAGGGTTATCAGTTTTGCGCAACACGGCAATATCTCCCTCGGCAATACCTGCCCAGGACATGGAGTCGCCGGAAATTCTCAGAGCAAAGTCCGCCTTGATATCGCTCGGAATCTCCACTTCGCCTTCCCAGTTTTCCTCGGCTAAAATCGGTATGCCGGCCTTAATGCGGCCGAGGATGGGGATGGTGATGGATCTTCCATGGCAGGCCAGGTTAACAAACTCGGTAGCGGCTCTTCCAAGCAGACAATCAGTAGACACCCGGAAATAGTCTGCAAGGCGTAGGATAGTGTCTGCGTCTGGTTTTCGGGCGCCGCTCTCATACTGCGAGATTGTAGTATTGCCAACGCCTAAAGCCTTCCCTAGTTCTTCTTGGGTCTTGTTCCTCTCAGTCCTCAGTAGCCTTATGTGGTTACCGATCGTTTGAGCCAATCTAACACCCCCTATTAATGGAAGTCTATCACGCATCGTGAATGCGTGAAATAATATTTCACAAATAGCCAAATAACATATTGACTTTCACGTACCGCGAAGTACAATAAGGGTAGATGTTCCACGATACGAGAAGGAGACGAAAAGAATGAGACTGCCGACATTTCTGCGATCTGTTCGCAAATCTAGGGGAGAGACCGTGACGAGTATGGCTAAAAAGCTAGGTATAGGGGTTAGCCGTTATCACATGATTGAGAGTGGCACTCGTCCAGCCAGCCCAGAAATCGCTGAGGCAATATGTAGAGCTTTGTCTGTACCTTCGGAGGACATTTTTTTGCCAGTTAGCTTCACAGTTCGCGCAATGTGATCTAGACTGCGCGAAAAACGTGCGGTGTGAGCAATGGAAGGGATGTGAACAAATGACGCAAGAAATAATTTCAGAAACGGCGGAAGATAGAGTAAACCAATTGACGACAACAAGTCACTTTTGTGAGTCCTTTTCCACTTTGTATTTTATCCGGTAGAGAGCTATTAGCTCCGCAACCCGCTCGACGGCTTCTTTCGGCAGGTCGCCGCATTCGGCGTATAAGCGGTGAGCTTCATCCTTGGAAGGGTCTTCGTCAGTGAAGAACTCGGCGAGGGTTACGCCTAAGGCTGCGCAGATGCGCTCAAGCGCATCTAGTGAGGGCTTTGAGACCCCGGCCTCCATTTTGTAGATCGTTGTAGGGTCCAAATCAACTTTTTTGGCGAGAGTGTTGGCAGAAAGGCCCGCGCCTTTTCGTAGCTCCCTTATTTTTTGTCCATAATCCACGCACAATCGCCCTCCCTGAATTTCATTCATACCGATTATACTCCAATCTCATTCACAAAGAAATGCTGAGCGAAATTCTGTTTTAGTGTGACAGCCTGAACGCGATGCTTTAGAATTATATTCAGGATGCGACGAACATGAGTCAGCTTGCGACAAACTTAAAAACATTCCGCACCAACAAGGGCTTGACCCAGGCACAACTTGCAGGGTTAGTTTCTCGGGATAGTTCGTTAATTTGCAAGATTGAAGCAGGAGAGAGTAGTGGTTCCGTGGCGACACTAACAAAACTCGCTGCGGTTTTGGAGGTTACCGTCGGAGCATTGCTCGGAGAGTTGGGTCAGATCCAACGGACGTGTGAACGCTAGGTTTCTGCAAGGAGGAATTGTAGTGTCGGGACGACAGATGGTAGGCCTTGTGGTGCGTTGCGCCAGGAACACAGAAGGGGGGAACGGATAACTTATGACGCAAGAAATAATTTCAGAAACGGCGGAAGATAGAGTAAACCAAAAACCACTGACTAGTTGGGACAGCCTGCCTCTTGTACTGACCGTGGAGGAGGCCGCCCAGGTCATTGGTGTGGGTTGCCGGGCAATCTATGACCTAGCCAGAACAAAGCGACAAGGATTCCCTGTTGTGCGGTTGGGCAAAAGCATCCGCATCCCGAGGGATGCTTTTCGTCAATGGCTCAATAGCAGGGTCTCATGAAGGGTAGTATGTGGGTCTCACTAAACCCGATCAAAAACGAATCCGTCGCACGGAAGGTGTTGTCCGGATTGGTCAAGGAACGGCCCGCCCGATTAGACAGAGTTGCAGACGGCTGGACAATAAAAATGAAAATAGGAACAACGCTCTCGCAAAGGAGGCCGCGGAATGAGCAAACTGTTATTCACCGAGCACCCAATAGTAGTCAGCAAGGAGCTTGCCAACCTTCTTGGTTTGAATGAGGCCATCGTTCTGCAACAGATCCACTACTGGCTTGAGAGTAATCGCAAGACAGGGAAGCATCTCCACGAGGGCAGACATTGGACGTATAACTCTATCAAAACTTGGCACGAAGAAAATTTTGAGTTTTGGAGTTTCGAGACTGTTAAGCGAACATTTGCCAAACTCGAAAGCATCGGTTTGCTTTTAACAGGCAGCTTCAACAAAAGTCCTATGGATAAAACCAAGTGGTATTCCATCGATGAAAAAGAACTTGAAAAGCTCCAAAAATCCAGCGTCCCAAAACGGGACAAGGACGAAAAACCAGTTGAATTAGCGGCTCCCACTACCCCCAATGACCCAATGGATTGGGTCAAAATGACCCAAGCAATACCAGAGACTTCTACAGAGACTTCCACAGAGACTTCTCCAAAACAAAGGAGCGCGCGCGCGTGGGACACCGCATCGGGGGAGCTTGTCTGGAGCGACGCAGGGGGGAACGAGGCACGAACAGTGCGTTTCGCCGAATGCGTTTCCATGACCAACGCTGAGCACGAAAAACTGCTTAGCACTTATGGAGAAGCACACACCGCGCTGATGATCAGAAAGCTTGACAACTACAAGGGTAGTACCAACAAGAAGTATAAGAGCGACTACCGGGCCATCCTGTCCTGGGTGGCGGATGAGGTATTAAAGAACCATCAAAAAGACGAGGTGCGCCGACCGCGGTCGTCGTTGGCCTTGCTTGAAGAGCTCTATGAGGAGGCTGCTGCGAGTGAAAAAAACGGAGGTCCTTAGACTATTAGCTCTACTCAAGGTCGCATACCCTCGCTTCTTCGTCAGCAACGATAAGGCGGAGTTGGAGCTACAAGCGGGGCTGTGGCAAGAGCTCCTTGGCGACATCCCCCTCCCAGTGTTACAGGTCGCCACTAAAAAACTGATACTTGAAAGCCCGTTCCCTCCCACAATTTCAGACGTGCGGCGTGTGGCTACTGAGATTATGCGTCCCAGAAAGCACAATATGGCAGACGCCTGGGGAGAAACCTTGGGGGCGATCCGTAAATATGGGCAGTACCGACCCGACGAGGCGATGGCGTCACTCTCACCACTTACCGCAAAGGTAGTGCGGGCAATGGGCTTTATCGATCTTTGCCTGTCCGAAAACGCAGTTGCGGATCGAGCGCACTTTCTCCGCATGTATGAGGAGATGGCGACTAAGGAGCTCAAGGAAACAGCATTGCCGGACAATCTAAGGGTTGCTCTGCAAACAATCAACGAGCCTAGGGCACTCGTGGCCCGGAGATCATCCTGGGACAAGGCTGACTAAGGTGGCAATATAGACAAAACCTTTTTGCAGGATACCGAGAAGGGAGGTAGAAACATAGTGTATGTGGTGCAGTGCATGACAGGTCGCGAGGCGGAGGTCCAAAGTGAAATCTTTTCCCAGGGCTACGTGGCGCGTGTCCCCACGGCCGTACGACTTGAACGGTGCGGTGGCAAATGGCTGGATAGATTGCGGGTGTTGATGCCGGGCTATGTTTTTATCGACAGCCCAATGCATGACGATCTGTATCACAGCGCTAAGGCTGTGGACGGTGTGATTCGATGGCTCAATCCGGGACAACCGATGCAGTTAACCGAGGACGAATTAGTATTCATTCGCTGCATAACCCCAAATAACCTGCCACTTTTGCCGCTGGAGATAGATATCGCGTCAGCCCGTAAGGTGCGGAATGGCCCTCTGGCGGGACTTGAACACAAAATTATTTCTGTAGATTGGCATTCTCGGAGGGCAACTCTTTGCATAAGCGTGTTGGGGCAAGCGCATAAACTCACTCTTTCCGCCCATTTTCACTAAATCGGTTAGTCTCGTCGGGGTTGACTCCGTCCCCCATGCTAGACAGACCGTGACACAAGGTATTCCCTCCAGAGCCCGAGAGGGGTCTGGGGGGCGAAGCATGTCTCCCTAGGTTGCGGATATGGCGCATCCATGGATTCTGATGGGTAACTCGTTAGAGTTACCCACAGACCCCACAGCTGCTTGGACAACGTAGCGACGTTGCCCACATATCCTCAACCGCGACGACGATTTATTACTTTATATTTCTCTCCCAATCCCAAAGCGTACAAGGAGGTGTCCGGGTTGTTTAGAGCGGTTAAGGTTGGTGTTGGGATTGTTATGGTCTTAGTCCTCGTGGCAGCTATCGTAGTGGTAGGCATCCCAATGGTGAAAGAGCACTATACCTGGGTGGCTGTAGCGAGCGTGAACCTTAGCGCAGGAACGCGCATCGAGGGGGAAGGGCAATTCGCAATGGCACGGTTAAAGTTGTGGCCTGTCGCTACCGTCCCGAGCGGAGCCACACACACCTTAGAACATATCTGGGGAAAATACCTCACCGTCAACAAAACACGAGGAGACATCATTTCTCCCGCGGACGTGGCAAGCGTTAGGCCGAAGCCCCGTGTCCCGAGGCGGGGGCACTATTTTCTCGGATTTGGGGTCTCTTGGGAGACTGCAGGCAATCTTCAGATTGGGGACGTGGTGGACGTCACCATAAGTTTTCTCGACAGACCGACCATAACCCTCCGGGAAGATTGGGTGGTTGCCAAAATCGACTACGAGAATCCTGGGGCGCGGGCGCACGGGTTTGTAGAGGTTTCTTTGGAGATGCCACGTGAAAATGCTTTCGCTCTGGTTCCGGTCATCTCTGGGGGCTTTCTCCAGGTGGAGATGGTCAAGAGAGACCTCGGCAGACAACGGCATCCTAACTAGTCTAGGTTTTAGCTGGATACGGCAGGATAAACCCAGAAGGCCACGTAGGCCTTTTTTGTTTCGCACAAACAGGAGAGAGGGGATTTCTTTGAAAAAAACAATCAAAATCGCTATGATCGCAAGCGTTGTTTTTGCGCTGACCGCGTTTCTGTTTCTGCAGGGGCAGGAGGCTACACGACTGGTGGTGGTGGCGCGACAAGATATTCCGACTGGAACAATTATCTCCGGGGAAATGCTAGGCACAGAACAAATACCCGCGTCCTCGACACTGGCGGTGGGTATGGCTTCTACGAAAGGAGAGGTAGTCGGTATGGTAACAACCATGGGCAGGGCT
>Ga0208735_100582_pt1 | contig 14027 bp, 13 predicted proteins | sample Subbio12Aug_8Aab_FD_184829 | JGI IMG/M metagenome (GOLD analysis project Ga0208735, IMG submission 184829) | Serpentinite rock and fluid subsurface biosphere microbial communities from McLaughlin Reserve, California, USA - CR12Aug_8Aab (SPAdes) | ecosystem: Environmental > Terrestrial > Deep... | reverse complement strand
GGGCATGACCATCTCGACTCCCTCGGGTAGGTTGAGTACGCCGGTGACGTCGGTGGTGCGGAAGTAAAACTGGGGACGATACCCGTCAAAGAAGGGCTTGTGACGGCCGCCTTCTTCTTGGGAGAGAACGTATACTTCACCCTTAAACTTGGTGTGGGGCTTGATGGTGCCGGGCTTAGCCAACACCTGGCCGCGCTCGATGTCCTTGCGGTCGACGCCACGGAGCAAGAGCCCGACATTGTCGCCGGCTTGAGCCTGGTCAAGGAGCTTCCTGAACATCTCCACACCGGTGCAGATGGTCTTGCGGGGCTTCTCGGTAAACCCGACGATTTCTACTTCGTCCGATACCTTGATTACCCCACGGTCGATACGACCGGTGGCCACGGTGCCGCGGCCGGTAATGGTAAAGACATCTTCTACGGGCATGAGGAAGGGCTTCTCGGTCTCACGCTGCGGGGTGGGAATGTACTCGTCTACCGCATCCATGAGGTTCCAAAGCTTGCCGCACCATTGGCACTCGCGCTTGCCGCAGCCGCATTCTAAGGCCTTTAAGGCGGAACCGGCCACGATGGGGGTGTCGTCCCCGGGGTAACCGTAGACGCTTAAGAGGTCGCGCACTTCCATCTCGACTAACTCGAGCAGTTCGGGGTCGTCCACCATGTCGCTCTTGTTCAAAAAGACGACCATGTGCGGTACGTTAACCTGACGCGCCAAGAGAATGTGCTCTCTCGTTTGGGGCATAGGACCATCAGCGGCCGAGACGACGAGGATTGCTCCGTCCATCTGCGCGGCGCCGGTAATCATGTTCTTGATGTAGTCGGCATGCCCTGGGCAGTCGACATGCGCATAGTGGCGCTTGGCTGTCTCGTACTCAACATGGGCGGTGTTAATGGTGATACCGCGGGCCTTTTCTTCCGGGGCCTTGTCAATTTGATCGTAGGCCACTTTCGCGGCTCCGCCTGTGGTCGCGATTACAGAGGTGAGGGCTGCGGTCAGGGTAGTCTTACCATGGTCGATATGACCAATCGTCCCTACGTTTACATGTGGCTTGTTGCGCTCAAACTTCTTCTTTGCCATAGTTTCCCCTCCTAAATAGACCAGCGTACTACATCATTTTACCAAGAGAAAAGCATGGCGTCAAACATCATGCACCTTTTAGTTTAACAGCCACTCCTTGATGGGAGGAACCAGAAACCTTTGAAGCGTAGGGCTATAAGGATCATTTTTTTCTGTTTTTGTTTCTTTAATTTACTACCTGATCGCCGAGGTCGCCGGCCTGTGTGCCGGCGCTACAACTCCCCGAGTAGCGGCGTGACATGGCACGCCGACCCTCCCCCGTCGAAACCATGATGCACGTAACCCAAGGACCGACGAGGTCGCCGGCCCGTGTGCCGGCGCTACAACGCCCCATCTACCGGCGCGCCGATTTTCCATAGGTAGCGGCGTGACATGGCACGCCGACCCTCCCCCGTCGAAACCATAATGTCCGTATCCCAAGGACCACGCCGAGGTCGCCGGCCATTATTTCAAACCTCATTGGGGACTCTCTCGGCATCGACTTCGCCAAGAAAAGGCTTTTCCTTTGTATCGACGCACCAAGGCCATAAACCCTGTATTTACACAGACATCCCCGCATTTTTGCGGAGGGTAGGGGAAAAAGCGCAAAACAAAACCCCAGATATTCTCTGGGGCTAAATTTTGTGGAGCTGACGACCGGGATTGAACCGGTGACCTCATCCTTACCAAGGATGTGCTCTACCGACTGAGCTACGTCAGCATTGGTAGCGGGGGCAGGATTCGAACCTGCGACCTCCGGGTTATGAGCCCGACGAGCTAACCAAGCTGCTCCACCCCGCAGTATGAAATTTTGGCGCCAAGACGCTTTTACAAGGACGAAAAATAATTTGGTAGCGGGGACAGGATTCGAACCTGCGACCTCCGGGTTATGAGCCCGACGAGCTAACCAGACTGCTCCACCCCGCAGTATCCACTATGGAGCGGGTGATGGGGATCGAACCCACACAACCAGCTTGGAAGGCTGGAGCTCTACCATTGAGCTACACCCGCGGAAGAGTTAAATGGTGGAGAGGACTGGATTCGAACCAGTGAAGGCAATGCCAGCAGATTTACAGTCTGCCCCCTTTGGCCAGCTCGGGTACCTCTCCACATGTACGACAACGAACTTAATTATACTTCAGAATAGCTCTCGCGTCAAGTAAAAAATACATCTTAGCCCCGCTCTACCAGGTAACGCTCTACTTTCCGCTTCACTCGCTGCAGGGCATTGTCTATCGATTTAACATGTCTATCGAGATCCTCGGCGATTTCTTGGTAAGATTTGCCGTCAAGATAGAATCGCAGCACTTGGCACTCCAGCCCACTCAGCAGCTCGCCCATGCGACACTCGATGTCACGAAACTCTTCCTGATGAATCATCAACTCCTCAGGATCGGTAATCTTAGTACCCGACAAGACATCAAGCAAGGTGCGGTCGGATTCTTCGTCGTAAATAGGTTTATTGAGCGATACATAGGAATTTAACGGTATATGCTTCTGCCTGGTGGCCGTTTTAATGGCCGTAATAATCTGGCGAGTGATGCACAGCTCGGCGAAAGCCCTAAACGACGAAAGCTTGTCCGGCTTGAAATCGCGAATGGCCTTGTAAAGACCAATCATCCCTTCTTGGGTGATGTCGTCTCGGTCGGCCCCGACTAAGAAGTACGACTTCGCTTTAGCGCGCACAAAGGCCCGATACTTGTTCATCAAGTATTCTAGGGCATAGGTGCTCCCCTGTTTAGCGTTTTCGACGATATCATCTTCGGACATAAATTCGAGGTGCACAGCATCGCCCGCGGAACATTCCACTAGGCATCGCCTCCATTTCGGGGAACTACTTAGTTGTCCACAACCCATTATATATGATGTGATAGCTCTTGGTCAACGCACTATTCTTAGGCTCGCCGCTGCCTCACCATCTCAAAGAGTACCACGCCACAGGAAACGGCCACGTTCAGGGAGCTGACTGGGCCGAGCATGGGAACACTGACTAATTCATCGCAGCGCTCCTTCAGCAAGCGGGATAACCCTTCCCCTTCATTGCCAAAAATGACCGCGAGAGGCCCCCTCTGCTTGGTTTCATAGATAATCTTGCCGCTCTCTTCGGCTCCCACCACCCAGAATCCCTGTTCTTTGAGGAGCTCCACATGTTGGGCGAGATTGGCCACCCGCGCTACCGGCAAGTGCGCCGTGGCTCCAGCCGAAGCCTTGGCGACCGCCGGGGTCAAGGCCACACTGCGCCTTTTGGGGATAATAACCCCCTGCGCGCCGGCGGCGAGCGCGGTCCGCAAGATGGCCCCGAAATTATGCGGGTCTTCGAGATGGTCGAGAATGATGAGGAGCGGATGCTCGTTCGCCTTAGCTTTCTCCACCAGGGAATCAAAATCGGCATACTCCTCGATTGCCAGGCGGGCGATGACGCCTTGGTGCGGTCTTCCCTCGCTCATTTTATCGAGCAGGGCTTTTTCTGCTTCGACCACCACCGCTCCCTTGTTTTTCGCTAACTCTATAATCTGCCGCACACTGCCGATGGCACCCTTCTGCAAGAAAATCTTGTCGACTTCCTTGCCGGCCTTGAGCGCCTCAAGCACCGGATTGCGTCCTTCTACTTGCTCCATTTTTTGGTCACCTTTCTTTCGGGCGGGGACTGACAGCTCATCAAGCCCTCACCACATCCTCTTTCACTAAAGCAATCCGGGCCAGCCGCACTGAACACCGCCGGGGCTTTTTCCTCGACCAGTTCGAGCATCGCCCAAGCTAAAGCGCGAATTTCCCACTGGGCACGATTACAGCAGCGCAGATTAAAGAAATTATACAGGCTGCGCGCATTAAAGGTAGCTACCAACTTGGTCGCACAGGCATTAGGCAAAACATAGCGCGCATCTTCCGCGGGGACAGTCGTCAAGAGCAAAGCATAGGCTTGGCGCATCTGGGCCATGGCCTCCCGGTAGACGGCGGCCATGCTTGGATTCGTGGCAATGCTGGGCGGAGTGACAAACTCAAAGTCGTTGCTCTTTACATAGCGCTGGGACTGCTGCGAATAAGAGGCGAGGCGATGGCGCACTAACTGGTGAGAAAGGGCGCGACTCACCCCTTCTATCCCAAAGGTAAAGCTAACATGCTCAAGCGGCGAATCATGATGCAACGACAAGAGCTTTAGTACCAGCTCCCGCGCCTTTTCACCCTCTAGTCTTTCCCTAAGGCTCGCGATGTCTAAGGCCGAGTAACAAAGGCGGGCCGCTTGGGCCACCAGGTCATCCGGTGAGGGCGTGTGTTCGAGTAGGGTTACCTTCATGTTAAGCCTCCTTCAAGCCACGCATCACTACGAGTAATTCTAAGGCCCTGTCCTCCCTACCCGTCAAGTAAAGGTAGCCAATGAGGCTCTCTAGACCTGTGCTGCGGCGGTACTCAGTCACCGAGGCGCTCTTTGGCACCTGGCCGCTCTTTTGGTTGCGGCCACGCCGGTAAATGTCTTGCTCCTCCGTACTCAGCATGGCTTCTAAGGCATGCTCGCCCTTGGCCTGAAAGGAAGCCCGCACAAAGTGCGCCGTTTCTTCGTGCATCTGACTCATTCTGCGCGGGCCTTCCTGCAAGGAAAATAGGCGCATCGCTAACTCATAGTAGGCATCGCCGATATAAGCCCAAGCTGACGGCGAAAACGCTTCTATGTCTTTAAGTTTCACTGCTTCTTCCACCTCACACCCTGCGGGGTGTCCTCTAAGATGATGCCCATATTTAAGAGCTCGGCCCGGTGTCTATCGGCCGCCTGGTAGTCTTTGTTGGCCCGCGCTGATTGCCGTTTGGCGATGAGTTCGTCAATATGCTGCTCAAGGAAGGTAGCTGAGGCGAGATCTACGCCGAGTACATGGCCTAAACGCAGTAAAAAGGCCTCGGCCTCCGCTGCGTCTCTGCCCCCGAAAGCTTGCCGCGCCAGCGCTATATTTACCTCCTTGACCAGGTCAAAGAGTACCGCCCAGGCTTCAGCGGTGTTAAAATCATCCGCCAAGGCCGCTCTGAATTTATCTTCGTATCCCGCAAAATCTAGTGTCAACACCGCTTGTTCCTTAGGAATAAATTCCTTGGCCTGTCGCAGCGCCAGCACCGCATTCTCTAGGCGGCCCAGTCCGCTGGCTGCACTATCCAGTAACCCCATATCAAAACTGAGAGGACTGCGATAATGGGCACTCTGCAAGAAAAACCGCAGCACCTTACCGTCATACTTTTCGAGCAGCTCCGCCGCGGTGTAAAAATTGCCCGCCGACTTTGACATTTTAGCATTGTTGATCACTAAGAAGGCTATGTGCACCCAGTACTTCACATAAGGCTCACCCTCGCAGAGGGCTTCGCCTTGCGCTCGCTCGTTTTCGTGATGGGGGAAGAGTAAGTCCATGCCGCCGGCATGAATGTCAATGTGCCCCCCAAGGATGCTCCGCACCATGGCCGAACACTCAATATGCCAGCCCGGCCGTCCTGGCCCCCAGGGGCTTTCCCAAGAAGGCTCGGAGGGCTTCGCGGCCTTCCAAAGGGCAAAATCAGCCGCAAAACGCTTGGCGTCACCCGGCTCGACCCGGCTGCCAACGACGAGTTCGTCGAGCTTTTGGTTGCTAAGCTTACCATATTCTTCATACTTTTCAACGGCGAAATAGACATCACCCTGAGCCTGGTAGGCATAGCCCCCGGCGATGAGCAGTTCGATGTAATCAACAATGTCCTTGATATGTTCTGTAACCCGCGGGTGGACATCAGCCGGACTAATGCCAAGCCTCCTGGCATCGGCAAAGTAGTTGGCGATTTCTTGCTCTGCTAAGCCGCTTTCCGTAATCCCCAGCGCTTTAGCTCGCTTAATAATTTTATCTTCTACATCAGTAAAATTCTGCACGTACAGAACTTCGTAGCCAAGGTATGCGAGAATCCTCCGCATGCTGTCGCCCACCACAAAGGTGCGGGCATTGCCGATATGAAAGCGGTTATATACGGTTGGGCCGCACAGGTACATGCTAACTTTCCCCGGAACGCGCGGCACAAAGGCCTCCTTCTGTCTCGTCAATGAATTGTAAATCACCAAGTCCATGGTCCTCACCTGCCTTCTGAAATACACTAATTATATTAGTACCACCTACCGAGCGCAAGTAACCGTAGCCACAGCGTAGCAAGTGGCACCTTTCCCGGCGCCAACATAGCCGAGGCCCTCGTTGGTGGTGGCCTTGATGTTGACCCTCTCCTCTGGAATACCAAGGACAGCTGCCAAAATCGCCCGCATCTCGGCCTTGTAGCTCGCGATTTTGGGCTTTTCTAGAAGGAGCGTGATGTCGATGTGCTCAGGGTGCGCGTTGTGCCCCGCTAAGAGCTTAACCACCTGGAGCAATAGGTCAAGGCTCACCGCACCACGAAACTGCTCCCGCGTGTCGGGAAAGTGTTCGCCAATGTCGCCCAGCCCGACGGCACCAAGCAAAGCATCCATCACCGCGTGCACAACCACATCGGCGTCAGAGTGACCAAGCAACCCGACATCGTTTGGTATCAGTACCCCGCCCAGCACCAGCTTTCGTTCGCTGACCAGCCGATGGGTGTCCATGCCAAAACCGACCCTCGTGCTGCCAACCGCAAGGCAGGCTCGTTCATAGTCCTCGTAAGTCGTTATCTTCACATTTTCGCGACTTCCCGGCACCAAGGCCACTTCCCCTTTTATGGCCACTACTAGGGAGCTATCATCCGTGGCCTCTAGTCTATGTTCCTGGGCATAATCGTGAGCGCTGCGGATGAGCGACAACAAGAAGCCCTGTGGCGTTTGCAAGGCGACAAGTTTCTCCCGCGGGAGGAGCATATCTACTGCACTTTCCTTGGCTATGGCCACCGTGTCCACGAGCGGCATGCCCGGCACTGCCGCCCCACATTCCCTCATCTTGGTGACGACATTCGTAATGAGTTCGCCGCTGACAAAGGGGCGAGCGCCATCATGAATGAGCACGTACTGAAAGGCACTGGGGATGGCTTTGAGTCCGCGATAGACTGACTCCTGCCTGGTCTTGCCACCCGCTACAAAGACAAAGGGGTGCCGAGGAACCAGCGCCTTAGTATACTCCTCCGCTTTTTCTTTGCCCACGATAAAAACATCAGGGAGGCCGGCTTGCACAAAGGCCTCCACGGTACGAGCGAGGACAGTCTTACCCGCCAGCCTGAGGGCCAGTTTATCTTGGCCGCCCGGCATGCGGGCGCTGTTACCAGCCGCGGTAATGAGCACACAGATATTCGCCATGTTTTACTTGAGGCGCGCAAAAATCATGCGCCCGGCCGAGGTTTGCAGGGCGGAGGTGACAATGACGGCCACTAGTTCCCCAATGTGGCGGCGGCCCTGTTCGATGACAATCATCGTGCCATCGTCAAGATAGGCCACGCCCTGCCCGAGCTCCTTGCCCTCGCGCATGACTTGAACCGACATCTCTTCGCCTGGCAAGACCATGGGCTTGACGGCATTGGCCAGGTCATTGATATTAAGAACCGGCACCCCCTGCACTTCACAGACCTTATTGAGATTGTAGTCGGTAGTAATTATTTTGGCGCCTAGCTGTTGGGCGAGACGAACCAGCTTACTGTCGACCTCCGCCACATCATCAAAGTCGCGGTTCATAATCTCAACCCGCAGTGCGCTCTCTTTTTGAATATTATGCAACACATCCAGGCCGCGTCGGCCGCGATTGCGGCGCAGAACATCGGCGCTATCGGCTACATGCCGAAGCTCCTCCAACACAAAAGAGGGCACTACCAACACTCCCTCGAGGAAGCCGGTGCGGCTGATATCAAGAATGCGCCCGTCGATGATAGCGCTGGTGTCAAGGAGCTTGTATGTTTGCTTGCCCTTCATCGCACTGCGCGGCCCGCCCTTGCCGACACTAAGCAGCCCCACAATTTCATCGCTCTTCTTCACCGCGATGACCAGACCGATATAGCCGAGCACGAGGTAGGAGAGCACCTTAAGGTACTCCCCGACAATCGGCACCAAGCTCAAAAGTCCGGTGAGCAGGTTAGCGATGACCAGCCCCATCACTAAGCCGAGCGCCCCAATGACGATATCTTGCACCGGCAGGCGATGAAAATAGTTCTCGGCATATTCTGCTACCGCTAGGCTAATTTTTATCATCATCGGAGATAACAAAAAGAATATAAGTCCACCTACAAAAGCTCCGACGACATATAGCCCTACTTCCATGAGCAGGCTCAGGTTCATTGCCATGATATTCTCGACAAATGGTATCACCGACGACATTAGACTCAAAGCAAGTACTGTGCCCAGCATGCTCAGGGCAGCACGAGCAATCTTCTTCCCCAAAATCATCCCCCCCCCTATATTATGACATAAAAAAAGGCGTCTGTGACGCCCTAGCAGCATTCTCTCGCAATCAATTCCTGCACTAAAGCCTCGCTGGTGTTTTCTACTAAAATTAATTCGCTGATGAGAATCTGCCGGGCGGTGTCTAACATGCGTTTCTCCCCTGTCGAGAGACCTTTTTGCCTCTCTCTGGCCATGAGGTTGCTCACCACCTGGGCGACCTCCATGATGCAGCCTGTGCGCAACTTGTCTAGGTTGGCCCGATAACGGCGATTCCAATTGCCCTCTTCATCGGGGTGTTTCATGCGCAACACCGCTATGACTTTGGCCACATCGCTCGTGGGGACAATTTGCCTAAGCCCCATATTGTCGACATTACTCTCAGGGATGTAGACCTTCATTTCTCCGAGCGGCAGGCGCATGACAAAGTACCGCTGGCACTTCCCTAGAATTTCCCGCTCTTCGTAAGACTCGATGACCCCAGCCCCATGCATGGGGTATACCACCCGATCGCCAATGGAGAACACAGCATCACCCCCACCACTGACTATACCATATCACCCTATGCAAGTCAAATAAATCTGAATCATAGCACAAGGTTCACGGCATGTCAAATATTTTTTGTGGGAGCCTGCGTTTAGCGGCATCGAACCATTGTCAGTTTGACATCTCCCGTCACGTGTAGGATAATCTAACTAATGACGATGATGAAGAGGTGATAGCCTTGGAAGATTTCTGCACCACTTTTCAGCAAACGGTTAGCAATAACCTAGTCCGGCACAGCAGCATTCTCGATACCCTGACCAAGTGCCAAGAGTCCTCAGCGAGGGTCAACCGAGCCGTGGCTAAGGCGGCGACAAGCTGCGGGTGCATTAGAATTTGCGTCGAAAAACAGCCCATCCCCGAGAGCATGCTCCTATCCGATTTCAAGGAGAGTGCCTCTAGCCATATTCAAGGAGAGCTCTGCGATCATTGCCGCGATATCGTCGAGGTAGAGATTGGCAACAACCTCTTTTACATCACCGCCATGTGCGAACTCCTCGGCCTACAAATACAAGAAGTACTCCAAAAAGAAAATAATCGCGCCTCTGCACTTGGCTACTTTAAATTAGGATAACTGGTTTTCCTCAAGGCTACCCGGCTCGGGTAGCCTTTTTATTTTACCCGGCGCGCCCTTTTCTCCAGCCTCCGCTTAAGGCGGGCGGCTTTTTGCTTTTCGTAGCGAATCTTCCAAGCAACAGGCAGACGGCGCCACAAGGCCCGATGCCAGCCCAATCCGAACAAAGCGTAGAGTACCAGAGGTACGAAGACGAAACTCCGGGCGAACCACAGGACGATGACGGTGCCCACAATAGTTATGGCGAGGACTACCTGGCTTTGTGGCAGTCTGACCCCCTTGAAATCTGGGTAGGGTACTCGACTGACCATGAGCGCCGCGAGGCCGAAGAAAACAGCCGGCAGTAACCCCCACGGCACTTGGTGAAAGTAGAGCGTGGCCGTAGCTGCCAGACCCCCGGCCGCCGGTATGGGCAGACCGGTGAAGTGCCCCTTGAGGAGAGAGGGCTGAGTGTTAAAGCGCGCGAGGCGAATGGCTCCGCAAAAAGCAAAGACCACTGCCGCCACATGGTACAGCGCAGACTCGGGCCGCAAATATATGAGCAGCACCGCCGGCGCCACCCCAAAGGTGATGACATCGGCCAAAGAGTCCAGCTCCTTGCCGAAACTACTGGAAACATCAAGCATCCGCGCCAAGCGCCCATCGAGGCCGTCAAAAAACATTCCTACTATAATGACGAACGACGCAGAACGCCAGTGCTCGCCGGAAACGACGAGCACAATGGCCAAGATTCCCAGGTACAAATTGCCCAAGGTGAAGGCCGAGGGCAAGAAACGCCTAACCCAGCTCTGCACGAGAGATCACTCCTATGACGGTTTCTCCGCCCACTACTCGCTCCCCCGCACGCACGGTGCAGGTGGCGGCCAAAGGCATGAAGACTTGCATCGAGGAGCCAAACTTCATGACCCCAAACTTAGCGCCTCTCTCTAGCTTGTCTCCCATTTTTACCCAGCACACCACGCGCCGGGCCACCACCCCGACAATTTGTACCAGGAGGCACTGGGTAGATTCACCACGTATCGCCACATAATTTCGTTCATTAACTGAGGGGGCATCGGCCAAGAACGCCGGGCGGAACAAGCCCTTTTTATGTCGCACCCCGACTACCTCCCCCGCGATGGGGGCACGATTGACATGCACATCGAGGGGGCTCAAAAAAATGGTGACGAGCTTAGCGGGACCGGCAAAAAAATAGGGTTCATCTACCTCGGCCACGACCATGACCTTGCCATCGGCCGGCGACAAGAAAGTAACCTCGCCTTGTTTCTCTTCCGGGTGGGCACGCTCGGGATCGCGAAAAAAGTATGCTAAAAAGCCTACCCCCAAAAAAGGTAGTATCAGCAGCGGGGGGTATAGCAAGTACGCCCCCACTGCCACCACCGCTAATATTGCTAAGTATGAACGCCCTTCTTGCCATAATAACACCATACCAACTCCTAACGCCGTTGACTCGCGACTTGCTCGCGCAGCCTTTCTAAACCATTCTTGATTGCTCTGGCTCGAATTTCACCGATGCCCTCGACTTCATCAAGTTCCTCCAGCGTTGCCGCAAGAATGCCCCCAAAATCTCCGAAAGCGGCGATGAGGTTGTCGATGATGCCCTCCGGCAGGCGCTGCAACTTACTGAGCAGGCGGTAACCGGACGGGGCTATATTTTGGTCTAGGGCGTTTAAACTAGCCCCATGGCCAAGCACGCGACAAATGGAAAGGGGGTTGAGCAACTCATCGACGCTAAGGGCACTTAGCTGATTGCGAATTTCTTGGACACTGCGCGGCTCGCCGAGTGGCAGGTAATCGCGAATGAGGAGGTTGGTCTCCTCATCGACGTCGCGGGAAAGCTCAATGAGCTGCATGCGAATGAGCCGACCCTCCGCGCCCATCTCCACCAAGTACCGCCGCACCTCATTGGCCCCGCGGAGCGCGGTCTCGGCACGATGCACGGCGGTGGCGACATCGTAGACAGTCGCAGTGTCGCGAAACTCCTGCAAGGAAAGCTCCGCGAGAATTTTGTCGAGGCTGCTCTTGTACTTCTCGAGAGCGCTGATGGCCTGATTAGCCTTGGCGGTCAGTTCGGCAAAATCGCGCAATATGTACTTAATCGACCCGCGGTAGAGGGTAATGATAGAACGGCGCTGCGAGATAGCCACCACCACTTCGCCCGTCTGCTTGGCGGTGCGCTCAGCGGTGCGGTGCCTAATGCCTGTTTCGGAGGACGGTATGGTGGCATCGGGCACGAGTTCGGCATTGGCGTAGAGAATACGCTTGGCATCCTTATTTAAGATAATAGCGCCATCCATTTTGGCCAACTCATAGAGCGAGGTGGGGGAGAATTCGCAATCGAGAGCAAAGCCCCCGTCGACAATGGACATCACCTGGGGCGAATCGCCAATCACCATGAGTGCGCCCGTCTTGGCTCGCAGGACATTGTCTAGGCCTTCTCTGAGCAGTGTCCCCGGTGCTAAGATGCGCAAAGCGCTGAGTAATTTTTCGTTATCTGACAAAAACACCACCCCCTTTAAAGATTCCACGCTACCTGCAAAGCCTCGCCTAGGTTATCTACGGGATATAAGGAGATTCCACCGCCTTGCGCCTTTAGCTCCTTCATGTGACGCGACGGAACGATGAAATGCTTGAAACCAAGCTTAGCAACTTCGGCCGCTCGAGTCTCAATGCGGCTGACGCCGCGCACCTCGCCCGTCAACCCCACCTCTCCGACCACGGCGAGTTGTCTGTTGATGCGAGCGTTGCGCAGACTGGAGGCCAGACACACCGCTATCGCCAAATCGGCCGCCGGGTCGCCTACCTTCATGCCACCGACGGCATTAACATAACTGTCATGATGGGTAATATCAAGCCCCGCCCGCCGCTCTAGCACGGCCAGAATCATAGCCACGCGGTTGCTTTCAACTCCCGAAGTGGTGCGGCGTGGGTTGCCGAAATTGGCCGGGCTCAAAAGAGCCTGCAGCTCAACCAAGAGCGGCCGCGTGCCCTCGATGATGGGAACCACGACGGAGCCTGCCACATCCACCGGTCTCTCGGTCAACAGTAGCTCCGAAGGGTTCGCTACATCCACCAAGCCCCTGAGCCCCATTTGAAAGACGCCGACCTCATTGGTAGAACCAAAGCGGTTTTTTACCGCCCTGAGCAAGCGGAAAGCCAAGTGACGCTCACCCTCAAAGTATAGCACAGCATCGACCATGTGTTCGAGCACCCGCGGGCCGGCTATCGCCCCTTCCTTAGTCACATGCCCGACCAAGAAGATGCTCATGCCAGATTCCTTCGCTAGGCGGATGAGGAGAGCGGAACACTCGCGAATTTGCCCCACGCTGCCGGGAGCCGAAGGCAAGACATTGTTGTACATGGTCTGGATGGAATCTATCACCACAACTTCCGGCGCTGCCGCTTGCAGCAAGGTAATGAGCTGGCTGACATCGGTTTCGGTGGTGACCAATAACTCCCCCGCCCGCGCCTCAAGTCGCTCTGCCCTGAGCCTGATTTGCTCAAGCGACTCCTCGCCGGAGGCATAGACCACCTTGCGCCCCTGCGAAACCAAGGCATGGGCAGCTTGGAGCATGAGCGTCGACTTGCCAATGCCCGGGTCGCCACCTACAAGTACCACCGACCCCGGAACAACGCCACCCCCAAGCACCAAGTCAAGCTCGGGCGAGTGGGTTAAGATGCGTGTTTTGCCTAGGGCGGTGACCGAACCAAGAGGGACGAGAGGGTTCTCGACCGTGCGGAGGCGGGGCTCCTTGCTTTTTTTAGCAACCAGCCCCTCCACCATGGTGTTCCACACCCCACACCCGGGGCACCTGCCTACCCATTTCAGGCTCTCCTGGCCGCATTCGGTGCAAAAAAACCGAGTCTTCTCCCCCATAAAAACCACCTTTTGCAAACAATCTCGAGATAATGAGCCGCCCATGGCTATGGCACCAATGGTGCGTTGTCGAAAAAGATGTTCCGCGAGGACGACGGTGTAATACACCGTCGCTACGAGATAACGAGCCTTCCGTAGCAACGCACCAATGGTGCGTTGTCCATGTTTACAACGGCCCCCCGTAGCAACGCACCACTGGTGCGTTGTCCATGTTTACAACGGCCCCCCGTAGCAACGCACCATTGGTGCGTTGTCCATGTTTACAACGGCCCCCCGTAGCAACGCACCAATGGTGCGTTGTCCATGTTTGACCAACAAACGGGACTAACGCGGGAAAAAGGTGTTCTACGAGGTCGACGGTGTAATACACCGTCGCTACGATTAACGCCCATGCCGGGCACACCCCGTAGCAACGCACCAATGGTGCGTTGTCCATGTTTGACCAACAAACGGGACTAATGCGGGGGAAAGGTGTTCTACGAGGTCGACGGTGTAATACACCGTCGCTACGATTAACGCCCATGCCGGGCACACCCCGTAGCAACGCACCATTGGTGCGTTGTCGCAATAACCGCGACAAATTAAGAACTTTTAACCATTATAACACGCGTTTGCGCTAGGCGCGGTAAAAAAACAGAGCCGGCACTTAT
>Ga0208735_100575_pt1 | contig 14160 bp, 5 predicted proteins | sample Subbio12Aug_8Aab_FD_184829 | JGI IMG/M metagenome (GOLD analysis project Ga0208735, IMG submission 184829) | Serpentinite rock and fluid subsurface biosphere microbial communities from McLaughlin Reserve, California, USA - CR12Aug_8Aab (SPAdes) | ecosystem: Environmental > Terrestrial > Deep... | reverse complement strand
GTCCAACCTGCGGCTCGTCGACGGCAGCGAGCTTGTCGATCTGGTGCTGGAGCACTATGAGTCGTTCGACGCCAAATACAAGGGCGCGCTTCCGCTTCGGAGCGTCTATGTGCCATCCCCGAAGGCAGACGAGGACTAGCGGGGGATTACGTGAGCGGCCTGCGATCTGAAAGAGGTTCTGCATAGAGACAGAAGCATCGAAGCTCATCATCCGTCTCTGTGTTGCTTCTTGGCGCTGGCATAGCGTGGGCCGGCTCGCAGGGCGTTCTCCGGAACCGTTGGCACCACGGCGACCGGCTACGGAACGGTTTTCACATGGTAGGTTGCAGTGGCGATGGTTCACGACAGGGAGGGAACGGCGGTGATGAATCAGCTCCCGCCTAGCTGGCACAACTTCAACGACGAGTCGCTTCGGGCATTTCGCGAGGCGTTGCGTCCATTCGCCGATTATCAAAAGGCGATTCAGCAGGCGTTGAAGCCAGTGCAGGACGTGCTCGCGGCTGTCAGCCACGAGATACAAAGAGCGACCGCAGGTTTCAGCGAGACGATGCGTCCAGTCCTTGAGCGTCTGGAACACTATCCCGAAGTCTGTATCAAGTTCGGCTGGCCACCGTTCGACGTGCCGCTGTTGGTAGTCGCTGAAGTCGTCAACCTCTACGACAACAAGGGCATGGAGGCGCGTATCGAGATCGACGCGCTCTTCGTGCGGCTAGTCTCGAAACGAGTGCTTAAGGACCTTCGGCAGGAGTGGTCAGAGTGCCATCTATTGCGACGTAGAGCGCATATCCTAGATGCGGTCATGCGTGCCCACCTCAAGCGCGACTTCACTTTGACGGTGCCGGTGCTGCTGGCCTCGGTCGAAGGGGTAGTCGCCGACCTTCATGTACCGAAGGGCCGGATGAAGGGGGCGGACTACCATCGGTTTCTTGGAGAGACATTCGCGGGGCCGGAAGAGCCTCAGCGGTGGTCGGCTCAACTCAACGAAGCTGCGCGCTCGGTGATAGTCGCCACGATGGTGGGCGACTTCGAGCATGGTGACCCGCTCCCGAAGGAGGTTCGTCGGAATGCCGTCCTTCATGGGGCCGATGTGAACTATGACACTGAAGCCAATTCGCTGAAGGCGATTCTGATGCTCGACCTCGTCCGGGAGCAGTACGGCTACTTCGCCCTCGTTGACTCCGACGTGTACCACCGGCAGACGTGCTCAACCCTCCGCAAATCCACAAAGCTGGGACGACACTACAAGACGACCACGAGCGCGGGACGAGCAGGGAAGCGCGCCTGCAGCGTCTGTCGTCCGGACAGGAAGGGCCAGTAATTCCCAGGCCGCCGGCTCGTACACCCGTTCTCCACGTACACGTATTCGTCGCCAGGTGCCGGACTGTGCCCATGCCGGTGCGACTCGATGTGGTAGAAGCCTCGGACAAACCCTAGCTGCTATAAAAAGCCGGTGTTGAGCAGGGATGGAGTGACCCCTGACGCCCGGCATGATAATCTAATACCTAGCCTACGCATGGATTGAGTATCCATTAGCGCGGACTGCAGAATGATTGCTAGTCGGAGTCTGGCAGGTTTAGGGGGGAGCGCATGCCGGAAGTGGAGCCGCTAGGACTTGAGGAGGTCTTCACTCTTCTAAAGCTAAAGGCTGTCTGGAAGCGATATCGTGAAAGCGCACGAAACGAGTTGATCCGTGATCCCGTGGACAACTTGGCCTACCAGATGAACCTTGATGGTAATCTGAGCCAGTTGATCTACCGCCTCCAAAATGGCCACTACGTCACAAGCTCATGCACTGTCATTCGTGGTGCGAAGAAGGACGGCCTAACTCGCCCGCTGAGCTTCCTTGAGCTCGAAGATCAGCTAGTACTGAAGGCCATCTGTGACAGCCTCGAGAAGTCGGTGCATGCCGGTTCTGGGGGCACTGTCTTCTTCAGCCGCGATCAGCTCACGGCGTTTCCCGTCGATGAGAGCGACTACCAAACGTGGTTCGAACGTTGGAGCCCCTACCATGCGTTGATTGCGGAGATCAGCGACTCCTTCCCATTCGTCGTGTACGCGGACATTGCCAGCTTCTTCTGGTCTGTTGACCACGTTCAACTCCGTCAGCGTCTGTCCGAGTGTGTGACCATACGGCCCGAACTCGAGAACCTTCTGTTCTATGTGTTGGACTCGATGCTCGCTCACAACGGGTACCGTCATCACAGCGGTCGGGGACTTCCACAAGAGAGTCACGACGCCTCACGCATACTTGCCCACGGATTCCTTGTTCCTGTTGATGCCGCATTTGACAAGGAGCAGCAGGAGAATCGATATGCACGCTGGATGGACGATTTTCTCATCGGCGTTTCGACAGAGAATGAGGGCAAGAAGGCACTCGCACGTTTCCAAGCAGTGCTTGAATGCAGGGGCCTTCACCCGAATGCTAAGAAGTCACGCGTAGTCCCGCAGGCCAAGTTGATTGCCTCGCAGTACCGTGAGGAAAACCAGTACCTGAACGGCGTAAATGAACTCAGTAAGGCGGGCCACACATTCTCCGCGGAAGAGACTAAAGAGTTCGAAGGCCGACTTCAACTGTTCTTAGACAGCCCGGTCCGCCTCGAGAACTGGAATCGTGTTCTTCGACGCTACTACACCTACTCCAAGTGGCTGGGCTCCCTTGCTCTTGCGCCTAAAGCCTTTAACCACATCTGCGAGTTCCCTTCGGATGCAGGTCAGATTCTGAAGTACTTGAATTCAATCGCGTTTAAGGCTTCGAGACTGGATGAACTGCTTGATTACCTGCGCTCTCCCGACAATCTGTATGACGATGTTGAGATTCGCATGTATGATGCCCTTCTTGAGTGGGCGGTACCATACGACCGCGCCACGGGGGACATAATCTGCACGCATGTTTCCGACCATCTTTTTGCACGAAATGGTTTCGCAGAGCCAAGGACGGCCTATGCCCGCGCCCAATGCATGCTTGCTCTCTCGAAATTCGGCACCAAGGACCACATCGCACCGATCCTGCCCCTCTACGAAGATGCACTGGACATCGACTTTATCAAGTACTGCTACTTGGTCTTGCGCGGGAGCGAGTATTTTGCTGATGCCGCAAAGAGCAAGATTGTTCTGGTCGAAGATGCGTCCGTCAGAAGGCTGCATGCATTCGTCGAAGCGGTGGTCGATGCAGGCTCCGATGATGCGAAGCTCAGATCCTCTCAGTTCCTGAGGTCTAGGAAACGTCGACTTCCCAACAGGGAGTACTATGATTCACGTTCGCTCTGCCTGCTTCGAATCATGAGGCGCAGTAACTGGTACAGGGACGAGATTGTCCCCGGACTACTCAAGCGTGAGTTGGCCAAACTGCGCGACAGCACCCCTGGACCTTTGCAGGACGGGTTCTCGGTGCACGCAATGACCAACTGGAGCGAGGCTATCTGAAATGCGATATGCGCTGGCTCGTCGAACAAACTGATCAACTTGACTAGCTTCGCTCGCAGGTTATCCGTCAGACGTTAGCCACACAGGGGGGGACGTATACAACGGTATGGGAACGGGGGCGGTGACTCAGGAGTCTCAGCGAATCCGTGCGCATTCAGAACTTCCGCGGCTTCCGTGACGAGACACTCACACTGCGCGACTATACCTGCCTCGTCGGCAGGAACGGCTCCGGCAAGTCCACGGTGTTGTATGCGCTTAACGTATTCTTCCGCCAGTTCAAGGACACCTCGACTGACCTGAGTCGACTCTGTGCGGATGACTTTCACCATAAGTAGACTGACTCGCCAATACGCATCACTGTCACTTTCACAGACCTGAACGAAGACGCGAAGGCAGACCTCGCAGCGTACGTGAGGCAGGGCAAACTCACTGTAACTGCAATGGCGACGGTTAGGTAACTTGGGGACTGACGGCGATGATCTACACGCACGTTTTCGACGAGGAGCTGGAGCTCGCCCTGCGTCGGCGAGAACGCTAAGCGCGTGTCAGCCCTCTTTAGTAAGATACGGGTTAGGTTCTGGTAAGATCGGACTCGCGGTGCGCCGTTGCGCGCCGCGCTTGTTGTTTGACCGGGAGAGCCCACGAAGGGGGTGCGCGCGTGCTGACCGTGCGGAGAGTTTTCGCGGCCATGCACCCCGAGTCCAGGAGCAGCCTGTGATGAAAAGTCAATCAATTCAGGTTCCGCGTCCGGGCATGTTTGCGACTGTCCGCAACCGCCGAGGTGTGATTGCCGCCGTCGAACCGTTCGACGGTGAGGACGGCCGGTTGCACCTCGTTCAGCTCGATTATAAGGACGATCAGCTTCCAAAAGGCGAGCAGCTCATCTGGGAACTGGAACTTCCGCACGCCCGACTCCTCGAGCCCAATGCCCTGCCTGACCCGACACGGTTCGGCCCGATGCCCGCCGATGACTTCGATGCCCTTCTGCGCTCGGCGCGCTGGACGAGTGCGATGCCTTTTCTTGACCCCGACGGTCGCGGTCCGCTTAACCGCCTGCCGATATCGAGCCCTTTTCACGGCGCAGTAGAAGTCGACGACTACCAGCTCGTTCCGCTTCTCAAGGCTCTCCGCATGCCGCGGGTGAACCTGCTAATTGCCGATGATGTAGGCATCGGAAAAACGGTCGAAGCCGGTCTCATTCTGTCTGAGCTCCTAGTCCGCAGGCGCGTGCAGCGTGTTCTGATCCTGACGCCAGCCTCACTTCGCCTTCAGTGGCGTGACGAGATGAAGGACAAGTTCGCGTTGCCGTTCGACCTCGTGGACCGCGCGGAGACGCAAGCGCTTCGGCGGCGGTTGGGCATGGACGCAAATCCTTGGCGCTCGTATACGCGAATCATTGCGTCGTATCACTACCTGCGCCAGCCGGACGTGCTCGACCAGTTTATCGCCGCATCACGACGCCAGGATGGCTCGGCGCACCTACCGTGGGACATGCTTATCGTCGATGAGTGCCACAACCTGATGCCGTCCCCCTTTGGCGAAGACAGTGATCTCACCAAGATGCTGCGCCACCTCACTCCGCTCTTCGAGCACCGCTTGTTCCTTTCCGCTACGCCTCACAACGGCCACACTCGCAGCTTCACGGGCCTGCTTGAGCTACTCGACCCGGTGCGTTTTAGCGCGACTGACGAGCTTAAGCCTGCCGAGAAGGCGCGCGTCCAACAGGTCGTATTGCGCCGTCTCAAGTCCGAGATCAACGCTCGCACAAGCCCGCCGAAGTTCTGCACTCGCTTGGACCCGCTTGCGTTGAAGCTCGCGCCCTCCGCCGAAGAGGCTGCGCTTACTGAGGCTTTCCAAGAGTTTCGCACCAAGATGCGCGCCTGGATTGCGGCAGGTGACCGAAGGCGACGGCGTGCCGGCAGCTTCGCCGTCGAGATCCTGGGCAAGCGACTGCTATCGTGCCCTGTGGCCTTCGCCGAGTCTTGGAGCCGCTGTCAGGAGGGGCTCGCGGAGGTAGAGGGGGCTACCGAGACCGAGGTGGAAGCTGCACGTAAGGCCGTCGAACGAGAGACCGGCGACGACCGCGAGTCTCAGTCACAGGAGGCGACGGCTGCCGGCATCGTCGGCGCGTGGCTCAAGAAGGCGGCCCCGCACGTCCAGCCGCAGATCGCGGCCATTGGTGACGCTCTCGCACAGCTCAAGCTCGACACCGCCACGACCGGCGTCTGCTCGGACCTCGACCCGGCGGTAGACACCCGGCTCGATGAGCTTTTCGGTATCATCGAGGGGCTTCTGCGCAGCGACGGTGCGTGGCGTGCTGACGAGCGCCTCGTCATCTTCACAGAGTACAAGACCACGCTCGACTACCTGACCCGTCGCCTGCGCGAGCGCTATGAGCATGAGCGCATCCTCACGCTTTTCGGCGGGATGGACGACGCGACACGCAACGACGTGAAGCGCGCCTTCAACGACCCACGCGAGGACGTGCGCATCCTCATCGGCACGGACGCCGCCTCAGAGGGCCTGAACCTACAACACACTGCACGCTACATGCTCCACTACGATCTGCCGTGGAACCCCAGCAAGCTTGAGCAGCGCAATGGTCGTCTCGACCGGCACGGGCAGGCGCGCGACGTGCAGATCTTCCACTTCGAGTCCGACACAGACGACGATTTGAAGTTCCTCGCTCACGTGATGCGCAAGGCGAACAGTATCCGAGAAGATCTTGGCAGCGCAAACGAGCTCTTTGCTGAGGCTGCCCACCGGCGTCTCATCGATGGCGAGAACGCCGCGACTGTCACCGATGAGCTTGAGCGCCGCCTTCTGCTCAGCAAGAACCGCGCGAGCATGGATGCCGACACGACCGTCGTCACCGACGATGTCGCTGCCGTCCAACAGCTCTCCGCGCTCGCCGACGAGCTTGACCTCGACCCGGGTGCAATGCGTGAAACGCTTGATGCCGCGCTTGCGATCCGTGTCGGCCGCCCGCAGCTCGTGCCGTCGACCTCGGAGCCTGAAGGCACTTGGCGCCTGCTGAATCCGGGACTATCCGGTTGGGTTGAGGTCGTCGATGAGTCGCTGCGCAACGCCCGCGGTGCACTCATGCGCCTTGCCTTCGACGGAGCGCCCTTCATCGAGCAAGTAGGGGAGCGCACCGTGTTCAATCCGCGCGCGGACGTCGCGATGATGCACCTGTCGCACCCGATGCTCGACCGCGCGTTCTCCGTACTCTCGCGACGTCGCTACAGCGGCACCGGCGACGAGGTGAGCCGCTGGACGGTGCGTCTGGGTGACGTGCCGCATGGCGCGGATGCGCTCGTGCTGCTTTCCGTTGAGGAGATCGGCGTCAACGAGCTGCGCGAGACGTTCCACCACTGGGTGCGTACGATCGCGCTGCCAGTGCGTAGCGGCCAGCTGAGCGAGCCGCTTCCCCACGAGGCCGCTTCGACTCTAGGCGAAGCCGCGCCCACGGCCGACTCTGCTCTGATCGCCCGCGCGACGGACATCTTCGATGACGCTCTGCCACAGCTCAAGACACTTGTGACCAATCACGCCGAACGCCTCAGCAGTACGCTCAAAGCCGAGCTTGAGGTTGCCGGCGAGCAGGCGAAGGCCCATGAGAACGAGCGCTACGCGAGCCGCGCGGGTGAACTCTCCTCGCTCATCAAAGAGAACACGCTCGCCAAGCTCGAGCGAGAGATCGAGAAGCTCAAAACCGAACGCTTGCAGGGAGCGCTCTTCGACGAGGAGTCGCGTCTCGATGATCTTGCGCGCTCCATCGAGAAGAAGCAAGCCGAGATCGACCGCCGTTGCCGCCACTACGAAGAGGTGCGCGAGCAGCTCGAACGCGAACGCGAACGCATCATCCGTCGCCTTATCCCCAAGCGCCACGCGATGGCAGGCGACGCGCACGTCTTCCCCGTCTGCGTCGAGATACGCCTGCCCGCCGAAGGGGGCGTGCGATGATGCCGGCCTCCGTGATCACAAGCTCCGCCAGCATCCCCGGCTGGGACCTGCTGCGCCACGGCGGCCTGCTACTCGACCCCCAGCGTCTGCGCGAGATCGCCGCCTACGAGCCATCCTCGCTCGACGCCTACACGGAGCGCGAGCTACGCAAGCAGCTTACCTCGCTCCTCAACGAAGACGACGGCGTTGATACCACCACCTTCATCACCTTTGTCCTAGAGCGCATCTGCGGTTTCGGACCGCGAGCCGGAGGTGCGTGGCTGCGTGGATCCGCCATCGACGCAAAGTACGGCCGTCGGGCGCTTACCGGCGAGATCATCAAGCCGCGGCACCTTTGGCTGGGCCCTCGCGATGGCATCTTGCCGATCTTCATCGACAAAGAGAAGCGCGTTGGCGTGGGTCGGGGGCGCAGGAGTGTGAGCAACGTCGTCCAGTGGCTTCGCGCCTCGAACCATCGCCTTGCACTCATCACTAACGGTCGCCAGTGGCGTCTCATCTTCGCGGGTCTCGACTTCGAGGCGTTCTGCGAAGCCGAAGCCGAGCTCTTCGTTGAAGAAGGCGGCGTCGCTCCGCAACTCCACGCTCTGCGCACGCTGCTGCAGCCGCCGCTCTGGACGCCCGCCGAAAGGGAGGCGACCGCGCCTCTTGAGCGCGCCATTCTCGACGCCCGCAAGGGTCAAGCGGAGCTGTCGGCCGTACTTGGCGAGCGCGTGCGCAAGGCGGTCGAGCTCCTGGTGCAGGCGCACAGTGAATTGCTCGCCGAGCACGCCGCCAACATCCCTCCCGCAGACGTCTATCGCGCCGCGGTGCGCATCGTCATGCGCATGGTGGTCGTGCTCTTCGCCGAGTCACGCGAGCTGCTGCCGCGCGACAACGCGCTCTATCACGGCTCGTACGGCCTGAACGGCCTCATCGAGGAGCTCCAGAAGCTGGGTCACCGCTCCGGCAACCGCCTTGCGCGCGGGCACGCAGCGTGGCCGCGAGTCCTCTCGCTCTTCCGGCTCGTTTACCAAGGATCCTCGCACGAGGCGCTGCTCGTACCCGCGTACGGCGGCGACCTCTTCGCGCCCGGCGATGCGGCAAGCCCTGACCCGCTCTCCCGTGCGCTGGCGCTCTTCGAGCGTGCTTGCTTCGAGCGCGAGGCCGTGACCGACCGCACTGTGCACGACATGCTCGAGCTCATCACCCGCACCCACGTGAAAATCCGCCAGGGTCGCGCAAGCACCTGGATGCCCAGCCCGGTCGACTTCTCCGATCTCTCAAGCGAGTACATCGGCATTCTGTACGAGGGCCTGCTCGACTACGAGCTCAAGCAGGCACCCGCGGGCGACCCGATAGTCTTCCTGGCCGTGGGCAAAGCGCCGGCTTTGCCGCTCTCGCGCCTAGAGGCGATGGACGATCGCGCCATCAAGGACCTGCTCGAGAAGATCAAGAAGAGCGACGCCGAGGACTCCCCGGAAGAGTCGGAAGAGGAAGAGCCCTCTGCCGAGGAGTTCTATCTACCCGAGGAGCTCGTGGCCGAAGACGATCTCGATACCTGTCTCATCGCCGCCGAGGAGCCCGGCGCGGCAGAATTCGTTGATGCTGCAGCTGATGCCCGCCGCAGCGCCCGCGAGCGCGCGGAGACGTGGGCTGGCCGGGCGGTAGTTGCCGCTGGTCTCGTGCGAGTGCCGCGCGGCAAGCCCACGCCAGAACGCCAACTGCGCCATGCAGAGGATGTCGAGCTCGCCGCCCGCAAGCTGCTCGCGCGCGACATCGTGCTCCCAGGTGAGTGGTACGTCGTGCGCTGGGGCGGCACGCGCAAGGGTTCGGGTACCTTCTACACACGCCCCGCTCTCGCGGTTCCCACTGTCCAGCGCACGCTGCGCCCCCTCGCGTACGATCCGCCCACGCATGCCGATGGCACCCCGAACACCGACGCCCCTCCGGCCGCCTGGAAGCCCAAGGCGCCCGAGGAGATCCTCGCACTCACCGTAGTCGACCCGGCTTGCGGTTCCGGTACGTTCCCGGTATCAGCACTGCGCTTCCTTACCGAGGCCCTCTACGAGTCGCTACTTTTCCACGATCGCGTCTCCGACGACCCTGCCCGTGAGCGTGCGGTGGTGCGCCTCATCGAGCCACCCGCCGGCGAACCGGTGCCCGAGGAGCGCCTCACTCAGGAACTCATGCCTTGCCGCACCACGGATTCCGAGTTCGAGCCGCGCCTCAAAGTGCTGCTGCGCCGCCACGTGGTGGAGCGCTGCATCTACGGCGTGGATCTTGACCCGCTTGCTGTGGAGCTAGCGCGATTGTCTTTGTGGATCGAGACGATGGACCGCTCGTTGCCGTTTTCCTTTATCGACCACAAGATCAAGTGCGGCAACGCGCTTGTAGGCGCGTGGTTCGACACGTTTGGCCACTACCCCGTTATGGCGTTCAAGAACCGCGAGGGCGGCGACAAGGGGCACTCAAACGGCGTGCACTTGGCCAAGGATGCCCGCACCAAGGCGATCAAGGCTTTCGCATCAGGCCCGCTCAAGGGCCACCTCGCACGCTTCCTCTCCGGCCCCACGCTCTTCGATCTGCGCGAGGCCGCCGCCGAGGCTGCGACTATCCACGACGACGCGCTCGCCACACTTGCGCGCCTGCACGAGCTGCCCGTCCACGACACCGCCGAGCGCGCCCGTATCTACCGCGAAGAGCTCGTGGGCTCGCCAGCATACCAGCAGCTCAAGGAGGCGATGGACCTGTGGTGCGCGTGCTGGTTCTGGCCCGCCGATGAGCTCGACGACGCTCCGCTTCCCACCACGCTACACGACCCTGCCGAACAGACCAGCGCAGCCGCACGTCGCATAGCCGCCGAGAAGCGCTTCTTCCACTGGGAACTCGAGTTCCCCGATGTGTTTAGCGCGAGCACCTCGGGCTTCGATGCGGTGCTTGGCAACCCGCCGTGGGAGACGCTGCAACCCAACTCCAAGGAGTACTTCAGCAACATCGACCCGCTCTACCGCTCCTACGGCAAGCAGGAGGCGCTGCGCAAGCAGACCGAATACTTCGCCGAGGAGGCCGTCGAGCGCGCGTGGCTCGGCTACACGACGGGCTTCGCGGGCGACTCGAACTGGATGAAGTACGCGGCGAACCCCTTCGGCGACCCGGAGGGGGCCGAGGCGAGCGCGGACCGGTTCGCCATCTCGCGCGGGCGCGAGAACGATGCGCTGCAAGCCCGCTGGCGCGATCTCCGGCGAGCGTCGCGCGGGTACGCGGATGCAGCACACCCATTCCGGTATCGGGGCAAGGGTAAGGCATACACTTACAAACTCTTCCTTGAGATCGCGCACGCGCTCCTGCGAAGAGGCGGACGTCTAGGCTTCATCGTTCCCTCAGGGCTCTACTCCGATCACGGTACGGGCGCGCTGCGTGAGCTCTTTCTCGACCGCTGCCGATGGGAGTGGCTTTTCGGTTTCGAGAACAAGGAAGGCATCTTCGACATTCACCGCTCGTTCAAATTCAATTCCGTCATCATCGAGAAGGGCGGGCGCACGGAGGCTATCCACACAGCGTTCATGCGCCGCTCGCTCGAGGACTGGGAGCGAGCCGAGGAGCTCGCGGTCCCGTACACGCGCGAGCAGGTCGAGCGCTTCAGCCCCAAGAGCCGCGCGATCTTAGAGATCCAGTCCGCGCGCGACCTGGAGATTCTCGAGAAGATCTATGCGAACTCGGTGCTGCTGGGCGACGACGGCCCGGACGGCTGGGGCGTGAAGTACGCGCAGGGCGATTTCAACATGACGAGCGACTCGAAGCTCTTCCCGCCGCGGCCGGTTTGGGAGGCCAAAGGTTATCGGCCCGACGAGTACAGCCGCTGGCTGCTTGGCAACTGGCGTCCGATTCAAGAGCTGTGGGCCGAGCTCGGCATCGACCCCGTGCGCGCGGTGCCGGCTGAAGTCGAGCTTGAGGAGTGGCTGTTCGACGCGACCGCCAGCCCCGAACGCCGTGAGGCCGATGCGCGCTTCGTACACGGCCACATCCTGAAGCCCGGCGACGTTGCGCGGACCGAGTGGCGACTGCGCTGCGCCCAGCCGCCCTATGACGTGCTGCCGCTCCCGCGCGCGGACATCCTCGCTGGGGTGGTGCTGTCGCGCGAGGGAGATGCGTGGATCCGCGAGGACGACGTCGAGGACGTGGCGTTGCCGCTATATGAGGGGAAGAGCATCTGGCTGCACGACTGGGCAGCGGGCGAGGCAGCAATCGGAGCAAACGGCGCTAGGTTCCTGCAGACGCAGTACCTCATGGGTCGCGATTCCTGGCCGATGGATACGGTCGTCGGCTGGTCTCGAGTCGTGTTCCGCGACATCTCCAACGCAACTAATGCCAGGACGTTCATTGCGGCGCTGGTTCCACACTTGCCATGTGGCAACCCAGTTCCGGTTCTCGAGTTGCCAGACCGCTTGCAGTACCAGAAGCCGCTCCTAGTGGGTCTTCTCGGGTCATTGGTCTTCGATTGGTCGGTGCGCCAACGGATGTCCGGTATGCACTTGAACTGGCATATTGCGGAGTCCCTCGCCGTGCCACCACCGAATCACCCGTCGTTGGCAGGTGTTGCCGAGCAGCTCGATATGGCCGGAATCCCTTTCGCTCCGGACTGGTTGCGAAGGATTGCATCAATCAGGCCCGTCACTTCTCAGAGTGGCGCTGAACATCTGAGACTCCGCGTGGCCTTCGACGCATGCTCGGCCGCGCTCTTTGGTTTCGACTCAGGCGAGTTCAGACACATGCTCACCGACTGCGATTTGCCGTTGGGCGAAGTCCTGGGGACAGGCAAGGGCTTCTGGCGCGTCGACAAAGACAAGGACCCCGAGCTGCGTCACACAGTGCTCACGCTCGTCGCCTTCCACGACCTTGAGGAAAAGATCCGCGCGTGCGGCGGCGACCGTGAAGCAGGGATTGAGGTGTTCCTCGCCCAGAACGAGGGCGAGGGGTGGATGCTGCCAGAGACGCTTAGGCTCGCCGACTACGGCCTCGGTCACGACGAGCGCGCGAAGCACTCGCAGCCGGTCGCGAGTCGGCTGGGACCGCGCTTCTACGATTGGCAGCTCGCGCAGAGCGCAGAGGAGTCGTGGCGCGAGTGTCGTCTGCACGCACGCAACCTGCTCGGCGAGCAGGGTTACCGCGAGCTGCTCGACGAGATCGAGGCGCGTGAGCGCGGCGAGGAGCCCAGGCGCTCGGAGGATCCACCACCGTCGCTGTTGAATGACGGCAGACAGGAGGCGTTGTGGTGAGGCGCTTTCGCGCTGAGAATAAGCTGGCCAAAACACGGAAGGGCGTGAACAAGTGGCTCTGAACCCAATCGTCTTCACTGAGAATGTCGTGAAGAGCTTTTTGCGGTACCAGTTCACTACCTACGCCTTCGCAGACGAGCGACTGCGTGCGCAGATGCGAAAACTGCTCGCCTTGGATGCCACGCGGCAGTCGCCACTGCTCCAGGGGCCCTTTGTAAGCCTGTCTCGGCCCTTCAGTAAAGGCGCCGAAGTCGACCAGCTGATCTCCGAGGGCCTTTTGCATCCCCACATGCGTCAGCGCATCCCCGAATCCATCTCGCACCTCTACGGGCATCAGGAGCAGGCGATTCGTGCGATCGCCTCGGGAAAGACGACACTAGTCTCGACCGGAACCGGCTCGGGTAAGACCGAGTGCTTTCTCTATCCTATCGTCAGCAAGTGCCTAAAGCTGCGGGATGACGAGGAAGCATCCGGCATCAGCGCTGTCATCATCTATCCGATGAACGCGCTGGCTGAGGATCAGTTAATGCGAATGCGCTCCCTCCTTGCAGGCACAGGCATCACTTTCGGCATGTACGTAGGCAAGACGCCGGAGCACGAACACGAGGTCGCTGGTATTCGGATGCCCGCTGGCTCTTCGCGGGCAGACTACGAGGCCAAGCTAGCGCAGATTCGGCAGGAGAAGCGAAGCGAGACGGTCTATCCGCCGGAAGAGGTTTGTTCCCGGGAGATGATGCGCTCGGCAGGCGGTCAGCCGCGAATCCTGCTAACGAACGTCAAGCAGATTGAGCTCTTGCTTACTCGGCAAAAGGATGTGGAGCTGTTCGCCGACGCGCGGCTGGATTTCCTGGTGTTCGATGAGGCCCATACCTTCACAGGCGCGCAAGGTGCTGAGACGGCGTGCCTGATTCGTAGGCTGCGTGCCTTCTGTGGACGCAGTGAGCAACAGACCGTGTGCATAGCCACATCCGCAACAATCGCTGATCCAAGCGACCCTGATGCGGCCCGCAACTTCGCTTCGAGGTTTTTCGGTGTACCTGCCGCGAATGTCAAGACCATCGGTGAGGCATACCAGAAGGACGTATGGTCCAGTGAACGAGTAGTGGCACCGCCTCTTCGTTTCGACCCCGGGCAGCTGCTAGATGAGTGCGTCAGTGCGGTCGAGGCGGATGAGGCCCAGATCACCGAGGAAGTCTCTCTCGCATACCACCGTCTTTCGGGCAAGGAGCTTCCGGAAGGCGATTGGGCCGAGGCTCTGGGTCGCGAGCTCGCCCACAGTGAGATTGCCTACCAGCTAAGCGAGGTATTGGTCGCGCCGCGGGCGCTAGGTGAGCTCCCCGGCCTACTTGAGCCACACCTCGGCCGTTCAATTTCCGAGGCCGAGATTCTTGCGTGGCTTACCCTCGGGGCGGCCGCAAGAGCCGGTGGGCGCCCGTTGTTGCGGCCGGTCGTCCATGGCTTCGTCAGGGGAGTCAGCGGGGCAGTCGTCAGCTTCCCGCTTGACGACGAGCCTGTG
>Ga0208735_100574_pt1 | contig 14183 bp, 16 predicted proteins | sample Subbio12Aug_8Aab_FD_184829 | JGI IMG/M metagenome (GOLD analysis project Ga0208735, IMG submission 184829) | Serpentinite rock and fluid subsurface biosphere microbial communities from McLaughlin Reserve, California, USA - CR12Aug_8Aab (SPAdes) | ecosystem: Environmental > Terrestrial > Deep... | reverse complement strand
CTATCCTGAACAGCGATTTGGCGTTACTCACCCAAGGCAGGAGCCTTGTGCGGTAATTCCGCTCGCAGGGATCTGTGCGGGGGGCGTCGGGTAACCGGCGTCCCTACCGCGACCGATAAATCCTTATTTGCATCGACACGGTTTGCGCCTACAATTCCTACTAAAGCAGTCAGGTAATTCAACCTATGCCCCCAATCCAATAGAGGATCGACGACATGATCAACGTGAATGGCAAGGAGATTCAAACCGATGCCGAAGGCTATCTGGCCGACCTGTCCGACTGGAGCGAGGACGTGGCCGTCACGCTCTCGCAACAGGACGACCTGAAGCTTCAGGAAAGGCACTGGCAGGTGATCAACTGGATCCGCGGCTACTACGAGGAAAACGGCACCGCGCCCAACCTGCGCGCGATGACCAAGCTGATCGGCAACGATCTGGGCGGCGAGTTTTCCGAGAAGAAGTTCCTGTTCGACCTGTTCCCCTACGGTCCGGCCAAGCAGGCAGCGCGCTACGCGGGGATGCCCAAGCCTACGGGTTGCGTTTAACCGGCTGCCAGGCCGGCACGAGGTGGCGGCGGCCGTTGCCGATCAGGTCGGCGCGCCCCATCGCCTTCAGGGCCTCGCGCAGCAGCGGCCAGTGCCGCGGGTCGTGCCAGCGCAAAAAAGCCTTCTGCAGCCGGCGCTGTTTGAGGCCGCGCGCCACGGGTACCGTCTCGCTGCCCGGATCGCGCCGGAGCGGATTTTTTCCGGTGTGCCACATCGCGGTGGCGAGCGCCAGCGGCGTGGGTAAAAAGGTCTGCACCTGATCCAGCCGAAAGTCGTTGCGCTTGAGCCAGAGCGCGAGGTTCAGCATGTCCTGGTCGGTCGTGCCCGGATGCGCGGCGATGAAATAGGGGATGAGATATTGCTCCTTGCCGGCGGCCTTCGAGGCGGCCTCGAACAGGCGCTTGAATCGTTCATAGCTGTCCATGCCCGGCTTCATCATCTTGGCGAGCGGCCCGGCCTCGGTGTGTTCGGGGGCGATCTTGAGATAGCCGCCGACATGGTGGGTCGCCAGTTCCTTTACGTATTCGGGCGAACGCACCGCCAGGTCGTAACGCAGCCCGGAGCCGATCAGCACCTTCTTCACCCCCGGCACGGCGCGCGCCTGGCGGTAGAGGTGGATCAGCGCGCGGTGGCTGGTGTCGAGGTTCGGGCAGATGGCCGGATAGACGCAGGAGAGCCGCCGGCAGGCGGCTTCGATGGCCGCATCCTTGCAGGCCATGCGATACATGTTGGCGGTCGGGCCGCCCAGGTCGGAAATGATGCCGGTGAAGCCCGGCGTCTTGTCGCGGATTGCCTCGATCTCGCGCAGGATGCCGGCCTCCGAGCGACTCTGGACGATGCGCCCCTCGTGCTCGGTGATCGAGCAGAAGGTGCAGCCGCCGAAGCAGCCGCGCATGATGTTGATCGAAAACCTGATCATCTCCCAGGCAGGAATTTTCGCCGCGCCATACTGCGGATGCGGCGCGCGCGCGTAGGGCAGGCCGTAGACGTGATCCATCTCGGCGGTGGTCAGCGGAATGGGCGGCGGGTTGAGCCACAAGTCACGCAAACTCGCGCGGTTGCCGTGGCCTTGTACCAGCGCCCGCGCGTTGCCGGGGTTGGATTCGAGATGAAAGAGGCGCGCGGCCTCGGCGTAGGCGAGCGTGTCGGCCTTGACGGCCTCGTAGGCGGGCAGGCGCACGTAGGTCTGGCGGCGCTCCTGGTGCGCCTTGCGCGCGCCGACCTCGTGCCATTCGGCCGTCGGCGTCCAGCCGGCGGGCGCCATGAAGGCGGCGCCGCGCAGATCGCGGATTTCCTGGATCGGCGTTCCTTTCGCGAGGCGGTGGGCGAGTTCCACCAGGGCGCGCTCGGCGTTGCCGAACAGCAGCAGATCGGCCTTGCTGTCGGCCAGCACCGAGCGCTTGACGGTATCCGACCAGACATCGTAGTGGGCGATGCGGCGCAGGGAGGCCTCGATGCCGCCGATCACGACGGGAACGCCCTTGAACGCCTCGCGGGCGCGTTGGGCATAGACGGTCACGGCGTAGTCGGGTCGCTTCCCCGGCGCGGCATCCGGCGTGTAGGCATCGTCGGAGCGGATCTTGCGGTCGGCCGTGTAGCGGTTGACCATCGAGTCCATGTTGCCGGCGGTGATGCCGAAGAAGAGGTTGGGCTTGCCCAAGCGCCGGAAATCTTCCGCCGAGGTCCAGTCGGGCTGGGCAATGATGCCGACGCGGAAGCCCTGCGCTTCGAGGAGGCGCCCGACCAGCGCCATGCCGAAGCTCGGGTGGTCGATGTAGGCGTCGCCGGTGACGAGGATCACGTCGCAGGAATCCCAACCGAGAACCTCCATCTCGGCGCGCGCCATGGGCAGAAAGGGAGAAACGCCGAAGCGCTTGGCCCAATGGGGCCGGTAAGCCGTGAGGCTTTGGGCGGACTGGATGCCGGGAGTCACTGCCGGATGCGGCTCTTCTCCGAGACGTGCTGCGCCAGGAAGTCCATCTGGTCGGCGAGGATGTTGCGGTTCGAGAGGATCAGCCACTCGGCCTTGTTGGGCACGTAGGGGGCGTAGAGCAGCTGCATGCGCGCCTGCTCGGGCGTGCGCCCGCTTTTGCGCTGGTTGCAGGCGCGGCAGGCGGTGACGACGTTCATCCAGATGTCGCGGCCGCCCTGCGAGACCGGCATGACGTGGTCGCGCGTGAGTCGTGAGCTGGGCATGCCGTCGCCGCAGTAGGCGCAGATGTGGCGGTCGCGATGGAACAGCTCGCGGTTGTCGAGCGGCGGCACCTGGTTGAAGTGGCGACCCAAGAGCGCCCGTCCCTTGATGGCGATGATGCTGTTGGTGCGGATCTGGGAACGCTCGCCGGTAAGCCGGTTGAGGCCGCCCTGGATGATGAAGCTGTTCTCCCCGATGGCCCAGGCGACCAGATCCTTGGCGTGGTAGAAGCAGGCGTGCTGCCACGTCACCCAGCGATGGGGAACGCCATGCGGGTCGAGCGTGAGGATCAGGGGATAAGCCTTCATGACCGGTAGTGCCATCCTAAAATGCCGCGGAACCCATCAGACCATTCTGACGATGCTTAGTTTATCCCGGCCAGCGGAACAGGTTCATGAAAGAAGCGGAGTTCTGCCGCAGGCGCTGGCCCTGTCGCTCGGGCTGCATGCGCTGGCGCTGGCCGCTGCAGGCGCTCTTCCGCTCGTCGAGGAGCTCGCGCCGGCGCCGGCCGAGCCGCTGCGCGCGACCTTGCGCGCCCGACCCGAAACCGTGGTTTCCGTTGCGGCGAACGCCCCGCCGCCCCTGCCGCGCAATGTGCCGGTGGTCGCCGTCGCCGCTCCCGCTCCCGCTCCCGCTCCCGCTCCCGCTCCCGCCGCCGTCCTGCCAGCGCCGACTTCCGGCGCGGCGGCGGACGGGCAGGCCGCAACGGTGCTTGCCGCAGGCGCGCCCACGGAACCGACGGATGATGCGCCGGCCATGGGCAAGTCGGTCCCGCCGATGGAACCTCTGGGTGCGGATGCCGCCGGCCTGCGCCAGTACCGTCTCGCACTCGCCGGGGAGGCCCGGCGCGTGCGCAACTATCCCGAGGCCGCGCGGCGCGACGGCCTCACCGGCACCGCCGAGGTGCGCGTCACGGTCGACGCGCGAGCGGGGCGCCGCACCGAACTTTCGCGCTCCAGCGGCCACCCGCTGCTGGATGCGGCCGCGCTCGAAATGCTGCGCACGGCGGCGGCGCGCGCGCCCCTGCCCGAAAGCTTGCGCGGGCGGGAATTCGCCGTGCTGCTGCCCGTGGTGTTCGAGGTCGAGGACTGAACGGTCACTCCGGCCGGGGCACGGTCTCCACGTGCAGGCCGTAAACGCCGCGCCTGCGGTCGGCGCAGAAGTGGCGCAGGGTCATCGCCACGGTGCGGAAGGCGATTTCATCCCAGGGAATGGCGGCTTCGTCGAACAGGGCGATCTCGATCGTTTCCTCGCCTGCCGCATAGTCCAGGTCGAGCAGCCGGGCGCGAAAGACCAGGTGCACCTGGCTGATGTGCGGCACCGAGATCATCGTGTATAGCGCCTGCAGCTCGACGCGCGCGCCGACCTCCTCGGCGGTTTCGCGCAGTGCGGCTTCGGCGACGGTTTCCCGGTTTTCCATGAATCCCGCGGGCAACGTCCAGCAGCCCAGGCGCGGCTCGATGGCGCGCCGGCACAGGAGGATGCGGTCTTCCCATACCGGCAGGGCGCCGACCACCAGGCGCGGATTGCGGTAATGGATCGCGCCGCAGGCGTTGCAGACATGCCGCGGCAGGGTGTCGCCCGGCGGAACCCGCAGGCTGACCGGCGCCGCGCAGATCGGGCAGAAATTGATGTCGTGATCCATCGTGGCCGGATTTTAAGATGATTGTCCAGCGGGCGACCCCATCATGAGAAATCGACCAGCTAGCAGAAAAAAATTATAAAAAACATGAAATAAACGGCGTAATGTAAGGTTTTTTCTTACAACAATCTCCCATCCCGTTCTTACAAAAGGATGGTTTTTCCACTGATTTTCCTCTTGCCGATTTCTCCGGAAAATGCCACCACTGCCAAACGGGCTCGCGACGGGTTTCCCGTCACCCGGGATTGGCGGCGATGCTAGGAGAGAAAAGATGAAACCGACCGACACCTACAACGACATCAAGGAGGTCAACCTCGCCTATCTGATGCTGGCGCAGAACATGGTTCGCTCCGACCGCGAAGCCGCCGTGTTCCGTCTGGGCATCGGCGCGGAGATTGCCGACATCCTGGAGGCCCTGACTCCCGGACAGGTGCTGAAAATGGCCAGTTCCGACATGCTGCTGTGCAGCTTCCGTTTTGACGACACGCTGCTGATCGACCTGCTCGCCAATCACGAGCGCGAGCGCGGGGTCGGACACATCCACGCCGCCATCCTCGCCGCCGGCAGGCCGGTCGAGTCCGTCGCCTGATGCCCGTTCGCGGCAACGCCCGGAGGTTCCATGCGCAATAAATCCGTTATCTCGGAGGCAAGAGACATTCGCCTGGCCGTCGAGCTGATCGAGCTCGGCGCCCGCCTGCAATTGCTCGAGGCCGAAACCAACCTGTCGCGCGAGCGGCTGCTCAAGCTCTACAAGGAAGTGCGCGGCGTCTCGCCGCCCAAGGGCATGCTGCCGTTCTCGACCGACTGGTTCATGACCTGGCAGCCGAACGTGCATGCCTCGCTGTTCATGGCCTATTTCAATTTCCTCGAGCGCCACACCAAGCTGTCCGGCCTGGAGCGCATCATCAAGGCCTATCGCCTCTACATGGAGCAGACCGCGCGCTGCGGCATGGAAAAGGTTCTGTCGCTCACGCGCGCCTGGACGATGGTGCGTTTCTTCGATGCCGGCATGTTGCAGATGACGCGCTGCAAGACCTGCGGCGGGGATTTCGTCGCCCACGCCCACGATCCCAGGCGCGATTATGTCTGCGGTCTGTGCCACATGCCCGCCCGGGCGGGCAAGACCCGGCGGGCCGCCGAGAGTTCGGCCAGCGCCGCCGCCTGAGGCTTTCCGGCGCGTCCGGGCGCCCGTGCCTGCGGACGGAGCGGCGAAGCTTGTATGACGAGCGGGGAGATTCCCGCTATCATGGCGCCTCGCCGGACGCGTCCCCGCAGGGGTGGCGGTCGCGTCATCTGAACAACCGGAATTGCCATGTTATTGCTCGTCGGCTACCTCATCGTCCTGCTTTCCTCGATCGGCACCTATGCCCTCCACGGCGAACTGGGCGCCTTGTGGGTGCCGCTCGAATATGTGGCGATCTTCGGCATGTCGGTCGGCTATCTGGTCGCGTCCAACGGGCCGCGCGCGCTGAAGGCGGTGCTCGGGGCGATTCCCGGGGTGCTCAAGGGCTCGCCTTACAACAAGGCGCTCTACATGGACCTGCTGGCGTTGCTGTTCGAGCTGCTCGTCAAGGTGCGCAAGGAAGGCCTGATGTCGATCGAGAACGATGTCGAGGATCCCGCGGCCAGCCCGATCTTCTCCAAGTATCCGTCGGTGGTGAAGGATCACCATGCGGTCGAATTCATCACCGACTACCTGCGCATGATGGTCGGCGGCAATCTCAACGCCTTCGAGATCGAGAACCTGATGGACATCGAGATCGAAACCCATCACAAGGAGGCTCATTTCCCCGCCCACATGGTGCAGACCCTGGCGGGCGCGGTGCCCGCGATCGGCATCATCGTGGCGGTGATGGGCGTGATCAACGTGATGGGCTCGGTGGGCGAGCCGCCGGCCGTGCTGGGCAAGATGATCGGCGGCGCCTTGGTCGGCACCTTCCTCGGCATTCTGCTGGCCTACGGCTTCATCGAACCGATCGCCAACCAGCTCAACCAGAAGTGCGAGGAGGGCAGCAAGATCTACCACGTCATCAAGGCGGTGCTGCTCGCCAGCATGAACGGCTACGCGCCGCAGGTGGCGATCGAGTTCGGCCGCAAGGTGCTCAATTCCGGCGACCGGCCGAGCTTCACCGAGCTCGAGGAAGACTTGAAGGCGCGCAAGGGGAAATAAGCGGGCGGCCGGCGCCGTCTTGCCCGCGCCGACTTTCGCCCCAAAGAGGCCATGAGCGACGACAGCCAGCAACCCATCGTAGTCAAGCGGATCAAGAAGGGCGGCGCCGGCGGGCACGGCGGCGCCTGGAAGATCGCCTATGCCGACTTCGTCACGGCGATGATGGCCTTCTTCCTGCTGATGTGGCTGCTCGGCTCGACGACCAAAGGCGATCTGAAGGGCATCGCCGACCACTTCCAGACGCCGCTCCTGGTCGCCCTGTTCGGCGGTTCCGGCGCCGGCGACGCGTCTTCCGTCATTCAGGGCGGCGGCGAGGACCTGACGCGCAGCCACGGCCAGGTCAAGCGCGGGGAGGTCGAGGCGCCGACCAAAAGAATCAACTTGCAGGCGCTCAAGGCCGATTTCGAAAGGATCGAGAAGGGCCGCCTCGAAGGGCTGCAGGCCGAGCTCGAGGCCCTGATCGAGGCGAATCCGGCCCTGCAGCAGTTCAAGAACCAGCTGCTGATCGACATCACCGCCGAGGGGCTGAGGATCCAGATCGTCGATGAGCACAACCGGCCGATGTTCGATTCGGCCAGTTCCGAGCCCCGACCCTACGCGCGGCAGATCCTGCGTGCGATCGGGCCGCTGCTCAACAAGGTGGAAAACCGCATCGCCCTCGCCGGCCATACCGACGCCACGCCTTTCGTCGGGGGCGACCGCGGCTTCGGCAACTGGGAACTGTCGACCAACCGGGCCAACGCCTCGCGGCACGAACTCGTGATCGGCGGGCTGCAGGACAGCAAGGTGATCCGCGTTACCGGCTATGCCTCGACCGTCCTGTTCGACCAGGCCCAGCCGACCAACCCGATCAACCGCCGCATCAGCATCGTCGTGCTGAACAAGCGTACCGAGGAGGCCATCCTCGGCGACGGCAAGGAGATCACTGCCGCCGCGGCGCTGGAATCCTTCCCGCCGGGCCAGAGCGCTCCCGCAGCCCCGGCGCTGCCCGGGCGATGAGCCGGAACGGCGCGGAGGGCGTTTGAACACGCCGCCCCCCGGCCCGGCAGCGGCGCAGGCGCTGCTGGCGCAGGCGACGCGGACGCTGGCCGAGACGGGAAAACAGGTCGCGCAACGCGAATTCCCCTTCACCGCGGCGGATTTCGAGCGCGTCCGGCAGCTCATTTACCGGCATGCCGGCATCTCCCTCGCCCCGATCAAGCAGGACATGGTCTATTCCCGGCTGGTGCGCCGCCTGCGCGCGCTCAACCTGAACAGCTTCGACGCCTATCTTTCCTTCCTCGAAAAGGGCGCCGCGGCCGAATGGGAAACCTTCGTCAATGCGCTGACGACCAACCTGACCTCGTTCTTCCGCGAGGCGCACCACTTCGACCTGCTGCGCAGCCAGCTGAGCGGTCTGGGGCATCGGCCGCTGCGCATCTGGTGCGCGGCGGCTTCGACCGGCGAGGAGCCCTATTCCCTCGCGATCGCCGCCTGCGAGGCTTTCGCGAGCCTCGCCCCGCCGGTCCAGATCCAGGCCAGCGACATCGACACCAACGTGCTCAAGACGGCCGAGCGCGGCCTCTACCCGGCGGAGCGCGTCGCGCGCCTGCATCCCGACCGGCTGCGCAAGTTCTTTCTCCGCGGCGCGGGCGTGCCGGAGGGCCACGTCCAGGTGCGGCCCGAGCTGCAAAAGCTGATCGCCTACGGCCGGGTCAATCTGCTCGACACGCGCTGGCCGTCCGTCAAGGGGCCGCTCGATGCGCTGTTCTGCCGCAACGTGATGATCTACTTCGACAAGCCGACCCAGTACCGCATCCTCCAGCGGTTCGTGCCGCTGCTGCAGCCCGAAGGCCTGCTCTACGCCGGTCATTCGGAAAGCTTTCTTCACGCCGCCGACCTGTTCCGCCCGCGCGGCCGCACCGTTTACGAGCGCGCCGACCGGCGCGCTCCGCGTGGATGAATCACCCTGCGGGCGCCGGCGCGCCGGCCGGTCCGCTCATCGCGATCGGCGCCTCGACCGGCGGCACCGAGGCGCTCAAGGAAGTCATCGCGCGCCTGCCGGCGCAGGCGCCGGGCATCGTGATCGTGCAGCACATGCCGGCAGCCTTCACGCCGTCCTTTGCCCGGCGCCTCGACGGCCTGGGGGCGATCCGCGTCGTCGAGGCGCACGGGGGCGAGCCGATCCGCCCCGGCCACGCCTATCTGGCGCCGGGTCATTCGCACCTGGTCGTGAAGAGAAGCGGCGCGGTCTGGCAGACCGGGCTGATGCGAAGCGAGCCGGTGAACCGTCACCGCCCTTCGGTCGACGTGCTCTTCCATTCCGTCGCGCGCGAGGCCGGCTCCAGGGCGATCGGGGTGATCCTCACCGGCATGGGCAAGGATGGCGCCCTCGGCATGCTGGCGATGCGCCGGGCCGGGGCGTGGAACATCGGCCAGGATCGGGGCAGCTGCGTGGTTCACGGCATGCCGCGCGAAGCCGCCCTGCTCGATGCCCTCGACGAGGAGGCGCCCCTGGACGAAATCGCCGCGCGCATCCAGGCCCGCCTGCGCCGGGGCTGAAAATCGGCGCCGGCGCGACGGCAGAGCGTTATACTTCGCCGCAACCCCGGCTGTAGCGACAGCCCGGCGGTCGGCCTGCCCTGCGGCAGGACCCGGCCGCACGCACAAGGCTTCAACCTGGAGGAACCTTCATGACCTTGCGACAACGCTTGTATCTGGTGCTGGCTGTTCTGGCCGCGGTGACGGTCGCCGCCAACGGTTTTTCCTTCGCGATGTATCTGGGGCTGGCCGAGGCGGCCGGCCGGCTGGAGCCCAAGCTGCTGGCGCAGGCGACGGAAACCCGCAACTGGATGATCGCGGTGATCGTCGCTGCCTCGGTGATCGGCCTGGCCGCCTTCTTGCAGCTCGTACGCATGCTGCTGAACCTGCTGGGCGGCGAACCCCAGTATGTTTCCGATGTCGTGCGGCGGATCGCCGGCGGGGATTTCGGCGTGCGCATCGAACTCAAGCCGGGCGACAGCCAGAGTCTGCTGGCGGCCCTGGCCGGCCTGCGCGCCAATCTGGGGGAGATGGGCGCGCAGCTGACGACCGCCACGAAACGGCTGCGCGAGGCGGCGCGGGACTTTCACGCCATCACGACGAACATGCAGAAGGGCACGGTCGAGCAGGCCGCCGCGGCGCAGGTGGCGGCCGGCGCGGTCGGGCAGCTCAGCGCCGGAATCGAGGATATCGCCGCGCAGGCCGTGCAGGTCAATCAGCTCGCGGCCGCCAGCCTGGAGCGCACCCAGGAAGGCAATGAAAGCCTTGCGCGCATGCTCGGCGAGCTGGCCGAGGCGGAAAGCGCGGTGGGCGAGATGACCGAAACCGCGCGCGAGTTCATCGGCAGCGCCGCTTCGATCACCGGCATGACGCGCGAGGTGCGCGACATCGCCGACCAGACCAACCTGCTGGCGCTCAACGCCGCGATCGAAGCGGCGCGCGCCGGCGAACAGGGTCGCGGCTTCGCCGTGGTGGCCGACGAGGTGCGCAAGCTGGCGGAAAAGTCCGCCGCGACCGCCAGCCAGATCGACAGCGTGACGCGCAATCTCGAACAGCTGGCCGCCAAGGTCAGGCAGACGCTGGAAAAGGGGCAGGGGGCGATCGTCACCTCGCAGGAATACCTCGAAACCGTGGCGGAGGCGCTCAGCGCGACCAATCGGTCGATTGGCCAGACCACCGCAGGCATGGGCCGCATCAGCGCCGCAGTGGACAACCAGAATCGCGCCGGCGCGGACATCGCCGCCAACGTGACCCGGATCGCCGAACTGTCCGCGGCGGGCGACGTCCGCGCCGGCGAGGTGGTCGCGGCGGTGAAGCAGCTCGAGGGGCTGGCCGCCGGGCTCGATGCGGCTCTGGGCCGTTTGAGGCTTTGAGCGGGGAGGCCATGAGCGCCCCGCCAAAAAACCCTGTGATCGAACTCCGCAAACCGGGCCCGCCCCGGTAAACTCCGGGAACCGACACGCTTTACGCTGCGAGGTTGCGCCATGTCCGAACTGCTCAAGAATATCGATGCCCGCACCCGCCTGGCCGGCACCAACAAGCTCGAGATTCTCCTGTTTTCGCTCGGCGCCGACCTGCGCACCGGCCGCACGGAAACCTTCGGCATCAATGTCTTCAAGGTGCGCGAGGTGATGCGCACGCCGCACATCACCGCCGCGCCCGACATGCCGGCGGCGGTCAAGGGCATGGTCTCCCTGCGCGGCGCGCTGGTGCCGGTCGTCGATCTGTCCGAATTCATCGGCATGCAGACCGAAACCCCGCGCGAGATCATGATCGTGACGGAATACAACGGCCACACCCAGGGTTTCCTGGTGGAATCGGTCGACACCATCCTGCGCCTCGACTGGGCGAAGATGCGCGTGCCGCCCGAGATGCTGACCGCCAACATGGGCGGCCTGGTGACCGCCGTGACCGAGCTGCAGGACGGCCGCCTGGTGATGATGCTCGACGTCGAGCGAATCCTCTCGGAAACCGCCCGTTACGACGACGACATGGCGTTCAGCCAGATCCGGCCGCTCGGCCGGGACGGCCTGGCCATCGTCTACGCCGACGATTCCTCGGTGGCGCGCGGCCAGATCGAGAAGACCCTCAATGCGCTTGGCATCCGCGGTCTGATGGCGATGAACGGTCGCCAGGCCTGGGACGAGCTGCGCCGGATCGCCGACTACGCCGACGCCGCCGGGCGCACGGTGAAGGATTATGTCCAGCTGGTGCTCACCGATGTCGAGATGCCGGAGATGGATGGCTACATCCTGACCAAGAACATCAAGTCCGACGCGCGCTTCATCGGCGTGCCGGTGATCATGCATTCTTCGCTGTCCTCGATGTCGAACCAGCAGTTGGGCAAGTCGGTCGGCGTCGACGAATACGTGCCGAAGTTCGAACCGCAACGCCTGGCCGAGACGCTGAGCCGGCTGCTGTTGCGGGAGGGCGCCGTGGCGGCCGCCGTGGAGTGAGGGGAGGGAAAATGGACAATCTCGCAACGTTGCCGGCCGGTCCGGGCCCGGCCTCCCTGATCGAAAGCGTCGATGCGCGCACCAAGCTGGCCGGTTCCAACCGCATGGAGATCCTGCTGTTCGCGCTGGGCACCCACGAGACCTTCGGCATCAACGTGTTCAAGGTGCGCGAGGTCTGCCAGACGCCGTCGATCACCAAGTCACCCAACATGCCCGCCGGCGTCGAAGGCCTGATCAGCCTGCGCGGCAACGTGATCCCGGTCGTTTCGCTGACCAAGGCGATGCATCTGGCCGACGCGCCGGCCGGACTGGGCGGCTCGATGATGGTCACCGAATACAGCAAGCGCACGCTCGGCTTTCTCGTCCATGGCGTCGATCGCATCATCCGCGTCGATTGGGATCGGGTGCGCGCCCCCGAAACGGTCACCGGCGGCGGCCACAACTACATCACCGCCATCACCGAGCTCGACAGCGGCCGGCTGGTTTCGATCGTCGATGTCGAGCAGATCATGGCCGATACTTTCGGCGAGGCGATGGTCGGCCAGATCGACCGGATCGAGGGCGACGAGGAATACAACATCTTCTTCGTCGACGATTCCGCCGTGGCGCGCAAGAAAATCGCCGAGGTGCTGGAAAAGATGGGCGTGCATCACCGCCATGCGCAGAACGGCATGGAAGCCTGGACGCGTCTGTCCGGCCTGGCGGCGCATGCGCAGCAAACCGGCCGCAGCCTGCGCGAGGAAGTGAATGTGATTCTCGTCGATGCCGAGATGCCGGAGATGGACGGCTACGTGTTGACGCGCAACATCAAGGCGGACAAGCGTTTCGACGGCATCCCGGTGGTCATGCACTCGTCGCTGTCGTCCGAGGCCAACCGCTCGATGGGCCGCAGCGTCGGGGTGGACGCCTACGTCGCCAAGTTCGATTCCGAGGCGCTGGCCGACGCGCTGCGCCCCCTGTTGCTCAAGTCGCAACGCCACTGACCGTAACAGCAAGGAATCCCCGGAGACCGTTTCATGCCAGCAGACCCGAGCAAGATCAAATTTCTGGTCGTCGACGATTTTTCCACCATGCGCCGGATCGTCCGCAACCTGCTCAAGGAGCTGGGCTTCACCAACATCGACGAGGCCGAGGACGGCGCCGTCGCCTGGCAGAAGCTGCATGGCGGCGGCTTCGATTTCGTCGTCACCGACTGGAACATGCCCAACATGGACGGCCTGACCCTGCTGCAGAAGATCCGCGGCGACGCGAGCCTCAAGGCGCTGCCGGTGCTGATGATCACCGCCGAGGCGAAAAAAGAAAACATCATCGCGGCGGCGCAGGCGGGCGCTTCGGGCTATATCGTCAAGCCCTTCACCGCCGCGACGCTGAACGAGAAACTGACCAAGATCTTCGAAAAGCTGGGCTGGTAAATGGTTAAACCGATCCCATTCGACGCTTCCGGCGATTCGGCCGATCTGCAGGCGATCTTCGACAGCATTGCCGCCGGCGCCCAGCCGGCGGCGGCCGCCGCCGCCGAGCCGGAGCATTCCGGCGATTCGGCCGACCTGCAGGCGCTCTTCGACAGCGTTGCGGCGCAGGCGACCGATGCGGACGAGCCGTCGCTGCGGCGCGACGCCGCCCCGGGCGAGGCCCAAGAAGAAGCCGTGTTCAACCGCATCGGCCATCTGGCGCGCAGGCTGCACGACGCCCTGCGCGAGCTCGGCCTCGACCAGTCGCTCGAGGCGACCGCGCGGCAGATCCCGGACGCCTGCGAACGGCTCGACTACATCGCCCGCATGACCGAGCAGGCGGCGTCGCGGGTCCTCAACGCGGTGGATTTGGCCCGGCCGGCGCAGGCCGAGCTGGATGCGGTCGCCAGGGCGCTGGGCGCGCGCTGGGAACGCATGTTCGCCAACCAATTGAGTGTGGACGAGTTCAAGCAGCTGGCCGCCGACACGCGCGTCTTCTTTGCCGCCGCGCCGGGCAAGATCGCCGTGACCCAGACGCAGCTCAACGAGATCATGATGGCGCAGGATTTCCAGGATCTCACCGGCCAGGTAATCAAGCGCGTGGTCGAGATGGTGCAGAACTTCGAGGGCCAGCTGCTGCAGGTGCTGATCGAGACGATGCCGGAGCAGAGGAGGGCGGCCGCGCCGCAAGGTCTGCTCAACGGCCCCGTCATCGGCGCCGCCGGGCGTTCCGACGTGGTGACCAGCCAGGCGCAGGTCGACGATCTGCTGGAAAGTTTGGGGTTCTGATTCGGCGCGGGGCGTCGAAAGGAGAAAAGCATGAGCGACTTTGCCGGAATGGAAGACCTGCTGCAGGACTTTTTGGTCGAGGCCACGGATCTTCTCTCGGGGGTCGACAACAAGCTGGTCGACCTCGAAAAGAACCCGCAGGACCACGGGCTGCTCAACGACATTTTCCGCGGCTTCCATACCATCAAGGGCGGCGCCGGCTTCCTCAACGCCGCCGAGCTGGTGACGCTCTGTCACCTGACGGAAAACCTGTTCGACAAGCTGCGCAACGGCGAAATGGCGGTGACCGGGGAGCTCATGGACGTCATCATGGCGGCCACCGCCACCGTGCGCGACATGTTCGGCCAGCTCGAGGGCGGGGTGCAGCCCGCGGCCGCCGATCCCGGCCTGATCGCCGGCCTCAAGGCCGCGCTGGC
>Ga0208735_100569_pt1 | contig 14306 bp, 13 predicted proteins | sample Subbio12Aug_8Aab_FD_184829 | JGI IMG/M metagenome (GOLD analysis project Ga0208735, IMG submission 184829) | Serpentinite rock and fluid subsurface biosphere microbial communities from McLaughlin Reserve, California, USA - CR12Aug_8Aab (SPAdes) | ecosystem: Environmental > Terrestrial > Deep... | reverse complement strand
GGGATGAGACGCCCCGCACGGCCGCCCGAAGGGGCGCCAGCCACGAGCCGCGCAGCGGCGAACCACCGTCTGCGCCGTCCTGCGGGCGCCGACATTTCATGATCGGCGTCTTCGACTCGGGACTGGGCGGCCTGTCGGTACTGGCGGCCATCGCCCACGAACTGCCCCGCACCCGTCTTACCTATCTGGCCGACACCGCCCACCTGCCCTACGGCGACAAGCCGGACGGCTTCATCACCGGACGGGTGCTGGCAATCGGCCGGTATCTGGCCGATGCGGGTTGCGCGCCGATCGTCGTGGCCTGCAACACGGCGACCACGACCGCGATCCAAGCGTTGCGCAATCATCTGCCCGGCATCCCCATCGTCGGGGTCGAGCCGGGCGTCAAGCCGGCGGCCCAGGGCAGCCCGAGCGGCAGGATCGCCGTGCTGGTCACCGAAACCACGGCGCGCAGCCGGCGGCTCGCCCAGCTCATCGAGATCCATGCCGCCCATGTCGAAACCCTCGTCGTGCCCTGCCCCGGCTGGGCGACGCATGTCGAGACCTTGCAGCCGGACACTGCGGATTTTCGCCGCGAGGTCGAAGAGAAAATCCGGCCGCTCGTCGATGCCGGCGTCGATCGCATCGTGCTGGGCTGCACCCACTATGCCTTCCTGGCGCCGATCATCGAACCCCTGCTGGCCGGCCGCGCGCAACTCATCGACGTGGCGGCGGCGGTCGCGCGCCAGGTGCTGCGCCTGCACGGGGACGCCCATGTCGACGGCGGGCTCCGCCTGCAGGCCACGGCCCATCCCGAACGGCTCGCCGCCGCCCTGCCTGCGCTCGAGCTGCAGGCGCTCGCCGCCCGCGTCGTCGCGGTCGAGACGGTCAGTCCCTGACCGCTTGCGCGCCGTGGCGCGCGAGATAGATCACCGCCGCGAGAATCAGGGCGCCGCCGGCCAGTTGCAGGCCGGTGACGGTTTCGCCGAGCACCAGCAGCGCCAGCCCGATCGTCACCAGCGGTTCCAGGGTCGAGAGGGTCGAGGCATCCGTGGCGCCGAGCTTTTCCAGCCCCTTGAGGAAGCCCAGGATGGCCAGCAGGGTGGAAAAGATCGCGATCGCCAGCACCGCCGACCAGCCGGCCACGGAACCCGGCAGCGCGGGCCCCGCGGCGGCCACCGCGCCGCCATAGACCGCCGCCGCCGAGAGCATGACGACGGTCGCCGCCGGCAGGGCGCCGACCCGCGGCAGCACCTTTTCGCCGGCGAGGATGTAGATCGAGTAGATCAGCGCGCCGGTCACGCCGAGCGCGATGCCCAGCGGCTGGCTGTGCAGGTCGCCGCCGACGGTGAGCGCCGTGCCCGCCAGCGCGGCGATCACCGCCCAGCCGCGCGCCGCACCGATGCGGCGCCGGTAGAGCAGGGCCGAGAGGACGGTGACGATGGCCGGATACAGATAGAGCAGCAAGCCCACCAGACCGGCGCTGGCGTATTTGAGCGCGGCGAAATAACAGAAGGACTGGCCGACATAACCGAGCGCCCCCATGGCCACCAGCCAGAGCAGATCCGGGCCGCGCGGCCAGCGCATGCCGAGCAGCACTCCCCAGGCGGCGAGCAACAGGCCGGCGATGACGAAGCGCAGGAACAGCATGCTCGTCAGCGACACCGCTTCCTGGTAGGCGATCTTGGCGAAAATCGCCATCGCGCCGAACCCGGTCGCGGAAACCGCGATCCACGCCACTCCCTGCCAGCGTTCCCTGCCCGTTCTTGCTGTATTCATCGAGCGCCAGTTTACCCCGCGGGACATCGGCGATAATGCCGGACATGAAATTGAGCGTCGCCGCATTCCGCGCCTGGCCGCAGAAGAAGATCACCCTGCTCGGCATGTCCGGCGTCGGCAAGACCAGGCTGTCCTCGCTGCTGCGCGCGCACGACTGGTTCCACTACTCGGCCGACTACCGCATCGGCAAGCGCTATCTCGACGAACCGATCCTCGACCTGATCAAGCAGCAGGCGATGCAGGCGCCTTTCCTGCGCGACCTGCTGCGGCGCGACTGGATCGACATCAAGAACAACATCAAGGTCGACGATCTCGGCCCGGTGCTGTCCTTCGTCGGCAAGCCGGGCGATCCCGCGCGGGGCGGCATTCCGTTCGCCGAGTTCGTGCGCCGGCAGGCTCTCTATCGCGCCGCCGAAATCGCCTCGGCGCACGACGTGCCGGAGTTCGTGAAGAAGGCCCAGGACATCTACGGTTACGCGCACTTCGTCAATGACGCCGCGGGCAGCCTGTGCGAGCTCGACGCTCCGGCCGTCATCGACCTGCTGGCCGCGCACACCCTGATCCTCTATATCCAGGTGACGACGCCGCAGGAAGAGGTCGAGCTGATCCGGCGCGCCCAGTCCGACCCGAAGCCGCTCTACTTCCGTCCGGCCTTTCTCGCCCAGCAGCTGCCCGGTTATCTGACCGAACACGGGCTGACGGACATCGCCCAGGCCGATCCAGACGACTTCACCCGCTGGATCTTCCCGCGCCTGTTCCACGCGCGCATTCCGCGCTACGAGGCCATCGCGCGGCCGCACGGCTACACGGCGACCTCGGCGGAAATCGCCGCCGTGCGGGACGAGCGGGACTTTCTGGAACTGCTGGAACGCGTGATCGACCGCGCCGGCTGAACGGCGGGTCAGAACCCGCCGTCGCCCGCGCCATGCACATGGCCATGGGCGACTTCCTCGTCGGTCGCGGCGCGCACTCCGCTCACCGTGCAGGAGAACACCAGCGCCATGCCGGCGAGCGGATGGTTGCCGTCGAGCATCACCCGGTCATCGACGATGTCGGTGACGCGATAGGTGACGAAGTCGTCCTGGTCCGCTCCCGGGGGCGCGCCCTCGAACTGCATGCCGATCCGGATCTCTGCGGGAAAACTGGAGCGCGGCTCGACCTGCAGCAGGTCGGCGTCGTATTCGCCGAAGGCTTCGTCGGGCTGGAGCTTGACCTGGACGGCGTCGCCGGTCCGCTTGTCCTGCAGCGCCTCCTCGATCTTCGGAAAGATGTCGTCGAAACCGCCGTGCAGGTAGATGATCGACCGCTCGCCCGCGTCGACCAGGACGCCGTCGGGGTCGGTGACCTGATAATCGATCGTCACGACGGTGTTCGGTTTGATCTGCATGGGTGCTCCCCTGTCAGGCTTTCGCCTTGCCTTTGTGGTTGAGTTCTTTGACGAGCCGGAAAACCTCCGCGGCGTGGCCCTTGGCATGCACGTCGTAGAACGCGTGCCGCACGATCCCCTGCTTGTCGATGATGAAGGTGGAACGGATCAGGCAGAGCTTCTTGTGGCCCTCCTGCACGCGAAAGTGCATCACGCCGAATTTGCGGCACACCTCGCCGTCCGCGTCGGACAACAGGCGGACCGAGAGGCCGTTCCGGTCGCGGAAATCGGCATGGACGAGGCAGTCGTCGCGCGAAACGCCGATGACCGCGCAGCCGAGGCGGTTGAACTCGCTCTCGTGATCGGAAAAGTCGATCGCCTCGAGGGTGCAGTATGGCGTGCCGTCTTTCGGGTAGAAGAACAGCACAACATGCTGCTTGCCGAGCAGCGAGGCCGACTCGAACATCTCCATGTCGGCATCGGGCAGGGTGAAGAGCGGTGCGGCTTGTCCAGGCTGGAGCATGTCGTGTCTCCGCAAAAGTTGGCGGATTCTAACCGGAGAAAGGCCGGCCACAACGCGCGCGGAAGGCGTATGCCGGCTACCCCGCGTCGTGCAGCGGCAGGGGCCGGCGGCGCGACAGCATGACCAGCGCACGCCATGCCGCCGCCGCGGCGATCAGATGCTTGACGGTGTGGCCGGAGATCAGCCCGGTCAGATCGAAGATCCAGCGGTCCATCCGCTCCGCGGCCAGGGCCGCTCCATAGAGGGCCAGCACGACGAGCACGTCGCCCGTGCGGCTGTAACGCGGCGGAAACAGCGCGAGGAGCAGAAGGATCAGCACGCTCGGGTAAAAGTGCATGAACCCGTAGGCGCGCAGATCGCCCTGCCCCGCGTGCTCGCTCCAGAGCCACCCGACCACGACAGCCATCCCGCAGCACACGAGCAACGGCAGTGCGACGAGCCCCGCGCGCGCGCCGATGCGCTCGCCGATCTGGATCGCAAGCCAGGCCATGAACAGCACGCTCAGCGCGAGACGGTCCCAGAACAGGCTGGCATTGTCGGGCGCCAGATGGTACCAGGCGGAAGCGGGCCCGAGCAGGACCAGGGCGAGGAAGAAGACCAGCCAGGGCCAGCGTTCGCGCCCATCATGGAAGACGGGACGCCGCGCGGAGGCGAACAGGCGTGCCAGACCCGCCGCGCCGATCAGGGAGAACAGGGCGTTGCTGGCCACGTTGGCGAAATGCGGCACGCCCAGCCAGGTGCGCTGGTCGGCGAAGTCGTGATAGTCGAGCCATTGCGGCAGCGGGGGCACGCAGGCGAACAGGGCCGCCGCGACGAGCAGCGTCGGCAGGATCAGCCCAAAGCCGACGCGGCCGCGCCTACCCACTTCTTTCCCGTTCGGCGAGCAGGGCGTCGACCGCGCGCGCCATGCGCACGATGTCGGGCAATTCCACGGTCAGGAAGCGCCAGCTCAAGACATGCGAGAGAGAGATGTCCACGTGGCCGAGAACGGCGTCGAGCAGGAAAACGCGGGCCTGCGAAGGCGGGAAGGCCGCCGCCAGGGCCAGACTCTCCGGCCAGGGAATGAGGGTGTCGTTGCGGCCGTGCACCAGGATCAGTCGCGCCTCCAGCCCGCCCAGATCCTTGTCATGGAGGGACAGGGCGGCGAGATCCGCGCGCATGCGCGCCGGCAGCGCCGCGTAACGCTCCGCGAAATTTTCCGGGGTGGAGTGCTCGATCAGATCGTAGACCGCCCGCCCCGGAGGGGCGAGACGCGCGGCGAGATCGGCGAGGTCGGCGGCGCGATCCTGGATGCGGCGTTCGGCCATGGCGCTCAGCAAGGCCGCGTCGCCCGCGCCGAGGTAGGCCAGGGCGGACGAAGCCAGCACCAGCTTGCCGTAGTCGTCCGGGCGCAAATGGTGCCACTCGCCTGCGGCGCGGAAATAGCCGGTGGTGAAGTAGCGCACCGCCCGCCTGAGATCGTAATAGCCGCCCACGCCGACGATGAAGCGCGGCCGCACGCCCTCCTCCAGTGCGGCGAGCACCGCCGGCCCCACGCCGTAGCTGAACGCCACCATCCCCGCCCGCCCCGCCGGAGCGAGGTCCGGCCGGCCGGCGAGCCAGACGAAGGCATCGGCCACCACGTCGGCATCCGCAGGGTGGATGCGCAACTGGCGAAAGCCGGGAATTTCCGGCACCAGCACGGCGAACCGCGCGCGCGCCAGCGTCTGGGCGAAAGCCACGATGCGCGCCTCATCCTTGCCCTGCGGCACCGCCCCGGGGACCAGGACGATGGCGGCAAGCGGAGCGGCCGCGCCGGGCGTGTAGAGATCGCCGGAACGTTCGCGGCCGGCGACGGTAAAGCGCACCGGAGAGCGCAGCGGCGTTTCGGTCTGCGCCTTGAGCCGCGACGGACCCGGGCCCGCGGCCACGTCGGCCAGAACCCGGGCGGACTCCCAATGCCGCGCCGGTGAACAGGCGGAAAGAACGAGCAGGGACAGGACCAGCGCCAGCATGGGCAGCCGGGCCGACAATCCGTCCCGCGTCAGGGCGTGCGTCTTTGTCGTCATGGATCGGCGCAGGCCGGGCCGCTCAGATCAGGTTGGCCTGCGTCTCGCCGTTGCGACCGGCGGGCGCGTAGATGCGATAGGTGTTGCGCCCGCCTGCCTTGGCCGCGTAGAGCGCGCTGTCCGCGTTGCGCAGCAGCTGTTCGATCTCCCTGCCGTGGACCGGATAGAGCGCAATGCCGACGCAGCCGGAGATCCGCGCCGTTCCCGCGTCGAGCGGATAGGGCTGGTTGAGCAGAGCCACCGCGCGCCGGGCCACCTGCTCCGCTTCGTCGTCGTCGGTCATCTCGGTCAGGATGATCGCAAATTCGTCGCCGCCCAGGCGCGCCACCGTGTCGGTCTCGCGCACGCAACTCGTCAACCGCTGCGCGGCCTCGCCGAGCAGCTGGTCGCCGGCGCTGTGGCCCAGCGAGTCGTTCACGTCCTTGAAGCGGTCCAGGTCGATGAACAGGAGCGCGAAGTGGCGGCGATAGCGCCGCGCCTGATTGATGGCGAGCTGCAGACGATCCATGAACAGGACGCGATTCGGCAGTTCGGTCAGCGCGTCGTGGTGGGCCTGGAAACGCAGCTGCTCCTCGGCTTCCTTGCGCCGCGTGATGTCGTGGAACACGGCGAGGTGCCGCACGCAACCTTGTCCATTCGGGATTCTGGTGATGGACAGCCATTCGACGCGGATGTCGCCGTTCTTGTAGCGGTTCCATATCTCGCCCTCCCAGTGCGCAACCCGGTTCAGATTATCCCAAAGATTGCGATAGAACTCGGCGCCGTGGCGGCCCGACTTCAGCAGGCGCGGGTTGCGCCCCATCACCTCGGCCGGCGTGTAGCCGGTGATGGCGGTGAACGCCGGATTGACGCGCACGATGTTGTTGTCGGCATCGGTGACGATAATGGCCTCGGCGGCGCTCTCGAACACCGTATCGGCCAGGCGCAAGGCCTCGTCCTGGCGTCGGCGCGCCGCGACCTCCTCCTGCAGGGCGGCGTTGCGCTCGCCGAGTTCGCGCGTGCGCTCCCTCACGGTTTCCTCGAGCCGGGCGGTGACTTCGGCCAGTTTCCGATGCTCCTGCCGGGTGCGCATGAACTGGAGAGCCCAGAACCCCCCCATCAACCCTGCGACCGCCAGGGCCGAACTCAATGCGACCCAGTACCACGCACACACCGTTATCGCGCCCATAAAACCATTATGGCAAAACGGGCTCCGATTGCCAGGGCAGGACTCGATCAGAGCGACTCAAGCCTCGCGCAATCGCTCGATCACCCGACCGGCGAAGGCGCCGCGCATGGCGATCCGGCCGGCCAGGCCGACACCGATCAAGCCGGCGACGACCCCAATGAGCAGGTAGTCGATCGAGGGCAGATAGTCGAGCTGGAACGCCCAGCGCGCCAGGGCCGCACCGATCGCGCTGGCGCCGAGCCCGGCAAGCAGGCCGGCGAGCAAGCCCAGCGCCGCGAACTCGGCCAGCACCACCTGGCGCAACTGGCTGCGCCGCCCGCCCAACGCGCGCAGGACGGCCAGCTCGTGGCTGCGCTCTCCGCCGCTCGCCTCGATGGCCGCATAGAGGACCAGCAGTCCGGCGACCAGCGAGAACAGGAACACGACCTGCACCGCATTGATCGCCTGTGCGAGCATCGTCTGCACCTGGCGCATGATGGCATCGAGCTCGATCACGGTGAGGTTGGGAAACTGGCGCACCACCTCGGCGGTCAGGTTTTGCCCTTGCGCGGACTGATGAAAGGCGGCAATGAAGCTGGTCGGCTGGTCGGCCAGCGCCCCGGCGGGAGTGATGACGAAAAAGTTGATCCGCATCGAGTCCCATTCGAGCTGGCGCAGCGAGGTGACCGTGCCGGAGAAGCGTCGTCCGGCGACCTCGAAAACCAGTTCGTCGGCCAGCCCGAGCCCCAGCGTCTTGGCGAGGCCCTGTTCGAGGGAGAATTGCAGCGCGCCGCCATCGGCATGCCAGCGTCCGGCGACGACGCGGTTTCCCGCGGGCAGATCGTCGCGGCTGGACAGGTTGAATTCGCGCTCGACCAGCCGTCGGGCGCGGTCGTCCTCGTAGTCCTGCGGCGCGACGGCCCGGCCATTGACCTGCACCAGCCGGCCGCGCACCATCGGTTCGAGGCGCGGCGCCGCCAGGCCGGCGGCGGAGAAGAAGGCGGCGAGCGCCTGCTCCTGTCCGGGCTGGATGTTGAGCAGGAAACGGTTGGGCGCATCGGGCGGAAGCTTCCCCTGCCAGGCGGCGAGCAGATCGTTCTTCGCCAGGGTGAGCAGCAGCAGCGTGGTCAGGCCCAGCGCGAGCGCGACGATCTGCACCAGCGTCGCGCCGCCGCGCCGGCGCAGGCTGGCCAGGCCGATGCGCCAGCCGACCGTCGGCGCGTGCGCCGCCAGACCCGTCGCCAGTCCGAGCAAGGCCCGGCCCGCCAGCGCGAACGCGGCAAGGGCGGCGATAAAACCGCCCAGCACGACCGCGCCGAGCCGCACCTCGCCGGCGACCCAGAACATCAGGGCGGCCAGGCAGCCCATGCCGACGAAGTAGGAAGCCATCGTCAGGGGCTCGGCGTCCGTCCATTCCCGGCGCAGCACGCGCACGGTCGGCACCGACTTGAGCCGCAGCAGGGGCGGAACGACGAATCCCAGCACCAGCACGAACACGACGGCAGAGCCCTGCAGCCAGGGCAGGACGCCCGGCGCGGGCAGGCTCCCCGCCATCAGGCCGGCCAGCAGGGCCTGCATCAGGTATTGCACCAGATAGCCGCAGGCGCCGCCGACGAGGATGGCGACCAGACCCAGCACGACGAATTCGCCGCCGTGGATCAGCAGGATCTGCCGCTCGCTGGCGCCCAGGCAGCGCATCACCGCGCAGGCATCCAGATGCCTCTGCATGTAGCGGCGCGCCGCCATGCCCACGGCGACGGCCGCGAGCACTACCGTCAGCAGGGCGGCCAGGCGCAGGAAACGCTGCGCCCGGTCGACGATGATGCGCACGTCGGGACGCGCGTTTTCCAGCCCCTCGATGCGCTGGCCGCGCTCCAGGCGGGCGGTTGCCCAGGCGCGGAAAGCCGCCACGGCCGCATCCTCCCCCGCCACGTGCAAGCGCCAGACGATGCGGCTGCCGGGCTGGACCAGTCCGGTCGCGGGCAGGTCGTCGAGACGGATGATCGCGCGCGGCGCGATGGCGAAGGGGTTGATGCCGCGATCCGGATCGAGCGTGACCACCGCCGCCACTTCCGCATCGAGCGCGCCGACGCGCAGCCGCGCGCCGGCGGCGTCTCCGAGGGCGCCGGCCAGCCTTTCGTCCGGCCACACCGTGCCGGGCGCAGGAATTCCCGCCGTCCCGCCGGCGCCGACTTCGCGGCGCGGGGCGACGCGCAGGGCGCCGCGCAGGGGGTAGCCCGCCGAAACCGCCATGATCTCGGCCAGACGCAGTCCGGCTGCGCTGCTCACCATGCTGAACAGCTTGACGCTTTCGGCAACTTGCAAGCCGTGTTGCCGCGCCCGGTCGCGCACGGCGTCCGGCCAGGGGCGATCGGCGGAAAGCAGGAGATCGCCGCCGAGCAGCGTGCGCGCCTCGAGTTCGACGGCGCGCTGCACGCGGTCGGCGAGAAAGCCGACGCTGGTCAAGGCCGCGACCGCCAGCGCCAACGCGACGAACAGCACGGTCAGCTCACCGGCGCGCAGGTCGCGCGCCAGCATGCGCAGCATCAGACGCAGGGTGTTCACAGCGCGCGCAAAACCTCGATGGCCTGCTCGATGCGCTCCAGGGCGATCGCCTCGATGCCCTTGATCGGCTGCCTGGGCGCGTTGGCCTTGGGAATCAGCGCCCGCGTGAAACCGAGCTTGGCGGCTTCCTTGAGCCGCTCCTGGCCGCGCGGCGCGGGACGGATCTCGCCGGCCAGGCCGACTTCGCCGAAGACCACCAGCTTCGCGGGCAAGGGCTTGTTCCGCAGGCTGGAGACGATCGCCAGCAGCACGGCCAGATCGGCCGCCGGCTCCTGGATGCGGACGCCGCCGACCGCATTCACGAACACGTCCTGGTCGCCGCAAACTACCCCGGCATGGCGATGCAGCACGGCGAGCAGCATGGCGAGGCGCTGCGACTCCAGCCCGACGGTCAGGCGCCGCGGATTGCCGCCCATCGCGTTATCGACGAGCGCCTGGATCTCGACCAGCAGCGGCCGCGTGCCTTCCTGGGTGACCAGCACGCAGCTGCCCGCCACGTCCTGCGCGTGCAGCGACAGGAACAGCGCGGAAGGATTCGACACGCCCTTGAGGCCCTTGTCGGTCATGGCAAACACGCCCAGCTCATTGACCGCGCCGAAGCGGTTCTTGCAGGCGCGCACCAGGCGGAAGCTCGAATGCGTGTCGCCCTCGAAATACAGCACGGTGTCGACGATGTGCTCGAGCACGCGCGGGCCGGCCAGCGCCCCCTCCTTGGTCACGTGACCGACGAAGATGATGCCCACGCCGGTCTGCTTGGCGAAGCGGGTCAGCTGCGCCGCGCACTCGCGCACCTGCGCGACCGAACCGGGCGCGGATTGGAGCGCGTCCGACCAGAGCGTCTGGATCGAGTCGATCACCGCGACCACCGGTTTTTCTTCCTGCAGCGATGCGACGATCTTCTCGAGGTTGATCTCGGGCAGCAGCCGCAGGCCGGCCGCCGGCAGTTGCAGGCGCCGGGCGCGCAGGGCGACCTGCTCCGCCGATTCCTCGCCGGAAACATAAAGCACCGGCTGGCCGGCTTCGGCCAGCCGCGCCAGCGCCTGCAGCAGCAGGGTCGATTTGCCGATGCCGGGATCGCCGCCGATCAGCACCACGCCGCCGACCACCAGGCCGCCGCCCAGAACGCGGTCGAACTCCTCGATGCCCGTCGGCAGGCGCGGTTCATCGCGCGGACGAATGGCCGCCAGATCCTGCGGTTTGCCCGTCGAGGTCAGCGGAGCGAAGTTCGCGCCAAAGCGCTTGCCGCCCGCCGTTGCGGCTTCGGCCAGGCTTTCGACCAGCGTGTTCCACTGCCCGCAACCGGGGCATTGCCCCTGCCACTTCGGCGCGGTGGCGCCGCATTCGGTGCAGGAAAAAATGGCTCTGTCTTTCGCCATCTCAGCGCTTTTCAATGACGGGAACGCGTTGCGCCAGCGCGCAGAACAGCTCGTAGCTGATCGTGCCGGCTGCGGCCGCCACTTGGTCGGCGGGCATTCCCTCGCCCCACAGGGTTGCCGTCCCGCCGGCGCCGACTGTTGCAGGAAGATCGGTCAGATCGACGCACAGCTTGTCCATCGACACGCGGCCGAGCGTGCGCGTGCGTCGGCCCTCGACCAGTATCGGCGTGCCGGTGGGCGCATGGCGCGGATAGCCGTCGGCATAGCCGCAGGCAACGACGCCGACCTTCATCGGCCGCTCGGCGGTGAACGTGCAGCCGTAGCCGACGCTTGCGCCGGGCGCGAGATCCTGCACCGCGATGATCCCGCTCTCCAGCGTCATCACGGGCCGCAGATCAAGTTCGGCGGCGGGAATCTCCGCGAACGGCGAGCCGCCGTAGAGCATGATGCCCGGCCGCGCCCAGTCGCCGACCTCGGCGGGAAACCGCAGGATCGTCGCCGAGTTGCCGAGCGAACGCGCGCCGGCCATGTCCGTCGTCATCGCGTCGAAGCGCGCCAGTTGCCAGTCGATGCCGCGCGGGCCGTCGGCGTCCGCGAAATGCGTCATCAGCACGGCCTCGATGCGCCGTCCCGCCAGCGCCGACTTTGCGGCGGAAAGCCCGGCGGCAGCGAAGCCGAGCCGGTTCATGCCGGTGTTCAGTTTCAGATAGACCGGCAGATCGGCCGGCCAGCCCGCATCGAGGAGCATGCTGACCTGGTCGAGCCGATGCACGACGGGAATCAGCCGATGGCGGATCAGCAGCGGCAGTTCGTCGGCCGAATAAAAACCTTCGAGCAGCAGGATGGGCAAATCGAGCCCCGCCTCGCGCAAGGCCACCGCGCGTTCGAGTTCGATCAGGGCGAAACCGTCGGTCAGGTCGGCCAGCGCCGCGACCGCGCGGTTCAGTCCGTGGCCATAGGCATTGGCCTTGACGACGGCCCAGAGGCGCGCCGGTCCGGCATGACGGCGCGCCACGGCAAAATTGTGACGCAGGGCGGAGAGATCGATGGTGGCGCGAATGGGTCGCGACATGCGTGACGGCGCCTCGCCCCGCGGCTCAGCGGGTTTTATGTTCCCTGAGTCTCTCGGCCGCGAAGGTGACGAAGGACGTGACCAGGCGCGAACGGAATTTCTCCTTCGGATACACCATCGACAGATCGCGCACCAGCCGCGGCTTGAGCGGGATCGACACCAGCGAGCCGAGCCGCAGGGAGTTGATCACCGAGGCGCGCGAGGCGATGGCGTAGCCGATCCCGGTTTCGACCACCTCGAGCAGAGCGAGCGGACTGCCCAGCTCCATCACCGGGATCAGGCGGCCGACGTCGATGCCATGCTTGTGCAGATAGACCTCGGTGAATTCGCGCGTGCCGGAGCCCGGCTCGCGCGAGACGAAGGGATGACCGACCAGGTGCTGCGGAGCGATTTCCTTGAGACGCGCCAGGGGAAACTTCGGGCTGCAGATCACCTGCATCTCGTCCTCGCAGCACACCTCGGTCTGCAGGTTGGGCTGGTGCGTGGACGACTCGATGAAGCCGATGTCGAGCGTATGCTCGGCCACGCGCGTCTCGATGCTCTCGGAGTTGGCGACCACCAGCCGCGGCCGCACGCTCGGATACTTCGACTTGAATTCGCCCAGGATGCGCGGCAGGAGGAACTCGGCGATCGTCGTACTGGCGCCGACTTGCAGGGAACCGCCGATTTCACCGGTCATTTCGGCCAGGCGGATATCCATTTCGCCCGACAGGCCGAGAATCTTTTCGGCGTAGGACAACGCCATCTCGCCCGCCGGCGTGAGGGAGATGCGGCCATGGCCGCGATCGAAAAGCCGGGTGTTGAAGTGCTCCTCGAGCTGCTTGATCTGGAAAGTTACGGCGGGCTGCGTCATGAAAAGCACCTCGGCAGCCTTGGTGAAGGAAAGCTGCTTGGCGACGGCATGAAATACCTGGAGTCTGCGATCGGCCATGAATCCGCCCCTCTATGTTCTAGGAAATCGTTTGGACGGCATTGAAGCATAAATCCGGCTTATCTGAAAGTAGCGGTCTTTTCCCGCAACCGGCCGGAGAACGCGCTTGCAGGCCTGCGCCGAGGCGGAACCGTCACGGGCGCCCCATAGTTTCATGCTATAAACCGGCGGCCAATGAGCGCCCTTTCCTCCCATCGTTCCTGGATCTCCCACGCCAAGAAGACGCTTTGGCTGACCTGCGTGGGACTGGTCATCGCCTGGTCGCTCTGGCTGCTCTACGCCAAGTTGCGCACCGAAGTTGCCGCGGATCCGGCTGCGCGCGAACTGCTCGATGCCGGCGGCTTCTGGCTCGGCCTGAAGATCATCGCCGAATCGATCGGTCGCAGCATCGGCGACGTTCCGGCCGCCGGCTACTTCATGGCCGCCCTGTCGGCCTTGCTGGCCTATACGGCGCTGGCCTGGTACGACCGCATCGCGTTGATCCATCTGAACCGGCACCGGGAAATCTCCTGGCCTTTCATCGCCGCGTGCTCCTTCGTCACCTACGCCCTCGGCCACAATCTCGGCGCGTCCGTCCTGTCCGGCGGCCTGGTGCGCCTGCGCGCCTACGGCGCCTGCGGCCTGAGCCCCGTCGAGGTGGCGATCCTGGTCGCGCTCTGTTCCTTCACCTTCGCCTACGGCACGGTGCTGCTGATGGGCTTTGTCTTCGTTTTTCACCCCGAGGTGGTGCAGCCGCTGACCGCGCTGGTTCCCACTCTGGATCTGCCGCCGCAGGCGATCCAGCTGGTCGGGGGAGTCCTGATCGGGCTCTGCGCCCTCTATGTCCTCGGTTCGTGGCGGCGCTTCAAGCCGGTGCATTTCCGCTCGGTGCACATCGTCTATCCGAGGCTGCACGTCGTCACCCGCCAGCTGATCGCCGGCCCGCTGGAACTGACCGCCGCCGCCGGCATCATCTACTTCGTCCTGCCCGAAGCGGGCAATCCGGGCTTCATCACCGTGCTGGGCGCCTTCCTGCTGTCCTTCTCGGCCGGGCTGCTCTCCCAGACGCCGGGCGGAATCGGCATCATGGAGGCGGTGTTCCTCGCCGTGCTGCCCACGGTGGCGCCCTCGGACGTGATCGCCGCGCTGCTGATCTGGCGCCTGATGTATCTGCTCATCCCGCTGGCGGTTTCGCTGCCGCTCGTGGTGGCCTTCGAGCGCGCCCAGTTGCGCCGGGCCTGACGCCGCCGGGCGGCGGCGGCTTTCGTGTTCTGGCGCGCCCGAAGAGATTCGAACTCCTGACCCCCTGGTTCGTAGCCAGGTACTCTATCCAGCTGAGCTACGGGCGCGTAAAGAGGGGCGGATTATAGCGAAAGAATGGTGCGGGTAAACTGCCGCCTGCCGTTTTCCCCCTGCCGCCATGAAACCGACCTACGACGAATCCTCCTTCCGCGTCCTGAAAGGGCTCGAACCCGTGCGCGAGCGCCCGGGCATGTACACGCGCACCGACTCGCCGGCCCACATCATCCAGGAAGTCATCG
>Ga0208735_100567_pt1 | contig 14334 bp, 9 predicted proteins | sample Subbio12Aug_8Aab_FD_184829 | JGI IMG/M metagenome (GOLD analysis project Ga0208735, IMG submission 184829) | Serpentinite rock and fluid subsurface biosphere microbial communities from McLaughlin Reserve, California, USA - CR12Aug_8Aab (SPAdes) | ecosystem: Environmental > Terrestrial > Deep... | reverse complement strand
GCCTCGGCGGCCAGCCGGGCCAAGAGCAGCTCGGCGGTGCGTTCGCGCACGCGCTCCTCCAGCTCCGCCCGATGCCGCGCCAGCTCCGCCTCGCCGCGCTTGCGCTCGCTGATGTCCCGGAAGGCGACGACGGCGCCGATGCAGATCTTGCCGCGGTGCATCGGGTTGGCCGCCATCTCGACCGGGAAGCCGCTGCCGTCCTTGCGCAGGAACCACTCCTCGACCCGGCGCGGCTGGCCATCCTGCATGGTCTGCCAGATCGGGCATTCCGCGTAGGGATAAGGCCGGCCGTCGGGCCGGTGGTGGTGGAACAGCGCGTGCGGGTTGCGGCCGAGCACTTCGCTTTCTGCGAAACCCAGCATCTCCAGGGCCGCCGCGTTGATGAAAACGCAATGTCCGTCCCGGTCGACGCCATAGACGCCTTCGCCGAGGGTGTGCAGCAGCAGCAAGTTGCGTTCGCGCGCCTGGCGTTCGCGCCGGGCCAGCAGGATCGAGATCAGGGCCAGCGCAACGATGACCAGAAGTGCGATGCCGGCGCCGACGATGACTTCTACCCATTGCCGCCAAAGGTCGCCCCAGGTGATCTCGGGCGCCCGGTCGAACGGCGGCAGGCGCAGCGCGCGCGCCACCTCCTCGACGGGCTGATAATCGGCCGGCACGGTATAGCCGTGGATGCCGGCGGCGCGCGCGGCCGGATGGTCGGGGGCGAGCGAGAACAGCGCGGCGGCGACATGGCGCACCTGCCGTTCCGTCACGTCCGGCAGGGCGAACACCGGCCACTCGGGATAGAGCCGGGTCGAGACGGCGAAGGGGAAGCCGGGATGGCGCTGCGGGTGAATCACCTTCACCTGGCCGGGCTCCAGTTCGCCGCTCCTGAACATGCCTTCGAGAATGCCGGTGCGGATGAAGCCGATGTCGGCGCGGCCGTCGATCACCGCCTGCACCGCGGCCTGGTGGCTTCCGGTCTCGATCATGCCGGAGGCCTGGGCAGGCAGGCGGATGCCGATGCGGTGCAGCTCGTAGGCCTGGGCGCGGTAGCCGCCCATGAACTCCGTGCCCGGCGTGGCGATGGTCCGGCCGCGCACGTCGGCCAGTTCCCGCAGGTCGGCGCGGCCGGCCGCGGCGACGATCACGCCGCCCAGCTGGGAAAGCGACTGGCCCGCTTCGATGTTGGTCTTGGTGGCGATCACGCCGGTGAGCCGATGCTGCCGGCGCACGGCGATAAAATGGCCCGGATTGGTGGTGACGATGTCGACCGCCCCGGCGGCGATGGCCTGCTCGAGCTCGGCCATGGGCAGCACGCGCAATTCGATCGTCTCGTGCCGGAGCGTCCGGTTGAGGTAGGCGACCAGCGGGGCATACTGGGCCTGGGTCTGCTCCACGCCGAGATAGGCGAACACGCCGAAGACCAGTCTTTCCTTCGCCGCCGCCGCGCCCGTCGCGAGCAGGAAGAGGCAGGCGGCCATCAATGCAGTCAGTGCGGGAAGCCCCCGGCGCGGGGAACGGGTGGCAAGCATGGTCGCCCTCACCTTACCACAGCGTTCAGGAACTTTGCAGCCCATGCGGTCAAGGATACAGCCGCCGCGCCGCGCTCTCCGCCTGCCAGCGCGACTCGTCGGGGCGGGCCAGCGCATCGAGATCGGCCGGCGTCGCGGCCGGGTCGTCCACCCATGTGCGCAGCAGCGGGCCGCCGTTGATCAGGTCGATGGCGAGGCGGTCGCGCTCGTATTCGTAGGGAAAGTCGCGCCAGAGCGGATAGTCGGGGTACAGGCGGCGCAGCGCCTTGCAGGCGAGCGCCATCAGCCGCCACGGCCGGAAGCGGGCGTGGTCGTAGTGGGCCGGATCCTCGACGTGGATCTGGATGCCCTGGCAGAGCCGGCCGGCATGCTTGTGGATAGTCGGTTCGAACCAGCAGGGGCGCAGTTTGCAGCCTGTCAGCCAGCGGGGTGCCAGTGTGCGCATTTCGGTGAGCAGGGCGGCAGCGTCGAGGTCGGGGGCGCCGAACAGCTCGAGCGGCCGGGTCGTGCCGCGTCCTTCGGAGAGGGTCGTGCCTTCGAGCATCACCGTGCCGGCGTAGCAGCGCGCCATCGAGAGGTTGGGCGCGTTGGGACTCGGGTTGATCCACTCGCGTGCGCCGAGCGGCCAGCCGAAGCCGGGGGCGGCTTCGGGTTGCCATCCCTCCATCGTCACGACTTCGCACTCGACGTCGAGCTTTAGCGTGGCGACGAACCAGCGCGCCAGCTCGCCCATGGTCAGGCCGTGGCGCATCGGCATGGGGCCGGCGCCGACGAAGCTCTCCCAGCCGGGACGCAATGCCAGCCCCTCGACCGGCCGGCCAGCCGGATTCGGGCGGTCGAGCACCCAGACCGCCTTGCCATGCTGCGCGGCGGCTTCGAGCACGTAGCGCAGCGTGGTGATGAAGGTGTAGATGCGGCAGCCGAGGTCCTGCAGGTCGACCAGCAGCACGTCGAACGTGTCCATCATCGCATCCGTCGGGCGACGCACCCCGCCATAGAGGCTGAAGACGGGAATCCGGTGCGCCGGGTCGATGAAGTCGGGTGACTCCACCATGTTGTCCTGTTTGTCGCCGCGCAGGCCGTGCTGCGGGCCGAAGGCGGCGGTCAGCTTGATGTCCGGCAGTGCAGCCCGGTCACCCAGTGCGTCGAGGCTGTGCGTCAGGTCGCGCGTCGTCGAGGCCGGATGGGCGAGCAGGGCGACGCGCCGACCGGCGAGCGGCTTACGCAATTCTGGCGATTCGAGCAGGCGCTCGATGCCGAACTTCATGCGCGCATTCCCGTCTTGTCGAGGCACAGGGTGAAGCCGCCGGGATGGTGGAAATCGGGCTTACCGGGCGGGTGGGCGAGCGCCCAGTAGCCGCGGCTGCCGTCGTGCGCCTCGACGACCGCGGCGAGGGCGCAGGTCAGGATCTCTCCTGCGGGCAGCGCGGCGGCCGGCAGCGCGGCGGCCAGCCTCAGGCGGTCGGTTTCGTCGCCCGACCGGAGGGTCGGAGCCGGGCAGGGCAGGGGAATTTCCACCGGCTTGCGGTAGGCGCTGAAATCATAAACGGCCCACTGGCCGGAGGGTGAGAAATTGAATTCGCGATAGCGGTCATGGCCCGTCCCGACGAACAGCTCGCAGCAGGTCGTCTGCCAGAGCGCATCCGGCGGCGCCGGCCGATCCGGGCCGGGGATGCGCAGCAAACCGACGGGGCCGTGGATCGAATAGGCGAGCGTCAGGCTGCCATCGGGCTTGAGCAGCAGCGTGACGCCGATGCGCTGGTTCAATCCCTGCGGATTGTCCGGGTGCCCCGTCAACGTCGCATGGATCGCGTGCGTCATGCCCGGCTGGACAGCTTATTCGGCCACGACCTTCTGGCACTGCTCGCCGAGCCCCTCGACACCGAGGCGAACGACGTCGCCGGCCTTGAGAAATTGCGGCGGCCGCATGCCCATGCCGACGCCGCTCGGGGTGCCGGTGCAGATCACGTCGCCGGGATTGAGGGTCATGAACTGCGAGATGTAACTGACCAGGAAGACGACCGGAAAGATCATGTCGGCGGTGTTGCTGTCCTGCCGCTTTTCGCCATTCACCTCGCACCAGACGCGCAGCGCCTGCGGGTCCGGCACTTCGTCGCGCGTGACGAGCCAGGGGCCGAGCGGCGCGAAGGTGTCGCAGCCCTTGCCCTTGTCCCAGGTGCCGCCGCGGTTCTTCTGGAAATCGCGCTCGGATACGTCATGGCAGGTCACGTAACCGGCCAGATGGTCGAGCGCCTGCTGCTCGCTCGCGTAGCGGGTGGTGCGGCCGATGACCAGGCCGAGCTCGGCTTCCCAGTCGGTTCTGACCGAGCCGCGCGGCAGGACGATTGGATCGAACGGGCCGTTGATCGCGCTGGTGGCCTTCATGAACAGCACCGGTTCGGCCGGAATCGCCGCGCCGGTTTCCTTCGCATGGGCGCGGTAGTTGAGGCCGACGCCGACGATCTTGGAAATGCCGGTCAAGGGCACGCCGAGGCGCGGCTTGCCCTTGACGAGCGGCAGCGTGGCCGGGTCGATGCGGCCCAGGCGTTTGATCCCGGCCGGGGACAGCTCGGCCCAGCCGATCGTGGCGCAGTGAGCGGACAGGTCGCGCAGTTTGCCCTGGGCGTCGATGAGGCCGGGTTTTTCGCGCCCCCTGGCGCCGTGACGGACGAGTTTCACGTCTTGTTCTCCTTGCCAAGGCCGCCGAGCAGGCCGCCGAGTAGGGCGGCGACGGGGCGCAAATGGCGCAGCGGGTGCCGCTCGTTTTGCCGTCCCGCCGGCGCCGACTTTTGCGCGGGTGGCGGCGCGCCGCCCTCCCTGGGTGCGTAGGGCTGCGAGAAATCGAAGCCGTCCGCGGCGATCAGCGGCTGCTTCGGCACGTACGGCAGATGGGCGGCGGGCGCGGGCAGGTGGTCGATCGGGGATTTCGGCCCGCGGCCGGCGCGCGGTTCGTGCCGATGACCGTGACCGCCCCGGCCGGTCCTGTCGCCCCGCTCGCGCTCTTCGGGCGGCGCGGCGGAACCGGGTTCGAAGCCGGGCACGACGACCTGCTCGATCTTGAACCTGGTCAGCCTCTCGATCTCGGCGAGGCGCGGTTTTTCCTCGGGCGCGACCAGCGAGGTGGCTTCGCCTTTCTTGCCGGCGCGGCCGGTGCGGCCGATCCGATGCACGTAGTCCTCGGCGACGCGCGGCAGTTCGTAGTTGATGACGTGGGGCAGGTCGTCGATGTCGAGGCCGCGCGCGGCGACATCGGTGGCGACCAGCACGCGCGCCGCGCCCGACTTGAAGGCTTCGAGCGCCTTGGTGCGGTCCTGCTGGCTCTTGTCGCCGTGGATCGCGGTGGCATTGATGCCTTCGCGTTCGAGCCAGGTGGCCAGCCGCGCCGTGCCGAACTTGGTGCCGACGAACACCAGCACCTGGGTCATCGCAGGATCGTCGAGCATCTGCTTGAGCAGGTAGCGCTTCCGGTCGGCGGCGACCGGGTGCACGCGGTGGGCGATGGTTTCCGAGACCTGGTTGCGGCGCGCGACCTCGATGAGTTGCGGCGCCTTGAGCATGGCGTCGGCCAGCTTCTTGATCTCGTCCGAGAAGGTGGCGGAAAACAGCAGGCTCTGGCGCGTCGTCGGCAGCAGCTTGAGGATGCGCTTGATGTCGGGAATGAAGCCCATGTCGAGCATGCGGTCGGCCTCGTCGAGGACGAGGAACTCGACGAAGTTGAAGCTCACGGTCTTCTGCTCGACATGGTCGAGCAGGCGGCCCGGCGTGGCGACGACGATCTCGCGGCCTTCCTTCAGCTCGGCGATCTGCGCCCGCATGTCCACGCCGCCGTAGATGCAGACCGAGCGCAGGCCGAGATATTTGCTGTAGGTCTTGGCCGATTCTTCCACCTGCATCGCCAGTTCGCGCGTCGGCGTCAGGATCAGCGCGCGCACCGGGTGGCGGGCCGGCGAGGGCGAGTTGCTGGCGTGCCGGGCGAGCTGGTGCAGCAGCGGCAGGATGAAGGCAGCGGTCTTGCCGGTGCCGGTCTGGGCGCCGCCCATGACATCCTGGCCGGACAGGACGAGGGGAATGGCCTGCGCCTGGATCGGGGTGGGTTCGGTGTAGCCGGCGTCATGCACGGCTCTGAGAATTTCGGGCGCCAGCCCGAGGTCGGTGAATTTCACGGCGTCACTCCGGTTTGTGTCGCGCGCCAGACCGTCTGGGACTGCGCCGGCTCAGGCAGGGCGACAATGAAGGGGCGCAGCCGCGTCCAACCGGCAGGACGCGGGCGGATTCTACGGCAGATCGGGTCGGCGTGAAACGCCTTGCGTGCCGACCCTCCGGCGTCAGGCGGGCCCGCCGCCGGGAGCGGCCGGCTCGGCTTTGGCCGGGGGCTTGCCGGTCGCTGCGTTGCCGGCCGGCACGACGGCGATGTTGTTCTCGCGCATATAGGCGTCCATGTCGCGCCAGCCGGCGAAGATGGCGGCCTTGGACGCCCTGTGATTGAGCCTGTAGCATTCCTCCAGCGCCCGGCCGCTGTGTCGACAGCCGCCGCCGATCGCCTTGCCCTCGGCTTCGCGCGCCGCCTCGATCTTGGCCGGATCCTCGATGCCCAGCAACTCGCAGCCCGACAGCAGCAGGCCGCAGGTCAGGGCGAGCAGGACAAGGCGGGGACGGGTGGCCATGGCGACAGTCTACGGCAAAACCCCGGCGGGCCTGAGTGCGGAATAGGCGGCCGGAACGCGGCCCATATGTCGCGTTACACTGGCCGCCTTTCTTGTCGAGGAAAACCAGGCGATGAAGCGATCATTGACAGGCCTCGCCGCGTGCGCGCTGCTGCTCGCGCCGCTGGCCGCCGCCGCCGCCCAGCCCCGGCCCGCCAAGGCGCCGCCCCCGGCGCCGGTGCAGGAGATCGTGCTGCGCCACACCCTGGCCGGAGCGCCGCTCGACGCCCTTGCCACCCTGGTGCTGCGCTTCAACGACGAGGAAGGAAAGCGCAGATCGGGCGCCGGCCGCATCCGGCTCGAGGATGCCCGGGGCGTGGCCGACAGGGGACGCCTGCCCAATCTGGCGCTGTTCAATCCGGACGATGCCCTCGATGTGTTCGGGATGCGGCCGCGTTTCCGCGCCCTGCACCAGGTGATGGCGGCGGGGGGGCAGGCTTTCGAGGCGAAACGCTTCTATCCGCAGATGCTCGACGCCGTCGCCGACGGCGCCGGCCGGATGCAGGCCCTGCCGCTCGCCCTGTCGCTGCCCGCGCTGTATTACAACAAGGCGGCCCTCGCCCGGGCCGGCCTCGATCCCGAGTCCCCGCCGACCACCTGGTGGGAAGTCCAGGAGGCCGCCGGCAAGCTGCGCGACAGCGGCGTGCACTGCCCGCTGACCAGCTCGCGCTTCGCCTGGGTGCATGTCGAAAACGTTGCCGCCCAGCACGGCGAGCCGATCGTCACGAGGAACGGCAAGACCGACCGGCTGGCGCTCAACAACCTCGTCAATGTCAAGCACATGGCGCTGTTGACCAGCTGGAAGAAAAGCCGCTACTTCAGCTATTCGGGCGCAGGGGAGGAGGGCGACGAACGCTTCGCGCGCGGCGAGTGCGCGATGCTGACCGGCGAGTCGGCGCTCTACGTGCGGCTGGCGCGGCAACGGCCCGAGTTCGAGTTCGGCGTCGCCCCGCTGCCTCATTACGACGACGTCTACGGCGTCCGGCCGACCCACGTGCTGCCCGACGGCGCCGCGCTCTGGGTGCTGGCGGCGGACCGGCGGGTCGAGCAGCAGGCGATCGCGCGCTTCGTCGCCTTCCTGCTGCGCCCGGCCGTGCAGCGCGACTGGGTGCGCGCCACCGGCTTCCTGCCGATGGCGCCTGCCGCCGTGACGGCCCTGCGCGCGGCCGGCGGCGATCCGCAGCTGCTCGCCCGCGCCGAGGCGCGCCTGGCGATGACCCGGCGCGACGCGGGGCGAACGCGCCACGACGACCACGACCGCAGTCGCATCCGCGCCATTCTCGATGAGGAAATCGAGTCCGTCTGGGGCGGCCGGAAGCCGCCGAAAGCGGCGCTCGACGCAGCCGTCGCGCGCGCCGCGCCGATCCTCGCGCCGGCGATAAAGTGATGCGCTACCCGAGAATCATCGCCCATCGGTGCGGCGGCCGCCTGGCGATGGAAAACACCATCGCCGGCCTGGTCGCGGCCAAGCAGTGCGGCTGCCGGGCGGTCGAATTCGACGTCATGCTGACCGCCGACCGCGTCCCGATCCTGATGCACGACGAAACGCTCGACCGCACGACGCGCATCGGCGGCCGCGTCGCCGCGCTGACGCTGGCGCAGATCCGCGCCGGCGACGGGCGTGTGCCGACGCTGGGCGAGGCGGTCGGCGCCTGCGAACGCCTCGGCCTGTGGGCGAACATCGAGCTCAAGCCGGCCGCCGGCCACGAGGAAGAAACGGGCGAGGTCGTGTGCCGCTGGCTGGCGCGCAACTGGAACGGCCACGGCGTGATCTCCTCGTTCAGCGCAAGGTCGGCGCTGGCGGGACGGCGCGCACTGCCCGCTGCCGCTTTCGCCCTGCTGTGCTGCGGACTGCCGGCGGACTGGTCGGCGCAGGCCGGGCGCCTGGATGCCGTCGCCGTGCATCTGGGCGGGCAATGGGTCGATGCCGCCGCCGCGGCGCAATTGGCCGCCGCCGGCCTGCCCTGGGCGGCCTGGACGGTGAATGACGCGGCGACCGCGGAGCGCCTGTTTTCTCTCGGCGCGGCGGCGCTGATCACCGACCGTCCCGACTTGCTACTGCCGGCCTTCGCGTAAAATCCGCCCCTTTCCACGCTTGCCGAACCTTGCCATGAACCGTCCCATGAGTTGCGCGGAGATCCGCGAAAAGTTCCTCAGGTTCTTCGAGTCCAAGGGCCACCAGATCGTCGCCTCGTCGTCGCTGGTGCCCGGCGATGACCCGACCCTGCTGTTCACCAACGCCGGCATGAACCAGTTCAAGGACGTGTTCCTCGGCTTCGACAAGCGGCCCTACACGCGCGCGGTGACGGCGCAGAAATGCGTGCGCGCCGGCGGCAAGCACAACGACCTGGAAAACGTCGGCTACACCGCGCGGCATCACACCTTCTTCGAGATGCTGGGCAATTTCAGCTTCGGCGACTATTTCAAGCGCGACGCGCTCAAATATGCCTGGGAACTGCTCACCGAGGTGTATCGGCTGCCCGTCGACCGGCTGTGGGTCACCGTTTATGCCGAGGACGACGAGGCCTATGCCATCTGGACCGAGGAGATCGGCGTCCGCAGCGATCGCTGCATCCGCATCGGCGACAACAAGGGCGGGCGCTACCTGTCCGACAACTTCTGGATGATGGGCGACACCGGGCCCTGCGGCCCGTGCAGCGAGATTTTCTACGACCACGGCCCCGAGGTTGCCGGCGGCCCGCCCGGCTCGCCCGACGAGGACGGCGACCGCTACATCGAGATCTGGAACAACGTCTTCATGCAGTTCAACCGGGAAAAATGCGGCGACGACTACGTGTTGCACCCGTTGCCCAAGCCTTCGGTCGATACCGGCATGGGGCTGGAGCGCATCGCCGCCGTGCTCCAGCACGTGCACAGCAATTACGAGATCGATCTCATGCACGCGCTGGTCGAGGCCGCCGCGCGCGAGACGCGCACCGGCGACCTCGGTTTTCCCAGCCTGCGCGTGCTGGCCGACCACATCCGCGCGACCGCCTTCCTCATCGCCGACGGCGTGATTCCCGGCAACGAGGGGCGCGGCTTCGTCCTGCGCCGCATCATCCGCCGCGCCATCCGCCACGGCTGGAAGCTCGGCGCACGCACGCCCTTCTTTCATCGCCTGACACCCGATCTTGTGGCCCAGATGGGCGCGGCCTACCCCGAGCTGGCGCAGGCCCAGGGCCGCGTGATGGAGATGCTCAAACTCGAGGAGGAGCGCTTCTTCGCCACCATCGAGCACGGCATGGCGATCGTCGAGGCGGAGCTCACCGCCATGGCCAGGGAAGGCGAGAAGATCTTCGACGGCGAGACGGCTTTCAAGCTGCACGACACCTTCGGCTTCCCGCTCGATCTCACCGCCGACATCTGCCGCGAGCATGGCGTGACGGTGGATGCCGCCGCCTTCGACGCCGCCATGACGCAACAGAAGGAGCAGGCCCGTGCGGCCGGCAAGTTCAGGATGGCCGCCGTTCTCGACTACGGCGGCCCGGCCACGACCTTTTGCGGCTACGACCGCCTCGAAACCGCCGGCAAGGTGCTGGCGCTCTACCGGAACGGCGCGCCGGTCGATGAACTGGCCGAAGGCGAGATGGGCGTCGCCGTGCTCGATGCCACGCCCTTCTACGCCGAGTCCGGCGGCCAGTGCGGCGACCGGGGACTGCTCCGGTCGGCGCAGGGCCTGTTCGCCGTCGAGGACACGCAGAAGCTCCAGGCCGGCGTCTGCGGTCATCACGGCGTGGTCAAGACCGGCGTCCTGAAAGTCGGCGCCGGCGTGACGGCGCGGGTGGATGCCCCGTCCCGCGCGCGCACCATGCGCAACCACTCGGCCACCCACCTGATGCACAAGGCGCTGCGCGAAGTGCTCGGCGAGCACGTGCAGCAGAAGGGCTCGCAGGTCGATCCCGACCGCACGCGCTTCGACTTCGCCCACCACGCGCCGATGGCCGACGCGGAGATCCGCCGGGTGGAAGCCCTCGTCAATGCCGAAATCCTGGCCAACACGGCCACGCAATGCCGCGTCATGCCGATCGCCGAGGCCCAGCGGCTGGGCGCGGTGATGCTCTTCGGCGAGAAGTATGGGGACACGGTGCGCGTGCTCGACATCGGCAGTTCGCGCGAGCTGTGCGGCGGCACCCATGTCGGGCGCACCGGCGACATCGGCCTGTTCAGCATCATCGCCGAGGGCGGCGTCGCCGCCGGCGTGCGCCGCATCGAGGCGGTCACCGGCGACAACGCGCTGCGTTACGTGCAGGAGATGGAAGCCGCCCTGGGCGGCGTGGCCGGCACCCTGAAGGTGCTGCCCAAGGACGCGCCCGCCCGCGTCGCCGCCGTGCTCGACCAGGTGCGCCGGCTCGAACGCGAGCTGGTCGCCCTCAAGGGCAGGCTCGCTTCGGCCCAGGGCGACGATCTGGTCGAGCGCGCCGGCGAAGTGCGGGGGGTCAGGGTGCTGGCGGCCCGTCTCGAAGGGGCGGACGCCGCGGCTCTGCGCGAAACGATGGACAAGCTCAAGGACAAGCTCGGCTCGGCGGCCATCGTCCTGGCGGCGGTGGCGGAGGGCAAGGTCAGCCTGATCGCCGGCGTCACGGCCGATCTCACCGCGAAGCTGAAGGCCGGCGAGATGGTGAACTTCGTCGCCCAGCAGGTGGGCGGCAGGGGTGGCGGCCGGCCCGACATGGCCCAGGCGGGCGGCACCCGGCCGGAAAACCTGCCGGCCGCGCTGGCGGCCGTCCCGGCCTGGGTCGAAGCCAGGCTCTGATTCCCCCCCGGCGCCGCGCCGCGGCGCCGGTCCCGCCATGGCGCTCGCATTTGCGCCGCTTGATGCGCATCAAGGAAATCGTCACCCCCTTCCTCCTAGACTCCCTGCCGGGAATAATGTTTTTTGTCCGTAGGTAAACCGGGAGGGTAAGGAAAATGGGAGCCAATAGATTCATGCGAACGATCCTCGGCGCTGCGGCGCTCTGTGTCGCGTCGGTGTTCGGGCTGTCCGGCGCGCAGGCGAAGGGGCCGGATCCGGCCTATGCCAAGCAGCAGGATGCGACGATCAGCCAGATGAAGAGCAATCTTGCCAAGTCGTCCGAAGCGAAGTTCAAGCTGGACGATGTCCAGAACTGTTACAGCTGTCACAAGGACATCAAGGAGTTTCACCTGGGCAGCAAGCACGCCAGCGTGAACTGCGCCTACTGTCATACCGGCTCCGCCGAGCATCTGAAGCGGGAGGGCAAGCCCGTGACTCCCACCCAGGCTTCGATCGGCACCCGCGTCGATCACCAGGCCTGCGGTTCCTGTCACGCCGAGCAGCTCAACAGCTTCGCGACGATGAACTACGACTCGAAGGCCAAGCACGAAAAAGCCGATCCGAAGTCCGTCTCGCCGATGTTCGACAAGCTGATGGAGCGCCACGGCTTCACGCGCGAGCACGCCGAACCGCGCAGCCATGTCTTCATGGTGCTCGATCATCTGCTCGTCGATCGCGCCTACGGCGGCCGTTTCCAGCTCAAGGACTGGACCTACATCTCCGATGCCAAGAGCGCCGTGTCCGACCTGTGGAAGGTCATGCTGGTTGACCGTGAGCCCGCCAGCAGCGACCAGAAGGCGTTCATGCCCCAGGTGGCGACCGCCGCCAATCCGGTGTGCATGAACTGCAAGTCCTTCGACAACATCCTCAAGTGGAAGTATATGGGCGACCCGGATCCGCGCGCCAAGTGGAGCCGCGTGTCGAAGCCGGTCGAGTTCGCGCGCGACATCACCCATCCGCTCAACTGCTTCATGTGTCACGATCCGCACTCCTCGGCCCCGCGCGTCGCGCGCGATGCGCTGATCCAGGCGGTGGTGGATCGCGGCGAGGGCACCTATCCGTATGACAAGGAGAAGAGCGCGAAGAACCCGATGAAGAAGGTCACCTTCCGCGACGGCTTCCGCTCCATCGGTCTGCTGTCGAAGTCCGACTCGAACCTGATGTGCGCCCAGTGCCACGTGGAATACAACTGCAACGCGGGCTTCGAGCCGAACGCCAACCCGGACGGCACCGACAAGCCGGTGACGATGGCCGATCAGCGCACCAACCTGTTCCAATGGACCAACGTCTTCGACTACAACAAGAAGATGCGCGAGCAGTTCGGCAACTTCAAGGACTTCCGCCACGCCGTGACGGGAACCGCCCTGTCGAAGATCCAGCACCCCGAAGTCGAGGTCTACTGGATGTCCAAGCATGAGCGCGAAGGCGTGGAGTGCAAGGACTGCCACATGCGCAAGATCGAGAAGAACGGCAAGACCTTCACCGATCACCAGCAGCAGTCGCCGCGCAAGATGCTCAAGGACACCTGCGTGAGGTGCCACGGCGAGATGACCGAAGAGCAGGCCAAGTATCAGATCGATGCGATCCAGAGCTACACCCGCGGCAAGATCGTCAAGGCCGAGTTCTGGCTGGCCCGCTTCATCGACACCTTCGTCCGGGCCCGCGATCTGGGCGTGCCGATGACTTCGGACGCGATCCGGCAGGCGCGCAGGCATCATGACGAAGCGACCACCCTGTGGGAGTGGTGGACGGCCGAGAACTCCGTCGGCTTCCACAACCCGCAACAGGCGCGCGAGTCGCTGACCCGCTCGATGAACGAGTCCCAGGCCGGCATCAAGGTGCTCGAGGACGCGATCGCGGCGCTCAAGAAGTAAACCGACGGCCCGCAGTCAAACCCGCGGGGGTGCGGAAAAGCCGCGCCCCCGTTTTTTTATGTCACTTCGATGATTCGATGATTCCAGAACTTGGTCATGTTGCCCTGATCCTCGCCCTGCAACTGGCGCTGTTGCAGGGATTTTTCGGTCTGCTCGGCGCCTCCCGCGCCAATCTTTCCTGGATGGCGGCGGCGCGCGGGGCGGCGACCGGGCAGCTGCTGTTCGTCCTGCTCGGCTACCTGGCGCTGGTCTGGGCCTTCCTGGCCAACGATTTCTCGGTGATGAACGTCGCCGAGCACTCCTCGCGCCTGCTGCCGATGCAATACCGCTTCACCGCCGCCTGGGGTTCGCACGAGGGCTCCTTCCTTCTGTGGACCCTGATGATGGCGGCCTGGACGGTCGCTCTGGCCTTCCTCGGGCGGCGCATGCCGGCCGAGCTGCGCGCCCGCGCGATCGGCGTGCTGGGGCTGCTGAGCTTCTGTTTCCTGGCGTATGCCCTGTTCACTTCCAATCCTTTCATGCGCCTGCATCCGCCGCCGATGGACGGCGGCGACCTGAATCCGCTGCTGCAGGATCCGGGCATGATCCTTCATCCTCCCCTGCTCTACATGGGCTATGTCGGGTTTGCCGTCACGTTCGCCTTCGCCGTCGCAGCGCTGGTTGCCGGCCGGCCGGATGCGGCCTGGGCGCGCTGGGTGCGGCCGTGGGCGCTGGCCGGCTGGGTCTTCCTGACGCTGGGCATCATGATCGGCTCCTGGTGGGCCTATTACGAACTCGGCTGGGGCGGCTGGTGGTTCTGGGATCCGAGCGAAAACGCCTCGCTGATGCCCTGGCTCGCGGGCACCGCCCTGCTGCACTCCCTGATCGTCACCGAAAAGCGCCGCAGCCTGCAGGTGTGGACGGTTTTTCTTGCGGTGGCCGTCTTCGCCCTGACCCTATTGGGCGCATTCCTGGTGCGTTCTGGCGTGCTGTCGTCCGTCCATGCCTTCGCCCTGGATCCGCTGCGCGGCCTGTTCATCCTGGTCTTTCTCGGGGTCGTCGTCGGCGCCTCGCTGATCCTGTTCGCCCTGCGTGCCAAGGCGGTGATGGCGCCGGGCGCCTTCGCGCCAGTGTCGCGCGAGAGCGCGCTGCTGACCGGCAACGTCCTGCTGCTGACGGCGCTGGGTGCGGTGATGCTCGGCACGCTGTATCCGCTGCTGCTCGATGCCTTCGATCTGGGCAAGATTTCGGTCGGGCCGCCGTATTTCAACAGCGTGTTCGTGCCCCTGATGGCGCCCGCGCTGATCCTGCTGGGCATCGCGCCCTTCCTGCGCTGGGGCGCCGCCGACCTCGGCAAGGCCCTGCACGACCTGCGCTGGCAGGCTCTGGCGGCCCTGCTGATCGGCGCGCTGGCGCCGCTGGCCTTCGGCGCATGGCGCTGGCAGGCCGCACTCGGCCTGGCGCTGGCG
>Ga0208735_100566_pt1 | contig 14339 bp, 7 predicted proteins | sample Subbio12Aug_8Aab_FD_184829 | JGI IMG/M metagenome (GOLD analysis project Ga0208735, IMG submission 184829) | Serpentinite rock and fluid subsurface biosphere microbial communities from McLaughlin Reserve, California, USA - CR12Aug_8Aab (SPAdes) | ecosystem: Environmental > Terrestrial > Deep... | reverse complement strand
CGCGGCCTGGGCCTTCGGCTGGTGGCAGGAGAATGCGCCCGCCGAGTCCTACGTGAATCTGATTCCGACCGTCGCCGGCGGCACTCACGAATCGGGCCTGCGCGCCGGCGTCTTCGAGGCCGTGAAGTCGTTCATCGAGCACCACGCGCTGCTGCCCAGAGGAGTGAAGCTCCAGCAGGAGGACATCTGCGGCAGGATGGGCTTCGTGCTCTCGGCGCGCATCCTCGATCCGCAGTTTCAGGGCCAGGTGAAGGAGAAGCTCAACTCGCGCGAGGCGGTGAAGCTGGTCGCCGGCAGGGTGCGCGACCCCCTCGAGATCTGGCTCAACCAGCACGTGGAAGCGGGCAAGGCAATTGCCGAACTGGCCATCAGGCAGGCCCTCGCCCGCCAGAAGAACGCCCAGAAGGTCGAGAAGAAAAAGCAGTCCGGCGTGGCCGTGCTGCCGGGCAAGCTTTCGGACTGCGAATCCACCGACATCGCCGAGAACGAACTGTTCCTCGTCGAGGGCGACTCCGCCGGCGGCTCGGCCAAGATGGCCAGGAACCGCGAGACCCAGGCGATCCTACCCCTGCGCGGCAAGGTGCAGAATTCCTGGGAGATCGAGGCCAACCGCCTGTTCGCCAACAACGAGATCCACGACATCGCCGTCGCGCTGGGCATCGAGCCGCACTCGACCACCGAAAATGTCGACCTGAGCAACCTGCGCTACGGCAAGCTCGTCATCATGTCCGACGCGGACGTGGACGGCGCCCACATCCAGACCCTGCTGCTGACCCTGTTCTACCGCCACTTCCCGGCGCTGATCGCGCTCGGCCATGTCTTCATCGCCCAGCCGCCGCTCTACCGCGTCGACGTGCCGGCCAGCGGGAAGAAACGACCCGCCAAGCGGCTCTACGCGCTCGACGCGGGCGAACTCGACGCCATCAAGGACCGGGTCCAGAAGGAAGGCATCACGCTGGACAAGGTCGAGGTCGGCCGCTTCAAGGGCCTCGGCGAGATGAATCCCGAACAGTTGCGCGAAACCGCGATGGACCCGGCGACGCGCCGCGTGCTGCCGGTGTTCGAGCGTAGCGAAGCGCATGAGGACACCCTGAAACTCTTCAACCTGCTGATGGGCAAGGGCGAGGCCGCCGGCCGGCGCGCCTGGATGGAGGAAAAAGGCAACCTGATCGAGGCTGACGTATGAACCACGACACCCCCGATCTTTTCGACGACGTTGCGGTTGCCCCTCCCCCGCCTCCCGCCGTCCCGCCAGCGCCGACTTTCGCGGAAGGCGAGGCCCTGCCCCTCGACCGCTACGCCGAGCGCGCCTACCTCGCCTACGCGATGAGCGTGGTGAAGTCCCGTGCCCTGCCGCAGGTCGAGGATGGCCTGAAGCCCGTGCAGCGCCGCATCCTGCACGCGATGAACGAGATGCGGCTCGCCGCGACCGCCAAGCACGTCAAGTCGGCGCGCGTGGTCGGCGACGTGATCGGCAAGTTCCACCCGCACGGCGACACCAGTGTCTACGACGCGATGGTGCGTGTCGCGCAGGATTTCTCGCTGCGCTATCCGCTCGTCGACGGCCAGGGCAACTTCGGCTCGCGCGACGGCGACGGCGCCGCGGCGATGCGCTACACCGAATGCCGCCTGACCCCGATCGCCGAACTGCTGCTGGCCGAGATCGACCGCGGCACCGTCGACTTCGTGCCCAACTACGACGGCACCATGACCGAGCCGGCGCTGCTGCCCGCCCGCCTGCCCTTCGTGCTGCTCAACGGCGCCTCGGGCATCGCCGTCGGCATGGCCACCGAGATTCCGCCGCATAACCTGCGCGAGGTGGCCGAAGCGCTGAAACTGGTCATCCGCAAGCCGACCGTCCAGCTCGACGAAGTGCTCGCCCTGCTGCCGGGACCGGACTTCCCCGGCGGCGGCCAGATCATCGCCGCGCCGGCCGACATCCGCGCCGCCTACGAGAGCGGGCGCGGCAGCATCCGCATGCGTTGCCGCTGGCGCATCGAGGAACTGGCGCGCGGCCAGTGGCGCGTCATCGTCCATGAGCTGCCCCACGGCGTGTCCACCGCCCAGGTGCTCTCGGAGATCGAGGCCGTCACCAACCCGCAGCCCAAGGGTAACGCGGGCGGCAAGAAGGATGTCTCGCAGGAGCAGAAGAACCTCAAGCAGGCGATGCTCGGCGTGCTCGACGCCGTGCGCGACGAGTCCAACGAGAAGGAGCCCGTGCGCATCGTGCTCGAGCCGCGCACCTCGAAGGTGCCGCAGGACGAGTTCATGGCCGTGCTGCTGGCGCGCACCCGCCTCGAAGCCAATGTGCCGGTCAACATGACCATGATCGGCGCCGACGGCCGGCCGGCGCAGAAGCCTCTCCTGGCGATGCTGCACGAATGGATCGCGTTCCGCCACGCCACCGTCGAGCGCCGCTCCGCGCATCGCTTCGGCGAAGTCGAGCGCCGCCTGCACATTTTGGCAGGCCGCATGCTTGCCTTCCTGTCCATCGACAAGATCATCAGGACGATTCGGGAGGCGGACGAACCCAAGGCCGAACTGATGGCGAAGTTCAAGCTCTCGGAGATTCAGGCCGAGGACATCCTCGAGATCCGCCTGCGCCAACTGGCCCGCCTCGAAGGCATCAGGATCGGGCAGGAACAGAAGGCGCTGGCCGAGGAGGCGAAGGACCTGCGCCGCATCCTCGAGGACCGCAAGGAACTCACCAAATTGGTCGTGCGCGAGATCACCGAGGACGCGAAAAAGTTTGGCGATGACCGCCGCACCCTCATCGAGGCCGTCGCCCCGATCAGCACCGCCGAGGTGGCGACTCCCGACGAGCCCGTTACCGTCATCGTCTCGAAGAACGGCTGGGTGCGCACGCGCCAGGGCCACGGCATCGACCCGAACAGCATCGGCTACAAGACCGGCGACTTTCCCTTTCTGGTGCAGGAAAGCCGCACCGTCTGGCCGCTGGTCGTCATCGACACGAATGGAAGAGCGTACAGCGTGCGCGTCGCCGACCTGCCCGGCGCAAGGGGCAACAGAGGCGATGGTGTGCCGATCGCCACCCTCGTAGACTTCCAGGACGGCGGCAAGCTCGCCCAGGCGCTCACGGACGCGCCCGAGGCGCAATACCTGTTCGCCAATTCGGGCGGCTACGGCTTCATCGCCGGCATTGCCGACCTCGTCTCCCGCAACCGCGCCGGCAAGGCCTTCATGAGCCTGGAGAAAGGCGAGAAGCCGCTCGTTCCGGCAAAAGTCGGCGCCGGGCCGTCCCAAGCCGACGCCCCCCCTGTGGGGGGCAGCGAGCCGGGTTTGCGAGCGAGGGGGGCCAATAAAGTCGGCGCCGGCGGGACGGCAGCTGCCATCTCTGCAAGTGCCCGGCTGCTGCTCTTCCCGCTCGCCGACCTCAAGACCATGGCGAAGGGGCGCGGCACGATCCTGCAGGACATCGACCCGAAGGACGAGCTCGCGGCGGTGGCCGTGGGCAGCGCCGCATTTGTCGTCGCCGGCAGCGGCCGCGGCGGCAAGCCGGCGGAATGGAAGCTCGCGGCGAAGGATGCCGACGCCTACCGCGGCCAGCGCGCCCGCAAGGGGCGCACCATTCCGGCCAGGCTCGGGCCGACCCGGCTGGAGCCCGCCCCTTAGAAAAAAATATCTCGAACAGGTATAATCCGCAGGTTTATGAGCTCCGAGAAAAAAGAACCCGCGACGCGCTACTGCTATCACTGCCGCACGCATCACCCGGTGGAGGAGATGAAGCTGCTGGTCACCAAGACAGGATCGCGTTGGCGCTGCATCAAGAGCATCGAGGCAGTCAAGCGTTCGCGCGAGGAGCGCGACGCCTACGGCAAGCAGGTTTCCGCGGCCAACCAGGCCGAAGCCTCCGGCCGCGCCCGCATGCTCAACAAGATCCAGCAGGGCCGCTGACCACTACCGCAAACGGTCGCGCAAGCCGGACATGCGTTCGGCACGGCGACCGATCGCCGCGCCCAGCACTGCCGCGTCGCCCCAGAGCGTCACGCGCCCTTTCGCCCGGGTAACGCCGGTATAGACCAGTTCGCGCGTCGCCACCGGCGAGACGCTGTCCGGCAATGCCAGCAATACCTCCCCGAATTCCGAGCCCTGCGACTTGTGCACCGTCATCGCCCAGGCCGGTTCCCATTCCGGCAGGCGCTGCGGCGGAATCCAGCGCCATTCGTTCCCGGCCTCGCCGGGAAAACAGCACTTGAGCCGGCCATCCGCCGGGTCGGGCAGCACCAGGCCGATGTCGCCGTTGAACACGCGCAGCAGCGCATCGTTGCGCAGGACCATGATCGGCGTGCCCGCTGCGGGACGCATGCCCGCGCTGCCCAGGGCCCCGCTGCCCAAAGCCCGATTGATCGCGGCGGCTTCCTGCCGGTGGGCGCACAGCACGCGGAAACGGTCGAAGCGCGCGAACAGCGCCTGCGGTCCCAGCCCCGCCGCCACGCCTTGCCGAAAGTCGCGGTACCCCTCGCGTGCCGCGTCGATCAGGGCGCGCTGGTCGCCTTGCGCTTCCCAAGCCAAATCGCCCTGCCCCGCCTGCAATTGGGCGAGCGCGCCCGCCGCATCGCCGCAGCGCAGCCGTTCGGCCAGCCGGCCGATGCCGCTGTCCGCGCCGAAGCGGAAGCTCGTCGTCAGCGGCGCGACGCAGGATGCCAGGCGGGGGCTGTCGCACAGGTCGGCGAACACCGCGCCCGCCTCGACGGCGGCGAGCTGGTCGCGGTCGCCGAGCAGGATCAGCCGCGCCCCCGCCGGCAGGGCATCGAGCAGATGCGCCATCAGCGCCAGGTCGATCATCGAGGCTTCGTCCACGACCAGCACATCGACCGCCAGCGGCCGTTCGCGCCGATGCCGGAAGCCGTTGCCGTCGGCGCGCACGCCGAGCAGGCGATGCACGGTCTGCGCGCCGCCGTCGGCAACCACACCGGCTGTCTGCAGGGCCTCTGTCATGCGCGCCGCCGCCTTGCCGGTCGGGGCGGCGAGGGCGATGCGCGCCGCACCCGATTGTTGCAGCAGGCCGATGATGCGCGCCAGCGTGTGCGTCTTGCCGGTCCCCGGCCCGCCGGAAACCAGCGCCAGCCGGTGGGTCAGCGCGATGCGCGCCGCCGCGCGCTGGCCGGCGTCGGCAAAGCGCTCGGCGAGCCGCGCCTCGTCATCCGCGTCCAGGGTCGCGGGCGCCGCGCCGCGCGCCAGCAGATCGGCGGCGACGCGGCGCTCGTATTCGAAATAGCGCCGCAGGTAGAGGCGGCGGCCGTCCCAGACCAGCGGCGTCCAGTCGTCGGCCGCGCCGACGCTTGCCAGCGCCGGCAGGCGCGCACGCCAGTCCGCGCGCGCCGCGGCATTCAGCTCGGCGGCCCAGGGTCCCCAGCCGGCCTCGCAGTCGAGGTCGGCGCAGACATGGCCGGCCTGCGTCGCCAGCGCGGCCAGCGCGGCCGTCTGCTCGCCGAGCGGATCTTCCTTGCCGAGAAAGCGGGCGAAGTGGCTGACGACGGACGGCAGGCTCATGGCAGGAATTCCGCGATCTCGCCGAGCGAAGGCCGGGAAAAATGGATGCCGTCCGCGCTGCCCGGCCGCATGCCGCGCAGGAACAGGTAGAACACCCCGCCGAAGCCCGCCTCCCAGTCGTGTTGCGGCTCGCGCAGCGCCAGGGCCCGCTGCAGCGCGGCCGCATAGATGCGCTGCTGCAGGTCGTAGCGGTGCGCCTGCATCGCCGCTTCGAGCGCCGCCGGCCCGTAGTCCTCCAGCCAGTTCGACTTCCAGTCGACGATATACCAGCGACCTTCATGGCGGAACACCAGGTCGATGAAGCCCTTCATATAGCCTTCACGTTGCGCCGGCGAGCCGAGCGGAAAGGCGAATTCCAGCTCGACCAGGCGCTCGCCGCGCGGCAAGTCGGCCAGCTTCAGGCCGGCCGCGTTCAGCGGCGTGGCGAGCACGTCAACGACCAGGCGTTCGAGCACCGGCCCCCATTCCGGCGCATAGCCGAACTCCTCCAGCACGGCCGCGGCGACCGGGCCGACCGGCGCGCGCTGCCGGAAGTCGATGCGCTCGAACAGGGCGTGCAGGCAGCTGCCCGCCCGCGTGCCGCGCGGGAAGGCGTGAATGCTGGCGAAAGTCAGTTCCGGCGCGACGGCACTGCGAACCTCCAGCGTATCGCGGTCGGCGCTTTCGGCTTCTTCGGCAAGCTGGGCGGCCAGCGAGGAGAAACTCTGCACCCGCCAGGGGGCCGGAATCCTTCCCCTGAACACCCGCGGCCGGAGTGATGGCGCAGCTTCCTCGGCAGTCACGGGGGCGCCGCCGTCCGCGGGCAGCGGCATGACGCGCAATGCGCCGTCGAGCCGGGCTTCGAGCGCGCGCAAAGCCTCCGTCTCGTCATGCGCGGCCAGCCAGTCGGCCAGCCAGGCGCGGGGGTCGCGATCAACTTCTTCGCGCGGCCCGAACAGCAGCCAGGCCAGCGGCGAACGCGCGCAGTTGTTGACCTTGCCCCAGGCGACGACGCAGCGATGCTCGGCGCGCGTCAGCGCCACGTAGGCGAGGCGCAGTTCCTCCGCCGCGCTTTCGCGGTCGGCGCGCGCCCGCAGGGCGGCGAGCTCGTCCGAGCCGAAATCGAGGCAGGCCGCGCCATCGCCATGCGCCAAATCGTGCGCCGACTCGTGTGCAAAAACCGGCCAGCCCTTGTCGTCCTCCTCGGGGCCGAGCCAGAGGAAGGGGCAATAGACGACCGGATACTGCAGGCCCTTGGCGGCATGCAGGGTGACGATGCGCACCAGATGCGCGTCGCTCTCCAGCCGCAGCTGGCTTTCCTCGCCTTCCGGCGCATCGCGCTGGCGGACGATGTGGCGCGCCAGCCCGTCGGCATCGAGCGCGGCCCCCTGCTCGGCCGCCTGCAGCAGTTCGGCGAGATGGCGGTAGTTGGTCAGGCGGCGTTCGCCGTCGGGCCGGGCGAGCACGCGCGCGACCACCTCCTCGCGCCGCAGCAGCCGGCGCCACATCGCCATGAAGCCGCGCTGGCGCATCAGCAGCAGGTCGTCGTGGCAGCGCTCCAGCCGCTCGCTCCACGCACTTTCGTCGTCGCGCCAAGCGGCCAGCCGGGCGGCATCCGCGCCGAGCAAAACCGTCGCCAGCGCCGCCCGCACCAGCCCCTCGCGCGCCGGGGCGGCCACCGCGAGCAGCAGGCGCTCGAGTTCGGCGGCCTCCTCGCTGTGCCAGACGCTGCCGCCCCCGCCGCTGACGCTGGCGATGCCGTGGCGCGCCAGCGCCGCCCGGACGGCATCGCCTTCGTGGTGCTTGCGCACCAGCACCGCGATGTCGCCGCCGCCGAGGGCACGGCCGTCGAGCGTGGCCTGCCCTGCCGCGCCCAGCAGCAGCAGCCGGGCGATGTCGGCAGCAACGGCCTCGGCGGCCATCGCGCGCGCCGTCTCCTTCGTGAAGCTCTTTGCCCCTTGCGGCGCTTGCATCGTCCACAGCGTCAGCGGTGCAGAATCGTCGGCGATGGTCAACACCGCCCGCGTCATGTCCGCGGGACGCGCCGCTTCATAGGGCATGCCGTCGAGCAGGAAGGGCAGCGGCCGCGCGAACAGCTCATTCACGGCGGCCAGCAGCGGCGGATCGGAGCGCCGGTTGTCGAGCAGCGCGTAGCCGGCATCGGCGCGCGCCCGCGCTTCGAGATAGGCGAAGACGTCCGCGCCGCGGAAGCCGTAGATCGCCTGCTTCGGGTCGCCCACGAAAACCAATGGCCGCTCGGTCGTGCCGAAGATGCGCGTGAAGATGCGCAACTGCAGGGGGTCGGTATCCTGGAACTCGTCGACCAGGGCGATGCGGTAGCGCGCCCGCAGGCTCTCGACCAGCCGCGGCCCGGCGGGACCCGCCAGCGCCCGGTCGAGATCGACCAGCAGGTCGTCGTAGGTCTGCTGGCCGCTGCGCCGCTTTTTCTCGGCCAGCTCGGCACGCGCCGCCAGCAGGAAATCCCGCAGCAGCAGCCGGGTTTCATCCTCGAACACTGCCTGCAGGCGCTGCGCAGCCGCCAGCAGCTCGTCCATCGCGGCGAAGAAGGGGTGATCCGGTGGCTGCCCCCCCTGATTCAGTCGTGCGGCGATCTTTGCAAGCCCGAAATGATCGGCATCTTTCGGCAACGGCAACAGTGCTGGCTTGGCAGACATCCAGTGATCGAGCGCGGCGATGCGCAGCTGCATCTTTGCCGCGCTATAGCTTTGCCGGTTGAGGTTTGCGCTGGCTAGCCAGGCAAGGATGAGCTGCGCATCCGATTGCCAGTACGCGCGCGCAGTGTCGGCCGCCGCAAAAAAATCCCGCTCTACCGATTCCCGGTCCGCCGGCTCGGGCGCCGCCAGCCGGGCATCGACGCGACCGAGATGGGCCTTGACCTTGGCGACCAGTCCGTCGGGGCCCTGGACCTGGCCGATCAGCCACTGCGCCCAGGGCGCCGAGGCATCCGCCATGGCCTTGCGCCAGGCATCGCGCGCCACGGCGGCGAGCAGCTCGCCCTGGTCGGCGATCAGCGCGCGCTCGAAAGGCAGGCGGGCGGCGAAGGCCGTTTCGCCAAGCGCCCGCTGGCAGAAGCCGTGGATCGTGAAGATCGCCGCCTCGTCGAAGCTCTCGAGCGCGAGGCGCAGCCGCGCCTGCGCCTCGCGCGCATCGTGCTTCTCGACCAGCGCCTGCAGGTAGGGCTCCGCCGCCGTGCCCGCGGCGAAAGCCGCCAGCGCCTCGGCCAGCCGCGCGCGGATGCGGCCGCGCAGCTCGCCGCTGGCGGCGCGCGTGTAGGTGACGACGAGGATGCGGCCGATCTCGACATGCTGCTCGATCAGCAGGCGCAGCACCAGCGCGGCGATCGTCCAGGTCTTGCCGGCGCCGGCGCCCGCTTCGAGCAGCCGCGTGCCGGCCAGTGTCACCTCGAAGGGCGAATCGAGGGAATGGAAGCGCCGTTCAGCCATCGCCGACTCTGAGTAGCAACGGGTCGAAAACCCGGCGGGTGAGCAACTGGAACTCGGGGCCGAGCGGGTCGTCGCCATCGTGAACCTTATCGCGCAGGGCCAGGCGGATGTAGGCATCGTCGCGCTCGCCGGGCTTGCCGTTGTAACGATCGCCTTCCCACTCGCGGCGCCAGTTCTTCCGCGCCTGCCAGGCCCAGGCCGTTTCGGGATAGAACGGCAGGGCGCGCGCCGCGCCCTCCCGGTAGAGCGCCAGCAGATCGGACAGGATCCCGGCGGCCGCAGGCTCCGGAGCGAGCCTCAGCATGTCGTCGCGCGCAAGCAGCGTGCTGACGGGCGGCACGCCCGACGGCGCGGCGAGGTTCAGCAGCAGGTGGTCGAGCCAGAGGCGCAGGCGATCGCGCGCGCGCAGGCGGCCGTGGCGCACGCGCCAGAGGCCGCGGTCGGTGAGCCCGTTCAGCCGCCCGCTCAATTGCAGCCCCGCGGCCTCGAAGGCCACGGCGCAGTCGGGCTGGCGCAGCGCTTCCCGCCAGGGCCGCGCCGCCGCCCAAAGTGGCAACACCTCGGTGCGGGCGGCGCGGGCGGCAAGCGCCCCGGCGATGCCCTGCGGCAGCCAGCCGCGCGCGCGCAGCAAGGCATCCGCCTCGTCTTCCGCCTGGCCGGCCGCCAGCGCGCCGAACTGCGCCTCGCGCAGGCGGTAGGCTTCCAGCTTGTCCGGAATGAAAGGCTCGTGGGTCGCCAGCAGCTCCTCGCTCTCCTCGAGATGGATGCCGAGGCGCTCGCGCAGGAAGTAGCGCACCGGATGCGCGAAAAACCGTTGCAGTTCATCCAGTTCGATTTCCCGGATGTCATCGTCGCGCAGCGCAGTGCGGGAAGCGCTGAAGGCGGCGACTGCCCGGCTCGTGGGTACGGGGCAATGCTCGGCATCGAAGCTGAACAGGCGCCCGGCCGTCCCGGAAAAATAATCGCTGCCGAAGGGCTGCAACGGATGCCTGAAAACGATCGCGTCAGCCGACAAGCCGGTCATCGCCGCCAGCGTGTCGAGCAGTTCGGCGAGCGGCGCGGCGGGCGGCAGCGCCAGGTTGCTGCGCGGATCGCGCCCCGCGTAGGTGACGATCAGGGCATCGCCGGCGCACAGCAGGGCTTCGAGGAAGGCATGGCGTTCCTCGCCGCGCCGGTTGCGGTCGCCGGGACGCGGATGCGCCGCCATCAGGTCGAAGCCCGGCGGCGGCGCCGGCCGCGGCCAGGCGCCGTCGTTCATGCCGACGAGGCAGACGACGCGCGCCGCGACCGGGCGGCCGGGCTGCAGGGCGGCGATGGTCGCCGCGCCGGAAACGAAGGCCTGCGCCGAAGCCTGCTCGGCCAGCCGGCCGTCGAGTTCGCGCAGCAGCACGGCGAGCGGCAGCCGCAGCGCGCACTGCGTCGCCTGCGCCAGCGCGTCGATCTGCGCCAGCGCCGTGCGCAGCCGCTGCGCCTGCGCTTCCTCGGCCTCGTCGGGCAGCAGGAAACGCTCGAGCGTCGCCTTCAGCAGTTCAGCCCAATCTTGTGCCGTCCTGCCAGCGCCGACTTTCGCCGAGAACGAGAACAGCGCCTCGGCGAAGTCGATGAAGCGCCCCAGCAGCTCGGCCCGCCCGCCCTCGATGCCGGGCAGCGCCAGCATGCCCTGCCAGAGGCGTTCGGGTTCATTCGGCAGCGCCACGCCCAGCAGCAGCCGACGCAAGCCGAAGCGCCAGCTGTGCGATGCCGCGTCGATGCCCCAACGGATGCCGGCTTCGCCCACCCAGTCGCGCAGGCGCGGCAGCTCGCCCTCGTCGATGGAAAAGGCGCGGCGCAGCGCGGGTTCGTCGAGCAGCGCCAGCACGCTCTCCGCATCGAGCTCGCCCGCGGCGACGACGCAGAGCTGCCGCAGCGCACGCCAGAGCGGCAGCGTCGCCAGCGGCCGGTCGGCGACGGCGCAAGGAATCCGGCGCGGACCGGGCGCATTGGCCAGCACCGCCGCGACGATCGGCCCGTAGGTCTCGATGTCGGGCGTCAGGATCAGGATCTCGGCGGGCTCCAGGTCGGGCAGCGCCTCGAATCGCTCGAGCAGCCGGTCCAGAAGCACCTCGGCCTCGCGCTGGGCGCCGTGGCAGTCGTGGATCTGCAGGCTGGCGTCTGGCGCAACGTCATGGCTCACTTCCAATTCGAGAATGTCGCGCTGCACGGTGCCCAGCAGCGGCGCGGGCGGCGCGGCGAAATAGGCATGCTCGGCGCTCGCCACCTGCGCCGCCGTGTCGGCCAGGCGCACCGTCGCATGCTGGCGCGCCCGGCCCAGCGAGGCGAGCAGCGGATGGCCGGTTTCGCAGAGCACGGCGGCGGCGGGCTGCTCGAGCTCCAGGCGCAGGCGCCGGCGCGTCCGCTCGATGTCGCCCCAGTATTCGCGGCAGGGCGCCAGCACGAAGACATGCAGGTCGAGAAACGAAGCGAGCGCGGCGAATACGTCCCAGTACAGCGCCGGCATCGCCTCGACGCAAAACAGGCCGAGACGGCGCGGCAGGCGGGCGCGCAGGGCCGGCCGCGCGCACAAGGCCGCGAGGAAGCGCTCGCGCGGGTGTTCCCTGGCCACCGGCGGCAGCTCGTCCAGCAAGCCGCGCCACAAGGGGGCCTGCCAGGCCTCGTCGGCGCCGAGCCCGCACTGGCGGCCGGCGCTCCAGGCCGCGATCCAGTCCGGCCGCTCGACCAGATAGCGGTCGAACAGCGCGGCGAGCTGGCCCGCCAGCTCGAAGCGGCGCGTGCCGTCGTCGCCTTCCAGATAATGGCGGATTTCCGCCCTGCGGCTGTCGCCGAGCAGGCGCAGCAGACGCCAGTGCATCGCCGCGCGGTCGAAGGGGCTGCTCGCCGCGACCTCGGGCAGCACGCGGCCGAACAGTTGCCAGACGTAGGCTGCCGGAAACACAAAGGCATTCTGCGTCGCGATGCCCAGCTGGTCCGCGAGGCGAAAGCCCAGCCAGCGCGCCAGCGCCGTCGACGGCACGACCACCGTTTCCGGCTCCGGCAGCGGCAGCGGATCGACGCGCTGGAGCGCCGCCAGCGCGGCCACGAGCGCCTCGGGACGGTTGGACAGATGAAGGTGCAGCATGGCCGCATGCTAGCCGATGCGGGCGGCCGGCGCGCCGTTTCGCGGGTTGCCGGCGCCGCTTGCACGGACTACATTGCGACCTTATTCAGTCTCATGGAGTCGCGATGCGTTACTCATCCCAGGTCAAACCGATCAGTTACCTCAAGGCCAACGCAGCCGAAGTGCTGCTGCAACCGGCCGCGCAACGCGAGCCGCTCGTCATCACCCAGAACGGCGAAGCCAAGGCGGTGCTTCAGGACGTGGCGTCCTTCGAGGAAACCCAGGAAACCCTGGCGCTTCTCAAGATTCTGGCGCTCGGCAACCAGGACATCGAGGCCGGTCGGGTCAAGCCGGCAGGCGAGGTGCTTGCCCGCCTGCGCGCCAAACGGGACGCCTGATGGCCGGCGCGACATGCAGGCGCTGCTCGCGCGGCGGCTGCTGGACGCCTGATGCTCGCCGCGGGCGGCACGCGCCCGCGGATTTGCCTCAGCTCGCCGGGGTTTCCAGCGCCTGGCGGATCTTCTCGATGAGCGTCTCGCGTTCGAAGGGCTTGACGACGAAGCCGGCGGCGCCGGCCTTCAGGCTTTCCCTGACGGTGTCGAGCTCGCTCCTGCCGGTGATCATGAGAATCGGGATCGCCGCCGTGTGGGGCGCTCCCTTGAGGCGGCGCGTGGCCTCGACGCCGTCCATCCCGGGCATCTGCACGTCCATCAGCACCAGGTCGGGGCGCGACTTGCGCATCAGGTTGAGCGCTTCCAGCCCGCTGGCGGCGAACTGCAGGCGGTAACCGGCGGCGTCGAGAATGCGGCCGATCAGGCTGCGCTGGAAATCGTCGTCATCCACCACCAGCACCGTCGGCTTCACCTGCCCGGCCAGGACGCCGAGGGTGCGCGCCGCCGCCAGATGCGGCGCGCACTCGCGCCGCAGGTCGGACGCCCAGGCCTTGAGCGGCGGCGTGGCGTTCACCTCCGGTGCGGCGAGCCGGGCGTCGAGCAGCCCCTCGAGCTGGCCGATGCGCTGCGCCTGCACGGCGAACTGCGCGCGCGAGGGCGCGGCGTGGCTCTGCTCGACCAACTCGCGCAGGGCGTGATGGACGGTCATCGCCAGGCGCGTCATGTCGTAGGTCATCGGCCAGAACAGCACGTAGTCGTCGAAATAATGCTTCTTGCACAACTCGTAGACGCGCTTGAGCTCGTCCTTGTTGCACAGGATGACGGTGCGGTGATCGAGCTGCTGCACCAGCGGACACAGGCGGTAGAGGCCGAGGTAGTAGCGCTCCGCCTTTTCCAGCGTGTTGAAGCCGAGCACCAGCACGCCGGGGCGGTGACGCTCGAAATCCCGCGCCGCCGCGTCGGCCTCGGTGCTGGTCGCCACCGTCGGGAATTCGTCGTCGAGCAGTTTCCTGATCGTTTCGGCGTCGCTGCGATTGTCGGTCGCGACGAGGATCGGAGGAACGGGCGCGGCGCTCACGCCAGCTGCTCCGGCAGGCGCGCCTGCCAGTTTGCGACCCAGGCGGGCAGCTGCGCGGCGGGCATCGGCCGGGCGATGAAATAGCCCTGGGCCAGATCGCAGCCCCGGCGGCGCGCGAACGTCCAGTCGGCGGCATCCTCGACGCCTTCGGCGACGGTCTGCATGCCGAGCTGGCGCGCCAGCGCCACGTTGGCGTCGAAGATCGCGCCCAGCCGGGCCTCGCGGTCGGCGCGATGGACGAAGCCGCGGTCGATTTTCAGCTCGTCGAACGGCAGGTCGCGCAGTTGAACGAGGGACGAATTCCCGGTGCCGAAATCGTCGATCGACAGGCGGAAGCGCTTCAGGCGCAGGCGCGTCAGCGTCTCGAGCGGAGCGCGCAGATCCGTCATCAGCCGGCTTTCCGTCACTTCGAGCACGATTCCCGCCGGCGCCACGCCCGCAGCCGCCGCCAGCCCTTCGACGCAGTCGACGAAAGCCGGCGTGGCGAGATTGTCCATCGACACATTCACCGCCATGCCCAGCTCGAGTCCGGCTTCCCGCCACTGGCGCGCCTGGGCGAACGCCGCCGCCAGCACCTGGCTCGTCAGGGCGCCGATCAGGCCGGCCGTCTCGGCGACCGCGAGGAAGCGGTCCGGATAGACGAGGCCGGCCTCGGGGTGCTGCCAGCGCACCAGGGCTTCGACGCCCGTCACGCGGCCGTCGGCCAGCGCGACCTGGGGCTGGTAGTGGTTGACCAGTTCGGCGCGCTCGAGCGCGCCGCGCAGGGCTTCGGCCGGGAACGCGACGCGCGCGCCGTTGCGCTGCTCCGGCGCCGGCGG
>Ga0208735_100562_pt1 | contig 14444 bp, 13 predicted proteins | sample Subbio12Aug_8Aab_FD_184829 | JGI IMG/M metagenome (GOLD analysis project Ga0208735, IMG submission 184829) | Serpentinite rock and fluid subsurface biosphere microbial communities from McLaughlin Reserve, California, USA - CR12Aug_8Aab (SPAdes) | ecosystem: Environmental > Terrestrial > Deep... | reverse complement strand
CTGCGGCGCCGCGGATTTTTCCGCCGCCACTGCGGCGGCGGCCTCGGTCTGGGCCTGCAGCTGCACCAGGCGCGCCTCGGCCTCCGCGCGCGCCTTCGCCTCGCGCTCCTGTTTCTCCTTCAGTTCGGCGGCCTGGACCGCCGCCAGCTCGGCCTGGCGCTTGGCCTCGGCCTCGCGCAGCGCGGTCTGCTCCGCGTCGATGATCGGCGCCGCCGGGACGGCGGACACGGGCAGCGCGGCAGCGGGCGCTTCCGCAGGAATTTCGGTATCGCGCTTGACGAAAGTGCGCTTCTTGCGCACCTCGACCTGGATGGTGCGCGACTTGCCGGTTGCGTCGGCTGCCTTGATCTCGGTGGTCTGCTTGCGCGTCAGGGTGATCTTCGCCTTCGGCGCGGTTTCGCCGTGCGACTTGCGCAGGAATTCGAGCAGGCGGGTCTTGTCCTGCTCGGTCAGGGTATCGGAACTGGCCTGCTTGACGACTCCCGCCTTGGCCAGTTGTTCGATCAGGGCCAGCGGCGGCATTTTCAGCTCGGCGGCGAACTGGGCAACACTTATTTGGGCTGACATCGCGTCGCCTCCTTACTGATTCTCATCGGCAAACCAATGCGCGCGCGCAACGGTGATCAGAGCCTTGGCCCGCTCGACGTCGATGCCGGTCATTTCGGTCAACTCATCGACGGCCAGATCGGCCAGGTCGTCGCGGGCATAAATGCCGCTCTTCGCCAGTCGCGCCGCCAGCGGCCTGTCCACGCCATCGAGACCGAGCAGATCGTCGGCCACCTTTTCCAGCTCTTCCTCGTCCACGATGGCTTCCGTCAACAGCACGTTGCGGGCGCGGTCGCGCAATTCGTTGACCGTCGACTCGTCGAAGGCCTCGATCTCGAGCATCTCGGCGAGCGGGACATAGGCGACCTCCTCGAGCGTCGAAAAGCCTTCCTGCACGAGAATGTCGGCGACTTCGGCGTCGACATCCAGCTTTTCCATGAACAGCTGGCGCGTGCTCGCGGTCTCCTTGTGCTGCTTTTCCTGCGACTCCTCAACCGTCATCAGGTTGATCGTCCAGCCGGTCAGTTCGGAGGCAAGACGCACGTTCTGGCCGCCGCGGCCGATGGCGATGGCGAGGTTGGCCTCGTCGACCACCACGTCCATGCTGTGCTTTTCCTCGTCGACGACGATCGAGCTGACCTCGGCCGGCGCCAGCGCGCCGATCACGAACTGGGCCGGGTCGGCCGACCACAGGACGATGTCGACGCGCTCGCCGGACAACTCGTTGGTCACCGCGGTGACGCGCGAGCCGCGCATGCCGACGCAAGTGCCGATCGGATCGACGCGCGCATCGTTCGACTTGACGCCGATCTTGGCGCGCACGCCCGGATCGCGCGCAGCCGACTTGATCTCGATCAGGCCGTCCTCGAGTTCCGGCACTTCCAGCTCGAACAGCTTGGCGATGAACTGCGGCGCGGTGCGGGACAGGATCAGCTGCGGGCCGCGCGCCTGGCGGTCGATTTTCATCAGCCAGGCGCGCACGCGGTCGCCGGGACGCAGGTTTTCCTTCGGGATCATCTGGTCGCGCGGCAGGACCGCCTCGATGCGGCCGGCTTCGATGATCGCGTTGCCGCGTTCCATGCGCTTGATCGTGCCGCTGACCAGATGCTCCCTGCGTTCGAGGAAGTCGTTCAATACCTGCTCGCGCTCGGCATCGCGAATCTTTTGCAGAATCACCTGCTTGGCGGTCTGCGCCCCGACGCGACCGAATTCGACCGCCTCGAGCGACTCCTCGATGTAATCGCCGATCTGCACTTCCGCATCGTCCTGGCGCGCCTCGGTCAAGCCGATCTGCTGGGCGGGAATCTCGACCTCCTCGTCGTCGAGAACCAGCCAGCGGCGGAAGGCCTCGTATTCCCCGGTTTCGCGATCGATTTCGACGCGCACGTCGGCCTCGTCGTGGATGCGTTTTTTGGTGGCGGAAGCGAGCGCCTGCTCGAGCGCGCCGAACACGATTTCCCTGCCGACATTCTTTTCCCGCGCCAGGGCATCGACCAGCAACAGTAATTCACGGCTCATGGCAGTCTCCAATCTTCGCTTGCTTTCAGAACTTCGGCGCCAGGCGCGCCTTTTCGACGTTGTCGAGGGCAAACTCGCGCTCCCCGGCGCTGGTGCCGATGCGCAGACGCCCCGAGGCACAGCCGAGGATCGTCCCGGAAAAATTCCTCTGGACGCCCTCCGGAATGCGCAGCTTGACCTGCACGTCGGCTCCGGCAAAACGGACATAATCCTCCGGCCGCTTCAGCGGCCGGTCCAGGCCCGGCGAAGACACCTCGAGGCGGTCGTAGTCGATGTTCTCGACCAGGAACAGATGCGTCAGCTGGTGGCTGACCGTCGCGCAGTCGTCGACCGTCACCCCGCTGCGGATGCCAGGCGCCCCGCCCGCGGCCGGCCGGTCGATGAACACGCGCAGCAGGCGCGCGCGCGGACTCGTCTCGAAGTCGACGAGTTCATAGCCCAGCCCGTTCACCGTCTGCCCGATCAGTTCCGCCAAATCCGTCATACGCGCGCCACGTGCGTTCCGCATCCACAAACAAAAAATGGGCAAACCGCCCATTCCTTCTCAGCCGCCCAGCGCCGCCATGGCGGATAGGCACGATCTTCGAAAGACCGCCATTCTACAAGCGGCCGCACCGAGAAGCAATGTTCAGCGGGATTTTTCTTCCTGCAGGACCAGGAGAAGCTCCTGCACCTGCGCCGGTTCGAGCTCGCTGCTCTGACCGCGCTTGAGACTGGCCGGCAGGACGACCGGGCCGTAGCGCACCCGCATCAGGCGGCTGACGGTGACGCCGACTGCGGCGAACAGGCGTCGCACTTCCCGATTTCGGCCCTCTTCCAGGATGACGCGATACCAGCGGTTCGCTCCCTCGCCGCCGGCCGGCTGGAGGCGAGTGAAGCGGGCGACCCCGTCCTCCAGCTCGATGCCTTCGGTCAGTTTCTTCAGCGACTCGTCGTTGACTTCACCCAGCACGCGCACGGCATACTCGCGCTCGAGCCGATGGCGCGGGTGCATCAGCCGGTTGGCGAGCGCTCCGTCGCTGGTAAACAGCAGCAGGCCGCAGGAATTGAAGTCGAGCCGGCCGACGGCGATCCAGCGGCCGCCGCGCAGGCGCGGCAGGGCATTGAAAACGCTCGGACGTCCCTGCGGATCGTCGCGCGAGACGATCTCGCCCTCGGGCTTGTGATAAAGCAGCACGCGCGGCACGCGCGCGGCGAAATGCAGGTTGACCAGCCGACCGCCGACCTTGACCTTGTCGACGGCGGCGACGCGCTGGCCCAGATGTGCCGGCTCGCCGTTAACCTGGACGCGCCCGGCGGCGATCCACTCCTCGATCTCGCGCCGGGCGCCGAGGCCGGCGTCCGCCAGCGCCTTTTGCAGCTTGACGGTCGGCGTCTCCGGGACGGCGGCGCGAACCGGCGCCGCCTCAGCGGATTTTGGCCGGGGCGGCTTGCTCGGCGGCCGGAAGGGCGTCGCCTTGCGCCGGGGCCGCTGCCGCGTCGTATTCGCTGGCGACGGGCTGGCTGGTTGCACCGGTTTCGAGCGTGGCTTCGTTGGGTTGGGCATCGATCATCCGTTCTATTTCGGCCAGGGAAGGCAATTCGGCAAGGCTGCGCAAACCGAGATCGTCCAGGAATTTGCGCGTGGTGGCGTAGAGGGCCGGGCGCCCCGGCGAATCGCGCTGGCCGACGGCATCCACCCAGCCGCGCCCCTCGAGCGTCTTGATCACGCCGGGCGACACCGCCACGCCGCGGATCTCCTCGATGTCGCCGCGGGTCACGGGCTGCCGGTAGGCGATGATCGCCAGGGTCTCCATCACGGCGCGCGAGTATTTCGGCGGCCGCTCGTTCTTGAGGCGGTCGAGAAAGACCTGGTATTCCGTCCGGGTCTGGAAGCGCCAGCCCGACGCCAGCTGGACAAGTTCGACGCCGCACTCGGCCCAGTCGCGCCGCAGGTCGTCGAGCAGCGTGCGCCAGGTATCGTCGTCGAAGGGGTCGTCGAAGAGCTTCTTCAGTTCGGCCAGCGACAGCGGCTCGGCCGCAGCCAGCAGCGCCGTCTCGAGCACGCGCTTGTAGTCTTCAGGCTTGCGGAGTTGCAGCATCGCGCAATTTTACATAGACGGGCGCCAGCGCCTCGCTCTGGGACAGCTCGACGAGGTTTTCGCGCGCGAGCTCGAGAAGGGCAAGAAAGCTCACCACCATCCCGGCGTGGCCGTTCGCATTCCCGAACAGATCTTCGAACACGACGTAGCCGTTCCCCCGCAGGCGGCGCAGGATGGCTCCCATGTATTCCCGCACGGACAGCTCCTCGCGCCGGATGCGGTGGTGCTGGCGCACCCGAGCCTGGCGCATCAGCGCGAGCCAGATCACCTGCAGGTCGTGCACGCTGACCTCGGGCTGGCGCCGGGCAGCCTTTTCCGCGATCCACACCGAGGCCCACTCGAAGTCGCGCAGCGCTTGCGGCAGCGCATCAAGGTGGGCCGCGGCGAGCTTGATCCGTTCGTATTCCATCAGGCGGCGCACCAGCTCGGCGCGCGGATCCTCGGCTTCGGCGCTGTCGGCCCTGGGCGGGCGCGGCAGCAGCATGCGCGACTTGATCTCGATCAGCAGCGCCGCCATCAGCAGGTAATCGGCCGCGAGCTCGAGGTTGCTGCGGCGCATCGCCTCGACGTATGCCAGATATTGCGCCGTCAGGGGCGCCATCGGGATGTCGAGGATATTGAGGTTCGCCTTGCGGATCAGGTAGAGCAGCAGGTCGAGCGGCCCCTCGAAGGCGTCGAGGATGACCTCCAGCGCGTCCGGCGGGATGTAGAGGTCGCGCGGCAGCTCCGCCAGCGGCTCGCCGTAGAGTTTCGGGACGTGATGCTCGCCCGCTGCCGTCCCGCCAGAACCGAGTTTCGCGTCTTCAGTCATCACGACACCGTGTAAGCAGCAGCGCCCACCGCGATCAGGTCATTCCGGTCGTTGATCAGTTCCATGCGCGCCACCGCCACCCGATTGCCGGTGCGCAGCGGAAAGCCGCGCGCCAGGAACCATTCGCCTCGCCCCGGACGCAGGTAGTCGACGCGCAGGTCGATCGTGCCGATGCGGGCGAGGCGCTCCAGCACTTCATCGACCGGACTGCCCTTCAGTTTTTGCTGGACGCCGAGGAAAGCCACCAGTCCGCCGGTGACGTCGAGCACCGCCGAGATCACGCCGCCGTGCAGGATGTTGCGCACGTAGTTGCCGACCAGCTCCGGCCGCATCGCGAAGCGGCACTCGGCCCGCTCGTGATGCAGCGCCACCACGTCGAGGCCGAGCACGCGATTGAACGGCATGCGCTCGACGAAGCTCGTGCGGATGCTCTCGAGCAGTTGCGCCTCCTCGGCGGCCGGGCATTGCGCGCCCTTCTTCACGACCGGCCCAGTCCGAGCGCGGCACGCACGTCGCGCATGGTCTCCTGCGCCAGCTGCCTCGCCCTGGCGCAGCCTGCCGCGATGATGTCCTGCACCAGTCGCGGCTCCTCCTCGTAGCGGCGCGCGCGTTCGTGCATCGGCGCCTGCTCCCTGAGCACGCCTTCGATCACCGGCTGCTTGCACTCGACGCAGCCGATGCCGGCGGAGCGGCAGCCCTGCTGCACCCAGGCCTTCACCTCCTCGCTCGCGTAGATCTGGTGGAACTGCCAGACCGGGCACAGGTCCGGATCGCCCGGATCGGTGCGCCGCACGCGCTGCGGATCGGTCTGCATGGTGCGGATCTTCTTGCGCACCGACGCCTCGTCCTCGCGCAGGGCGATGGTGTTGCCGTAGGACTTCGACATCTTCTGGCCGTCCAGTCCCGGCATCTTCGCGGCCGCGGTCAGCAGGGCCGCCGGCTCGACCAGGATGGTCTTCAGCTCCGGCTCGCCGTCGGGTCGCCTGCGGCCGGTCTGGCCATAGAGAAAATTGAAGCGGCGCGCGATCTCGCGGGCAAATTCCAGATGCGGCACCTGATCCTCGCCCACCGGCACCCGGTCGGCGCGGTAGATCAGGATGTCGGCCGCCTGCAGCAGCGGATAGCCGAGAAAGCCATAGGTGGTCAGATCCTTGTGCAGCAGTTTTTCCTGCTGATCCTTGTAGGTCGGCACGCGCTCGAGCCAGGACAGCGGCGTCATCATCGACAGCAGCAGGTGCAGTTCGGCGTGCTCGGGAACGCGCGACTGGACGAAGAGGGTCGCCCGCTCCGGGTCGACGCCCGCCGCCAGCCAGTCGATCACCATGTCCCGGGCGTTCTGCTCGATCGTGCCCGGCTCGTCGTAGGCGGTCGTCAGCGCGTGCCAGTCGGCGACGAAGAACAGGCAGGGATAGTCGTGCTGCAGCCGCACCCAGTTGGCGAGCACGCCGTGGTGATGCCCCAGATGGAGACGCCCCGTGGGACGCATGCCGGAAAGAACTTTTGCGACGAACATGATGGCGGTCAGAGGCCGAACAGGTTTTTGACGAAGAAGAGAAAAGTGCGCACCAGCGGCGTCAGGATCAGCTCCAGCCCGCCGAGAAACATCAGCGCCAGCAGGATGACGAAGCCATAGGGTTCGATGCGGGCGAAGGCGAGCGCCAGGGGCGTCGGCAGCAGGCTGACGGCGATGCGGCCGCCATCGAGCGGCGGGATCGGCAGCAGGTTCAGCAGCATCAGCACCGCATTGACGGTGATGCCGGCGCGCGCCATCTCGGCCAGCGGCAGGCTGTAGGCGTTTTCGGGCAGGGCGAGGGTCAGTTTCAGCGCCAGCGCCCAGGCGAAGGCCATGGCGAGATTCGCCCCCGGGCCGGCCGCCGCCACCCAGAGCATGTCCTGCTTGGGCTTGCGCAGGCGGCCGAAGTCGACCGGCACCGGCTTGGCCCAGCCGAACAGGAAGGCGCCCTTGGTGAAAAACAGCAGCAGCGCCGGCACCAGCAAGGTCCCCACCGGATCGATGTGCTTCACCGGATTGAGCGTGATGCGGCCGAGCTGCCAGGCGGTCGGGTCGCCGCAATAACGCGCCACGTAGCCATGCGCCGCCTCATGCACCGTGATGGCGAAGATGACCGGAATGGCGTAGATCGCCAGCGTCTGGATCAGGTTTTCCATAGGGTTTCGATTCTAGTCGACCCTCAGCCGCCGACCCGTCCGAAGGATTCGAGCGACCCCTTGCCCTCGCGCAGCACCTCGACCTCGCCGCCGACGAGGTTGATCACGGTGGTCATCCCCGCACCGCAAGCGCCGGCGTCGATGACCAGATCGACCAGGGTGTCGAGCCGGCGGCAGATTTCCTCGGCATCGCACAGCGGCACACCGTCGTTGTCCGGCCCCGGCAGGATCAGGGTCGAACTCAGGAGCGGCTCGTCGAGTTCCTTCAGCAGCGCCAGCACGACCGGATGATCGGGCACGCGCAGGCCGATGGTCTTGCGCTTGGGGTGCAGCACGCGCCGCGGCAGCTCCTTGGTGCCCTCGAGGATGAAGGTGTAGCTGCCCGGCGTCGCCGCCTTGAGCAGGCGGTATTGCGCGTTGTCGACGCGCGCGTAGGTGGCGATCTCGGACAGGTCGCGGCATAGCAGCGTGAAATGGTGGCGCTCGTCCACGCCGCGGATGCGCCGGATGCGCTCCAGCAATGCGGCGTCGCCGAGATGGCCGCCGAGCGCATAGGCCGAGTCGGTCGGAAACGCCGCCAGGCCGCCCTTGCGGAGGATTTCCGCCGCCTGCGCGATCAGGCGCGGCTGCGGGTTCTTCGGATGGATCTCGAAATAATCCGCCATCAGTTCCACGCTTCCCAGATGGGTTTCAGGTCGGCCGGCAGTTGCACCATGCGGCCCAGGTCGGCCCAGCTTTCGCCCGGGCCGTGGAAATCCGAGGCGCGCGAAGCAAGGAAGCCGTATTCCCGCGCGATGCCGGCGAACTCGCGGATTTCGGCCTCGGTGCACGCACCGGACACCACTTCGATGCCGGCGCCGCCGCAATCCCTGAACGCCGCATAGAACGCCTTGCGCCCTGCCGGCGTGAGCCGGTAGCGGCCGGGATGGGCGATCACCGCCACACCGCCCGCGGCGCGGATCCAGCCCACCGCCTCATGCAGCTCCGCCCAGGCATGGCGGACGTAACCCGGCTTGTCCTTCGCCAGCCAGCGGTCGAACACCGTCTTCACGTCCGGCGCGAAGCCGCGCTCGACGATGTAGCGGGCGAAATGCGAACGCGAGATCAGCGCCGGGTTGCCGACATACCTGAGCGCCCCCGCATAGGCGTCGTCGATCCCCGCCTTCGCCAGTTCGGCGGCCATCCGGCCGGCGCGCGCATCGCGTCCGCTGCGCACCCGCGCCAGTCCGGCAAGCAGTCCGGGATGGCGGTGGTCGAGGTTGAGGCCGACGACATGCACGGTCTGGTCGTCGCCCCAGGACACCGAAATCTCGACCCCGGTGACGAAGCGCAGGCCGACCGCCGCGGCGGCGCGCGCCGCCTGGTCCAGCCCGCCGATCTCGTCGTGATCGGTCAGCGCGAACAGATCGACGCCGTTGGCCAGGGCGCGCTCCACCAGCGCGGCGGGCGCGAGCAAGCCGTCGGAAACCGTCGAATGGCAGTGCAGGTCGGGATTGGCCGTTTTCAAGGCAGTTTTTTCAGCGCCCGCAGATAGTCGGCGAATTCCGCGCCAACTTCGCCATGGCGCAATGCGTATTCCACCGTCGCCTGCAGGTAGCCGAGCTTCGAGCCGCAGTCGTAGCGCACGCCCTGATAGCGATAGGCGAGCACCTGCTGCTCGGCGAGCAGCGAGGCAATCGCGTCGGTGAGCTGGATTTCCCCGCCGGCGCCGGCCTGCGCCCTTTCCAGATGGTCGAAAATGCGCGCCGTCAGTACATAGCGGCCGACCACCGCCAGCGTCGAGGGCGCGTCTGCGGGCCTGGGTTTTTCGACGATGGCGCTCACGCGCTCGACGCGCTCGGAGATCGGCCGGGCCGCGACGATGCCGTAGCTGGCGGTATCCTCGCGCGGCACGTCCTGCACGCCCAGCACCGAGCAGCGGTAGTAGTCGTAGGCATCCACCATCTGCTTCATCACCGGCACGTCGCCGTCGAGCAGGTCGTCGGCGAGCAGCACGGCGAAGGCTTCGGCGCCGATCACCGGCCGGGCGCACAGCACGGCGTGCCCGAGGCCGAGCGCCTCGGCCTGGCGGATGTAGATGCACTTGATGTCCTTCGGCAGCAGGCCGCGGACGAATTCGAGCAGTTGCGTCTTGCCGCGTCGCTCCAGCTCGCTTTCCAGCTCGTAGGCCTTGTCGAAATGATCCTCGATGGCGCGCTTGGAGCGCCCCGTCACGAAGATCATGTCGGTGATGCCGGCGGCCACCGCCTCCTCGACCGCATACTGGATCAGCGGCTTGTCGACGATCGGCAGCATCTCCTTCGGACTGGCCTTGGTGGCCGGCAGGAAGCGGGTTCCCATCCCCGCCACGGGAAAGACCGCCTTGGTGACTTTGGTCATGATGCAAGCAACTCCCTGAGTTGATTTTCGTCCAGGATGGTAACGCCCAATTCCTGCGCTTTCGCCAGTTTCGACCCCGCGTCGGCGCCGGCGACGACGAAATCGGTCTTTCTCGATACCGAGCCGGCGACCTTGCCGCCCTTCGCTTCGATCAATTCCCTGGCCGCCTCGCGCGCCAGCGTCGGCAGCGTGCCGGTCAGCACGCAGGTTCTGCCTGCCAGGGGGGAGGTCACGACCGCGGCCTGCTCTTCTTCCGGCCAATGGACCCCGGCGGCGCGCAACTGCCCGATGACCTCGAGGTTGTGAGGCTCGGCGCAGAAACGCGCGATCGAGGCCGCCACCACCGGGCCGACCTCCGGCACGCGCTGCAGGCTTTCCGGATCGGCGGCCAGCAGCGCATCGAGGCTGCCGAAATGGCGCGCCAGAGCCCTGGCCGTCGCCTCGCCGACGGTGCGGATGCCCAGCGCGTAGATGAAGCGCGCCAGCGTGGTCCGCTTGCTCTTATCGATCGCGGCGAGCAGGTTGCCGGCCGATTTCGCCGCCATGCGCTCGAGCTTGGTCAGCGCGAGGACATCCAGCTTGTAGAGGTCGGCCGGCGTCTTGACCACGGCGTGGTCGACCAGCTGCTCGACGAGCCTGTCGCCCAGGCCCTCGATGTCCATGGCCCGGCGCGAGGCGAAGTGCAGCAGCGCCTGCTTGCGCTGCGCCGGGCAGAACAGGCCACCCGTGCAGCGCGCGATCGCCTCGTCCTCCGGGCGTTCGATCGCCGAACCGCAGACCGGACAGGCCTTGGGCATGACGAACTCGGGGGCAAGGATCGACCGTTTTTCCAGCACCACGGATACCACCTCGGGGATTACGTCGCCGGCGCGGCGTACGATCACCGTGTCGCCGCTGCGCACGTCCTTCCTGCGCACCTCGTCCTCGTTGTGCAGCGTCGCGTTGGTCACCGTCACGCCGCCGACGAAGACCGGGGCGAGCCGGGCGACAGGAGTAATCGCCCCGGTGCGGCCCACCTGCACCTCGATGGCCTCGACGGTCGTCAGCGCCTCCTCGGCGGGAAACTTGTGGGCGATGGCGAAGCGCGGCGCGCGCGACACATGCCCCAGCGCGTCCTGATCGGCAAGGCGATCCACCTTGTACACCACCCCGTCGATGTCGTAGCGCAGATCGCGCCGCCGCGCGCCGATCTTCTCGTAGTAGCCGAGCAGACCGGCGGCGCCGCGCACCACGGCGCGCTCGGCCGCCAGCGGAAAGCCCCAGCGCGCCAGGCGCGCCATCATCTCGCTGTGAAAAGTCGGTTCCGGCAGCACGGCGGCAATGTCGGCCACGCCATAGGCAAAGAAGCGCAGCGGCCGCGTCGCGGTCACCTTCGGGTCGAGTTGGCGCAGGCTGCCGGCGGCCGCGTTGCGCGAATTGGCGAATTCCTTTTCGCCGCGCGCCCGCTGGCGCTCGTTGAGGCGGTCGAAATCCCGCCGCAGGATCAGCACCTCGCCGCGCACCTCGAGCACGGCCGGAACGTCCGCGCCAGTCAGGTGCAGGGGAAGGTTGCGCACGGTGCGCAGGTTCTGCGTCACATCCTCCCCGGTCAAGCCGTCGCCGCGCGTCGCGCCCCGGACGAAAACGCCCCGCTCGTAGCGCAGGGTGACCGCCAGTCCGTCGAACTTCGGCTCGCAGGCGTAATCGACCGAGGCCGCGCCCAGCGCCTCGCGGCAGCGGCGGTCGAAGGCCGTCGCCTCCTCGGCCGTGAAAGCATTGTTGAGCGAGAGCATCGGCGCCACGTGCCGGACCTGCCGAAATTCGGGCAGCGGCGCGCCGCCGACCCGCCGGGTCGGCGAATCCGGGGTGCGCAGCTCGGGATGGGCCGCCTCGACCTCCTGCAACGCGCGGAACAGCCGGTCATACTCGGCGTCGGGAATCGTCGGCGCGTCGAGGACGTAATAGGCGTGGTCGTGCCGCTCGATTTCGGCGCGCAGGCGGGCGGCGCATTGCGCGGGAGTCTCGCTCATCCGGCGAACAGGCGCAGGGCGCGCACGCCGCCGGCGGCAATGCCCCGTTCCGCCATGCGGTTCTGCAGCTCCTCGATGCGCCGGCGGATCGTGGCGACGGTGGCATCGGGCAGGGGTTTGCGGTGCGCGTCGGCCAGCTGGCCGCCCAGGGTCGTCGCGCACAGACGGGCGAAGGCGATCATGCGGTCGAAAGTCTGCGCGCCCGCCGCCACGCGCGGCACATCGAGCGTGAGGATCAGGTCGCTCAGCGCCAGCTCCGCCACCCGCTCCAGCGGAGCGGTCGCCGGGAAGCGGCAGAGCAGGGCGAACGCCTCGGCGCCCGCCGCGTCGATCGAGACGAAGCGCTCGCCTTCGAGCCTCAGCCCGTGCTGGTCGACCAGGGCTTTGAGCCGCGCGCCGGACAGCTGGGCCGTGTTTTTCGGCAGGACATGGAGGCTGAGCTGGAGATCGACCGAGGCGCAGAAGGCGTCGAGCTCCTGCGCGCGCTCGAGCAGATCGGCAAACGGCGGCGGCTCGACGCGGCCGACGAAGCGCTGCGCCAGACGGGCTGCCCCGTCGACGAAACGCCTCAGCGTGTCCTCGCTCACCGCCCCGAGACGGTCGGCCAACTGCAAGGCGACGGCGAGCTGCTTCACCGCGTCGGCATCCTGGGGCAGCAAGGTGTGCCAGCGTCCGCTCCGCTCGTCCAGGCCGAGCCACTGGAGCGGCTTGTCGATGCTCCCGGACCAGTCCCGGTGTTCCTCCCACAGGACGGACACCGGCACCGGCGCGACGAATTCCATGCGCAACAGGCAGTCGACACGGCCGTCGCCCCACTCGTCGGGAACGCGGATCGTCCTGCCTTCCTCCGCCGCGGCGAAATCCAGGGGCAGGTCGACCTCGGCCGCCGTGGCCAGCGCACGATTTTCCGGTTCCAGCGGCAGGTCGGCAGCCATGAAACTCGACTCCGGCGCGATGCCCGGCTCGGTCTTCTCGGGCCGCCCGGCAGCCTGCGGCGCCAGGACGTCGCCGACGGTTCCGGGCAGCCTCTGCTCGGCACGCCGGCGATGCTTCTTCTCGACCCGGCGGTTGTAGAGCCAGACCGCGGCGACGAGCGCCACGCCCAGGACGATCATGGCAATCTGCAGATCGCTCATAGCGTCCGTCCCATCATGCAGTCTCCTTGTCGGCCATGCGCAGCGCTTCCTCGATATCGACCTCGACCACGCGCGACACGCCCTGCTCCAGCATGGTCACGCCGATCAGCTGCTGGGCCATCTCCATCGCGATCTTGTTGTGGGTGATGAACACGAACTGGGTCGCGCGCGCCATGCGCTTGACCATCTCGCAATAGCGCAGGGTGTTGCTGTCGTCGAGCGGCGCGTCCACCTCGTCGAGCAGGCAAAAAGGCGCCGGGTTGAGCTGGAACAGCGCAAACACCAGCGCGATCGCCGTGAGTGCCTTCTCGCCGCCCGAGAGCAGGTGGATGGTCGAATTGCGCTTGCCCGGGGGTTGCGCCATGATCTGGATGCCGGCGTCGAGAAGCTCGTCGCCGGTGAGGATCAGCCGGGCCTCGCCGCCGCCGAACAGCTCGGGGAACAGCATGCCGAAGTGCCGATTGACCGTGTCGTAGGTTTCCTGCAGCTGCTCGCGGGTTTCGCGGTCGATGCGGCGGATCGCGTTCTCCAGGGTCTGGATGGCCAAGGTCAGATCCTCGGACTGTTCGTCCAGGAAGCCCTTGCGTTCCCTGGCGCCGGCCAGTTCCTCCAGCGCCGCCAGATTGACCGGACCGAGCGCCTCGAGCTCGGCGGCCAGCCGCGCGATATCGTTTTGCAGCGTGCCGTCGCGCAGACCCGGCGTGAGTTCCTCGGCCAGCGCCGCCTCGTCTGCCGGCGTCGCGACATGCGCCTCGACCAGGCGCTCGCGGTACTGCTGCACGTTCAGGTCGGCCGCCTGCTGCTTGAGCCTGAGCTCGCCGATCCTCTCGCGGGCGGGAGAGAGGCCCTGCTCGATCTTCAACCGTTCCTCGTCCAGGGCGCGCAGCTGGCTTGCCGCGTTTTCGAGCGCGTTGCGCCGTCCCGCCAGCGCCGACTCCTGCCCGCTCCTGTGCGCGAGGGCCGACTGCAGTTGCTCCTGAAGCGGCGCAGCGCCGATCGAGGCCAGTTCCCCCGCCGCCGCCGCCCGATCCTGGTCGATCTGGGCGAGCTGGGCTCCGGCCGTGGCGGCGGCGCGCGCGTTGTCCTCGATCTTCGCGCGGCATTCCTTCTCGGAAAAACCGGCGTCCTGCGCCTCGCGCGCGAGCTGGTGTTCGAGCGCGCGCGCCTCGCGCAGGGCGGTGTCCCGGCCGCGCTGGAGCTCCAGCGCGGCATCCATGCGACCGCGCGCCGCGTCGAGCGCCGCGCGCCAGCGGACGATTTCCTCATCGGCGCGGGCCCGGGCCAGACTCTCCTCCTCCTCGACCCGGGCGATGTCCGCCAGATCGCGCGCGATCTGGCCGACGCGCTCGTCGTGGCGAGCCTGAGCCTGGGCCAGGGTGAGTGCCTCGACGTGGGCGGCATGCACGCGCTGCTGCGCTTCCTGGGTTGCCCGGCGGGCCTCGGCCAGGGCCTGCTGGCCGACGCTCAGAGCCGTCTCGGCCCCGGCCTGGGCATCCCCGGCCTGCGCCTCGGCCTCTGCCAGAGCCGCGATCTGAACGGCCAGCGCGTCGACTTCGCGCTGACGCTCGATCACGCCATGGGTCTTCGCATCGGGCGCATAGAGGATCAGCCCGGCGGCGCTCATCATGTGGCCGGCACGATTGACGCACCGGCCGGCGGAATTCAGCAGCCCGGAGTCCGACTCCGCCGCATCCATGTCGCCGAGCCAGGCGTCGAGCACCGGCGTCCAGCGCGCGTCGTTGCACTTGACCCTGGCGCGCAGGCTGCCGGCGGGCGCGGGGGCGCCGGGCGCGGC
>Ga0208735_100557_pt1 | contig 14499 bp, 8 predicted proteins | sample Subbio12Aug_8Aab_FD_184829 | JGI IMG/M metagenome (GOLD analysis project Ga0208735, IMG submission 184829) | Serpentinite rock and fluid subsurface biosphere microbial communities from McLaughlin Reserve, California, USA - CR12Aug_8Aab (SPAdes) | ecosystem: Environmental > Terrestrial > Deep... | reverse complement strand
TGCTGGCGGTGCTGCTGTTTTCGAGCCTGCTCAACGCCGCCTACTTTTTGCCGATACTGCGCTTGGCTTGGTTCGAGGCCCCGCCACCGAGCTGGCCGTATGAGGCCCATGCGGATCATGCGGCCCACAAAGCCCATGTGGCCCATGCCGCCCATGCTACCCATGAAGCCCAGCCAGACAATCCGCCGCACGCGCATCCGACCGCGCCCGACCCCGCTCCACCGCCCCGCACTGGCGACGCCGCCCCCTTGCTGCTGCTGCCCACGCTCTGCGCGGCGGCGCTGGCGCTGCTCGCCGGTCTGGCAGCCGGGGTGCCGCTGAGCCCGCTGGATTGGGTGCGGTTCATCACCGCCACCGAGTACCTGCCATGAACAGCACCCTTGCGCTGGCTGCCGTGCCACTGCCGTGGCTGCCGCTGTTGCCCCTGTTTCCGCTGCTGCTGATCTTGCTGCTGCTGTGGCGGCGCAGCCGCGCCTTGGCAACCGCGCTGGCCCCTTGGGCGGCTGTGCCGGCGCTGCTGGTTGCCTTGTACGCGGCCCTGTACGCCGCCTTGGTCCCTACCCTTAGCGCTACTATTCTTGGCGCTGCCCTGACCGGCCCCACGGTGAGCTTGGCCGCGCCCGCTGCACCGCCCTTGGCGCTGGAGTGGCCGCAGCTGCTGCTGGGCCTGCGCTTTGGGCTCGACGGCCTAGGCACCGTCTTTTTGCTGCTCGCGGGCCTGCTCTGGAGCCTAGCCGGCTGGGCCGCACAGATCTATCACCGCCACGACGAACGGCGCCACGCGCTGTGGGGCTTTTGGCTGGCGGCGCTGAGCGGCAACCTGTGGCTGATCGTGGCCCAAGACGCCATCGGTTTTTACGCCGGTTTTGCCCTGATGAGCTTTGCCGCTTACGGCTTGGTGGTGCATGCCCGCAGCGCCGACGCTTGGCGCGCCGGTCGGGTCTATCTGATCATGGCGGTGCTGGGCGAGGCGCTGCTGCTGTCCGGGTTGCTGCTGCGCGTGGCCGGCAGCGAATCGCTCGCCCTGCCGCTGGAAGGCAACGGTGGGCAGCACGCCAGCTTGTCCACGGCGCTGATTTTTTTGGGATTTGGCGTCAAGGCCGGGGTGCTGGGGCTGCACCTGTGGCTGCCGCTGGCGCACCCGGTGGCCCCCACCCCGGCCAGCGCCGTGCTCTCGGGCGTGATGATCAAGGCCGGGTTGCTGGGCTGGATGCGGTTTTTGCCCCTGGGCGCCGAGCCTTGGCCGCTGCTGGGCGCGGCGGCGCTGCTGCTGGGGCTGCTGGCGGCGCTGATCGCGGTGCTGATCGGGCTCACCCAGCGCCAGCCCAAGGTGCTGCTGGCCTATTCCAGCATCAGCCAGATGGGGTTCATGACGCTGGGCATCGGCGCGGCGCTGCTGCACCCCGGCGCTTGGCCGGCGCTGGCCCCGGCGCTGGCGCTCTACGCCCTGCACCACGGGCTGGCCAAAGGCACCCTGTTCTTGGGTGTGGCGGCGGTGGCGCAAGCCACGGGCGCAGCACGGCGCTGGGCACTGGCCATGCAAGCCCTGCCCGCCCTAGCGCTGGCCGGTCTGCCCCTGAGCAGCGGCTTTTGGGCCAAAGACGGACTCAAGCAGGCACTATCGGGCCTGCCGGCCCCATGGCCCGAAGCGCTCACTTGGCTGCTGCCCATCGGGGCCTTGGGCACCACGTTGCTCATGCTGCGCCTGCTGTGGCTGCAGGCGCACCCGCAGGCAGACCCCCATGCCGGCGGGCACGCCACCCCCACGCTGCGCGCCCCTTGGCTGGCGCTGCTGCTGGCCTCACTCGCCTTGGGCGTCCCCGGTCTGCTGGTGTTTTTGGGCATCGCGCCGCTGGGGCTGCCACTGCCATTCGCTGCAGCGCCCGCGCTGGCCTACCCAGCCTTCAGCTTGGCCCTGGCAATGCTGCCGCTGCTGCTCGGTGCGGCGCTGGCTGGGGCTGCGTTGCACTGGTCGGGCTACACCCTGACGGGCCGCCAGCACAGCCCGCACAGCCCGCACAGCAGCCACAGCCAGCCCAAGCGCACCCTGCCCCAGATCACCCCCGGCGACCTGCTGAGCCTGATCGAAGCGCCGCTGCTGCGTTTTTGGCTCGCCATGCTGGCGCTGTCGGCGCAGTTGGACCGCTACCGCGGCCCCAGCCCCACCCCCGCACACCGCTGGCCACGCACCCTGTGGCTCGAAGAGCGCCAGTTGCGCCGCCTGCCCGTGGCCGGAGCAGTGCTGCTGGCGCTGCTGCTGCTCATGGCGCTGTTGATGCGCTGATGCGGGGGTGCACAGGCGCCGCACACTCTGGTTGCCCTAGGTCGGCTGGATTAGGCGGTCGGGCGCAAGCCCAGGCTGCGGCGTATGGCGTTGAGCTTGGCGGCGCTGGCGGGGTCTAGGCTGGCGTTGCGCAGGGCTTGGCGCACAAACACAAACAGCAACAGCGCAAAACCAGCAGCCAATGATGCAACAGTGGCCATCAATCCGCGCCTTGGGCTGGAACGCTGTTCGGGTGGTTGTGCGATGTCGAGCACTTGGATCACGGCACCCTCACGCGATTCGTCGAGCCTGGCCATCTCGTACTGATTGGTCATAAGCTGAAACATGGTTTGCTGGAAAGTGAACTCACGCAAGCGAGCAAAGTAGCCGGTGTTGGCAGCGCCGCCATGGCTTGCGCCTGGAGCACTCCCTGCGGCACTGGGGTTGGGGGCTAATGCAGCGCGCTCCTGGGTATCTAGCCGCGCCAGCTGGCCACGCAGCGCCGCCAGGGTGCTTAGGGCCTGGCGCAGTTGTGGGGCCGCTTCGGTCAAGTGCGCGCGCAAGCTGGCCACTTGCACTTCTTGCGCTGCCACTTGGGCGCGCAGTTGGGCCACCGCCTGCACCGTCGCCATCGGCTGCAGGTTGAGCTCTCGCACGTTGACACCGGTGGCCAGCAGCGCCTGCTCGGCTTGCACCAATTCGGCCTTGGTTTGCTCGAGTTGGCGCTCAAAAAACTTGCGCCGGTGCTGGGCTTCGGTCAGGGCCAGGCGGCTGTTGAGCAGCCCGAGTTCTTCGACGTAGGCGTTGGCCACCAGAGCGGCAAAGGCCGGATCGGGGTCGTCGAATTCAACGCTGATCAGACCATCGCGGCCGCTGGTGATGCGGGTGCGGTCAGCCAAAGCGCGTGCCGCAAGTTCGCGGTTGGGCGCCTCGTAGCGCGCCTGCAGATCAAAGCGCTCGACCAGCCGGTCTTGAATCGCACGGCTGCGCAAAAAAGCCACAAACTGGTCGCCCGGGTCTTGAATGCCGGCCGCAGCGCCCGCCAGACCGCCCAGCTGCTGCAGCACGCCCGCCACTGCACTTTGCTGCTGCAGCGGCGGCAAAAAACGGGTCTGCGCAGTGTAAATGGGGGTGAGCAGAAAGCTGATGCCCAACACCGCCAGCCCAATCAGCAGCGGAGCTATGATCAGCAGCTTGAGGTTTTCGGCAATGGTGGCGAACAAGTCGAGCAGGCTGATTTCGTCGTCGGCCGCAGCGCCGTTGGCGCCAGTGTCCGCCTGGACAGGTCCAGGAGAGGTGTCGGAAGTGGGGTTGCTAGGGTTCATGCGCGCGCCCCGATCACAGTGTGCGCAGGGCCGCTAGGCCCAGCCCTAGGTTGGCCAAAATCTGCGTGATGTCGCGCGCGTTGCGCAGGAACAAATTCCAACCGGTTTCGCCCACCACGCGCTGCGGCACCACCACGGTGTCACCCGGCATCAGGGCCACGGCCTCGATCCCACCACCAAACCAGCCGCTTTGATCGGCACTGGCCAGCACCGTGCCGTCGGCACGCAACACAAAGGCTTGGCGCGCATCGGCTTCAGGCGTCAGGCCAGCCAGCCGGAACACATCGCCCACGGTGCGGCCGGGGCGGAAGACGAAGGTGTTTTCGTTGTTGACGGCACCAAAGGCGGCCACAAAACCGGGCACACTGGGTATCACAATGTGGTCGCCGTGCTCGAGCGGCAGGCTGGGCAGGGCTGCCAGCGTGGCGTCGCGCGGGTCGATCTCGAGCGCGACACGGCCGTTGCTGCGCAGGGTGCGCAAGCGCACCAATTGCAAGCGCTGGGCTTCGCGCTGAGCCTCCATCAAAGCTGCGGCACGCCCGGCATCCAAACCTTGCAATTGGGCGATTTGCTGCGCACCCTGGGCTTGCAACCCGGCCTCGAGTCGTGCGATCAGTTGGTCGAGGTTTTGCTGTTGCTGGCGGCGCACTTCCTCGCGCTTGAAGCTGGTGCCAAACACATAAGCCTGCGGCGTCAGACCGCCGATGCGGCGGATGAGTTGCGGCAAGGTTTCACCCGGCAATGCCACATAGACCCCGGGCACGGCCACCTCGCCCTCAATGCGCACCACGCGCTCTTGGCGCTGCTGCGGCACGCGCAAATCGGACTGGGTAAAAATGGTGACCACGTCGCCCGGCTGAAGTTCGAAGTCTTGGCTGGCGTCGCGCTGCAACACCAGTCGGCCTAGGTTAAAGGGGATGAGCTGGCGCTGCAAGGTTTGGCGGTTGAGCCGCTCGATCACGGCATAGTCCCAGTTGATGGCCTCGGCGTTGATTGCAAAATGGCGCTGCAGCGCCTGCGGCCCGCCTTGGGGCCCACCGAGCAGCTGCACCAAGCGGTTTTGACGCACAAAAAAACTGGCATTGATCAGGGCTTCGGGGTCCGGGATGAGCTGGGACAAACGCATACCCGGCACCCAAGGGTGGCGCAGCGGAGCGGCCACCGCGCCTTGCAGCGTCACCGCATTGGCAAACTCTGGGCTGATGGGCAGCAAAGTAAGCACATCGCCATCACGCAACACGGTGCGCAAGCCCGCAGCGTCTAGTGCGACCTGATTGACTTGCCGCGGTGGCTGAGCCAGCGAATCAATACGCTCGAGCAGCGCCACCTGCGTGGATGCGAGCACCGGCACACCGCCGCCAGGGGCAAGCACGTCGGCCAAGGTTTCGTTGGGCTTGAGTTCGTACAGCGCAGGTTGGTCAAAAGCGCCCGTCACCGCCACCTGTGGCCCGATGGGGGGAATCACAATCACGTCACCCGGTTGCAGCTGCACGTCTTGCGACTTGTCGCCACGCGCCACAAAGGCATAAAGGTCGATGGTGGTGACCACGCGGCCTGCACGGCGCAGCTCGATGGCCCGCATGGAACCATTGGGGCTCGGGCCGCCGCTGGCAAAAATCGCGTTGATCAGGGTGCTCAGGCTCGACAAGGTGTAGGTGCCGGGCTGGCGTGCCTGCCCCACCACATAAACTTGGATGCTGCGCAACCGCGCTACCGTAGCCGAGAGTTCGAAGTTTTGAAACACGCGCCCGATGTGGCTGCGCAACACAGACTCAAGCTGCTCAGCGCGCACGCCAGCCAGCGTGAGCGCGCCCACTCGCGGCACTTGCACCTGGCCGTTGCGGTCGATGATGAGCATGGCGCCAAAATCGGCCAAACCCCAAACGTGCAACTGCACCCCATCGCCCGGGCCGAGCACGTAGCTGCCGGGCACGGCAATGTTGGTGACGGGGGCAAAGGTGCGTGGCCGGGCAAACAAATTGGCTCCAAACTTCGGCAGCAGTTGGCCAGTGGCTTGCTGCACAAAGGTCTGGAACTGCGACGGAGCATGAACTGGAGGAAGACCGCGCTGAACCTGTTCGTCCAAACCTTCCTCGCGCGCCCGTTGAGCCGCATCGGCCGCAGCTTGCCCGCTGTCGGCTGCAGCTCCTGCCGGAGCCGCTTCGCCAGCACCAGGCTGCAGCGCGGGCGCAGGCAGTCCGGGCAAAGCCAAAAAGCCGGGTGCAGCGGCCGGTGCGCCCGCAGCAGTGGCAGCGCCCAAACCCGCCGCAATACCAGGTGCATCGATCGCTTGTGCGCCTGCAGCGCCGGCTGCGGCACCCAGCGCCAACCCCAGCAAAAGCCGGCCCAATCTGTTGCGAGTGGTGTGAAAATCAAGCATTGAAATCAACTTCCAAGTACGTTTTGTGAGTAAATTTGAAATTTTTGCGGCAGCGTGCGCTTGAGGTGTGGCTTCAGAAGCGCCAATCGGCATGCACCGATTGTGGCGTAACCCGTATTCTGGGGCTGCGTTCGTCTTGCTCTTGCTGCATCAGCAACAAACTGGCGATGCCATAGCCCAGCAAGGCCCCGCCCACCGTGTCTGACAACCAATGTTCGCGCTGCTGCACGCGGCCCAGCGCGGTAGCGGCTGCCACCCCGTAGAGCCAAGGCATGTTGTGCTGCTGCGCAAAGGGGGTCACCAGGGCAAAAGCCAGCGCCGTGTGGTTGGAGGTAAAGCTCGAGCGGTACGAGCCCGAGCCCGGCCCAGAAAAATGGCTGCTACCGCGCTGATCGAGCGGCCGGCTGCGCCCTACCAAAGTGCGCACGGCCAAACTGGCCCCCAAAGTGTACGCGCCCGCCAACAGCGAGGTCTGGGCGCTTTGGGCCGCAGCGGGCCCGGCCACACCGCTGCTCAAAAGCGCCGAACCCGCCGCCAGCACCAGCGGTGCAGCACTGCCCACATCGCCAAGGCGCTGCCAGTGGCCGTCTGGGTTGCGCGCTGCCCAGCGGTCGGCGCTGCGATCGAGCAAACCACTGGCCAGCACCGCGCCCCCAGCCCAGAGCCAGCTCGAGGCCGGAATCTGCCCCACCTGCTCGACCAGCGGGGCCGCAAAGCGCGTGGGGTCGGCTAGGGGCATGGAATCGGGCGCGTACAGCACATGGGCTGTGCCCTCGGCCGAGCGGCGCTGTGCCGGCTCGGCCGAACGCCAAAACAGCGCACGCCCCGAGCGTGCGCTGGTGAGCTCGGCCAAGGTGTCGCTGCGCTGCAAGCGCGCGCCGCCGTCGCGGGTGAGCGGCGTCCAGCGCAAATCGGCTACACCGGGTACCGACAAAGGCAGCATGGCCTCGAAGGGGATGCGCACGTAGATGCCCTTGTCGAAGCTGCCTTCGCCAAACACTTCAAAGGGCACATTGGTGAACGTGGCCCAAGCGCCAAAAGTGGTGCCGTTGCGAAAGGTGCGGCTAAAGTCGAGTGTGACACCCTTGTCGCCAGCCAAGTAGCGCCCAGCCATGATTTTGGCCTGCACATCGTTCCAGCCCGTGTCCCAGTGCAAGGTGGCGTGGCCCGTGAGCACCGAGTGCTCGCGAAACTCAAAATCTTGCCTAAAGCCGCGCTGACGCACGTAATTTACGTCCACGCCAAAGGCCCAGGAGCGGCCAAAGGGGCGGTACAGCCATTCGGCCCCCACGCCGCCAAACATGGGCTCAAACAGCCCAGCGTAAACGCTCGCAAAATGGTTGCCACCCAAGTGGCGGCTGTGGTTGATGTCCAGCCGCGGAATATTGAAGCGGCTGGTCACCACGTACTCGCGCAAATGGGTGCGCACGCGCTCCATGGCGCTGATGCCAGTAAAGTTGAAGCGATCGTAGTTGTCGAGCAAACGCAAACTGGCCACACCGCTAATGCGGGTATTGGGGTTGAGTTGCCACTGCGCCGTGCCAGCCAACCCCAGTTGGTAGAGGATGAAACCGTCGGGCCCGCCCAAGATTTGGCTGTAGGTGGGCGACCAGCTAAAGCTCAGCGGAGCGCGCGCGCTTTGCCATTCGGCCTCGGGCTGCAGCCTAGGCAGGGCTGGGCTGTAGCTCTGGGTGGGCAGCGCCAGAGCGCTGGGCATGGGCGTGCTTTGCTGCAGCAGCCATTCAGCGCGCTCCACCGCCACCTGCGACAAAGGCAACCCGTGGCGGCGCAGTTCGATCTGGAACACACCCACATCGGCCGGCGCATGCGCGTGCAACACCTGCACCGCACGGTCGATGCGCTGCTGCAAGTACATCGCCGCATCAATCTCCACCTCGAGCAGCAGCGTGCCAGCATTGTGCCGCAGCGCCAGCACCTGCCAGCCGGTGTGGCGCTCGACCGCGTGCACCAGATCGGACCAGCCGTTTGCGGGCAAGGCCGCCGGGGCTTGCAGGCGCAGTGCCGGCAGCGCCGGGTCTAGGGTTTTGGGCACCTGCAGTTGGTCCATACGGCCCTGCAGCGTGAGGCCAAAAGCCAAGCGGTTGCCGCGTTGCCACGAAAGCGACCAATGCACGCCCGGGCTTTGGCGATAGACCACGCCAAAATTGATCGGTGAATCGACCACCTGCCGGTTGGCGTGCGGCTCGAGTTGAAAGCTGTTGCCATCGACCTCGGCCTTAAACACCCAAGGGCTGGTGGGCGATGCCCATTGCACGCCACCAAACACCGCCGCCGGGCCAGTAAAAATCTGGTCGATGTTGGCCTCGCCCCCCACGCCCACTTCGGGGCCTGCGCGCTGACGAAAACGGTCGCCAAACAGCCGCATCGGGTTGCTGATGTTGCCGCGCGTACCCAAATTGCCCCAGCCTAAGCCTATAGACGCATCCCAATTGCCCCAGCGCCGGCTGGCCACCACGTATTCGCTGGCAAACAAACCGGTGCCGCCTAGGTCGCGCAAGCCCAAAGCCACTGCCGGGCCGTAGGCGTCTTCTTCGCGCAGGCGCAGCTTGATGTCAACCGACTTGTCTTTTAGCGATTGTCCGCCGGCCAAGGGGCCGTAGGAGCGGTTCAAAATGTCGGTGTAGCGAAAGCCAAACTCAAACCAATCGAGCGGCTGCAGCATAAAAGTGCCGCGCACATAGGGGCGTGCATTGCTAAAAGTGCTTCGCAAACTGCCTGCCCCGGCAAAACGGGCGCTGGGGGTTTGCCAAAAACCCAACTCACCCCAGTCGTTGCTGGTCAGCACCGCAGCAGCCGGTTCGGGGCGCTCGGGCATGGGCTCGGGCCCGGTTTGCACCGGCAAGCCCGCGAGCATCGGGTGGGCATCGGGCGGCGCTTGGGCGGCAAGCAGGCGCACCAGGTTGTCAGACCATTCGTGCGCGAAGCCCGCCGAGCGGCTGGGGGCCCAAATCCAAGCGCCGGGCCCGGGCGGCACCTGAGCGCTCTGGTTCCAGTGCGACACGCCAAAGGTTTGCACGCGGCCATCGGGCTGCGCCACCCACACCCAATCGGCCTCGTGGGCGCGCTGCAGCAAGCCCGCGCAACTGAGCACGTAATCGCGCGCCAGCGCGCCCGGCACATGGGGCAGCAGGCAGGGCAAACCGCTTTCGCTCAACACGGCCACCAGCCTAGGCCGGGCAAAGAGCACAAATTCGTCGTCGCGGCGGTGCACCGGGTCAGATTCGGGCATGGCCTGCAGCGCGCGCGGGTCGTGCGTGGCCAAGGTCAGGCGGCCCGTGAGCGGCAGGCGCGCCACCCAGTCGGCCAGCAGCTGGCGCTGCGCATCGGGCATGGCAGGGCTGCTGGGCGCCGACTCAAACGCCGCCACCACCGCTAGGCGCAGGCGCTGCTGGGGCAGACGCTCGTTGGCGCTGCGCCAGTGCAGGGCCGTGGTGTCGGCTTGGGGGCCGTGGGTGCGCAGCAACCAAGCGCTCAGGCGCTCAGATTCGGTCGGCGCCAAGGCGGGGGTGGATGGGGGGGCAGATTGCGGGATTGCTGGGGCAGCAAACGGGGCCTGTGATTGGGCTTGGGCTTGGGCTTGGGCTTGGGAGTGCGTGGCCAGCGCACCACCGCCCAGCAGCAACGCCACCGCCCAAGGCACGCTTTTAAGCCGACACTGCATCATGGCAAAGCCACCTGGCCCAGCGGCCACGGGGCAATGTGAAAACAGGTGTCGGCATCTAGGCACTGAAACGAATACACCACCTGCTTCACCCCAGCCACAGGGGCAAGGGCAAACCAAGCTTGGGGTTCGCGGTCGGAGCGTTGCACAAACCAGTTCCAGTGGGTGTAATCGGCGCCCGCAAGGGGGCCACGCAAATGGCGCAGCACGGCATTGGGCAGGTCGGGCCAGCTTTGGGGGTGCAAGCTCACACGGTCGGTGCGGCCAAAACGGTAGCGCGCAGGCTCGTCCCAGGTGCGCACAAAGCTGGGGTGAGCAAAAGCGCCCACCGCTTCGGGGCTGGTAGTGGCTTGAGGGGTCACAGCTGCAGGCGGTGTTTGTGCCAACAAATCGGCCCACGCCGGCGCCGGTGGGTTCCAGCTCAAGGCAGCTTTGCCTTGTGGCACACCCGTGAGGCCCACCAAGCGGCCATTTTGGGTGCGCAACACCTCGCGCAAGGCCGAAAACCAAACCAAGGTGGCGGGGCCGGCCTCATCCGCAGCAGGCTCCACATACCCAAGCACAAAAAAAACCGGGTCTCGCCCCGGTGCTTGCACGTAAAGGTATGTGAGGGCCGGGTTGAGCTGCGCTCGGCTAGGCAAGGGAGCGGAACCGCCTGTTAAGGCAGGGCCTATTGCACCAGCCAAAGCCCCGACTGCAGGGGGAGCACTGGCACAGCCTTGGAGCAGCGCCGATGCCAGCAAGCAAGGTAAAACCCTGCCTAACCAAGCAAACAGAAAACTGGAACCTAAACGCACAAAAAAACCATTTAGGAACCAGATTTATTGCAAACAAACCCAAAGGCTAATATGAGAACTTGTAGGCCCGAATGCACGATGCGATCGACAGTTTTTACTGGGTGGCGACTGTACCCACAGCACCGTCATCAGCAATGGCAGAAATCACCACCGCCGCAGCCAGCACGCCCAGCACCACGGTGCCGGTAGCCACACCACCAATCGCACCTGCTGTTGCAGCAGTGGCACCCGCGCCAGTTGCACCGGCACCACCCGCACCCGCTCCGGGAGCAGGGGTCTGCGCCCAAACAGGAGCAGCGGCGAACATTGCAGCGGCAGCCACGGCCACCAAAGATTGCTTGAGTTTCATGACAGGTCCCTTTGCAAAAATGCAATTACCGCCTCAGTATAGCCAAAAACACCCGCTTTGGGCCGCGTCCAGCAAAAAACTTCGCCTATCCCACAGCACCCTGCCCCACCGCCTGCTCTAGCAGGCCGTTGAAAAAATGCGTACCAAAGCTGCCCCGCCCCCTGCCGCGTTGCTCTCGAGCCGCCGCAGAGCGCATTTTCCTGCCTTTGCAGCCTCTTTCGAGGCCTGTTTGATGCCTCTTTGTCCATTATGGACGCACCTCGGCCCTGAATCACGCATGATGCGCATCCCACCAGCCACCCATGGAGCCCATGCGCACCAGGTTGTAGGCCGCAAAGCACATCAGCGCCTGCCCAGTCAGCTTGGCCTGACCCTTGAGCTTGGTCTTGGCCAGTCCGCCCACGGTCTTGATCCAGCCAAAGGCCTCTTCGATGCGCTTGCGCACCTTCAGACTGGTTTTGTAGCCCGCATGTCGCTTGGTGCGCCCATCGATGGCCGAGTGCTGCTTCTTGGCCGCCACATGGGGCGTGATGCCCAGCTTGCGGCAGCCCTGCACGAAGGCCTTGCAGTCGTAGTTTTTGTCGGCGCCCACGGTTTGCTTGCGCCCATGGCGCCTTTGGCGCCCCAGCATCCTGAGCGCCGCTTGGTGCTCTGCCGTGCCGTTGGCGTGGGTGATCTCCACGTCCACCACCAAGCCGTTGCGGTTGTCCATCAGGATGTGGCCCATGTGGCACAGCCGCGACTTGTCGCCCTTGGCTTTCTTGTACAGGCGCGCATCGGCATCGGTGCGGCTGGCGTGGGTGTCGTTGCTGCGCTCTTGGCCTTTGAAGTCGACTTCGGGGTTGCGCCCCGGGGGCGGGGCTGGGTCGTGGTGCTGGTCGCTGTCGTTGACCTTGTTGTCGCTGTCTTTGCGCTTGAAGCTCTTGTGCGAAGCCCAAGCCTCGATCAGGGTGCCATCGACGCTGAAGTGTTCGTCGCCGATCAGCCGCGCCCAGTGGGCGCTGTGCTTGACGCGCTCGAAGAACACGCGCGCCAAGTCTTCGTTGAACAAGCGCTCGCGGTTGGCGCTGAAGGTGGAGTGGTCCCAGACCTTGTCTTCGATGTTCAGGCCCACGAACCAGCGATAGAGCAGGTTGTAGTCGATGGACTCGACCAACAGCCGCTCGCTGCGGATGGAGAACAGGATTTGCAGCAGCAGGGCTTTCAAGAGCATCTCGGGCGGCACCGAAGGGCGGCCTTTGCGCGCATACACGGCTTCGAACTCGGCGCTCATGCTGGCGAGCAAGGCATCGACCAGCGCGCGCAGCTTGCGCAAGGGGTGCTGGGCCGATACCCGGTCTTCAAGACTGATGTAGCTGAACATGGCTCCCTGAAAGCTCTGCACACCTCTCATCGCAAATCTCCTATATCTGCAAGCTGCCGTGATGCATATGATAACAAATTCAGGGCGGGTGTGGGGGAGTTTTTCAACGGCCTGCTAGGTGCACCCAATCGACGATCTCGCCGTCGGGGGTGTAGCCTTCGACCAGCTCTTGCAGCAGCAGGCGCAGCAGCGCCACGTCGTTGACTTGCAGCGCCAGTTCGAGCGTGGCCAGCTTGGGCTGCAGCTGCGGCCAGGGCCAGCTGGCTTCGTGCGCTTTCATGATGCGTGGGTGCACCGTGGGCTGGGGGTCGTTGCCGATCAGCAGCTCTTCGTACAGCTTTTCGCCCGGGCGCAAGCCGCTGATCTCGATGCCGATGTCGCCCTGCGGGTGTGCCGCGTCGCGCAGCGTCAGGCCCGAGAGCTCAACCATGCGCTGCGCGAGGTCGTAAATGCGCACCGGCTGGCCCATGTCGAGCACGAACACGTCGCCGCCCTTGGCCATGGCACCGGCTTGGATCACCAGCTGCGCCGCCTCGGGTATGGTCATGAAAAAGCGCGTCACTTCGGGGTGCGTGAGCGTGATCGGGCCGCCGTCGCGGATCTGCTGCCGAAACAGCGGCACCACCGAACCCGACGAACCCAGCACATTGCCAAAGCGCACCATGCACATGCGGGTGCGGCCACGCAGCGCCGGTTCAGCGGCCAGCGCCTGCAAGGCGAGCTCGGCCAAGCGCTTGCTGGCACCCATGACGTTGGTCGGGCGCACGGCTTTGTCGGTGCTCACCAGCACAAAATCGCTCACTCCATTGGCCGCCGCCGCCTGCGCCGCGCGCAGCGTGCCCCAGACGTTGTTGCGTATGCCTTCGGCCGGGTTGTGCTCCACCAGCGGCACGTGCTTGTAGGCGGCGGCGTGATACACCGTGTCGGGCCGCCAAGTGCGCATGATCTCGTCGAGCCGCGCCGCGTCTTGCACGTTGGCCAGCAGCGGCACCCGGCGCACGCCGCCACAGGATGAGTCGTCTGGGCTGGCTGGGCTTGTGGATAAGCCATCGGGGCTGCCTGCGCCGCCCCCGCCTGCTTCGGCGTCATCAGCTTCATTGGCGCACAGGGCCTGGAGCTCGTGCTCAAGGGCATAGAGCGCGTACTCGTTGTTTTCGAGCAGCAGCAGCACCGCCGGGCGCTGGCGCACGATCTGGCGACACAGCTCGCTGCCGATCGAGCCCCCGGCACCGGTCACCAGCACCACCTTGCCGACGATGTTTTTGGCCAGCAAAATGTGGTTGGGCGCCACCGGCTCGCGCCCCAGCAGGTCGTCCACATCCAGCTCGTGTAGATCGCTGCTGCTGATGCGGCCGTGCGCCGCGTCGCTCCAGCGCGGCAGCGTGCGCAGCGCCACCCGCAGCGGGCGCAGGGTCTCGAGGATCTGGTTGCGGCGCGCGCGCTCCAGCTTGGGCATGGCCAGCAGCACCGTGCGCACCCCTTCTTCGTTGACCAGTGCGGGCACATCAGCGGGCGAGACGATCGGCAAGCCGCCCAGCACCTGGCCGTGCAAGCGCTCGTCGTCGTCAACGTAGCCGGCCACGTTCAGCTCTTGGCTGTGCGCCAGCACCCGGGCCAGTTCGCGCCCGGTTTGCCCAGCGCCATAGATCAGCGCCTTGGGCAAGCTGCTGCGCGCCGACATATCTTGGTACAAACCGCCCAGCCAATAGCGAGCCAGCGCCCGCGTAGCCCCCACCGCCACCCCCAGCAACAAGGGCTGGATGATGCCCACACTGCGCGGCACCCCGGGCAGCCCCAGCACCGTCACCACACCGGCATACAGCACGGCATAGATCGCAAACACGCGCAACAGCGTCTGCGCTGCCGCCCAATCGGTGTAGCGAAAAATGACGCGGTAAAAGCCATTGACCACAAACAGCGGCAAGGCAATGGCCAGCGCCGCCAGCGCCGCCAAATAGGGGCGGTACAAATTGTCAGCCGTCCCCTGCCACGGCAACCAAAGGTCGAGCCGCAGATAAAACGCCAGCCACACCGTGAGCACGCACAACGCCCCATCCACGCAAAGCGCCAACGTGCGCTTGAGCGGGCGCGGCAGCGCCAATACGGTTTGCGCTGTGCGCACCAGGTGTGAGCTCAATGCATATCCCTTTTCGTCTTGTATCACTTTTGCTGCGCCATGCTTTGCACCGCATCAAGCAGCTCCCTCACCAAACTGCACAGTTCCTTGATCGTGGACTCCTCCACCTCCAAAAAGCCTTCATACTCGGCCAGATTTCTTTTTTGATGAGCGGCATCCAGTACCCTCCAACGTGAGGCCGACCAACCCACAGTGTGCGTCAG
>Ga0208735_100554_pt1 | contig 14542 bp, 18 predicted proteins | sample Subbio12Aug_8Aab_FD_184829 | JGI IMG/M metagenome (GOLD analysis project Ga0208735, IMG submission 184829) | Serpentinite rock and fluid subsurface biosphere microbial communities from McLaughlin Reserve, California, USA - CR12Aug_8Aab (SPAdes) | ecosystem: Environmental > Terrestrial > Deep... | reverse complement strand
CGCTACAACTGCCATTGGCGTCTCGAAAAAATGGGCTTCATGTCACCCCTTGAAGTCCGTCAGGCTCATGCCATGCGAAAGGCGGCCTGAGTTGCAAAAGCGTGTCCAGACAATCGGAGCCGGTACACGCACGACACAAACCGAATTAAAGAACTCAATGGAATGTATGTCCGCAAGTTCGCTTTCAGCGAACTCGATAGAGAAATTTTCCGAGAAGCCTCGAAGCAGTTGCCTGCGCGCCTTTGCAATCCCCCAATGTTCGTGATTGACCACGTCAGCCAAGCGTTTGAAAAATGCCATCGAAGAGTAGGGGTAGTACAGACCGCCCTCGAACTCCCGCCAATAGCTGCAATGCAGGTCTTCTGCGACAAAAAGGCCGCCCTCATTCAAATGACGAAAATAGCGAGCAAACGATTTGGCAAGGTCGCTAGAAGTATGCGAACCATCATCAATGATCAGATCGAAAATTGTTGAGTGGCTGAGGATTGCCTTTTCCACTGCATCCGTATTGGCATCACCGATCACCAATTGGAATCGTGGGTCGTCGTAGGCCAGTTTGGCGCAGTCTGGGTTGATGTCACAACCAACAAGGATTTGAGCATTCGGAAAATACTTGCTCCAGATTTCTAGTGAGCCCCCATTCTGTATCCCGATCTCGAGCATTCGTACAGGCCGCTCCCTGAAGCCAGAAAAGAGCCGGTCATATTCAGCAAGGTAGATCGACCATTTGTCGGAAACTTTGCCTTGGTGCTCAGCGTAGAGCTCAAGCAACGATTTCATGAGATTTCTTTCAACTCGATTTTTTCAAAGCGCACGCCGACCAGCCCCCAGCGGACCTTGCTTGACGAAACATTAATGATCAAGGCGTCGTGCAACCAGTGGTGTTGGACGTTGGTATGCAAATCACCATCGGCCAGCGAGGCCATGACGGCATACTGCCCATTGGGCAGCATGGGAAGGCGAAAAACGTATTCGCTCGATAAAGTGGCGCCAGCAGCGACCGGCCGGGGATTGAGGTCCGTGAACGGCAAGGTGTTTTCGCCAAACAAATCCTGCCCTAAGCGGTCCCTGACTAGAAAACCGAGGATTGGGCGATCCATGTCCTGATGCACCTTGGCTGTGATTACCATGCGAACCGTTTCGCCCCCCCGGAAGACGTCATTGGGCTGCGGTGTCAAGTGCTCAAGGCGAACCGACACGATCTCTCCGGCGCCGGTCTTCCAGCCATTGGCCTCGCTTAGATTCTCATTGACGCGCATACATGCGCCATAGTCGACCATCGATGCTTCATCTGCATCCCGAGAAGACATGGGCTTTGGAGCCCCGTCCGCGGCCAAGCCGGCTTTGGCAGCATCAAGGGCCTGTAGCCTTGCTTCTTGTCCGTAAACCTCTTGCAGGGTGTATTGGAGGTAAGCCTCGGCAATCTCCTTGGACTCTCCGAGCTGCCTCAGTTGGCCATGGTGCAACCAGACTGCACGTTGGCAAAGATTGAGCACTGACCCCATATCGTGGCTGACGAAAATCAGGGTGCCCGCTTCCTTGAATTTCCGCAAAAAGCGCATGCACTTCTGCGTGAAAACGGCATCGCCTACGGCCAAGGCTTCATCGATTACCATGATTTCAGCATCTACATGGGCGATCATCGCGAACGCCAGCCGCACTACCATCCCGCTGGAATATGTCTTGACCGGTTGTTCGATGAAATCACCAATATCGGCAAACGCTGCAATGGCGTCGAAGCGCTGGTCGATCTCCTCCCTGCTAAGCCCAAGTACCGAACCGTACATATAGACGTTTTCGCGCCCGGTGAACTCCGGGTTGAACCCGGAGCCAAGTTCAAGCAATGCCGCAATGCGCCCATTCGCTTGGATGCTGCCGCCACTGGGGTTAAGCGTTCCGCAGATCATTTGCAGCAGAGTCGATTTCCCGCTGCCATTCCTTCCAACGATGCCGACGGTCTCGCCTTTCTGCACTTCAAAAGTGAGATCCTTGAGCGCCCAAAATTCGCGGAAGTATTGCTTGGGCGTTTGACCCATAAGTCGCTGTAGGCGTGGCGCAACAAACTGCTTGAGCCGGTCACGCGGGGTGTCGTAGATTTGATAGCACTTGCCGAGGTTGTTGACGCTTAAGGCGATATCGTTAGAGGACATCGGCAAAGCCCTTTCTGGTTTTCTGGAACCAGGCGAAACCGATCCAAGAAGCTGCCAGGCTAATAAGAAGATAGATGCCGACCACAGGCCACTCGGGGGGGTGTCCCCAAACTAAAATACCCCTTGTGATTTCTATCGCCGGGCTTATCGGATTCATGGCAAGGATCGGCCGATAATCCTCTGGCATCGCAGACAACGGAAAAAAAATAGGTGATAGGAAAAGCATCGCTGTCGTGGCGATGCCGACAAATTGTGAAATGTCGCGCAGGTAAACACCCAGCGAAGCGAGCAACCACGAAACGCCGATTGTTAGCAGCACTAAAGGCGCAATCACTAAAGGCAGCAACAACGATGAGGGATGCGGCAGGCCAAAGAATATAAGATAGGCAATCATCCATACGCCCAAGCTAATGAGCATATGGAAGAGGGCAGACCCCATTGTTACCCAAGGCAATATTTCAAGTGGAAAGACGACTTTCTTGACGTAGTTGGAGTTGGATTGAATCAGGACAGGAGCACGATTGACGCACTCGGAAAACAAATTAAATATCATAAGGCCGGAAAAAAGAATGAGGGCAAACTCAACTTTTGAATCGCTCCCGCCGGTCCAGCGTGCTTTGAAGACGACGCTAAAGACAAAGGTGTAAACGGCCAGCATGAAAACCGGATGAAAAAATGACCACAGGATGCCAAGCATCGAGCCGCGATATCGGCCTATGACGTCGCGTTTGGTAAGTGCGGCAATAAGACTGCGATTGCGCCATAGACTGGCGACCATTTCCAACGGCGAAATCGAAAAATTCTGCATTAGGCAAAGACCTCCGCGTTTACAAACCCAAAACAGATGCACTTTTATGCAGCACCTGAACAGTTACGAATAGTATTTTCATCTGCGAAGAAGCTCCAGCAACTTGGCCGGGTACTTTGAAAGAATTTTCAAGAGGTTGGTCTTGATGCCATTCTCCCTGCACGCGCGCAACACTTCCCGATTGAGTAGAAGCGTGTTTCGCCACCCCCCCGTGCTGATGCCGCCGATCCGCATCCTCACAAGAATCTCGGGTAGATGGCGATAACGCAACGTTCCGGTGTGGAACATGCGCGCCACCAGTTCAAAATCGCCGGCGATCCGGTAATCGGTGCGGAACATTCCAAATCGTTCGAATAGCTGGCGCCGCAAGAAAAGCGTCGGATGCGCGGGCATCCAGCCCCAGGCAATGCGGTCGGGACAAAAATAGTGTGACCGGTAGCGCCGCACGGGCCAGTCCGGCCGGTCTGGGCTGAAAAACTCCGCATCGCCGAACAGGGCGTCGAGCTGGTCTCTTTTCATGGCCGCCGCCACCCGCTCGAGCACCTCATGGTCGGCATACGCGTCATCGGCATTGAGGAAGCCGATGACCTCTCCCGACGCCAGGCGCAGGCCCTTGTTCATTGCATCGTAGATACCCCGGTCAGGTTCCGAAATCAGACGGGCTACATGTTTCCCGTGACGTTCGACGACCTCCAGCGTGGCGTCCGCCGATGCCCCGTCCACCACGATGTGCTCAACGTCCGGGTAGGTTTGCGCGGCGACCGAATCAAGAGTCTCCGCGATGGTTGATGCGGCGTTGAACGCCACGGTGATGATCGTGATCTTCATCGGACCCGGTCGCTCCGGCCACGGTGAAGGCGCGCGAGCAGGTTCATGACCAGACGCCAGCGCCAGACAAGCTTTTGCACGATGGGCGCACCCACGGCCGGACTGGCATTGTTGCCATGGCGGCGATAGGCAATGAGCGGCTGGTCGATGTAATGCGTCTTGCCGTAAATATCGTTGAGCAAGCCAAACCACATGTCGTGCATGGGCACATCTCGGGGGATTGGGAGAAAATGCTCCAGCATCGAGCTTCGAAACGCCAATGTGCAGCCGAGATACTTGTTTTTGATCAGATTGTGCAGAACGCCTGCCGCAAAATGCCCGCGCTGCCCAAAAAAAGAGTCGGCGATCACGGAACCAGACTCGTCGATGACCCTGGCATCGCTGGTCACCAGCGTCACCCCCGGATTCAACGAAAAGGCCTCGATGATCTTGTCCACTTTCCCCGCAAGCCAAAGATCATCCTGATCGCTCAGAAATATAAACTCACCCCTGGCGGCGGATATTGAACGCTCGAAATTCTTTACGACCCCGAGTTTTCCCCCTTGCGCAACCCAGCGTATGCGTGGATCGCCCATGGCATCGATGATCGCAACGGTGTCGTCGGTAGACCCGTCGTCCGCGACCAGGACTTCATCTTCCGGGGCAAGCTGCTCCAGAATCGAACGCAACTGCGCTTCGACATAACGGCTGCCATTGTAGGTGGCCAGGCAAACGGAAATCACGGTAAAAGACGCTCAGAGAGGCGCACAACCCTGACGGCAGCCATTGCGATCAAAACAACGGCCATGCCAATCGGGTTGGTCAGAAAAGGATTGGTGAGACTCACCGCATAGACGAATGCGACCGCCATGACATAAGGCATGGCCAGCGGTCGCAGCGCCGCATCGCGGACAAGGCGCAGTTGCCAAGCCAAATAAACGGCCGGCAGGAACCAGAAGAGAAGTCCGACCAAGCCTTGTTTGAAAAACACATTGACATAGGTGATCTCGATAGCTTCCCGGCCAAGCACTTCAGTCCCGAAACCGCCTCCAAAAAACAGCGGCAACGCTTCCGCAGACGGCAACGCTTCCGCTAGCTTCTTCGCATCGTTCCAACGTATCGCATTCGATTGCGTCACGGATGGCAAGGTCTCGTTGATGATGGCAACCCCGATGACGCCAACGAACAGGAGTCCACCCGCAAGCGCCGCGCCTTTGAGCCTGTCGGCCGCGTAAAAAAACGCCCACGCCGCCAGCACCATGAATACAGCCAGCCACATGCCTCGCGTCATGGTCAGCGCGATCGCCAGCAACAGCATTGACGCCATGCCAAGCCAGTAGCGGTTTTTCTCGGCGACGAGAAAAAACACCCCGACGCCGACATACAACAGCGCCTTGAAGAAAAACGTGTCGTCTCCCCGAAACAGGAATTCCGCTTCCGCGCTATGGGCGGGATTCAGCCATTCGTACATTTGCATGACAGTCATCCCGCCCGCTTTCCAGAACGCCATGACGCCCAGATACAGGAGCGCAAGGATCAGCGCCGAAGACTTCAACAGCCTGCCGACGAGCACCACGTCATCCATGTTGCGAATGGTGAGGGCGAAAAATGGCAGCATGAGAAAGTAGGCAAGCGGCTTGAAGTCGCCGAGCGCCGCCACGACAGACTGGCCTTGCAGGACAGGGATGAGCGTTGAAACGCCGCTCAAGACAACAAACAGGACCGACAGGAAAACAAACTCGCGCGGTATTTTTTCCCGGTACAGCAAAGCTGCCGCCACATAAGCCAAGCCAAGGCCAAACAACACCATGCGCGGTGAACCCGATCCGGTATCGAACAGTCTGCCGCCACCGCCCAGGCTCACTTCGAGAACGACGACAATCAGCAACACCCTTCCCAGCGCCGCGCGCAGCATCATTTTTCAGACCTTTTCGCAAGCGCCGGCCGCTTCAAGCGCAGATGCCTTGCCAGGTGCGCCAAAACAGGCCGGAAGAAGCGGCGCCTGCCCGGCAAGACCAGCATCCTGAACCCACGCACAAGGAGCCTTAAACCGTAAATCAGGTTTTCAAACGGCGATTTGCAACATTGATAAAACCGGCCTTCGGCCAGCAGGATGTTTTCGTATCGGGCCGTCGGCATCTCCGCCATGTTCCTGACCGACAGCGCATGCTGTAATTCCGCATCCATCACATAAACGAGATAGCCTGCATGGTGCAGCCGGTTGAAAATCCAGTGATCCAGATAATCCAGCCAGAATTCGGGATTGAATCCGCCCAGCTCGCGAACCGCGGCCACCCGCAACAACGCGCCGGAATTCAAAGCCACAATTTCCCACGGCGCAATACCGCTCAGTGTTTTATCGACGGGCAACAAGCGCCCGCCCCATAAAACCCGCGCCGGAGAAATGATTTCATTTTCCGCCAGCAGCCTGGGCGCCAAGACCGCGCACTGCCGATTGCCCGCCAACTCGAACAGGCGTCGCCCGAGCTCTTTCAGGTAGCTTGCGTTGATCACGGCGTCCTGATCCAGCAGCAGCAACCATTCATGCCCTTCTTTTTCGGCAAGGCGCAGGGCTGCATCGTAGGCTGCCGTCAAACCGCCATTGGCCGGATCGTGGATATACGACGACGGCAGCGGCATGGCATCCGGCACGGACGATCGGGAGGGGCTGTTGTCGTAAATCAGAAGCCTGAACCGGCTCGCCAGGCCTGTCTCACCCAGCGCCTGCATAAAGGACATCAAGGCAGGACTGCTGGATGCTTCCACCTGATATAAAACCAGAACGGCCAAAACAGCTTGTCTGTCACCCGCCATGCCATTGCGGTCGTGTCCCGACTCTGCGCATGACGGATTACTTGCGGCAGACAAGGACGAGCTCCTCCCCGGTATTTCCGGATGCCAAAACAACCCGCCGCCACCCCAAACCAAGTGCTTTCACATGGCTGAGGATGCGGCGGACAAGGGAAACACGCCCGCCCATGACGTGTCTTTCGCCTGCAGCCAATTCAGCGGAGGCCAGATCCAGATAAACAAAACCATTCATGGTGGTGAATGTTTCGACATGGGCATAACCCACACGGCCCGCGAAATTGGCCAGTGACTGCCGGGTAAATATTTGCAAATGACGTGGCGGTTCCAGCCCGCGCCAGTTCCGCCCATAATGTTTATGCCCCGAGGAACGCGCGTTGGGAGTAAGCGCAACCAGCACCCCGCCTTTTTTTAGAATTCTGCGGCATTCAGCCAGCAACTCAACGGGCGATGGAACGTGCTCGATCACATGGCTCATCACCACTGCATCGAAGCTCTCGTCGGCGAACTCCTGCGCGGACAATTGCCCCTGGCGTACATCCAGCCCTTTGCTCCTGGCATTGTTGACGGCGCCCTCGTCGAAATCCAGACCGGTCACCCGCCAGCCTTTTTGTTGCATCGATTGCAGCGCGGCTCCGCTGCCGCAACCGACCTCCAGCAAGCATCCGCCAGGTTGCGCGTGAAGATGAAAAACACTGGCTTGCAAACTATCTTTCCAGGCAGGGTAAAGCCAAGGAACCAAGCCCAGCAGTTTGTCCGCCCAGGAGGACGAGAGGGGCTCGTCGTACCCATAATGGGCATGGAGATACGCAGCCCGCACCCGGCCGAGCAGCGCCCGCAAAGGGTCATCAGAGGCGGGAGACAGGGTGGCGGGCTGGTGGGTGTAATAGCCGGCGTAAAGCTTGGGCAGATCAGCGTCTTCTGGCATGGGGTCGAGCCACAGGGTGCCGCAATCCGGGTTGTCGCACTTGCTCATGTCCCAGACGCCCGGCACGTTGAAAACCGAATCCGTCAAACCGCGATACAGCGGGCTGCCAGCTAATCCGCAGGCGGGGCAAGCTGGCCAGGGACGGGTTTTGATGTCGTTGTCGTGCATGAGTTGGGGCAATCAGTTCGCGGGAAAACGCCAGGCCGCTTTCCGGATCGCGTTTTTTTCTTCGGGCGAGGCGGAATGATAGGCGATGGCAAGGATCGCCACAAACGCCAGGCCGGTAAAAAGCAGTTTCGGCGTCATTCCGTCCAGCGCCATGCCGATGGCGAACAGCGCCAGCGGCACGGCGAGCAGCGGGGCAATCTGCCTGCTGGCAGCGGTCGTGTCTTTATTCAGTCGATGCGCCACCCAGGTCAGCAGCGCCGCATCGACGGCAATGCGCAGCAGCCAGGCGATGGCCACGCCGACGATGCCGTACATGTTCAACAACCAGAACATCGTGACGACATAAATGGGCAGTTGCAGAAGATGCAGTTTGGCGGTGATGTCCGCGCGCCCGATTCCCTGAATGAAGGCGAATGGAACCTGGGCATAGCCGTTGATGAAAACGCCGATGGCGAGCCATTGCAAAACGGCTTTGCCCTGTTGTGCAAAGTCATCGCCCAGCCACAGACGCAGCCCTTCTTCGGCAAACACCACCAGCACCAGCACGATGGGCGCCAGTATGCCGAGGATGGCGCGCGCGCCCATCGAATACAGGGCCGTCGCATGACTCGATCCGCCGGCGTTTGCCGCGGCAAACGCCGGAAACAGCACCGCCACCAGCGCGGCGGGGATGGCCCAAAGCCGGGTGACCATTTCATAGGGCGTGACATAGTAGGCCACCGCCGAGAGGGTCAAGGTCGCGCCGATGACGAAGCGATCCATGTAAACCATCAGCGGCCCGATGACGTTGGTGACCGTCATCCAGCCGCCGAAACTCAACAACCCCCTGATTTCCGATCGCTCAATCCCTCTGTGCGCCCGCAACGGCGGATAGGCGTGGAAACAGGCCGCCGCGTGCAAGACCAGAAAGAGCACCCGGATCATCAGCAATCCGGCGCAGACATGCGCCACGCTGTCGGAATAGGGCAGGATGGCCAGGGGAACCAGGAAGATCATCATCCCCATCGGAATGCGCAGGGCATTGATCAGGTCGAAGCGCTGCAAGGCGGCGAGTATCCCGGCGAGACCGGCACTTAAAACCACCGCCGGGATGGCCGCCGCCAGCAGGATGAACGCATCGATGGTTTCTTCCCTGAGCGCCTGCGGCACGTTCAATACGGCGGAGACGAACCAGGGCGACAGACTGGCGACGATCGCCGCCCCGATCAGGGAAAAGACGAGCATCAGCAACAGACCCGTCCAGGCCAGTCGGGCGACATCCCGTGCGCTAGCGCTGCCCAGCCGCGCGGCCATCGATTGGGTAATCGCCCGGCCGATGCCCAGGTCGAACAGGCTGAAATAACCGACGACGGCCCAAGCCAGCGTCAGCACCCCAAACCGCTCGATGCCGAAACCGCGCACGATCAGCGGGATGGCGATCAGCCCGACCAACAGCGGGAGGCCAAAGCCCGCGAGGTTGATCAGCGAATTTTTTGCCAGCGCCTTGCGCGACGTCAAACTCACCCGCAACTCACCCGCAACTCACCCGCAACTCACCCGCAGGTAATCCGCATGGGCCATGGCCAGCCCCGCTTGCAGCCCCGCGCCAGCCCAAAGGCGTTGTTGATCTTGGCTTCGTGAAACTTGCGGATCGGCGCCGGGATGACGTGGGAGTTTTCCGGGTGGTAGTTGTAGATTTCGTCGGGCTGGATCTGCTGGATGTTGCGGATCAGCGATGACGAATCGGTCATGTCGCCGTGGTGGAGGAAGAAACGGACGTTCTGCTCGTGGCGATCCTGGTAGAGGTGGTCGATGCGGTCGACCAAGGGCAGCTTGAGTTCCGTTCCGCAGTGGCGGCATTTCATTTCAGGGCACCTGCACGCGCTTGATAAGTGACTCGGAATAGTCAGCGGCCTGCTTGGCGATTTTGTCCAATTCAGGAGAGAGCATGAAGACGGCCTCATAGATTTCGGCCATTTTGTCCGCTGCATATTCGTGTGCGATCAGATTGCGCAATTCCCGGATGCGCACCAGCACATCGGCGCGATTGACCCAACCACGCTTTTCCGCTCGGTGTATGCGATCCAGCACACTTCCCGAGGGCGTGAGTTCGATTTCATCGACAAGCCGCATCACGCGTTGTATCAGCATGTCTGCCAAACGTGCAAAGCGGCTGGCAAGGGACTCAAGCCGCTCAAGTTCCTCGGATGAAATTTCATCCCGAACACGCTGGATCAGCTCTCGCGTTCTCTCCATGGAAAATCTCAGATGGGTCGATGCGGAATGCAAATTTTCACATTCCTCTACAAGTAAAAGAATCTTGTCAGGATGGGTCACAGCAGCACTCCTTCTCTGGCTGCAATTCGTGCAAAGGGTTTGGAAAGATCGGGATATACGACGAGATCAATCTTCTGCTCGCCCAGTTTGCGGTGGAGGTCTGCAAGGATATCAAGCCGATCCCACAAGCCAATCTCCCTGGAAAGCACCAGGAGGTCGAGATCGCCGCCACGCGCGCTATCGTCAACGCGAGAACCAAACAGGTAGATGGTCGCTGATGGATCGCGTCCTGCGATGGATCGGGTAATTTCGGTGCGTTCTTCTTGTGTGAGGCGCATGACTATCAATCAGTTAGGCGTTGGAGGGCGGCGCACTGCCCAGGTCCACCAGGGGCAGCTTGAGTTCCGTTCCGCAGTGGCGGCATTTCATTCAGGCTTGATCCCATAGGCTTTTTCGCAAAAACTCAGCAATCGCTGGTAGTGCTCAAGCAATTCTGGTGTGGCTTTGACCATTTCTGTAAAAAATTGCGTCAAGCGGTCAGCGTCTTCGTCATACTCGTGATTTACCGCGTTTCTTAACTCGCGAACGATTTTCCAGCGTTCTGTAGAGTCAAGTACGCCCAGCTTTTCCATGAAGGCGAGTACTGAGCCAAAGCGCTCCACTTCAACCTCTTCTTCAATCGCAACCGCACGCATGGTTTTTCCAAGATGCTCCTGAAATTCGCTAAAGCGAACACGGAATGCTGCAAGTGTTTCGTGCTGCTCCAGGCTCAGTGCTCGCCAGTCATCAATGGGGAGAATTCGTTGAACCCGTTGTGTCGAGTAAGCAAGGTATTCACACATTCGTTGCAGATTTCCAAGCTGCCGTGCGATCAGACGCAAATGTTCGGTCATAGTTGAATGCCTTGAGTTTTTGCCAACTGGTAAATCGGCTTGTCTTTCCCATGTTCCTTTACGATAAGGTCAACATGCAGGTCCAGACTGTCTTCGAGTGCGATTTTGCAACGCAATGCCGACAGGAGCGTGTTTTTTTGGGTGGACTCCACATATAAGTCAACGTCACCCCCGCGCTTGGTATCGTCTACGCGCGAGCCAAACAACCATACGGATGCCTCAGCGCCAAAATTCTGCTGGGCTGCAGCGCGGATGGTTTCAATTTGTGATGTGCTTAGTCTCATCGTGAAATGGCGAACGTGAAATGGCATGAAATGGAATTGAGCAAATGGAATTGAGCCATCATACAATTGGACTGCCGGGTTCCGTCCTTCTGGATCATGCTGAGTCGCCGGTTGGATGGTAGCCGCCCGTTTTGGGGGTGCCTTGGAATTCTATGCGTCCCTGGCGCATCGCTTTGTCAATCTCGTTTTCCAGAATATGCGTCACAGGCTTGTGACAACCCATTCGCCATTTCGGTCATTGGCAACCAGCCCAGGCCATTCAGACGCCCCACATCGAGCAGCTTGCGCGGCGTGCCATCGGGCTGGGTCGGATCGAAGAGGATTTCGCCCGGGTAGCCGACTACATTCCTGATGGTCTCGGCCAAGGCCTTGATCGTGACATCCGTCCCGGTGCCGATATTCACCAGCGGCGGTTCGAACCTGCCGGTCTTCGCCTCGTCGCTGCCCAGCAGGGTCTGGTATTTCTCGTCCGGCAGGTTCATCAGGAAGACGCAGGCGTCGGCCATGTCGTCGCTGTAGAGGAATTCCCGCCGCGGGGTGCCGCTGCCCCAGACGGTGACGCTCGGGGCGTTGCTTTGCTTGGCTGCGTGGAACTTGCGGATCAGCGCCGGGATGACGTGGGAGTTTTCCGGGTGGTAGTTGTCGCCGGGGCCGTAGAGGTTGGTGGGCATCACGGCGAGGTATTGGGTGCCGTATTGCCGGTTGTAGCTCCAGCACATTTCGATGCCGGCGATCTTGGCCAGGGCGTAGGGGCGGTTGGTGGCTTCGAGCGGGCCGGTGAGCAGATATTCTTCTTTCATCGGCTGCGGGGCGAGCTTGGGGTAGATGCAGCTGGAGCCGAGGAACAGCAGGCGCTTGACCTGGTTCTGCCAGGCGGCGTGGATCACGTTGGTCTGGATGGCGAGGTTGTCGCGGATGAATTCTGCGGGGTAGGCGTTGTTGGCGTGGATGCCCCCGACCCTGGCGGCGGCGAGGAAGACGTAGTCGGGTTTTTCCTGGGCGAAGAATGCTTCGACGGCGGCCTGGCGGGTGAGGTCGAGTTCGGCGTGGGTGCGGGTGAGGAGCTTGGCGTAGCCCTTGGCCCGCAGCTTGCGCATGAGGGCGGAGCCGACGAGGCCGCGGTGACCGGCGATGTAGATTTTGGCGTCAGGAGTCATGGGCAATCAAAGTCGGCGCCGGCGGGACGAAGTGCCCCGCAGCGGGTATGAAATGCCCCGCATGGGGTACGGCACTCAGGGAGGTGGTCACAGTTTGTGGCCACATACCATCAACCCCGCAGGGCGACCCCGCCTCAAACACCGTTGCCATTACTCACGAAACCCTTGCGGGCGATGTAAGCCATGATGTCGGCAAAGGTTGCGATGACATATTCAGCTTCCGCCACGACAAGATTCAGCCTTTCAATTCGTAGACTTGCCTCCTCGGGGTAGTGGTGCGAGAACTTGTTGCGGAGAATCGCCGCGGTACCAAAATCGTCGGCCGATTGAATGGCGCCAAGTTTTTCCATCAGGCGTGTTTTGTCGCGGTTCGATTTGTCGCTCAGGTCCTCCTGCTCCACGTAGGCGATTCCTCTGAATATTTGATCCTGAATCATGGCAACGCATTGCGAATAGCGCAGGATCAAGGCATCGATGGACTCTTCCTGGTCGTCTGTAAGTGCTTCAACACGCGCCAGGGTGATCGGAAACATCGCCCGGTTCTTGTTAAGGGAGTAGGCCAATTTTTGAATGCGCTGCCCACAGGCGGCGATATTGGCGAACAGGATGTTCAGTTCGTTGCTCACAGCGGGACACCTTGCTTGGCAATGACATGAATGGGTTTCTCAACTTCTCCGGGTCGCCGGATCAGCAGGTCTACCTTTGCGTCGCACAGCTCCGTTAGCCGATATTCGAGCGCCAGCGAGGTCTTGAGATCGATCGGCTGGCTGGCTTCAAGGTAGATGTCGATGTCGCCACCGCGCCTGGAGTCGTCGGCACGGGAACCAAACAGCCAGACCCGCGCATTGGGATCGGCACCATATAGCGTGCGGCACACTGCATCAAGTTCGTGGCGGTTAAGTCTCATCGTTGGTTTGCTCCCGTGTCGGCAAAGCAGATTTTAGGGATCTCAGGCCGTGCAGCCACGACGCGTCGAGTTCGGCGTGGGTGCGCGTGATGAGGTTGGCGTATGAAATGCCCCGCATGGGGTACGGCACTTACTCGTGGTAATCCATGGCCTTGTAGCCATGTTTCTTGATGAGTTCGTCGCGCTCGGCGGACTTCAGGTCTTCGCGCACCATCTCGGCGACCAGCTGGTCGAAGGTGGTCTTGGGCGTCCAGCCGAGTTTTTCCCTGGCCTTGGTGGGGTCGCCGAGCAGGGTTTCGACTTCGGTGGGGCGGAAGTAGCGCGGGTCGACGGCGACGATGCACTTGCCGCTGGCGTCGTAGCTTTTTTCGTCGACGCCCTGCCCTTCCCAGCGGATGCTCATGTCGAGTTCCTTGGCGGCGGCGTTGACGAAGTCTCTTACGCTGTACTGGACACCGGTGGCGATGACAAAATCTTCGGGTTGTTCCTGCTGCAGCATCAGCCACTGCATTTCGACGTAGTCTTTGGCGTGACCCCAGTCGCGTTTGGCATCCAGGTTGCCGAGATACAGGCAGTCTTGCAGGCCGAGCTTGATTCTGGCGAGGGCTCTCGTGATTTTGCGGGTGACGAAGGTTTCGCCGCGGACCGGGCTTTCGTGGTTGAAGAGGATGCCGTTGCAGGCATAGAGGCCATAGGCTTCGCGGTAGTTGACGACGATCCAGTAGCCGTAGAGTTTGGCGACGGCGTAGGGGCTGCGCGGGTAGAAGGGGGTGGTTTCTTTCTGGGGGGTTTCCTGCACCAGGCCGTAGAGTTCGCTGGTGCTGGCCTGGTAGAAGCGGGTTTTCTTTTCGAGGCCGAGGATGCGGATGGCTTCAAGGACGCGCAGCACGCCGAGGGCGTCGGAGTTGGCGGTGTATTCGGGTTCTTCGAAGCTGACGGCGACGTGGCTCTGGGCGGCGAGGTTGTAGATTTCGTCGGGCTGGATTTGCTGGATGATGCGGATCAGCGACGAGGAATCGGTCATGTCGCCGTGGTGGAGGAAGAAACGGACGTTCTGCTCGTGGCGATCCTGATACAGGTGGTCGATGCGGTCGGTGTTGAAGAGACTGGTGCGGCGCTTGAGGCCGTGGACTTCGTAGCCCTTGTTCAGCAGGAATTCGGCGAGGTAGGCGCCGTCCTGGCCGGTGATGCCGGTGATGAGGGCAATCTTCTTGGTCGATTCGGTCATGGATTGATGCTCGCGTGTCCGGCTTCATGTGTTGCCCCGAAGAGTTCGGCCCGCTTCAGGGGATGTGCAGCCGCGTCTTTCGCGGCAAGCTGCGGTTCGCCGTCGATGGGCCAGGCAATGCCCAGGGCGGGATCGGACCAGAGGAGGC